>OFTX01000356.1_pt1 | contig 25587 bp, 25 predicted proteins | sample 1775051 | NCBI WGS metagenome assembly OFTX01 (sample SAMN08195772, study PRJEB24354) | sludge metagenome | isolation source: sludge from phenol fed wastewater aerobic bioreactor A | place: India: Nagpur | collected 2016-09-15
CAGCGGGTCCGGCCGCCCCACCCGCCTACAACAATTCCGGCCCCAGCGAAGGGTGAGACGACCGTGACGCAAACAGATGTCGCGAAACCGTCGGTCAGCACGCCGCCCCAGCGATCGAGATCGTGGATCAGCGCGGTCGTCTGGATCGTCATCGCCGCCCTCGTCGGCGGCGTCATCTACCTCAGCCTCTCGCCGGGCGGGTCGCCGCTGCTGTACAACAGCTCGGGCAGCCACTCCTGGTTCGTCGACATGATCTTCCAACCGGCGACGGTCGCCCAGAAGCTCGTGGTCATGGTGCTGGCCATCGCCGCGTTCCTCGCGGTGATGGCGTTCATTCTGTGGGTCGTTGACCGCACCTCGGTGCCCAAGGGTGTACTCATCGCCGGTTTCATCGGCCCGGTCGTCCTCGCGCTCGCGTCGGGCCTGCTGTGGTCCGCGATCAAGACGATCATCCAGTCCTTCCAGAAGTTCGACCAGTTCGGCACGGAGATCGGCTGGGCGGGCTGGGCGAACTACGGCCACGTGTTCACCTCTGCGAACACGCACATGCTCATCAACACGGTGGTGTGGATCTTCGTCGTGCCGATCTTCGCGACGACCTTCGGGCTCGTCTACGCGGTGCTCGTCGATCGCACCCGCTTCGAGGCGGCCGCGAAGGCGCTGATCTTCCTACCGATGGCGATCTCGATGGTGGCCGCGTCCGTCATCTGGAAATACGTGTACTTCCAGCCGGCGCCCGAGGGCCAGCCGGAGATCGGCCTGCTGAACGCGATCGTGCGGGCGATCGGCATCACACCGGTAAACTGGACCGCCGAATACCCGATCGGGACCTTCGCCCTGATCGTGGTCATGATCTGGATCCAGACCGGCCTGGCGATGACACTGCTCTCCGCCTCGATCAAGGCGATCCCCGACGAGATCATCGAGGCGGCGCGGATCGACGGCGCGTCCGGGTGGCGGCTGTTCCGGTCGATCACCGTGCCGAGCATCCGGCCCACGATCGTCGTCGTGATCACCACCATCGCCATCGCGTCGCTCAAGACCTTCGACATCGTCAACGTGATGGGCAACAACCTGACCGACAACAACATCCTGGCCAACGCCTTCTACAACTGGATGTCCGTCCAACAGCCCGGGTGGGCCGGGGCGGCCGCCGTGCTCATCTTCGTGGTCGTGATCCCGGTGATCGTGTTCAACGTTCGCCAGATGCGGAAATCGGAGGCCGTCCGATGACGACAACACCCACCCTGCCCGTCCCCGTGCCGGTGCAAAGCGGCCGCGCAGCCAAGCTGGCGGTCCGCGCCGAGGCAGCCAAGACGCGCCTGAGCTCACCATGGGCGTCGCTTATCGCCGTCGTCATCGCCGTGCTGTGGACGGTGCCGACAGTCGGCCTGCTGGTCAACTCGACCCGCGGCGAACCCGGCCCCACCACGTCCGGCTGGTGGCACCTGTGGGGGGTCGGCTCCGGCTTCACGCTCTCGAACTACATCAACGCGTGGAACGGGAACGGCGGCACACCGCTGTCGGACTACATCCTCAACTCGGTCGTCATCACCCTGCCGGCCGTCGTCATGCCGATCACCCTGGCGCTGCTCGCCGCCTACGCGTTCGCCTGGATCGACTTCCGCGGCCGGAACCTGCTGTTCGTGGCGGTTTTCGTCATGCAGATCGTGCCGATCCAGGTCGCGCTCATCCCGCTGAACACGGTGTACGTGCGGTTCGGCCTCTCCTCGTCGTTCTGGTCGATCTGGCTCTCGCACACCATCTTCGGGCTGCCGCTCGCGATCTTCCTGCTGCACAACTTCATGAAGGAGATTCCGCCGTCCCTGGTCGAGGCGGCCCGCGTGGACGGGGCCGGGCACGTGCGGATCTTCACCAAAGTGCTGCTGCCGCTGCTGGTCCCGGCGATCGCGGCGTTCGGCATCTTCCAATTCCTGTGGGTCTGGAATGATCTGCTCGTGGCGCTCACGTTCTCCGGGGACACGACTCGGCCGATCACCGCCGGCATCCAGCAGTTGACGACGCAGTTCTCCAGCTCCGGCAACATCCTGCCGTCGGCCGCCATCCTGGCGATGGTCGTGCCACTGATCGTCTTCCTCTCACTGCAACGGTTCTTCGTGCGGGGCCTGCTCGCAGGTTCCGTCAAGGGCTGACCACGGCGTGGCACGAGGTCCCCGGGCAGACGTGTCGGTTGCGGACAGCAGCGCACGGCCACGGCTCGTCGGCATCGTCGATGTGGCGAAGCTTGCGGGCGTCTCCCAGGCGACGGTGTCGCGTGCGTTGCGCGATCATCCCGGGGTCACCGCACCCACGCGGGAGCGGGTGCGTCGGGCAGCGGCCGAACTGGGCTATGCACCGTCGGCGTTGGCGGCCGCCCTGGCCCGTGGCAGAAGCAACACCATCGGGGTGGTCGCGCCGTGGACCTCCCGGTGGTTCTTCGCGACCGTGATCGAGGGCGTCCGCGAGGTGGTGTCCGACCACGGCTACGACCTCATGCTCTACCCGATCGGCCCCGACGGCGGCACGGAGACGACACACTTCGAGGCGCTGGCGCTCGACAAGCGGGTCGATGGCGTGGTCGGTCTGGCGCTGCCGCATGAGTTGCGCGTGGCCGGCACCTTGCGCCGGTTGCCGATCGTCACCGTCGGCACCTCGACGCCGGGCATCCCCGGCGTGCAGGTGGACGACACCGAGGTCGGGTACATCGCCACGAAGCACCTGCTGGAGCTGGGGCATCGCCGGATCGCGTTCCTCGGTCTGGATCCCGATGACCGGTACGGATTCCGGGTCGCCGACGACCGGTACACCGGGCACTGTGCCGCCCTGCGTGAGGCAACGCTGCGGCCCGACCCGAGTCTCGTGGTGACCACCGGCTTCCTCGCGGAGGCGGGGGAGGCCGCCCTGGAGGAACTGATGATCCGGGCCGATTGGCGCACGGCGGACCTGCCGACCGCCATTGTCGCCGTGAGCGACGAGCTCGCCATCGGTGTGATCCATGCGGCACGTCAGTGGGGAGTCCGTGTGCCGCAGGACCTTTCGGTGATCGGCGTCGACAACCACGACATGGCACAGTTTTTCGACCTGACAACCGTTTCCCAGCCGGTGATCGAACAGGGCCGGCTCGCGGCCGAGATCCTGTGGGAGCTCATGCAATCCGGGCGCATGCCCGATCCCGAGGTCACCCGTCTCGCGCCTGGCCTCATCGTCCGTGACAGCACGGCAGCGCCGCGGCACATGAGCTGAATCGCCCACACCGGTACGATCGCACCGTGAGCGAGACCGTAGGGAGGCAGGCCCGTCGCGACGGTTCCGTGAGCGACGCCGGAGGGAGACTGCCGCGTCGCGACGAAGTCGCAGCGGCGGCGAGCGGAGCGCGGAGCGAACAATCCGACACAGCAGGGCCGCCGAGCGGAGTGTCGAGCGAACAATCGGGCACCGTGAGCGAGACCGTAGGGAGGCAGGCCCGTCGCGACGAAGTCGCAGGGCCGCCGAGCGGAGTGTCGAGCGAACAATCCAGCGCCGTGACGGACGTGCGGTGGCTGGATGAGCGGGAGGCGGCCGCCTGGCAGGCCGTCCGCGACCTCGGCCAGCCGTTGTGGACCGCACTCGGTCGTGACCTGCAACGTGAATGTGGGTTGTCGATGGCCGACTACCAGGTGCTCGTAGTGCTCAGCGAGAGCGCGTCCGACCGCCTCGCGTACCGTGAGCTGGCGGAAGCCACCGGCTGGGAGAAGAGCCGGCTGTCGCACCATCTCACGCGCATGGAGGCGCGCGGCCTGGTGCGGCGCGCGGAAAGCGATGCGGACGGCCGATGCGCGAACATCGTGCTGACCGCGCAGGGACGGCAGGTCATCGAAACCGCGGCACCGGGTCACGTCGCGTCCGTGCGGCGGTTGCTGATCGACCGGCTGTCCGCGGAGCAGCTGGATCTGCTCATCGCGATCGGTGAACAGGTGCGCGCCGCCGTGTCCGGCCCCTGCGCGGAGCCGGCGGGCGCCGCGAACCCGGCGCCGGCGCCGGGGTGCTGACGGGCCATGGCCGACCCGCTCGCGCATGCCGAGACCACGCGGCTCGCGGCCGCAGATGCGGGGGAGGAGCCGTGGCGGCAGTGGGGGCCCTATGTCGCAGAGCGGGCCTGGGGTGGCGTCCGCGAGGACTACTCCGCGGACGGTGATGCCTGGGCGTCGTTCCCATTCGACCATGCCGTGTCCCGTGCCTACCGGTGGAACGAGGACGGGCTGTCCGCGTGGTCCGACGACAAGCAACGCCTCTGCGTCGGCATCGCGCTGTGGAACGGATATGACGCCGTTCTGAAGGAGCGCTACTTCGGCCTGGCCGGGCCCCAGGGGAACCACGGCGAGGACGCGAAGGACTACTGGTGGTACTGCGAGGCGACCCCCACGCACTCGTATCAGCGCACCCGATATGCCTACCCGCTCAGTGCTTTTCCTTACGATCACCTGGTCGCCGAGAACGCGTCGCGCGACCGCGGCCAACCCGAGTTCGAGCTGATCGATACCGGAATCTTCGCGGACGACAACTACGTCATGGTCACCAGCGAATGGGCCAAGGCCGGACCGGCGGATATCTGCCTGGTGATCGACGTGGAGAACCGCTCGGCGATTGCCGCCCGGATCCACGTGCTGCCGACCGCCTGGTTCCGCAACACGTGGTCCTGGGACGAACCGCCGCCGAGCCGCCCGCGTCTCTGGGCGGACGGCGATGTACTTCGTGGCCACCACGACGGCCTAGGCGACTTCGTCCTCCACAGCGTCGCAGACGGGGACGCGGCGGACGTTAGCGACCGACTTCTGTTCTGCGACAACGACACCAACGTGCGCAAGCTGTACGGCGCCGATATCTGGGCCGAGCGCCCCGCGCCGCCATTCCCCAAGGACGGGATCAACGACCACGTGGTGCACGGCGCAGATAGCGCCAACCCGGACCGCGAGGGAACCAAGGCAGCCTTCCATCACGTGCTCGACATTCCGCCGCACGAGCATCGGCGAGTCCGGGTACGGCTGACGATCGGCCCCGAGACGGATCCGGCACCGGCCGTGGGAGATTCCGGATGGGGCGTGGCCGTGGACAGCGTCATAGACGCTCGACGCACCGAGTCGGATGCGTATTGGCGAACGGTATTCGCCCGGCTGACCCCGGAGCATGCGCACGTTGCCCGCCAGGCGATGGCGGGCCTTCTGTGCAGCAAGCAGTACTACGACTACGACGTGCGACGGTGGCTGGCAGGCGATCCGGCCCAGCCGAAACCGCCGGACGGCCACGCAACCGTGCGCAATGCGGCGTGGCCGTACCTGGTCGCCGACGACGTGATCCTGATGCCCGATCCGTGGGAGTACCCCTGGTTCGCCGCATGGGATCTCGCGTACCACTGCATGGCGCTGGCGCTGGTCGACCCCGAGCTCGCGAAGCGGCAACTCCTCCTGCTGCTCGGCGAACGGTACATGCACCCAAGTGGCGACATCCCGGCGTACGAGTGGAACCTCTCGGACACCAACCCGCCGGTGCACGCCTGGGCGGCGCTGCAGATCTTCTACATCGACGGTGCGACCGATACCGATTTCCTCGAACGCGCGATGCACAAGCTGCTGTTGAACTTCACCTGGTGGGTCAACCGCAAGGACACCGAGGGCAACAACCTGTTCGAGGGCGGCTTCCTCGGGCTGGACAACATCGGCGCCTTCGATCGCTCGACGCCGCTCCCGGACGGCGCGGTGTACGAGCAGAGCGACGGAACGGCGTGGATGGCCATGTACTGCCTGGACATGCTGCGCATCGCGCTGACGCTCGCGCGCCGCGACCACACGTACGACGACCTGGCCGTGAAGTTCTTCACCCATTTCTGCTACATCGCTTCGGCGGCAGACGATCTCGGGCTGTGGGACCCGAGCGACGGGTTTTTCTACGACCAGCTGCGGCTGGCCAACGGGGCCACCACGTCGGTCAAGATCCGCTCCGTGGTCGGCCTCATGCCGCTGGCGGCCGTGACCCAACTCGACGACGAGCTCACCGAGTCCATCCCTTCGCTCGCCGAGCGGTTCGCGTGGATGCGCGACCGCCGGCCGGAGATCATGGCGATGGTGCGCCCGGAGCAGCTTCCGTCCGTGCTGCGCGCGATGCTCGATCCGGCCGAGTTTCTCTCGGACCACGGGCTGCGCAGCATGTCGGCCGTGCACCGCGATCACCCGGCGTCCGTCGCGGTGGACGGTCAGGTGATGCAGGTGGACTACGAGCCGGCCGAATCGCGCACCCCGCTGTTCGGCGGGAACTCCAACTGGCGCGGGCCGGTGTGGTTCCCGGTGAACGCGCTGCTGATCAGCGCGCTGCGGCGGTTCGCCGCGGGTGGGGCGGAGCCGGTGGAGTTCCCAACCGGATCCGGGGTGATGACGCCGCTCGGCGACATCGCGGATGCGCTCGCGGGCCGGTTGATGACGCTGTTCGTGCCGGGGCCGGACGGTGTGCGCCCGTGCCAGCGGAATCTTCCGTGGCAGGACGATGTGCTCTTCAACGAGTACTTCCACGGGGACACGGGCGCGGGGCTCGGCGCAAGCCACCAGACCGGGTGGACTGCCATGATCGCGCTGTTGGCGCTCGGCCTGCCGAACTGAGCCTTAGTCGCTGTTTCCCCTTCCCACCTGCGCGTTGTGGATAACCCGGGGCGATGGGCGGCCGGATGTGAGACGTTCTGCGCATGAAGACTCTTTTCGCCGCCCTCGGCCTCTTCGCGACGTTGGTGCTGACCGCCTGTTCCGCGTCGTCTCCATCACTATCTCCGGGCACCACCTCGGCCGTGCCGCCGGCGGTGTCGATGAACACACCGCCTCCGAGCGTGCCGCCTGCCTCCGCAGCATCGGAACCGACGCCCGCCGCCTTGACGCCACCTGCGACACCTGCGCCGTCCACGGTGGCGGCGGGCTCCACGCTTTCACCGGTCGATGCCGACCCTGATGTGGGCGTGTCCGGGGCAACGGATTCGGGAACAGCTTCGGGAACGGGCTTGTCTGCCTCGTCGGGCGCAGCGGTCGGTGAGCCGTCCAGCGACGCGACCCTCCGATTCCTCCGGACCGGCGGCTGGCTGGCCGATGACGGGAAGCTGCTGCTCCGCACGAACGTGAAGGGCAACGCCGATCTGACGAACGCCCTATGCGAGTACGCATTCGGTACGACACAGGATGTGTCGAACCGCATTCGGTTGTCGGCCGAGGCGACGTTGGCCCCGGGAAGCGGCCCGAAGACGTCGGCCACCGGCGGGTTCGTGCTGTGCGGGTATGCGGTCGGTGGGAACCTGCAGGTCGCGCTCGAGGTCGGACACAGCGACGACGAGTGGTCGAACGGTTTGACCACACTCGTCCGCGACGGCGACGTCCACGCGGTGGTGAGCTATGTGCCGGACTACGCCGGTCCGCGGATCGCACCGGCGGCCGCGCGGACGTGGCTGGCACAGGTCCTCCGCCGAATCAGCTACTGAACTCGGCGGCGGTGACAGCCACCAACCGGTTGCTATGTGCGCTGGAGAGCTACCGCGCCCGTCACCACCCGGAAGCCAGCTGCGTCGAAGCGCAGGCCGGGCCTGGGTGGTCATGCGTTCGAGTTGCGAGCGAATTTCGTTGTCGGCGACGCCGAGAAGAACCAGCGCGCCAGCGGCTCGGGCATCGAGTGGTCGGCCTCGAAGGCGTCGGCGACGTGCTCGGCAGTGTCGCTCCGGTCGGGCATCCGACCAGCCTCGCGTCCGGTCTGCGGTTGATTTCTCGTCGACCGGGAGTGGTGCAGGGCTCCGGGCGCAACTTTCCCTGCAGCACTCCCACTCGACGCTCGTGTCCGCGGCGTCCGCGCCTCGTCAGAAGGCTTCTCCCCATTTCACACACCTCCTCCGTCGGGGATTTCGCCCTCGGCATGCGGACGGCGGTCCGTCATCCAGGGGCAACTTCTGCCGCGGCACGCGTGTCTGCGCCGGTTCAGGCAGGTGACTTGCTGCGATGGGCGAATCGCAGGAGCGAGATGCCGACGATGACGAACCACACCCATAGGAGCGGTCCGTATACGGCGTAGAGGGCCGGCGTCGCGAAACGTAGAGCCTCGCTGACGAGGCCCAAGGCGCCCACAGCGATCCCGAGCCACCCGGCCCCTCGTTCGTTACCGGCACGGCAAGGAGCGCCGTCCAGCAGGCTCCGCCGACAACGAAGCCCACCACCGTGAGGCTCGGACTGGTCGGGAACAGGGCAATCGGGAGAGCCACGAACAGGATGAGCCCGAACAGCGCCGGCACGAGCCACAGAAGCTGCTGTGCGACGTAGGAGGCCTTATGGTCCGCGATGAACCGTAGCGTGGCCTCGCCACCGGATACAGGAGGCGGACTTGCCGCATAGAGGGCGAGGGCTGCCGCATCGGAGAGGACGAACAGGATCGCGGCGAGACCGCCGATCCGACACAGCGAGCCCCACGTCGGGGCCTTGGGCCACGATGGCGCCGACATGCGTCGATGCTAGGCGGGAAGATCGCCGTCTTTCGTGGGCCGAAAGTCCCTCATCTGGGAAGCAGATCGACGCCTTCCGCCGCCGGACCGGTCAGGAACCCGTTTCCGTGCGGTCAGTCAGGCTCTGCGATGGAGGCCGCTGGGATCGGCCAGAGCGGCCTGGATCTCGCGGACGATCGAGGCCAGCACACCGGAGGTGAGCAGCCCGGGCCCCAGGGGGCCGGCGGCATTGGTACCGAGCGGTGGCAGGCGCCGAAGCGCACGTCGCGCCTCGGTGGTTATGTGCGCCAATTGCCAACGGATTTCGTCGGCGGCGGCCTCGGGCCGATCGGGCTCGGCGAGGCCGATTGCCTTCGCAGCGTAGGCGGCCGCACCCAGCGCGTGCGCACCCATATGAGCAACGGCAGCGGCCTGCGCGGCTGCCCGGGCAGCCGCCACTGCTGCCGGACTGCTCACCTCGCGAGCGGCGCGCCCGGCGACGAAGCGCTGGCGAATCTGCCCTGCCGCGTCGAGCTCGCCGCGAGCGAATGCTCTGGCCCTGCCGACGGCATCGCGCGGACGCCCGTCTTCCGGCGCCTCCGCTTCGAAAACGGCCAGAACCCGCTCCGCGCAATCCGCCGCCCACATCGCGACCGCACGGCGATCAGCCACGCTCAGAGCTTGTGGGGACACCACGCCACAACAATCGCACACAGGGGCCGATCGCATCCCCGATGTACTCGCGGCGGGGCGCAGGCGAGGCCTCTCTGCGACGGGCAAGCGACTCGGACCGGTTTCCCTCCGCTGCTAGGCGATCCCCATGTGTTCGGCGACCTGCCTCTTGACCCGGGCCAGCATCGCCGACAAGCCACGCAGCCGCAATGGGCTGACCACGTCTGCCACTGGGAGTTCCAATGCGAAATCGGCAGGCACCGCAAGGATCTCGGTGACGGGACGGCCGTCGAGCCCCTCGTGCAGGATGCCAGCGAATCCCCGGGTGGTGGGCGCCTCGGGCGGGGCCGAGAAGAACAGCTGCGCCGTCGGCTCGGATGCCGAGCGGTCGACCTCGACGATCAGGAAGACCGGCGATTGGCATTCCGGCACGGGCTCCAGCAGTTCTGGGTGGCTCGCGTACCTCTCCGGCAACGGCGGAAGGGACTCGGCGAACTCCAGCAGCAATTGGAGCTTGTCCTGGCCGGCGAGGCTCGCGAAGTCGTCGATGATCGACTGCAGGCCGTCCGGCATGTGCTCCGGCACGCCGTGCGTCATCGTCATCCCGCCGAAACCTGCGGTGCCGCACCCGGCTCCTCACCCTGCACGATCGGCACCCGGACCGTATTGCCCCATTCGGTCCACGATCCGTCGTAATTGCGCACGTTCGGCAGGCCGAGCAGGTGGGTGAGCACGAACCAGGTGTGGCTGGAGCGTTCGCCGATGCGGCAGTAGGCGATCACGTCGTCGTTCGCGTGCAGGCCCGCCTCGCCGAAGTAGATCTGCTCCAACTCGGCGCGCGGTTTGAACGTGCTGTCTGCGGCGGCAGCGCGCGACCACGGCACCGAGACGGCGCCCGGGATGTGCCCGCCGCGCAGCACACCCTCCTGCGGATACTCCGGCATGTGCGTGCGGGCGCCGGTGTATTCCGGGGTGGAGCGCACGTCGATCAGCGGCACCTGGCCGAGTGTCGCGAGCACCTGCGACTGGTAGGCGCGGATCGGCGCGTCCACGCGCTCGACGACGGGATAGTCCGTGACGGCCCGCTCCGGAACCTGCTTCGTCATCTCCCGGCCCTCGTCGATCCACTTGGCCCGGCCGCCGTTGAGCAGCCGGACGTCCTCGTGGCCGAACAGCGTGAACACCCAGAGTGCGTAGGCGGCCCACCAATTACTCTTGTCGCCGTAGATCACGACGGTCGAATCCCGCGAAATACCTTTCGCAGACATGAGTTTCGCGAAGCTCACGCCGTCGACGTAGTCGCGGGTCACCGGGTCGTTGAGATCGATGACCCAGTCGACCTTCACCGCCCCGGGGATGTGGCCCGTCTCGTAGAGCAGCACGTCCTCGTCGCTCTCGACGACGACCACGCCCGGGTCGTCCTTGTGCGCTGCCAACCACTCCGTGCTCACCAACCGACCAGGGTGCGCATATGACGCGAGAGCGGGATCTGGATCAAAGGGAACCGGCATCGGCCTACCTCCATATGGGTGTCGACATCAAGGGCGACGATCGCTGCGGGCCCCGATCTTCGTCGTCACACGAACGGCACGGCCCGTCATCTCATCGTTGCACCGAGCCCGGCGAACGGTACGAGCGGTGTGGGCCACTCCGCGTCCACGTACGGGACGGTCGGCCGATCGCCCCCGGCGGCGGGAATCGGCAGCAGGAATCAGAGCGCTGCGACCAGGCCGAGCCCGACCAGCGCATCGCGTTCCGGTGCGGCGAGCGCCAACAGCAGCGCCGTCTGAACTGTCGGGACGGTCGGTGGGCGGCGCAGCACCAGATGTGCCTCGGCGGGTGTCCGGTTGCCCTTGCGGGTGTTGCAGGCGACGCACGCGATCACGGTGTTCTGCCACGTGGACAGCCCCCCGCGGGATACTGGCAGGAGGTGTTCCACCGTGGCTCCGTGCCGACCGCAGTACGCGCAGACGTGACCGTCCCGGCGCAACAAGCCGGCCTTCGACCACGCCGGCACCCGCTGGCGGTAGGGGAGCCTGATGTAGCGGAGCAAACGCACGACCGTGGGGACCGGGAACTCGATACCCGATGCCGAACGCAACGGTTCGCCGTCACGTTCGGCGACGATCTCGGCCTTCTCCCGGAGCAGGTAGGCGATGGCACGATGCAGCGCGACCACAGACAGCAGTTCGTAGCTGGCGTTGAGCACGACGACACGATCGCTGTGCGCCGACGGCATCCTGGCCACACTTCACCTCCCAGGTGCTCCCACATCCAGGCGACGGCCAGCGGGTTGACCGCCCCGACCAGCATAATCCGCCGCATTCCGCGGCCACGGTAATGACGGTGTCGCCTCAACGGACCGTGCCGTGCGCGCACCGCCCGCGGTCGGCTCGGCCCCCGGCCCGGCAGGGCATCCAGGCGGCAGACAGACTGAGCCGATGCACGAGTACCGGTTCGACAGCGATACCGCCGTGGCGGGGATGGACACGCGGCGGGCTGCCGTCGAGTTGCATCCCGAGTGGAACGTGGACGGCCGGATTCTGAACGGCGGCTATCTGCAGGCGGTGGTATTGCGCGCCGCGCTCGCGGCGTGCCCGACCGCCGGGCAGCCGGTGGCGGTCTCCAGCCTCTTCGTGGCTGCGCCGGCGCCTGGGCCGGCGGTCGTCGACACGGAGGTACTGCGCGCCGGACGGCGCATCGCGGCGATCGGCGCGACACTGCGCCAGGCCGATGCCGTCATCGCGAGCTCTCTCGTCACCGTTGCCGCAGCCGGGGCGCTGCCGGCCGACGACCGCGCGGCCTCGCTGCCCATGCCGCCGGTGCCCCCGCCCGAGGCGTGCCTCCGGGTCGCGCCGGCGCACCTGCCCGGCCCGCCGGGCCTGGCCGACCTGGTGGACTACGCCTTCGTGCCGGAGAACTCGCGGTGGCTTTCCGGCGACACCTCCGGTGGTCCGCACATCCGGTGTTGGTTGTCCTTCGCGGACGGTCGGCCGCTGGATCTGCTCGCGGCCCTCGCGATGGTCGACATGGCTCCGCCGGTCTGCTTCGCGCAGGGCAGGTTCGGTTGGGCGCCGACGCTGCAGTTGCAGGTGGGCGTGTTCGGCCAGCCCGCCCGGGGCCCCTTTCTGCTGGATCTGCGCGGTGAGCCGTACGAAGGAGCGATCGTCGCCGAAGACGGGCTGCTCTGGGACGCCGACGGCACGCTCATCGCGCGGTCCCGTCAGATCGCGCTCGCGCCGCGCGGGTGACCGGCGGGTCGACAGGACAGCCGTGGCTCCGCCCGGCAGGATGAGGCGATGAACTCCGTCCAGCGCCTCGACCGCTCACCGGCTCGGCTCATTGGTGGGCTGGTTGCGCTCGTCGCGCTCGCCGCTCTCACCGTCGCCAGCGTCCTGTCGCTGATGCCGCCCGCGCCGAAGGCCGCGGACGCGCCGATGACGGAGTTCAGCGCGACACGCGCCTTCGCCGATGTCCAAACGATTGGCCAGCGGGTGCGCGTGACCGGCAGCGCGGCGGCGGCGCAGGTGCGCGAGCACATCGTCACCACCCTGGACGATCTCGGTTACCACCCGCAGGTTCGGGAGGGTATCGGCGAGACGGATGCCCTCGGCGGCCCGGCTGTGGCGCATGTGCAGAACGTGATGGCCGAGATCCCCGGCACCGCCTCGACCGGCCGGCTGATCCTGATGGCGCACTACGACTCGGTGCAGGTGTCCTACGGCGCGAACGACGACGGTTCCGGCGTTGCAACGCTTCTCGAGACCGCGCGGGCGTTGACGAACGGGCCGAAGCTCAAGAACGACGTCATCCTGCTGTTTACGGACGCGGAGGAGGCGTGTCTGTGCGGTGCGGAATCATTCGTCCACTCTGATCCCCTCGGAGTCGACGGCGGGGTTGTCCTCAACTTCGAGTCGCGAGGCGCCAACGGGCCGTCGATCATGTTCGAGACCGCCTCCGGCAACGCGAATCTCATTGACGAGTACGCGCGCGCCGTGCCGTATCCGGTTGCGACGTCGATGGCCGTCGAGGTGTACCGAATCCTGCCGAACGACACCGATTTCACGCCGTTCCGGCTCTCCGGCCGGTTCACGGGGTTGAACAGCGCCTACATCGACGGCTCGGCGGTCTACCACTCGCCGGAGGACCGTCCCGAATACATGGATCGCGGCACGCTGCAGGCGCAGGGTTCGAATGCGCTGGCGCTCACGCGGCAACTCGGCGATGCCGACCTCGTGTCGCTCGCCCACCCCGCTGGTCACGATGCGACGTACTTCCCGGTACTGGGCACACTGATCCGCTACCCGGGCACCCTGGTCTGGCCGCTCGCCATCCTCGGCCTGGTGGCGGTGATCGGTCTGGCCGCGGTGGTCCGCCGCCGCGCCCGTGTCGGTTGGGGCCGGTTGGTCGCAGGCTTCGGGCTGATGGCGGTGCCGCTGATCGGCGCCGCCGTGGTCGCTCAGCTTTTCTGGATGCTGCTGGTCGCGATCCGGCCCGCCTACGCGCCAATGATCGATCCCTGGCGCCCGACCTGGTTCCGGTTCGCCGTGGTCGCGCTCGTCGCGGCCGTCGTGATCGGTTGGTACGCGTTGTGGCGCAAGCGTTTCACGCCGTGGGGCCTTGCCGTCGGCGGGCTGACGTGGCTGGGGCTGCTCGGGGTCGTGATGGCCGCGGCGACACCCAGTGGCTCGTATCTTGCGAGCCTCCCGGCCCTGTCCGGCGCCGCCGCGGGGATCGTCGCTGTCGCGTCGCGTCGGTGGTGGGTGCGCCTGACGGCGATGACGGTGTCCGGGGCGATAGCGGTCCTGATCCTCGCGCCTACCGTCGTGCTCTTCTTCCCGGCGTTGGGGCTCGCTACCGGAGCGGCCGGCGCGCTGATGGCCGCCATGCTCGGTCTCGCGCTGCCGCCGGTGATCGAGCACCTGCACCCCGCGCTTCGCCACGCGTCGACCACGGCCGACACCATCGCATCAGGAGACGCATCGGTCTCGGCCGACGTCTCCGCCACGGCCGGCGCGAGCGATAGTACCGCTCACGGGGCCACGCCCACAACACGCCCGCGCCGCCTGAGCGCCGCCGCAGCGACGCTAGTGGCAACGGTGCTTGCCGTCGCCTGCGCCGGAATCGGTCTGGCCACAGACACTTTCGACGCGCGGCACCCCAAGCCCACGCAGCTCATGTACGCGTTGGATGTCGATGCCGGGCAGGCGTTCTGGGCCAGCCAGCAGACGGACCCCACCGGCTACCTGAAGCACTACATCACAGGAACCAGGGACCTGTCCGCCGAGTTCCCGCTGCTGCACGGCGCCGTTGCGTCGGGGCCCGCTACGGCCGCGGACTTGCCGGCGCCGGACGTCACGGTGGAGTCCTCGGCCGAACACGGTGCGACACGCACGGTCACGTTCACCGTCCAGTCGCTGCGCGCGGCCCGCCTGATCGACCTCGACGCGCCAGATATCACGGTGACCCGAGCATCGGTCAGAGCGGGCAACGTGAGCCGGGACTTGCCGATCGCCGCGCACGGATTCGGCCTGCTGTTCCATGCGCCGCCCGCGGACGGCATCACCGTCACCCTCGAGATCACGGGCAGCGGCCCGGCGACGATCCGCGTGATGGACGGATCCGACGGTCTGACCGGACTGCCCGGTTTCGTGCCGCGGCCGTCCGGTGTGGGGGTGCAGGGCTCGCACACCTCCGAGTTGGTGCTGGTAGCGCACACCGCCACCGTGTGATCGCGCGGCGCCCGGCCTGAAGGGAGAATGGGCTGGTGCCCGATCTCGTCACCAGCTTCGCGAACCCGACAGTCAAAAGGTACCGGGCGCTCGCCGCCCGCAAGGTCCGTCGGCGCGAAAACGCTTTCGTGGTCGAGGGTTTGCAGCCGGTGTGGCGGGCAGTGGCGTCGTCGTGGGATATCGACACGCTGATCGTCGCGCCGGATCTGCTCACCAACGACGCGGCCCGCCAGATGGTCGACGCGCAGCGGGAAGCCGGGCGCCCGGTGGTATCGGTGAGCCGCGAGGTCTTCGCGCATCTCTCGGACCGGGACGGCCCGGCGGGGCTTGCCGCGATCGTCCGCGGCTGCGTCGGCGGCGTGGAACGGTTCCGGCCGCTGGCGGACCGGCCGGTGGTCGCGTTGCATCAGGTCGGCAATCCCGGCAACATCGGCACAATCCTGCGCTCTGCCGACGCCGCCGGCGCCGGTGGCGTGCTGCTCGTCGGGGCCTGCGCCGACCCGTTGGCGCCCGCCGCGGTGAAGGCGTCGATGGGGTCGGTATTCGCCGTGCCCATGGCGTACGTCGACTCGGCGGACGACCTGTTCCGCTGGTCCGCGGCACACTCGCGGCAGGTGGTCGGGGTCACCGGCAACACCCGAGACTCCTTGTGGCGCACGGGCGTAGAGGCGCGCTCCGTCCTGCTGTTCGGCAGCGAGGGAGACGGGCTGCCCGAGGACCTGGCGGCACGGTGCGCCGCATCGGTCGCGATCCCCATGGAGGGCACCGCCGAATCGCTGAACCTGGCCACCGCCGCGTCCGTCGCGTTGTTCGAACTGGCACGCCGCCGCGACCAGAAGGATCGAATATGACGATGTCCGCGGCCACACCCATCACGGAACCCGGACCCCTTCGGCGCCGCCCGGTGACCGACGGTTGGACGGTTCGTGTCGACTCGGACGGCCCGACGGCCGTACCCGCGGAGGCGAGAGCCGTTCAAGGACAACCGATTCCCGCCGTGGTTCCGGGCGCCGTGCACAACGACCTGCAGCTGGCGGGGCTCCTCGCCGACCCGTTCGTCGATAGCGGCGAGGATGCGGCCGCCTGGGTCAGCCGCACCGACTGGGTGTTCGAGACACGGCTCCCCGCAGTCGATGTCGCTCCGGACGAACGCGTGGATCTCGTCTTCGACGGCCTCGACACCGTCGCCCGGATCACCCTCGGCGGCGTGGAACTCGGCCAGACGCGGAACATGCACCGCAGCTACCGGTACGACGTAACGGATCTGGTACGCGCCGACAGACGTGATCTGGCAGTCCATCTCACGTCCGCCTACACGGAAGCGGAAGCGGTGCAGGCCGCCGTCGGCCCACGGCCCAACGCCTATCCGGAGCCGTTCAACTTCATTCGCAAGATGGCGTGCAGCTTTGGTTGGGACTGGGGCATCACGCTCGTCGGTGCCGGCATTTGGCGCCCGGTGTGGCTCGAAACCTGGTCCGTAGCAAGGATCTCCGGTCTGCGCGCGTTGGCGGATGTCGACGGCGACACCGGAACGCTCAGGTTGCTGCTCGACGTGGAGCGCGCTCCGGTCAGCGCGGGTACGTCGTTGTACGTCGACGTACTGCTCGACGAGAAGCCGGTTCTCACCGGCACTCTCGCGCCTGAGGACTCCGAAATCGAACTGACAGCGACCGTTTCGGGGATCCGACGTTGGAACCCGGTGGACTACGGCGCGCCGTCGCTGTACCGGTTGACCGTTCGTCTGCGTAGTGTCGACGGGGCACTGCTGGACAGCACTGAGCGCAGCATCGGCTTTCGTCATATTCGACTCGACCGCACGCCCGACGCGACCGGCACGTCCTTTACGATCACGGTGAACGGTGCCGCCGTTCTGGTGAAGGGCGTCAACTGGATACCGGGAGATGTGTTGCCTGGCCGCATGTCTCGGGAACGCTACGCGACGCTGCTGCGTGCCGCCGTGGACGCGAATGTGAACCTGATCCGCGTCTGGGGCGGGGGAGTCTACGAGTCGGACGAGTTCTACGATCTCGCCGATGAGCTCGGACTCATGGTGTGGCAAGACTTTCCGTTCGCCTGCGCCGCGTACCCGGAGGACGAGCCACTGCTTGGCGAGGTGCGCGCCGAAGCGGAAGAGAACGTCACCCGCCTCGCCTCCCACCCCTCGCTGGTGCTCTGGAACGGTAACAACGAATGCCAGTGGTTGCACCTCGCGGAGGACTGGCCGAGCCAGCCCGGCGGCGACAAGCCTTGGGGGGAGCGGTTTTACGTGGAGACGCTGCCGGAGATCGTCGCGCGCCTCGACCCGACCCGGCCGTATACCGAGGGCAGTCCGTGGTCCGGCAACGTGGGCCGGTACCCGAACGATCCTGCGCACGAGACCTTCCATTCCTGGGACGTGTGGAATCGCGAAGACTACGGGCACTACCGGGATACGGTGCCCCGGTTCGTCGCCGAGTTCGGCTGGCAGGCGCCGCCCGCCTGGCAGACGCTGCGCGACGCGGTAACCGACAATCCGTTGACGCCAACGTCTCCCGGTGTGCTGCGGCACCAGAAGGCCACCGGCGGCATGGGGAAACTGTGCCGCGGACTCGCGCCGCACGCGGACGTTCCGGACGACTTCGATGCCTGGCACTACCTCATGCAGTGGAACCAGGTGCGGGCGATCGAAACCGGGGTGATGCACTGGCGGTCGCACTGGCCGCGCACCGCCGGAACGATCCTGTGGCAGCTCAACGACCTGTGGCCGGTGATCTCGTGGTCGGCCATCGACGGTGCCGGGCGGCCGAAGCCGCTGTACCACGCCCTACGCGAGATGTATGCGCCGCGGGCGCTCACCATCCAGCCCGGCGGCGACGGGCTCGCACTGTGCGTGCTGAACGACTCGCCGGATCCGTGGGTGGGGGAGGCGGTGGTGCGACGAGTGTCCGACGCCGGGGTCGACTTCGCTCGTCGTATCCTGCCGGTCCGGGTCGCTCCGCGCAGCGTCGTCCGGCTCCCGATCCCGCCGGAGGTCACGGAGTTCGCGGACCTGCGGTCCGAGGTGCTGGTTGCCGAAGAGGGCACCGTGCGGGCGCTGTGGTACGGCTGCGAGCCGAAGCACTCGGATTTCGTCGGCGCGCCGCCACGGATCGACCAGCGTCCCGTGCCCGGCGGGCTCACCGTGGACGTGACCGCGACGACGCTACTGCGCGACTTCCTGATCCAGCCGGACCGCATCCACCCGCGTGCCGTCGCCGACCGGGGCTTCCTGACGCTGCTACCCGGTGAGTCCGCGACGGTGACCATCACCTGCCCGGAAGCGCTCGACCCGGACACACTCCACACGCCGTGGGCGACGGCCTATCTGGACCAGGTGCTGCACTCAAGGTGATCTGCCCGCGGTGGCGATTCCGCATGCGAAAGCCGGGTGCCGAGCATGCCGCCCGTCCGTCCCTTGACTTCAAGTACTTGAAGTTCGCACAGTAGGTGGAGTGAGTACACCAACCACGCAGCACACCTACTCCATCAAGGAAGCGGCCGCCCTGACGGGTTTGCCTGCCAGCACACTGCGCTAATACGAGTCGATCGGTGTGATCGCGCCTATCGGTCGAGGTGAGAGCAGCAAACACCGGGTCTACACGAATGAAGATCTGGACCTGCTGACCTGGGTGGCATGCCTGAGCGCCACCGGTATGTCGGTGAGTGACATGCGACGCTACGTCGCCAACCGGGCGCTGGGTCCGGCCGCAGCGCAGCAGCAACTCGAGCTTCTGGTCAAGCAGCAGGAGCAACTGACGCTGGAAGCAGAGCTCGTCGCTCTGCGGCAACGATATGTCGACTTGAAGATCGCCTATTGGCGGGCGGTCGGGGCTGGCGACGATGCTCTGATCGAGCGGCTGTCGAACGAGGCGCGTGCGCTGGCCGACGAGCTCAAGAAGGCCAAGAAGAACTAACGGGCACGCCGTCCGCCGGTCGGTGGGGGCGGAAGCCCGCGAGTCGGGCGCGTCCGCCGTGCGAGGAGGAACCGTGCAAGGAGGAAACATTATGAAACAGATCAACCCACAGACGTCGAAGGGGCCGGACGACTGGTTCACCGGCGACGTGCACCCCACGATCGTGCTGGCAGGGGAGGAGCCGTCCCGGGTCCGAATGGGATCGGTGCATTTCGCGCCCGGTGCCCGCACGGCCTGGCACTCCCATGCGGTCGGGCAGTACCTGCACATCGTCGAGGGCATCGCGTTGGTACAGGAACGCGGCGGCGACGTCGTCACCCTGCATCCGGGCGAAACGATCTATACGGCACCGGGTATCGAGCACTGGCATGGTGCCAGCCCGGATAGTTTCATGGTCCATCTGGCTATCTGGGAGGTGCCGGGTGATGGTGGCGCGGAGACCACCTGGGGCGTGCACATAACCGACGGCGAGTATCGCCAGGCCGCAGATGCAAGGACGGGTGCGTGATGCGGGGCGTTGTCATGTACGCACCAGGAGACGTCCGGGTGGAGGACGTGCCCGACGCGACGATCATTGAGCCGACCGATGCCGTGATCCGCGTCAGCGCCACGTGCATCTGCGGGTCGGACCTCTGGCCGTACCGCGGCCTGCAACAGGTGCGTGGACCCAGCCCGATGGGACACGAGTACATCGGCGTGGTCGAACAGATCGGCGGGGCGGTCCGCGACATCAAGGTCGGGGACTCCGTTGTCGGCTCGTTCGTCGCCTCCGACAACACCTGCGAGATCTGCCGGGCCGGCTACCAATCCCGCTGCATCCATCAGGTCATGATCGGCTCGATCGGCACCCAGGCCGAGCTGGCGCGAATCCCACTGGCCGACGGCACCCTGGTCCCGGTGCCCGGTGAACCGACGGAGGCACAGAAGGTCAGCCTGCTGGCTGCCTCGGACGTGCTGGGTACCGGTTGGTTCGCCGCCGTCGCGGTTGAGGCCGGACCGGGCAAGACCGTCGCCGTCGTCGGTGACGGAGCGGTCGGCTTGCTCGCGATCCTGGCGGCCAAGCGGCTCGGCGCGGAACGCATCATCGCGATGAGCCGGCATGCCGACCGGCAGGCACTCGCGAAGACGTTCGGCGCCACCGACATCGTCGAAGAGCGCGGCGCCGACGGCGTTGCCGCGATCAAGGAACTCACCGGCGGCTACGGTGCGCACTCGGTGATCGAGGCGGTCGGCACCCAGGAGGCGATGCTGCAGGCCATCGGCGCCACCCGGCCCGGCGGCCACATCGGTTACGTCGGCGTTTCGCACGGTGTCGAACTGTCCGGGGCGGACCTGTTCTTCGCCACCGTACATCTGCACGGCGGCCCGGCACCGGTGCGTCGATTCCTGCCCATGCTGGTCGACCTGATCATGACCGGCGAGATCAACCCCGGGGCCGTCTTCGACATGACCCTGCCGCTGGACCGGGCTGACGACGGATACCGGGCCATGGACGAGCGCCGCGCCATCAAGGTGCTGCTGACCATGTGATCGTGCCTTTAATTGAGCGTATGCTCAAATCGAGAGCCCGACCGGTCAGGAGGTGCGACGATGGCGACGAAACCTCGTGCGCAGCGCACGACTGAATCCGCCGACCGGACCAGGTCCGCCCTGATCGACGCGGCGGTCCGCGCGCTCGCCGAGGTCGGATTCGCGAAGGCCAGCGCTCGTGAGATCGCCGGACGTGCGGGCGTCAATCAGGCCCTGGTCTTCTACCACTTCGGCACCGTCGCGGACCTGCTGCTCGCCGCGCTCGATCAGGTGAGCAGTGCTCGCCTCCGGGCATATACGGAACTCATCGACGGGGCAGCCAGCCTGACCGCCTTGGTCGATTCCGCCGAGGCGATCTTCGTCGCGGACCTCGACGCCGGCTATGTCGCGGTGCTCGTCGAAATGGTCAACGGCGCCCGCCCGGACCCCGAGCTTTCCGAGCAGGTCGCCGCGCGCCTCAAGCCGTGGCTCGGCGTCGCGACTTCCGCGATCGAGCGTGTGCAGCGGCTGCTCCCGTTGCCCGCGCCGATTCCGAAGGCGGAAGCCGCGTACGCGGTGGTCGCCGGATTCCTCGGCCTGGAACTGCTCGCCGAGTCCGGCGGCGGGCGGGACGCGACGCTCGCGCTGTTCGCGCGACTGCGCACCTGGGCGACGTGGGCGGACGCGCTCGCCACTCCGCGCCGAATCGTCTTCGGGACGGTGCATCGCCGTGGGCAGCGGTAGGACGCGGGTCTGGCGCCTGCGGGTGTCCGAAACGGTGCTGCTCGCCGTCGCCGCCGGGTGGTCCGCGCTCGTGCTCCCGCTCGGCGTCGCGTTCGCGCCCACCTACTCTGGTGTATCCGTCGACAGCGTGACGGGAGTGCAAACCTCCAGCACCGCGACGATGGTCGAGGTGAACGGGCGATGGGTGCTCTGGTACGCATTCGCGCCGTTGGTGGTCACCGCGATCCTCGCGCTGCTGTTGTGGACGCGCGGCGCCGGTCGCGGCCCGGGCGCCATCGCATGGATCGTGACCGGGCTGCTCGCGGCGTTCACGATGCTCGCAATGATGACGATTGGCCTCTTTATCTTGCCGGTGACCGGCTGCCTGATCGCGGTGTGCTGTGTCCGGCAGGCGGGAGCGACACACCGGGCGCGAGTGCCCCGGCCGCCGCGCCCGTGACGCCGCCGCGATGACGGCCGAAGCCGCGACCATGGTTGGGGAGTGGTCGGCGGATCGCGTAGAGTATCTACGCGCGGTCCTCGGGGCGCGCACCACCTGTCCGGGTGGCGGAATGGCAGACGCGCTAGCTTGAGGTGCTAGTGCCCTTCAACGGGCGTGGGGGTTCAAGTCCCCCTCCGGACACAAACGGAGAATGGCTCCTGACCTGGGATTTCGTTTCTGAGGTCGCTGATGCGGTCGGAGTCGATCCGCGCACGATCACCATGAGCATCGACAATGGTTCGATCCCGTCCGCGCGCCTCGGGATGCTCGCGTTCTTCCAGCCTCACCTACGGCGAGCAGCCAACTCAGCCCGCAATTGGGCGTGCGACTCGTCCACGTCCAACAGTTCGACCTTGCGGCTCTCAATGTCGTCGATGCGACGCCGAAGTTCGATACGCCAGGCGGCATCCACCTCGGCGTGATCCACGTTCGCATCCTTCGGGTGCAGGCTTCGCAGGGCACGACGGATCACGGCGGCGCGATCACGCTTCGAGCGCGAGTAGCGCCTGCTCGACTTCCGTGACGTTCATGGACATGCGCTGAGTGTACGTCGGAACACCGACAGAACCGGAGAACCTGCACTCACCCTCGGAGTCCACGCGCCGGGTTACCCCGCCGGGGCGTACTGCGACGATCCTGCCCGTAATCGCGGAGACGGGCGCACTCGTGCTCGGCTCGTCGCGGCATTCCTCACCGACTGTTCGTCTTGAGTTTTCGGTCGATCAGCACCGTGCGTTGGGTTGACCCGGCGCCTACTTTCGTGCGAGTATGTGACGCAGAGCACACTAAGGTTCTGCGGAGGCCAATATGAAGCGAAGCTTGCTTAGTATCGCTGCCCTCGCTGTAGTGGCCGTACAAATACCGATCAATGCCGCCGCAGCTACGACTGCACCTGTGTCTGTCAGTGCGGCAGAGGGGAGCGCTTCTCAAACGGGTCTAGGGGTCGGCACTTTCCCGCCTGGCGGTGGCTCTGGCCAGTCTGTTCGGGTTCGAGCAGACGGCTGGATCGAGTACCCATCGGTGTTGACGCGAGCAGGGGTATCGAAGGCGTCATTAGCCAGTTCGAGAACGGTGAAAGTGCCCTTGAAGCGCGTCAGCGGCGCGTGCATTGACGAGGGCCTGGCGAGTGCGCCTCCCGGTGAGTCTGTATACGTCGAGGAGACGGCATACGATCCCGCTAGCTGCACGATGGAGATTACGACTACCAAACTCACGCCCGCCGATGTGGCTCTTGTATGTTCGGTCGGCGGCGGCCAAGACGTTTACCCTCATGCGGTACAAGCGGCCGGAAGAGGTTACGGCAACATGTCGTCTTCGTGGATTGATCCGGTGAACATCACGATTGCCAGCCAATCCCTCTACTTATCTTGGTTGACCGCAACGGGCGCGCCAGTTCTGTACGAGCCGCACAGATACGGATTTGCGGCGCCGTTGATTACCCCTGCAGGAACGACGATTTATGACGTTACTTATCTTACTAGCAGTTCTGCTTCATTGGTAGGGAACAAGTATAAGGCGACAGCTCACTTCAGGAATGACACCTTCTACTGGTGGGTTCTCTACTCATTTGGGCCGGCTGGTGAGGCTGTGTGCCTGAACCCGTCTAGCAACGTGGCGTTCTTCAACTTTGAGGACACGATCTGGGGGTCGGGAACTACTGTCTACGGGTCGTGGAATGACACGAAGAGTGGCGCTTGTACCAACCTCGTTCACCATGGGGCGCTAGTGTCGCAAGGGTGGCCCACGTAGCTGCTTTCTGACTGCGAAGGCGAAGGGTACAACCCTGATGGCTAGGGCAGCTGCTTATGTCTCAGCAATTATGTGCATATTGCTCGTGGTAAGTTGCGCACCACGGGAAAGCCCTAGTTCCCCATTGGGAACAGCTAAAGCGAGTCGGTCCGAGGGAGCAATTGATCGAGGTAACCCTGGCGATGTCGCTCTGCGGTTTACTGAGCTTGTTGCTAGTGGTGACTTTGCGGGTGCTCAACAGTTCGTGGTGCCGTCGCAACGGGGCGTTCTCGATGCGCTGGCGCTCGGAGCTGATACTGATTCGCAGGCGAAAGCTGACGTCAAGCTGGCGGTTGGGGAAATCCGTACCTCCAAAGGCAGCGCTACGGTCAGCCTCGTCGGCACTCTGTGCAAACCTTCCACTTCGCCGGCAGGGGCAAGTATGTGTGTGGAAAATCGCGATCCTGGGACTGCTAATCCGGCGTTCCTAGTTAGACTTGAGCGCGGCGCGGATGAGAGGTGGTATGTTCGATTTGGGGCTGAGGGTGGTGAGTTGAGTGCGCAGCCGACGCTCCCAACGGCGCCTCCGGTCGGTAGCTCTCATGTCGGCGGTTGAATGTGACGCGGCCCTTTGGGTAAGGCCACGGTGTCGTGGTCGCTTCGGAAGCAACGATCGGCAAGTTTAAGCTTTGTCGGGCGCTTCGGTAGTGCAGTGTGACCTGAGTTTACAGCTAGGCGATCGCGTCACCGCACCTTGTTGTGTAGTGGCGGTCTAATTCGTTTGCGTAGTGCAGTCCGAGTTCCGCGCCGTGTTTAGCTATCCAGTCACTGAAGTGGATGCGTCCAGTCGTTGGCGCGTCGGAATCGGCGAGGCCGTCGACCATTGCGTGGTATTCGTCGCTGGTCAAGAGAGTGTCGTGCAGGGCCCAGCCGAGCAGCCGTGCAGTGCCGGTGAGCAGACCGGCCGGGACCGGCATCAGGAGTGACCTGCTGCCGACCGCGGTGCGGATCGTTCGTACGATGTCGCGGAAGGTGGGGCGGTCGGGGCCGACGGCATCGACCGTAACGATGTCGTGGTGCGTGCCAAGCGTGACACATAGCTCGGCCAGATCGCGGATGTGGATCCCGCGTACTCGGTAGGAGCCGTCTCCGCCGATCGCGAAGATCGGCAGGTGCCGCAGCAAGTAGGCGATGTTATTGATGAGGACGCCGCCTTGGCCGAATAGGATCGCCGGCCGCGCAATGGCATAGGGCACATCGATCTCCGCGAGCGCCTGTTCGGCCAGGGCCTTGCCGCGGAAATAGGAGTAGGGCGAGTCGGGCGAGGCATGCGTGATCGACACGTGCACGACGCGGTGCACTCCGGCACGGGCTGCAGCACGAAACAGCACTCGGCTGTTGGCAACGGCTAGGTCATGATTGATGGTGCCGTGTGCGAAGCGCACCCAATATGTGTTGAACAGGGTGTGCGCGCCGCGCATCGAGTCGGCTAGCCCGGCCGGGTCGGTAAAATCCAGCGGGTAGGTTTCGATGACGGTGCCCGCCGGCGCGCGATCGGGATGGCCGGTTAAGGTCCGCACACGCCTTCCGACAGCTAACAATCGTGCCGCAATTGCCGCGCCCGAGTATCCGTATGCGCCGGTCACCACATCGAAGGCGCCTTCTACGTTCGTCATCAACGCTCACCTCGCAGCCCGTCGACTCCCGAATCCGCCACGATCCGGTCGTCAGCGGTCGGTCCGCTGCCGTCTGACCCTCGCGCACTTGGTGCGACGGCCCCGACGATCGCGCCCACGGCCGCGCCGAGCCGGGCAGGCGGCATGCCGACGTCGGGCACTGCGAACCACTTCGGCGGCCGATGGTCGAAGCCAAGGCCCAGTCCCACCATGGCGTACGACGACTCGGAGAGGGAGGCGAGATCGCCAGTGGGTGATCCGACAACCTGACCGGTGGAATCGCCGAGGCCCCATGTGCACCCTCGTGGCTTGCGCATCATCTCCAAGCCTCCCATGTGCTCATCCGTTTATTTGAGCATTCGCTCAATAGTCAAAGCATAGGCTTACTTTGAGCGCTATCTCAAGCACGGTCACGGTCGCGTCCCACGACCACTGGCTACGCACGGCGTGGGCAGGCGAGCACTTCACCTTCATCGACCACGCGAACGACGAGTAGGACACGGGCCGTGCCGATCTCGACGCTGCATTTGACGACACGCGATGCCACATCGGTGGCGACGCGCATATAACCGACCTGCACTCCAACCTGACCGAGGAGGAGGCGGTGGCTGCCCGCCTTTCATGTGCCACCGACCGTGTAGGG
>OFTX01000361.1_pt1 | contig 25471 bp, 20 predicted proteins | sample 1775051 | NCBI WGS metagenome assembly OFTX01 (sample SAMN08195772, study PRJEB24354) | sludge metagenome | isolation source: sludge from phenol fed wastewater aerobic bioreactor A | place: India: Nagpur | collected 2016-09-15
AGCTTGAGGTCGTCCTCGGAGAGGTCGCCCTCCTCCAGGTACTTGTTCATCAGCTCTTCGCTGGCTTCGGCCGCGGCCTCCACCATGTTCTCGCGCCACTTCTTGGCATCGGCAACCAGCTCGGCCGGGATGTCCTGGTACTCGAACTTCATGCCCTGCGTGGCCTCGTCCCAGATGATGGCCTTCATCTTGACCAGGTCCACCACGCCCTTGAAGTTGTCCTCGGCGCCGATCGGAATCACCACCGGCACGGGGTTGGCCTTCAGGCGCAGCTTCATCTGGTCATAGACCTTGAAGAAGTTGGCGCCGGTGCGGTCCATCTTGTTGACGAAGGCCAGGCGCGGCACCTTGTACTTGTTGGCCTGGCGCCAGACGGTCTCGGACTGCGGCTGCACGCCGCCCACGGCGCAATACACCATGCAGGCGCCGTCCAGCACGCGCATGGAACGCTCCACCTCGATGGTGAAGTCCACGTGCCCCGGGGTGTCGATGATGTTGAAGCGGTGCTCGGGGTAGGACATGTCCATGCCCTTCCAGAAGCAGGTCACGGCCGCCGAGGTGATGGTGATGCCGCGCTCTTGCTCCTGCTCCATCCAGTCGGTGGTGGCGGCGCCGTCGTGCACCTCGCCCAGCTTGTGGGTGACGCCGGTGTAAAACAGGATGCGCTCGGTCGTCGTGGTCTTGCCGGCGTCGATGTGGGCCGAGATACCGATGTTGCGGTAGCGCTCGATGGGGGTTTTGCGTGCCATGATGTGCTTTCTTTAACGGCCAATGGCCCGCCCACCGCAACCGGCAGGTCGGGCCGCAAGCCTTCAATGCAGGATGCTGCGCCTTTAGAAACGGAAGTGGCTGAAGGCCTTGTTGGCCTCGGCCATGCGGTGCACCTCGTCGCGGCGCTTCATCGCGCCGCCGCGGCCTTCGGTGGCCTCGAGCAACTCGTTGGCCAGGCGCATCGCCATCGACTTCTCGCCGCGCTTGCGGGCGGCCTCCTTGATCCAGCGCATCGACAGCGCCAGACGGCGCACCGGACGAACCTCGACCGGCACCTGATAGTTCGCGCCGCCGACGCGACGGCTCTTGACCTCGACCATCGGCTTGACGTTGTTGATGGCGGTGGAGAACAGCTCCAGCGGATCCTTGCCGCTCTTCTTCTCCATCTGCTCGAGCGCGCCGTAGATGATGCGCTCGGCAACCGCCTTCTTGCCACCTTCCATGATGACGTTCATGAACTTGGACAGTTCGACATTGCCGTACTTGGGATCCGGCAGGATTTCACGCTTGGGGACTTCGCGACGACGTGGCATTTCAATTCACCTCTCAATGTGCTTCAGTTGGCGTCGGGTGGTGAGCCTTCACCGGCTCCGACTGCCGCGCAGATTCAATGGAAACCTGCACTTACTCGACCCGCCAATCGGGCCACTTCGCTCGACGCGGGCTGCCATCGCCCCGCCAAGCACCAAAAAAAAAGAACGATCAGGCCTTCTTGGGCCGCTTGGCACCGTACTTGGAGCGCGACTGCTTGCGATCCTTGACGCCTTGCAGGTCGAGCGAGCCGCGCACGATGTGGTAGCGCACGCCCGGCAGGTCCTTGACCCGGCCGCCGCGCACCAGCACCACGCTGTGCTCCTGCAGGTTGTGGCCTTCGCCGCCGATGTACGAAATGACCTCGAACCCGTTGGTCAGGCGCACCTTGGCAACCTTACGCAGTGCGGAGTTCGGCTTCTTCGGCGTCGTGGTGTACACACGGGTGCACACGCCGCGACGCTGCGGGCAGTCCTGCAGGGCCGGGCTCTTGCTCTTGATCTGAGCAGAGGTGCGCGGCTTGCGGACCAATTGGTTAATCGTTGGCATTGTGATTTCCTAAATGTGTCAAAAGCATGAAAGCCAAGGCGGACCTCCATGCAACTTCACTGCAAATCTCCGATCACCCTTGCGGATTACCCGCATCCAAACCCTTGATGCATAAGCACTTTGCATTGGACACGCGCATACCGCCGGAAAAACCGGAGCCTGCGACTATACATGGGACCATTGCAAGTGTCAATGCAATAGCCCAGGGAATCGCTTCGTAAGTCGTTGATTGTTAACGGCTCTTGATACCCCTGCCGGCAGGACCCGCAACGCCGCGGCGATACATGGGCCGCCCCGGCCCCGTCACGAGATGCGGTCAGCTCTCGCGAATGCAAGCCTTGCGACCCGCATGTATGCAAACTACACTTCACGCATCGGAAATTTTCACAATTTTCTCCATACATAAGCCGGACATCGCCATGGACGCCTCTCACGACACCCTGCGCGCCACCTTCTGGAAACCCGCTTTGAGCACGGGAAAGGGGCCTCGCTACCTGCGTCTGGCCAGCTTCATCGAGCAGTCCGTGGCCGACGGTCGCCTGCGGCCGGGCGACCGGTTACCGGCGCAGCGGGAACTCGCGTCGTGGCTCGGCATCGATTTCACCACGGTCACGCGCGCCTACAACCGGGCGCGCGACCGTCATGCCATCGAGGGACGTGGTCCGCTGGGCACCTTCGTGAGCACCCCGCGCATCGCGATCGACCAGGTGCTCGATCTGGGAATGAACATTCCGCCCGCGCCGATCGGCCTGTTTCTCGGCGAGATGTTGCAAAAGGGCATCGACGAGGTGCTGCGTCACACCGACGCTTCGATGCTCATGGCGTATCAACTGGGCGAAGGCGGCATGGCGGACCGTCAGGCTGGCGCGCTGTGGCTCGCCCCGATGTTGGGCACGCTGGCGCCTTCGGACGTCCTTGTCTGCCCGGGCGCCCAGGCCACGCTCGCGGCGCTGCTGCTGGCCACCACGGCGCGCGACGACACCGTGTTGTGCGAGCCGATCGTCTATCCGGGCTTGCGCGGCGCGGCGCATTCGCTCGGCCGCCGGCTCGCCGGCGTGGCGACCGACGACCACGGCATGCTCCCCGACGCTTTGCGCGAGGCGGCGCGCGGGCATGGCGCCCGGCTCGTCTATCTGAACCCGACGCTGCAAAACCCGACGGCCCGCACCATGCCGGAGCGCCGCCGGCGCGAGTTGCTCGACGTGGCAGAGGCCCTCGACCTGACGTTCATCGAAGACGACCCCTACTGGCGACTTGCGCCCGGTGCGCCGGCGCCGCTCGCGCGTCTCGCACCGCATCGCGTGCACTACGTGGCCACGCTGTCGAAATGCCTCACGCCGGGGTTGCGCACCGCTTACCTCCGGCTGGCAGACGCCCGCCATCGCGACGTCTTTCTCAATACCCTGCACTCCTTTGCCCTGATGGCGCCTCCGTTGATGACGGGGCTCGCGACGCAGTGGATTCACAACGGCATGGCCGACCGCATTCTCGAGGGCGTGAAGGAAGCCGCCGCCCAGCGCCAGGCGATCGCTGCGGAAATTCTCGGCGACGCCGCGAGCGCGCCGGCGCACGGCATTCATCGATGGCATACCCTGCCCGCGGCGTGGACCGCGCGCGAGCTGACAGTCGCCGCGCGCGCCGAAGGGCTGGCGGTAACGCCGGCCGACGCCTTCTGCCTGTTGCCCGACAGTCCCAATGCCATCCGGATCTCGCTCGGCGGCGTGCGCGATCCCGAGCGTCTGGGCAGCGCGCTCATGCGCCTGCGGGCCCTGTTGCACGAAGCGCCGCCGAGCCTGCGCGCGGCGGTCGTCTGACGAAACACCGGGTGCGATACCGGTCGCCGCCTCCCGGCGGGTTTGCCGCCATGACCGCACTGACCGCACTGACCGCGCCACCGCGAACCTGCGCCGACCGGGCTGAGAGACGCCCCGCCGCGTTCATCCGGATCGACCGGCAACGCCTCTCGCAAGCGCGCCCGCGTTTCGGGTAACGTATGCGGCATATCGCATGTCCGGGATGGCTTTGGGCCCGTCTTCAGGCATGATCGAGATCAAGCTATCAAATCCTGCAGGGCGGTCTGTCGCATCCGGCGTATCCGATGTCACCCGACGCGTTTTATTCGTTGCGGCGAATTCGTACACTCCCAAAATTCGGCGGACGCCCCCGCACCTGACACGAGTCCACTAACAGCCATGCAGGCGAGTTTCGAAAAAGACAGCATTCTGGTGCTCGATGTCGATGGCACTCTGACCGATTCGGTGCGCATCCATCAGCGTGCGCTGCTCGGCGCCATGGAGTCGCTGGAATTCGAGGATCTGAACACCGACTGGGGCAGCTACCCCCATCACACCGATACCGGCATTCTGATTCACGCCCATGCCGAGCATGGTCGCGCCCTGCCGCAACCGCACGATCTGGCGCGCTTCGAGCACGAGATCGACGAACGCTTCACGGCGCTGCTCAATGCCCACGGGCTGGCGGAAATTCCCGGCGCGCGCGCGTTCGTCGAAGCCGCGCATCGCTCGCGCTGGGGCGTGGTTTTCGCCACGGGTGGCATCCGGCAGGTGAGCCATCGCAAGCTGCGCTCTGTCGCCATCGACTACACCGACGCGATGCTCATCACGGCGTCCGAATACAGCTCGCGCGAGCAGCTCGTCGCCGAGGCGATCAAACGGGCGCAGGTGGGCTACGGCATCACGCAGCCGCGCGCCATCGTATCGATTGGCGACGGCCTGTGGGATCTGAAGGTGGCGCGAGCGCTCGGCATCGACTTCGTCGGTATTGGCTCGAAGCGCGCGCGCTCGCCGCTCTACGCCGAGGGCGTGCCCGTCTACGACGACATGTGGGACGCCATGCACTGGCTCAGTCCGGGTCGCGGACGCGCGTCAGGTAGTCGCTTGGCGTCACGCCCATGAAGCGGCGGAACATGGTGGAGAAGGCGCTCGGCGTTTCATAACCGACTTCGAGCGCCACCTGGGTGATGGGCCGTCCGGCCCCCAGCAATGGCAGCGCACCGAGCAGGCGCATGTGCTGACGCCACTCCCGGAACGGCAAACCGAACTCCGTCATGAACCGGCGCTCCAGCGTGCGGCTCGACGCACCGACCTCGACCGCCCAGTCCTGGAGGCTGCGCGGGTCGGCCGGCATGCTCAGGTAAGTATCGAAGATCTTGCGCAACCGCGCATCGCGAGGCACCTGGAGGTGCAGTGGCGAATCGCTCTTCCACTCGATCTCCTCGAGCAGCAGCGCCATGACCAGGCCGTCACGACCGTCGGGCGACCAGTTCTCACCAAGCGTCATCGCGCGCAGGATCAGCTCCCGCAGCAGTGCGGACACGCGAATCAAGACCGGCGCTTCGGGTGCGCGGAATCCGCATCGATCCACGTCGACGTAAATAGTGCGCATTTCGACCTTGCCCCGCATGCGCACTTCATGCGTGACATCCCTCGGAATCCATAACGCGCGTTGTGGCGGAATGACCCAGAACGATGCGTCTGTGCGCACTTCGAGAATGCCGGCGCTCGCGTACATCAGTTGCGCGCGCCGATGACTGTGCGGGCGCACGACATGCCCATCCGGGTAATCCTTCGCCAGCGCGCCGACGGGGCGGTCAGTGCCCTGAAACGCCAGGGGTACCGCACTAGTGATCGGCATCGGCACCAGGCCTTGAAAGACGTAGTTTTGGGACGTTTTTGGCGATGTCGCCAGCGTAACACCGGCGGGCCCGGAGACCAAGCCGGGTACCTTCCGGATCATCCCCGCGCGATACGTCTCGAAACGCTCAGAACGGCTTGACGATGACGAGCGCCACGATGATCGCCATCGACACCCAGACCACGGGCAATGCACGGCGGAACAGCGGCGGCGACGTGGCTGCGCCGTCTCGTTCGAGCCGCCGCAGCGTGGCCGACAACCGTCCATGCAGCGCCGAGATGATCAGCACGAACACCAGCTTCGCCATGAACCACGGCGCGCTCCACCAGTTCGCCATGACGGCCAGCACCGGGCCGCTGATCCACACCACGATCAGCGCCGGCGACGCCAGCCCGTAATCCGCACGGCGTGCGATTCGGCGCCATTCGGGCTGCGCCAGGCGTCCGCCCAACGCCATCGTCACCATCCCGGCGATGAACGTGATGACGGCGATGAGATGTACGGCCTTGATCCACAGATAGAGCATCGGGACGTCTCCTCGGAAGCGCTTGATCGATTGTTTCCGAATACACAAGAGTGGCTTGCAATAAGTCGCCTTTATCGTTAGTGCGTGCATCAATAGACTTCAATTGTCGACGATGAATAACACATCGCCCCTTTCAAAAGACAGGAGAAAACATCATGCAACGCACGCTTATTGCTTCGGCTCTCGTTTCCGCCATGCTTGCCGTCTCGGCCGGTTCCGCCTTCGCCAGCGACGCCTTCGACGGTCCGTCGGAATTTGCCTGGGTGCCGCAAACGACCGTGCTAAGTCGCGCCCAGGTTCGCGACGAGCTGGTACAGGCACAACGGGCCGGTCTCGTGGTGCAGCACGACGCCGTGTACCCGAAGGCGGCCCCCAGCGCACAGCCGGTCTCGGCCGGCAGCCCGATTGCGATGGGTTCGGTCGGTGGCCAGCAACGCGCCGGCACGACCTACTTCGGTTCGTAATGTAACCCGCCGCGCCGCCGACCTCATGCGAGGTGGCGGCGCGGCGCGCGTGCTGCGCTTAACGACGCGCGAGGCGCAGCCCGCGCTATCCGTCTGAATTCCGGCCGCTTGCGATTCACGGCCTCAGACTCCTGTCGCTGTGCGTGGTGGTTCGACGCACAGGACTTTGCCCGTCGCTCCGGCGACGGGCTTTTTTAGCGAATCGGCGCAAGCGTCGGTCGGATGCGCCCAATCGTCCGCCCCTCGCCGCATCGCGCCTGAAACGAAGAAGCCCGCCGAAGCGGGCTTCCTGTCATTGAACGGGTGTCATCGGCCTGGCCTGATGAGCGGGCCGCAGGCCGGAACACCGCATCGCTCAACGCGCCAGCGCTTTGGCCAGGAACTCCAGCGCACGGCCGTGCGCCAGCACCGCCGAAGGCTGATGATACGCGCCGCGTGCCCAGCAGTTGAAGCCGTGGTCGGCGCCGGGATACACGAACACCTCCGTGTTCGGACGCGACTTCACCGCCTCGCTCACCTGCTTCACGATGTCCGGCGTGATGTGGCTGTCGAGCGCGCCGTAGTGGAACTGCACCGGCACGTTCAGGTTGGGCGCCTCGGCCAGATAGTTGTGAATGCCGCCGCCGTAATATGGCACGGCCGCGTCCACGAGCCCGCGCGCGGCGCTCAGATACGACACCAGACCGCCGAAGCAGTAGCCCACGGCGGCGACCTTGGCGCCGGCGTCGAGCTTGCCGCGCAGCGCCTTGACCGTCGCCTCGACGTCCCTGACGGTCTTCTCGACGTCGACCGACTTGCGCAGTTCCAGCGCGCGCGCCATGTCGTCGCCCGCATAGCCGAGTTCGACGCGGGGGGCGTCACGCCAGAAGACGTCCGGTGCGAGTACGACGTAGCCGTCCATCGCATATTGATCGGCGACACCGCGAATATGCTCGTTCACGCCGAAGATTTCCTGTACCAGCACGATGCCCGGGGCGTTGGTCGTCTTGCCCGTCGGCGGCAATGCCAGATAGGCATCGAAACTGCCGTCCACGGTTTCGACACGGATCCATTGACTGTTCGACACGGAAGTTGCTCCATCAAAAAAAGGGGGGATTGCCCGCGCGCCGATCGCGGCGCCCCGGGAAGCCGGGGCGGGATTGCCGCGTGCGCGCGCACGGAGAGGCCGAATCAGTATAGGGATTTTCGTGTCGGCGCACAGCGCGCGCCAACGCCCGCCGTACAGGGGGTGGCGCCGACATCCGGCGCCTGCGCCGCACCGTCGCGCCTGCGACGGGGGCCTGACCGCCCCACTCGGCCCGACGGCGCGTTTCAACAACCGAACCGCCACGTGGGGCATGCCGGGGCTCAGGCGGCGAGCGCCGCCTCGAGTATCCTGGCGACCGCGCCGAAACCTGCCGTCTGCGCCGAATCGATGCCGTAAAGTGCACTCAGCAACGGGCCCGGATTCAGGAAATCGACGCGCACGTCATCGGGCGCCGCCGCCCACACCATGACCTTGAGCGGCAGCTCGATCCCGGCATGCGGATTGGCACTCATGACCGGCGTGCCGCCCTTGGGATTCCCGAAGAGGACCAGACGCGTCGGACGCAACGTCTGTCCGACCGACGCAGCGGCTGCGCTCTGATCGATGTCGGCAAAGATCGTCATGTCATGGGCCCGGAGGGCGTCCATCACGCGTGTGAGCGTGGCGTAGAAGTCCACCGGACTTTGCCATGAAGTAAGGGTGGCGGGATGCACGTACGGTGAGGTATCGGTTGTCATGGGCGAACTCCTGCGATCGACTCGGACATGCCTTACCTTACACGTCGTTACGGGGCGGCGGCGACTACCTGCCTGCACGTTACGCTTGGCGCCGACGTTCGACGTTCCAGCGAACGCGATTTCATTACGGAGTCCATATCATGACGATCATCTTGCGCCGTGCCCCGGGCGCGCTTGCCCTGATGCTGGCTTTGACGTTCGCGACGTCGGCCGGCGCCGCCCCCGCCGCCGACGCGCGCGCCGACGCCCCCATGGCGCCGCGCCCGGTTCAGGACCCGCATGGCACGCGGGGATTGCGCGACCAGCCGCCCCCGCCGCCGGGTATGGGTGGGCGCTTCGGTGGCCCTGCCTTCGCGGCCATCCGCACCATCGAGGAAATTGCGCACCTGTACCGCGCAGGCGGTCATCCGGAGAACGTCCTGCCGTTCTATCGCGAAACACTCGGCCAAACGCACGATCCGATACTGCGCCATCACCTGCGCGAAGCCATCGCGCGAGAGGAACTCAAGCCGGCCGACACCACGGCGGCCATTGCCACGCTGCGTGCGCAATTGAGCGAAGATCTGGCGGCCATGCCGACGCCCGACAGCAGGCGACGCTGATCGCCCGCCGCGCCAGTCTCACACTTGCTGCGACGCCATGACCCGCGCGTTCCACTGAGGCAGCCATTCCATCAGGAACTGTGCGAATCCTTCGGCCGCCGGCGACGCCGCGCGCGAGAGCGGCCGGTACACGCAGACCTGGCGAATCGTCTCCGGCGACACGACCCGCCGCATGACGAGGCCGAACGAATGCGCGAGCGCCGCCACGTAGCCTGGCGTGAGCGTGGCGGCCAGTCCCTGTGCCGCCACGCCGAGCGCCGTCGTCACGTTGTCGACGACGTCGATGGGCGTGATGCGCGCGTCGGGCGGCGCGGACAGCCGCATCTGCGCAACGCTGCGCTCGTGGTCGCGCCCGGCGGCAACGAGCGGCGTGTCTCGCAGATCGGTCCATCGCACGCGACGACGCCGTGCCAGCGGGTGGTCCGGCGTACACCACAGCACCCACGGGCTGTCGAACGCGGGCGCGCCGGCCACCTGCGTCCCCGTCGAACGATTCGGGCCGATGGCGAGATCCAGATCGCCGTTGGCCACGCGATCGATGAGTCCATCGACGGGGGTGTCGACCACGCGCACCACGACCTTCGGGCGCGTTTGCGCGTACTCGCGAATCGCCGACGGCAGCGCCATGCTCGCGATGACCAGCGGCGCGCCCACGCGCACGATACCCGCCGCGCGATTGCGCAGGTCATCGGCCGTCTTCTCGGCGGCCTGGACATGCCGCAGCACCGATTCGGCCGAGGCGAGGAAGTCGCGCCCGGCGCTCGACAGCGCCACGCGACGTGTCGTGCGATCGAAGATACGAAACCCCAGCACCGATTCCAGTTCCGCGACGAGCTGACTCACGGCGGACGACGTGAGGCCCATGCGATGGCCGGCTTCGGCAAAACTGTGCAGCTCGGCGATGGCCACCAGGGCTTCGAACTGCCGGAGCGTTACGCGGGTCAGGGGCATGACGGGTCGATTATCAAGTTCGGCTTACGAATGGACCAGAATCGATTGATTGTTCCGTAAAGGGCCGTCGCCCACAATCGATTTTCAAAATTCCGTACCGGATCGTCGGTCTCCCGGCGCCCTCCGGCCCCTGCCCCCCCTTTATGTCCGCGCGGTATGCCGAACTCGGCGGACCGGGCGGCAAGGAGCGAAACCCCGCATGTTTTCCCACGTCGACGCCTATCCCGGCGATCCGATCCTCGGCCTGAACGAAGCCTTCGGACAGGATCCTCGCCAGCACAAGGTCAATCTGTCCATCGGCATTTATTTCGACGATGCCGGCCGCCTGCCGGTCATGCAGGCGGTCCGCGAAGCGGAGGCATCCGTGCTCGCCGACATCGGCCCACGTCCGTATCTGCCGATGGCGGGCACGCAGGCCTATCGCGACGCGGTGCAGGCGCTCGTCTTCGGCGACGACAGCGCCGCGCGGCGCGAGCGGCGCATCGCCACACTGCAGACCCTGGGCGGCGGCGGTGCGCTGCGGGTGGGGGCCGACTTCCTGCGGCGCTACTTCCCGGACAGCGGCATCTGGATCAGCGATCCGAGCTGGGACAACCATCGCGTGGTCTTCGAGAGCGCCGGCTTTGCGGTGCAGTCGTACCCGTACTACGACGATGCCACCGGCGGCCTGCGCTTCGACGCCATGCTCGAGACGATCGCGGCCCTGCCCTCGCGCAGCATCGTGCTGCTCCACGCCTGCTGCCACAACCCCACCGGGGTCGACCTCACGCAGGCGCAATGGCGCACGCTGGCACCGGTATTACAGTCGCGCGGCCTGATCGCCTTCGTCGACATGGCCTACCAGGGCTTCGGCGACGGTCTGGACGTCGATGCATTCGCCGTGCGCACCCTGACCGAGGCGGGCGTGCCGACGGTCGTCGCCAACTCGTTCTCGAAGAATTTCTCGCTGTACGGCGAGCGATGCGGCGCGTTGTCGGTCGTGTGCGCCACGGCGGATGACGCATCGCGCGTGTTCGGACAGCTCACGGGCACCGTGCGCGCGAACTACAGCAACCCGCCCACTCATGGTGCGCGACTCGTCGCGCAGGTGCTCACGACCCCCACGTTGCGTCGCGCGTGGGAAGACGAACTCGACGGCATGCGCACCCGCATTGCCACGATGCGCGCGCAGATTCATGCACGTCTCGCGCCCCACGTGAGCGGCGAGAAGCTCTCTCGCTATCTCGCGCAGCGCGGCATGTTCACCTACACGGGACTGAGCGCCGCGCAGGCCGACGCCTTGCGCGAAACGCACGGTGTCTACCTGCTGCGCTCCGGGCGCATGTGCGTGGCGGGGCTGAACACGCGCAACGTCGACACGGTGGCGCAAGCCATCGCGCGGGTGCTGACGAACGACTGAGCCTCGCACAGGCCGCCAACGGATCACGGAGCGCATGCCTCCGGAGAAGCATAAGCATGCCCGCAACATAACAATGACTGGAGAGAACATGACGACTGCCACTGCCGCCGATACCCCCATCGGCGCCAACACCGCTTCGCACCCCTGGCGAGCGGTCATATCCGCGTCCATCGGCAACGCGCTCGAATGGTTCGACCTCGTGGTGTATGGCTTCTTCGCAGTCACGATCGCGAAGCTGTTCTTCCCCACGCACGACGACACGACCTCGTTGCTGCTCACACTGGGCACGTTCGGCGTGTCGTTCTTCATGCGACCGCTCGGCGCCATCGTGATCGGCGTATATGCGGATCGCCGGGGACGCCGCGAAGCGCTCACGCTCACCATCTTGCTGATGATGGTCGGCACGGCGATCATCGCGTTCATGCCGACGTACGAGACGATCGGCCTGCTCGCGCCCGTGGGCATCGTGCTGGCGCGGATGATCCAGGGGTTTTCGGCGGGCGGCGAGTTCGGCAGCGCGACCGCGTTCCTGGCCGAGCACGCTCCGCAGCGGCGCGGCTTCTTCGCGAGCTTTCAGGTGGCCAGCCAGGGGCTGACGACGCTGCTCGCCGCGGGCTTCGGCGCCGTGCTCACGAGCACGCTGTCGCCCGAGCAGATGCAGAGCTGGGGCTGGCGCGTGCCGTTCCTGTTCGGCCTGCTGATCGGCCCGGTGGCGTACTACATTCGGCGGCACGTGAGCGAGACGCCCGAGTTCCTGGAAGCCGAGCCGACCGAGACGCCGCTGCGCGACACGCTGGGCCATCAGAAGATGCGCTTGCTGCTGGCCGTTGGCGCGGTGGTCGTCGCCACCGTCTCGACTTACCTCGTGCTCTACATGCCGACGTACGCGATCAAGCAGTTGGGACTGCCGGCGTCGGTCGCGTTCGCGGCGACGGTCGCGACCGGCATCGTGCAGATGCTGCTCTCGCCGTGGGTGGGGGCATGGTCGGACCGGGTGGGCCGCGCCAGGCCAATGATGATTGCCGCGGGCGCGTTGCTGGTCCTGATCTGGCCGATGTTCTGGGTGCTCTCCACGTATCCCGGCTTCGGCGTGATGCTTGCGCTCCAGACGTTGCTCGGCGTGCTGATGACGATGTATTTCGCCCCGCTGCCGGCGCTGGCCTCGGAGATCTTCCCGGTGAAGACGCGCACGACGGGTCTCTCCCTCTCGTACAACCTGTCGGTGACATGCTTCGGCGGCTTCGCGCCGTTCATTCTGACGTGGCTGATCGATGCGACGGGCAGCAAGCTCGCTCCGAGCTTCTACATGATGGCAGCCGCCGCCGCGGGTCTGATCGCGCTGAGTCAGGTGTACCGACACACGGGCGTGCGCTGAGGCGTCGGGCGATGCCGCGATATGCCGCGATATGCCGCGATATGCCGCGATATGCAGCGATGTGCCGGCAGCGGCAGAACCGTCAGGCCAGTGGTTCGTCGGGTCATGGGATGTCCAGGCCGATCGATCGCAGTCCGTGTCGAAAAAGCACAAGGGGCGCCGAGGCGCCCCTTGTTTTCGATGCGCCGGATGCGGTGCGATCCGGCGAAACGCTCACTGCGGGTACAACCCGTGCACGCGCCCGAACAGACGCGTGAGGCCGAGCAGCGCATCGATGTTCGGTGTCGCCACGTTCACACGCTCGCCGATTTCGCGCACCACGCTCACCAGGGCGTCGAGTTCGATGGGACGATGCGCTTCCACGTCCTGCAGCATCGACGTCTTGAATGCGCCGAGTTTGGCCGTCACTTCGTGACGATCTTCCGGCGATTGGTCGATGACGCAGCCGATCTTCGCGCCGATCGCCGCCGCCTCGCGCATGGCCGACGAGCAGAATGCGCGCACGAGCGGGTCGTCCAGCAGCCGGTCGATCGTGGCGCCGGTGATGGCCGACACGGGGTTCATCGTGAGGTTGCCCCAAAGCTTGTACCAGATATCGAGCCGCACGTTCTCCGAGGCTTTCACTTCGAAACCTGCGCGCGCGAGCACGCCGGCCAGGCGCTGCACACGCTCGCTGGTGCCGCCACCCGGCTCGCCGACGATGAGCCCGCGCCCCATCCTGTGATCGACCAGCCCCGGCTCGGGCGTTGCCGCGCTCGCGTGCACCACGCAGCCGATCACGCTCGCCATCGGAATGGCAGCACCGATCGCCCCGTCCGGATCCACGCTGGCAAGGGGTGCGTCGCCGAACGGCGCCACCCCGTGGCAGAACCACCACGGCACGCCATTCATCGCCGGCAGCACCATGGTCTGCGTTCCGATGAGCGGCGCCATCGACGCGGCGACCTGCGCGAGCGCGGGCCCCTTGACCGCGATGATCACCAGATCCTGCACGCCGAGCTTCGCGGCATCGTCGAGCGCGTGCGCGGCTGCCACCGGCGCGGCGGTCAGCGCGTCGCCCTGTTTCACCCGCCAGCCGCGCTCGCGCAGCGCCGCCAGTGTCGCGCCGCGCGCCAGCGCGCTGACCTGCGCCTCGCCCGCGGCGGCGAGCTTCGTGCCGAGCAAGCCGCCAATGGCGCCCGCGCCAATGATCGTCACCTTCATCCGTTCACTCCTGTCTTTTGATGCATTCCCGTGGCGCCGCGCATTCCGTTCGCGCCGCTCGCCTCACCCCGGCTGCCTCGCGGCAAGCCGGTAGTTTTCCTTGAACCGCTCCGGCACCCGCTCGTCGAATCCCAGCGCCACGCGGCGCACTTCGGGGCTGTCGCCCGGCGCGTGCCCCACTCCCAGCGCCGCCGCGCGCGGCGCCTCGATCCGGACCACGGCCCCCGAGAGGCGTCCCAGTCCGGTGATCTCGCATTCCACGAGGTCGCCCGCATCCACCGAGCGCGAGTGGCACGGCGTGCCCATCAGGATCACGTCGCCGGGCACCAGCGTGATGTGCCGCGCAATGTCCGCGATCACGTAATGCGGCCCCCAGATCGTCTCGTCGCCGATGTGCGCCTCCTGCACCACCCGGCCGTTGCGATAGGTGCGCAACGTCTGCTCGAACAGGTTCACGCCACGCACAATGCCCGGTCCGATGGGCAGCAGCGTATCCGCTCCCTTGACCCGCAGCATCGAGCCCTGGTCCGTGTCGCGGAAGTCTTGCAGCCCCATGTCGAGCGCCGGACAGAATCCCTCGATGTAGTCCCATGCCTCGTCGGGCAACACATTGCGGCACGTGCGCCCGATCACCACGGCGTACTCGCCTTCGTAATTCAGATAGCGACAGTCCGCCGGTTTGAGAATCTGCCCGCCGTGCCCGTTGAGCGAAGTCGGCGGCTTGGTGAAATACGTCGGGGTGTCGGTCGGCCTGGGCTTGTTGCGCGTCTCCATGCTACGCGAGCGATAGGAGATATGCACGGCGATGATTTTCGAGGGGTCCACCGGCGGCAGGTGCGCGACCGTCTGCGGGTCGACGATGCGCCCGTCGTCGAGCCGCAGAAGTCCGTGCTGCGCGCCGTCCTCGATCAGGGTGCCCCAGAAGGCGCTCCCGCCCAGCAGCACGCGTCGGCGCTCGACGCGCGGCCCCCGCATCACGGCAGGTAACTCACGCAACGGAAATTCGAAATCCATGGATGGCCTCGTCAGATGGTGTCGAACCAGATATGCACGTTGCCCGTGCCGCGCGCGTTCTCGTAGTCGGAGAGCACCGTACCGGCGCTGCGGCAGGCCTCCCCGCCCAGCGCCCCGACCATCTGGAGATAGTGCGCGCCGTGCGCCTCCCACGGGCGCTTGCGGTAATCCTCGTCCCAATCGGCGAGAATCCGGTCATGGCGTCCCTCGCGCATTGCGGCGATTGCGCGCTTGTCGCTCTCGATGTTCTCCGGACGCGACACGTTGCTTTCGTGAAAAATGCGCGGATGATTCGGTTTCCAGTCGATGCCGTTGAACCTGTGACTCAACGCGCCCGAGGCAAGCATCACCACCCGCAGCGGGCTGCGGCGAATGGCTTCGCCGATCACCTCGCCCGATTGCAGGAAGTGCTGCGTCTCGCAGTTCTGGCACGAACTCACGGTGACGATCGGCCAGGCGTCCAGACGCATCTGCCTGATCACGTTGATCGTCGGGTAATGGCGCGGCAGGTCCGGGTGCTGCACCGCGCGCGCACGCACCCCGCGCTCGCGGGCGACGGCCTCCACGGTCAGCGCCAGCTCCGGATGGCCGCGATAGTCGTAAGGCACGCCATGCAGGTACCACGGCATCTCGTCGGAGATGTACATGCCGGCGTAATGCGCGCCGCCGTCGATCAGGTGATAGCCCGTGGTGAACCAGTGCGAATCGAAGATCACGATGACGTCCGGGCGCGCCGCCACGATACGCTCGCGCACACGCGCGTACCCGGCAATCAGGTCCGAATCCGCCCCCGCGCCCTGCAACACGCGGAATTCCTCACACTGCATCAGGCCGGGGTGGTGCGACACCAGCGCCGCGCCGACGATCTGTCCCATGCTGCTCTCCTCTCGTCTCGTTGTCTTGTCGTGTGCGGCGCTCAGCGATGGCTGAAGCTCGCCTTGAACGGTTGCCTGGGCACTACGACGTCCTTCACGTCGCAGAAGAATTCAAAGCTCCAGTCACCCCCTTCGCGGCCGATGCCCGAACGTTTGATGCCGCCGAACGGCGCGGCCAGATCGCGAATGCCGAAGCTGTTGATCCAGATGAAGCCGGTGCGCACGCGTTGCGCGATCGCCATGGCGTGTGCCTCTTCGCCGTAGCACACGCCGCCCAGGCCGTAATCGGTGCCGTTGGCCATGTCGACCACCTCATCGTCGCTGGCGAAGGTCTGCAGGGTGAGCACGGGCCCGAACACTTCCTGCTGCACGATCTCGTCCTGCTGATGCAGATCGGTGAGCAGCGTCGGTGCGAAGTACTGTTCGCCGTAGGGGTGCCGCGCGCCACCCCACAGTACCCGCGCGCCGCCCGCGACGGCCCGTTCGACGAAGCCCTGCACGCGCTCCAGTTGCCGCATGTGGATGATCGGCCCGACTTCGGTCGTGGCGTCGCGCGGATCGCCCACCACCAGACGCTCGACGATCTGGCGCAATTTCTCGGTGAAGGCCGGCGCGATGTCGGCGTGAACCAGCAGCCGCGTGCCGGCCAGGCACACCTGTCCGGCATTGCGATACATCAGTGCGGCCGTCGCGGCCGCCGCATCGAGATCGGCGTCCGCCAGCACGATGAACGCCGACTTTCCGCCAAGTTCCAGGCTGCACGGCACGAGATTCTCCGCCGCCGTCTTCGCGATCCATTTCGCGGTGGCGACCGAGCCCGTGAAGGAGATGCGCGCCAGCCGGGCATCGCTCACGAGCGCCGCGCCAGTCAGCGCGCCCGCGCCCTGCAACAGGTTGAACACGCCAGGAGGCAATCCCGCCTCCTGCGCACAGTCGGCAAGCAGCGACGACGTGAGCGGCGCCCATTCGGGCGCCTTCAGCACGACGGTGTTGCCTGCCGCCAGGGCCGGACCGATCTTCCACGTCGCGAGCAGCAGCGGCGAATTCCACGGCGTGATCACGGCAACGACACCCGCCGGATCGTGGCGCACCCAATGGCGGGCCTGCGGCGTGTCGATCGTCCGGTCCTGCAACGACAGCGCATGCTCGGCGAACCACGCAATGTTCTGCATGGCGCGCGGCACGACGCCATGCGCCATGCGCGAGCGCAGCACGCCGGCATCATGGCTCTCGAGCGTGGCGAACGCGTCGGCGCGGCGACCGATCGCCTCGGCAAAGCGCCGAAGGAACGGCAGTCGTCCCTCGGCCCCGAGCGCCGCCCAGGCGGGAAACGCCAGCGAGGCCGACGTCACCGCCGCATCGACATGCGCCTGAGCGCCGCTCGAGATGTCGCCGAGATGGCGCTGGTCGATCGGGGAAACGCAGGCGAACGTGTCGTCGGACGCCACGCGGCGGCCATCGATATAGTGGTCCGGCGACACGGATACGCCGGCGACGTCAATACGGGAAGCACTCATGCCATCTCTCGTTGGGAAGGGGGCGAGGCGCGCACGGCGGTCGCGCGCCCGAAGGACAATGGCGATACGCTCAGTCGCCGCGCGAGCCGGGGGCGAATTTCATGGCCAGCGCGCGACTGGCGCTCGCGAGCAGGGTCGTGTCGATGCCGACGGCCATGAAGGTCACGCCTGCATCGAGGTAATGGCGCGCCAGCGTCTCGTCGACGCATAGAATGCCTGCCGCCTTGCCAGCGCGGCGGATGCGCGAGACGCCGTCCTCGATGGCCTTGCGCACCTCGGGGTGGGTGGCCTGACCGAGATATCCCATCGACGCGGCAAGATCGGCCGGGCCGATGAACACGCCGTCCACGCCGTCCACCGCGGCGATGGCATCCACCTGCGCAAGCGCGTCGGCCGTCTCCACCTGCACGAGCAGGCACGTGGTGTCGTTCGCCGCGTGCAGATAATCCTCATAGCGGTTCCAGCGCGACGAGCGCGCCAGACCGCTGCCCACGCCGCGAACGCCGTGCGGCGGATAGCGCGTGGCGCTCACGAGGGCGCGCGCCATTTGCGCCGACTCGACCATCGGCACGAGCAGCGTCGTCGCGCCGATCTCCAGCACCTGCTTGATAAGCGTGGCATCGCCGTGCGGCAGGCGCACCACCGGATGCGAAGGGTAAGGCGCCATCGCCTGCAACGTCGCGAGCATGGTGCGAAGATCGTTGGGCGCGTGTTCGCCGTCGATCACCAGCCAGTCGAAGCCGCTGCCCGCGCAGAGCTCCGCGGCGTAGGGCGTGGCGAGTCCCATCCACAGCCCGATCTGGCGCTCGCCGCGGGCGAGGGCCTGCTTGAAGGGATTCGGAGGCGTTTTCATGTCGTCGGGCTCCGTGAGAGGTGACGGGAAGACCTGGGGAAACGAGCCGGTGCAGACGCGCAGGCTCAGACGAAGCGCACGCCGATCGCGCCGAGCGGGCCGTAGTCGGCGTGGAAGACGTCGCCGGCGACGCAGGCCACCGGTCGCGTGAACGAGCCCGCGAGCACGATCTCGCCGGCCTGCAGGCCTTCGTCGAAGGCGCCCAGCTTGTTGGCCAGCCAGGCGATGCCGTTACCGGGATGATTGAGCACCGCCGCGCTCAGCCCCGACTCTTCGATCACGCCGTTGCGATAGAGCAGCGCGCCCGCCCATCGCAGGTCGATCGCGTCCGGCTTCACCGGGCGTCCGCCCAGGATCACGGCGGCATTCGCGGCGTTGTCGGCAATCGTGTCGAACACTTTGCGCGGCGCGTTCGTCTCGCGATCGAACAGCTCGATGCGGCCATCGATCAACTCCAGCGCGGGCGTGACCCACGCGGTGGCGTCGAGCACGTCGAAGAGTGTCACGCCCGGGCCCTTGAGCGGCTTGGCCAGAATGAATGCCAGCTCCACTTCGAGACGCGGCACGATGAAGCGCGACGCCTCGAGCGTGGCGCCGTCGGCCACGAGCATGTCGTCGAGCAGCGTGCCGTGATCGGGTTCGGTGATCTGCGCCGCCACCTGCATGGCGCGCGAGGTCAGCCCGATCTTGTGGCCGATCGTCCGCCGCCCCTGCGCGAACTTCAGCGCCAGCCAAGCCTGCGCGATCGCGTAGCTGTCGGCGATGGTCATCTCGGGGTAGCGACGGGAAAATTGCATCACCGGCGTGCGGGTGCGCTCGGCCTCGTGCAGCTCGCGGGCGAGGGCCTGGTGAGTCGAGGCGTCGAGCCTGGGCATCGCGTTGTCTCCATGGCGCCGCCCGGCGCGGGCGACGCGTCTTGTCCGTTGTCAGCCTCTATTCTTGCGGCCGCGCCGCTTCATCCACAATCAATCGATTCTGGGCGATTGATTAGCAAAACTGGATAATCCGCCATCGCGGGCGGCAACTGGCGCCGTAGCAGCCCTCGGCGACCCGCCGGAGCGTACAAGGTGCCGCACGCCACGACCGCCCCCCTTCGGCCGATGTGCCGCCTGTCCGCCGCCACTCCCCCACCGATGGCCCGTCCGGCATTCCGTCGCATTCCGTCGCATTCCATCGGATCCGGACCGCGACATGTCGCTTGGCCGCCACGCTCAATCATCCGTTGAGAACACTAGGCAGAAATGAGAGTGATTTGCATTTATAATTCGCCTCGCTTTATTACATGGCATTACAGGCCGCGCAGGCCGCCCGAACCCAAAATCTGACGCCGTGGCCCATGGCTTGCGCCTGCGGCCGCGCTCCACACACTCTCGCAGTCACGAAGGTCAACGATGAAGATGTCCGCAAGTCGCCGTGCTTCCCAAGCATCCCACGCTGCTCATGCTTCCCGCGGTGCCCTCGGCGCCCTCACGTTGCTCGCCGGCGCCGCCGCGCTGCTCGTGGGTACGCCCGGCACGGCGCATGCGCAACCGGCCAGCGCCGCGGGTGTCCCGGCCAGCGCCCCCGAAGCGAAGGCCGACGTCGAACTCGGCGCGGTGAACGTGTCGGGCGACTGGCTCGGCACCGGACTGGACAACAGCGCCAAGACGTTCCCTGGCGCGCGCACGGTCGTGAAGAAGCAGGACATCGAGGCCTCGGGTGCCGCGAGCATCGGCGACGTGATGCGGCGCATTCCCGGCGTGCAGTCCACCGACAATTCCAGCACTGCCGGCAGCGCGATCTCCCTGAACATTGGCGTGCGCGGCCTGACCGGGCGCTTCTCGCCGCGCTCGACCGTACTGCTCGACGGCATTCCGCTCGCCGTCGCCCCTTACGGTCAGCCGCAGCTGTCGTTCGCGCCGGTGAGCCTTTTCAACATCGAGAGCATCGACGTGGTGCGCAGCGGCGGCGCCGTGCGCTACGGCCCGCAGAACGTGGGCGGCGTGATCAACTTCAAGACGCGCTCGATCCCCAACAAGCCGGGGCTGAGCGCCGATGCGACCGTACGTCAGAACATGTACACCTCCGGCGGCGGCGCCAACACGCAGTACGGCGTATTCCTGGGCACGCAGATGGACAACGGCCTGGGCCTCGCGCTGCTGTATTCGGGCATGGCGGGGCGCGACTGGCGCAAGGGCAGCGACGAGCACGTGAACGATCTGGCGTTGAAATGGCGCTACGACATCACGCCGAGCCAGCAGGTGTACGGCAAGGTTTCGTACTTCGACGCCAAGTCGAGGACGCCCGGCGGACTGACCGCCGCGCAATACGACGCCGACCCGTTCCAGAACACGCGGTCGAACGACTACTGGAGCGGCAACCGCACCGGCCTCGACTTCGGCTATCTGAACACGATCTCCGAGACGCAGGAGTTCGAGATCCGCACGTTCTACAATGAGAGCTATCGCCAGAGTACGCTGACCAGCCCCACGTCGTCGCTCACGCTCATGCACCAGCCGCGCAATTACCAGACGTTCGGCGTCGAGCCGCGCTTCACGCAGCGCCTGTTCGTCGGCCCGACCGCGCACGACGTGACCGTGGGCTACCGCTTCATTCGCGAACGCGGCGACGACAACAGCTGGAGCACGAACCTCGCGACCGGGCGCAATACCGCCACGCAAACGTTCTACAACTACACGAGCGCCAACGCCTTCTACCTGGACGACCGCATGGCCTGGGGCAACTGGCGCTTCACGCCGGGTGTGCGTTACGAAATGATCCGCTCGCAGCGGGTGGACAAGACCTCGGGGGCCACTTACCGTACCGACAACAACAAGCCGCTGCCGTCGGTCAATCTGTCGTATCTGGTCAACAGCGCATGGACGATCTTCGCCGACTACAGCACGTCATTCGGTCCGGTGCAGAACACGCAGCTCAATTCGATGTCGGCATCGAACCCGCTGCAGCCGGAAGTGGCGCGCACGTATGAAATCGGCACGCGCTGGACGGACGCGCGCTGGAAGGCCGAACTGACCGCGTTCAAGATGAAGTTCGACAACCAGATTCTGCAGGTGCCCGGCGTGAGCCCGGCCACGTTCCAGAACATCGGCGCGACGAACCACGACGGTGTCGAAACCGCCGTCGACTACACGTTCGATCGCGACAGCGCCCTGCGCGGCCTGAACCTCTACGCCAACTTCACGTACGTGCGCGCCATCCAGAAGTCGGGCGCGACCGCCGGCCTCGACGTGCCGTTCTACTCGCGCTTCACCGATACGCTGGGCGCGCGTTACACCGTCGGCCAATGGACATTCAACGTCTCGACCACGCATCAGAGCTCGCAGTACTCGGATCTGGCGAACACCGAGGCGCCCTCCGCCGACGGCATGAACGGCAAGGTGCCCGGCTATCGCACGTGGAACCTGCAAGCGATGTACAAGCTGCCGTTCTACAAGAATGCCGACGTGACGGTGGGCGTGAACAACGTGTTCGACAAGCGCTTCTACACGCGCAACACCGACCAGAACGGCGGCATCATGGTCGGTGCGCCGCGCATGGTCTACGTGCAGGGGCACTTCGGATTCTGAGCGCCGCCGCCGGGATTTCGCCGGCGCCGGGCAACGACCGCCGGCTGGCAGCGGCACGTCACCATTGATATGAGACACCGGCAGCGTAGGTATTGCCCTGACCGCTGATTCCCACGCCGAGCCGGGCCTTCAGATTGTCGGTAAAGCGTACCGAAGCGCCGATCGAGGTCGCCGCCCGCCCCTGGAAAGTCGCGGTGCCCACGCCCAACGCAACGCGCTTTCCCGGGTCCACTTCCGGAATCATCGCGAGCGCCGTGGCGGCCGCGATTCCCGAATAGGCGCGCTTGGCGACCTGATCGATGCCCGCCTGCATGCCTGCGAGTTGTCCCACGGTTGCCGCATCGGTCGGTCGCCGGCCCGGGGCCAGGTGGGTCAGCCGCCGCTCGGTGCCCGGCGCCCCGATGGAGACCGTCCCCGGCTCCGACGCGACGGCGTTGGCGCCGATCGCGACGGCGTTCGCACCCGAGGCCATGGCGCCCTCGCCCAGGGCGACGGCCCCGGCCTGCGTCGCGGCCGCCGCGTGACCGATGGCGGTGGCATTCATCCCTGAAGCCTTCGCGCTTTCCCCGAGCGCGACGCTGCTTTCGCCGCTTGCGGCGGCGTCGATGCCGATGGCCGTCGCACGCTTGCCCGAAGCGCCCTCCCCGCGCAGGTTGCCCTTCGGCGCGCCATTGTCGTTCACCCCGACGTACGACACGCTCGCCGGCGCAGGCTGCGGCGCGGGCGCACCGAGCATCCGGCGGGTCGATGCCTTGACCATCGACTCCACCGGCACCGCAGGCACCCCAGCCTCGCCCGGCGCGACCGGGGACGACGACGCCTCCGTGCCCTCGCCCAGGCGCGACGCCAGCCGACTCACCGCGCTGAGCGCGTCGCTGATGCCGGTCGACGCGGCGGTCGAGAGCGACGTGACGCGGCTGTCCGTCGCCTGCAACTGGCTCACGTTGACGGCGTCAGTCCCTGCAACACCGGCGGCGAGATTGCCGAGCACGACGCCACTGTGCGCATCCGCCCCACCGAGCGTCACGCGCGCATGCATCGGATCGTCGTACCGCACCGCCTGACTGCCCGACGGCGACATCGAAGCGAGCTTGCTCAGTCCCGTCGACAGTGAACTCACGTGGCTGTTGGTCTCGCTCAGTTGCCCATAGTTGACGGCGTCGGCCGGACGCTTGCCGTCGGCCAGATTGGTCAGGGTCACTGGGGCTGTCGCCCCGGTGCCGCCAAGGGTCAGTTGCGAGCGCGACGCGTCGTCATAGCGCGCGCTGTGCTCCACATCGCTCGCCAGCGACGTCAGCGCGCGCCGCGAGAGGTCCAGCCCCGTCGAGAGCGATCCCACGTTGCGATTGGTCTGACTCAACTGGGCGACGTTGACTGCATCGCCCGCCTCCACGCCATCGGCCACGTTGCGGACTCGCACGGCGCGCCGCGACACCGTATCGCCGAGCGTGAGCGTGTCGCGCGCCTGACCGTCGTAGCCGACATAGTCGTCGGAGTTCGATTCCAGCGTCGTGAGGCGCTTCTCGGCCCGGGTCATCCCGGTCGAGAGCGAGCGCATGTGCTCGTGCGTGGCGACCAACCCGGTCGAGAGCGCATCCACGCTGCGGTTGGTCGCACTCAGTTGCCGGAACGTCACGGCGTCGCTCGGCTTCGCGCCGTCGGCCAGGTTGGTCAACGTGACTGGTTTGGCGGTCACGGTGTCGCCGAGGGTGAGTGTCGAATGCGATGCGTCGTCGTAGAACACGCCATTGTCCGCCTCGCCCGCGAGCTTCTCGATCTTGCGCAATCCGGTCGAAAGCGAGCCTACCTGCCTGTCGATGCTCGTCGAGATCGATCCCATGTGGCTGTTGGTCGCACTCAGTTGGCCGAAGTTGACCGCCTCTCCCGCGTGTTCCCCATCGGCCACGTTATCGAGCGTGACCGGCGCGGGGGAGCCGTCGCTGTGCAGCGCGGCGCGTCCGCCCAGCAGCAGCTTCGGGTGCCGGACGTCGTGGCCGCTGCGCAATGCGGTGTCGGGCGTGATGAGCCCGGCCAGACCTGTCGACAGCGACGCCACGTCGCTGTTGGTCGCCGCGAGCTGACCGGCGTTGACGGCGTCGGTAGGGGCCACGCCGGCAGCAACGTTGGCCACCAGCACGGGGGTCTTGGTCAGACCGCCGAGCCGGAGTTTGGTGCGGTTCGGCGTGTCGTACTGCACCGCGACCGCCGCCTCGGAGACGAGCTTCTCGACGGTCCCGTCGACCGAGCCCAACGCCGAGGTGAGCGATCCCAGACTGTCCTCGAACGCTGTCATGCCCGTGGAGAGCTGCAGGACGTTGTTGTTGGTCGTGCTCAACTGACCGAAGTTGACGGCATCGAACCGGTGTGCGCCGTCGGCGACATTGGTCAGCGCGACCGGCGCCACGCCCGAATCGCCGAACGTCACCTTGTCGCGCCGGTCGCCGTCGTACACCACGCCGCTGCCGGTGCCGCTCGACAGGGAGGCCAGGGCCCTGAGTCCGGTCGACAGCGAATCCAGATGGGCGTCGACAGTCGCCGAGAACTGCGCGACGTGGTCATCGACAAGTGCGATTTGCGACGCCGACTGGTCATTTACGTCACTCAGCTGACGGAAGTTCACGGCGTCGCTGGGTTCGACGCCGTCGGCAACGTTGAGAATTCGCACCGAAGGCTTCGCCGTAGTGCCGCCGAGCGTCAGCGTGGCATGCGTCGTGTCGTCGTACAGCACGGCGCCAGTTTCGATCGCCCCAACGCTTTGCTGAATGTGGCCCAGGCCGGTCGAAAGCGAATCGACGCGCGCACCGACCGCGATCATGCCGGTCGACAGACTGCCGACATTGCTGTTGGTCGCGACCAATTGCCGGTAGGAAGCCACGTCATCGGGATTGAAGCCATCGGCGACATTGGTCAGTGTCACCGGTCCATCCGCGTTGTTCTCACCCGTGGTGGGTACGCCGCCGAGGATAAACGTCCTGTGTTTGCGCCCCTTGCCGGAACGCAACTGGACCGAAGGCACGATAAGGCTGGCCAGCCCGGTCGAGAGCGACGCCACATTACTGTTCGTGGCGCCGAGCTGCGCTACGTTCACCGCGTCATTCGGCCGGAGGCCCTCGGCCACGTTGCCAAGCGACACCGGGGTTTTCGACAGGCCGCCGAGCCGAAGCTTGGTCTTCGCCGCATTGTCGTACTGCACGGCGACCGCGATCTCCGAGACCAGCACGTCGACCGTGCTGTCAATCTCGCTCACCCCCGTGGAAAGCGAAGCAACGTTGGCCTCGAAGTTGGCCATGCCCGTGGACATTTGCATGACGTTACTGTTTGTCACGCTCAATTGCCTGACCGTGACGGCATCGGTCGCTTTCGTGCCGTCGGCCACATTGGACAGTGACACGGGCTTGGTCGCCCGCCTGCCGCCCAGGGTCACCTTCAATCGCCGCTCGTCATCGAACTGCACAAAGTTTTCGGTGGCGCTCGCCAGCTCGGCCATCTGGCTGAGGCCGGCGGAGAGTGACGTCAGCCCTTCCGTGAGCGCCATCGCACCCGTCGAGAGCGAATCGACATTGCTGACGAGATTGCCTGTGAGCGACGTAATGTGGCTATTTGTCGTGCTCAGTTGCCCGAAGGTCACCGCGTCGGTCGTGTTCTCGCCGTCGGCAAGATTGGTCAACTTCACCGGCTTCGCCTGCGCACCGCCCAGCGTCACGCGCTCGCGTGTCGTATCGTCGTATGTGATGGTATGCGGCATTCCGCTCGACAACAGGGCCAGATTGCTTTCCATCGTGCTCAATCCCGACGACAGCGAGCCGGCGTGGGTCTCAACGCTGGTCGAGAGCGAGAGTGCCCGGTTTTCAAATCCC
>OFTX01000362.1_pt1 | contig 25420 bp, 26 predicted proteins | sample 1775051 | NCBI WGS metagenome assembly OFTX01 (sample SAMN08195772, study PRJEB24354) | sludge metagenome | isolation source: sludge from phenol fed wastewater aerobic bioreactor A | place: India: Nagpur | collected 2016-09-15
GGGCACACGACGAAGTCGTCCCAGCACTGCGTCGAAGTCGGCCAGCGTGGCGACCCGGATTTCCGCGACAAGATCCCAGTTGCCGTTCGTCGTGTGCAGTGCCGTGATCTCCGTGAAGCCGCGCAGCTGCGCGATCACGCGATCGGTGTCGCGACCCTCCACCTGAATGAGCGAGACCGCGTGGACGTCGGATGCGGTGGACCCCTCCCGAGTCCGGACCGTGAACCCAACGATCACGCCAGCATCGATCAGTCGGCCGAGCCTGTTATTGACCGTCATGCGCGAGACGCCCAGCGTCCGCGACAACTGGGTGACGGGCGCACGGCCGTCGATGCGGAGTGCAGCAACCAGGCGTCGATCGACGTCGTCGAGAACATGCATGAGCGAATCGTATAGACGAGGGGAACAAAATGCTCGACGTGCCCGCATACGTCATGCAGGTTGTGTCTGGTGCATGCGTATCGCCATGACAGACACTAAAAGTCGCCCGCGCAACGGAGGATGGTTCGTCTGATGGTGCAGTTCGTCGGAGTCGACGGTGTTCGGAAATTGGTGGCGGCACAGGGCGTCGAGGCGTTCTTGACGGGCCTGATCCCCTATGTGGAAGCCGACTACGCGCGATGGGAGCGGTTCGACAAGGTAGCGCGCCCGGCGAGCCATACGCCGTTCGGTGTCATCGAGCTCATGCCGGCGAGCGACGCCGAGCTTTATGCCTTCAAGTTCGTCAACGGCCATCCGTTTAATCCGGCCCGCGGCTTCCAGACGGTCACGGCCTTCGGTGCACTCGCGACGGTGCACAACGGCTACCCCGTCCTAGTGTCGGAGATGACACTGCTCACCGCGTTTCGGACGGCCGCGACGTCGGCGATGGCAGCCAAGTACTTGGCCCGGCCGGATTCCGTCGTCATGGCGATGATTGGCGCCGGCAGCCAGGCGGAGTTCCAGGCGCTCGGCATCCGGCAGACGACTGGCGTGAATCGTCTTCGCGTCTACGACACAGATGCCCGTGCCATGGACAAAGTGAGGCGGAACCTGGAACCTTTCGGATTCGATGTGATACTCGCCGACAGCGCGGCGCAAGCGATGTCCGGGGCGGATATCATCACGACATGTACCGCCGATAAGGCCAATGCGACCGTCCTGACCGCGGACATGGTGTCCGCCGGCATGCACCTTAACGCGATCGGCGGCGATTGCCCGGGCAAGACCGAACTCGATCCCGCAATCCTGGACCGCGCGGATGTCTTCGTCGAGTTCACCCCGCAGACGCGGATCGAGGGCGAGATCCAACAGAAGCCGGACGACTTCCCCGTCACCGAGCTGTGGCAGGTCGTCGCCGGCCGGGCGGCGGGCCGGTCCTCGGCAGCGCAAGTGACAGTCTTCGATTCGGTGGGCTTCGCCATCGAGGACTTCTCGGTGTTGCGGTACGTGTACGACGTTGTCCAGGGGACTGGCATCGCCCGCGACATTGATCTGGTCGCCGCGCCGGATGACCCCAAGGATCTCTTCAGCCTGCTGCCGGTTCCGGCCCCGGTAGGCTGACATGTCTCCACAGGCGCCGGCCGCCGTCGTGATGGTCCGACCGCACCATTTCAGGACGAATTCGGTTACCGCTGCGGACAACGTGTTTCAGCGGTCGAACGCCAGCGAGGACGACGCGACACACGTTGCCGCAAGCGCCTACTCGGAGGTCAGCGGCGTCGTTGATGCACTTCGGGCCACCGGCGTGCGCGTCCATCTCTACGAGGACGACGGCGACACGACGCCGGACAGTGTGTTTCCGAACAACTGGTTCTCCACGCACGCTGGTGGGCGGGTTGCCATGTATCCGATGTATGCGCCCAACCGTCGCGCGGAGCGCCGATACGACATCATCGAGATGTTCAAACGGGAATATCGGGTGCAGGAAGTCATCGACTATTCCGGCCTCGAGGAGGATGGCATCTTTCTCGAAGGCACGGGCGCGATGGTGTTCGACTACAGCGCGCATCTCGCGTACGTGGCGCGGTCGCAGCGTGCTAATCCGATCGCGCTCGAACGCTTCTGTACCCATTTCGGGTTCGAGCCGATGGCGTTTGACGCGTATGACCCAGGGGGGCGGCCCGTTTACCACACAAACGTCATGATGTGCATTGCCACCGACTTTGCGCTCATGGGATTGGACATGATCACCGACGCCCGGAGGAGGGCCGAGATCGCCCGTCGGATCGTGGCGGGCGGACGACGGCTCATCGAGCTCGACTTCGGGCAAATCTGTGAGTTCGCCGGCAACGCAATCGAACTGCAGACACCGACCGGTCGCATCCTCGCGATGTCGCGACGGGGCCTGCGGGCGCTGCGCCCTGAGCAACGTGAGTTGGTCGAAGCGAGCTGCCGGATCATCGCCGTCGATGTGCCGACGATCGAGATGGCCGGCGGATCGGTGCGCTGCATGCTGGCGGGAATTCACCTCGACCCGCGCACCGACGATGACGTCGTAACCTGAAGCGGCCTAGGCAGACCGACAATTCGGTCGCGACGACCTTGCATGCGTCCCGGATCGAGTTGAACCCCGCTGCTGTGTCGCATCGTTCGGCGCGCCGCTGCCAGAACATGTTCCAGAGCCCCGCAGGATTTATCAGCCTCACGCAGGGCCCCGCTTTGCAGTTGAGCAGTTCGATGGGCCAGCGGGTCATGCCGCTAGCGGCGCGGGGGTGCCACCAGGTCTTGGTGTGGTGATGTCTGTGGCGAAGCTGTCAGCTGGGTCGGGGTACGTGTACCTGATGCGGCACACGGCGCGCGGGGATGCGCCGGATTTGAGTCGCGACGCGATGACGCGGTACTACACGAATCCGGGTTATCCGGCGGGCGTGTGGCTGGGTAGCGGGATCGCCGGTCTACCGGGTGGCAACGTGATCCGCGTCGGGTCGCGGGTGACCGAGGAGCAGATGGCCCGCCTGTTCGGGTCTGGCCATGACCCCATCACGGACGCGCCGCTGGGCCGTGAATACGCCAAGGCGGTGTCGGCCGCCGACAGGGTCGCTGCTCAGGTCGCAATGCTGCCTAACAATCTGTCGGAGGTCGGGCGGGCGAGTCGTGTCGCAGCGATCGAGGCAGCGGAGAAGGCGCGGCCGAGCCACGCGTCGGTTGCCGGGTTTGATCTGACGTTCTCGGTGCCGAAGTCGGTGTCGGTGCTGTGGGCTCTGTCCGACGCGGTGACGCAACGGGCGATCGTCGATGCCCATCACGTGGCCATCGCCGCGACGCTGCGGCTGATCGAGCAGGATGTTGCGCGCACCCGGATCGGCACGAACGGTGCCGCCCGGGTGCCGGTGCGGGGCATCATCGCGGCGGCGTTCGATCATCACGACTCACGTGCCGGGGATCCGCAGCTGCACACGCACGTGACGATCGCAAACCGGGTGCAGGCCGTCGCGGACGAACGCTGGCGCACGCTCGACGGCCAGCTGTTGTATGCGGCGGCGGTCGCGCATTCCGACACGTACGATTTGCTGCTGGCCGACAATGTCACGCGCGCATTGGGTTTGATGTGGGAGACCCGGCTACGGGGCCGGGCCCGTAACCCGCGTCGGGAGCTTGCCGCGGTGCCGGATCATCTGATCACGGAGTTCTCGCAATGCTCGGCGGCGATCACCGCGGCCAAGGACGAGGCGATCGCCACATTCGTGGCCGCGCACGGGCGGCAACCGACCGGTCCGGAGGCGGTGCGGATCCGCCAGCGGGCAACGCTGTCGGCCAGGAACCCGAAACGGGCATCCACTCTGGCGGAATACGCCGAGCGCTGGGCGGCCCGCGCCGCCACAGTTCTCGGCGCGGACGCGCGCGCATGGGCGCGCGAGGTCATCACCCGCGCCGCCACATTGCTGCCGCCGCGGATGACGACGTCCCCGGCGGTGGACGATGCGGTCATCGAGCGACTCGCAGCGGCCGCGCTCGACCAGGTCGAAGCGAAGCGTGCCACTTGGTCGCGCTGGAATCTGGTCGCGGCGACGTGCCGGGAGATCGGCGCCGCCAATCTGCAATTCGCCGACACAGCAAGCCTTTTCGAGATTCGCGGGCGCGTCTCGCGTGCTGCGATGGACCGCAGCGTGCTGCTCAACCCCGTCGAACAGGCGGCGGACCTGGCAGCCAGTCGCCTGGAGTTGGATCCGACGACCGGGCGCTTGATCTATGCGGCGCCCGAGGTGTTCACGTCGCTTGAGGTGCTGGCCGCCGAGGATCAGGTGCTCACCGCGAGTGGTGATCGCACCGGTCCGATCGTTGCTGCCGGACTCGCCGCGGAGGTGACGCGTTCGGCACTGCCTGGCCGCGGCTACCGGCTGGAGCCGGACCAGGCCGGCGCCGTCATCTCCGTGTGCACGTCCGGGCGGGTGTGTGACGTGCTGGTCGGTGCCGCCGGCACCGGTAAGACCACCACCATGGCAGGCCTGCGGGCGACCTGGGAGGCGCAGCACGGGCCCGGTTCGGTGATCGGCCTGGCGACGTCGGCGGTGGCCGCCGAGGTGCTCGGCACGGAGATCGACATCGCTGCCGAGAACACCGCGCAATGGCTCGCGCAGCAACACCTGCAGCCCGGCCGGGCGGCGCGCATCAGCCAGCTGCAGCAGCGTCGAGACGAGCTGGTCGCCGAGGGACGCAAGGTCGACGGGATTGAGCGCGCCATCGACCGCGCCAAGGCCCGGTACGTCCGTTGGTCGCTGCGCCCGGGCCAGCTCCTGGTCTTGGATGAATCAGGGATGGCAGATCTGACCACGATCAACGCGCTGGCCCGGCAAGCGCAAACCTCGAGGGCGAAGCTGCTGCTGGTCGGCGATCACCGGCAGCTCCCGGCGATCGGCGCCGGCGGCACGTTCCAGATGCTGACCGAAACGCGCTGCGACACACCACAGCTCGCGGCGATCCACCGCTTCCGCGACTCTGATGGCCGGGTGCGCACCTGGGAAGCCGACGCATCGCTGCTACTGCGCCGAGGCGATACTCACGCCATCGACGCATATGCTCGGCACGACCGACTGCGCGACGGCGACACAGAGGCGATGATCGACGCCGCCTACGCCGCCTGGAAGGACGACCGCGATCAAGGGCTGAACAGTTTGCTGGTGGCCGCCGACAACGCCACCGTGCGGGCGCTGAACCTCAAGGCGCGGGCCGATCGGATCGCGGACGGCCACGTTCGGGATGGTGGCGTCGCCTTGCACGACGGCACCGCCGCAGGGGTCGGCGACCGCATCGTCAGCCGTCGCGTCGACCGGCGGCTACGCGACGGCAGCAAACCGCACGCTCGGCCCGACGAGTGCGGCCGCTACAGCAGCGGATTCGTCAAGAACGGCACCGCGTTCACCGTCGTCGCCGTCCGCCGCGACGGGTCACTTCGAGCCCGCGCGGATGACGCACCACATATGACAGTGCTTCCCGCAGAGTATGTTTCGCAGCACATCGAGCTCGGCTACGCCGTCACCGCACACCGTTGTCAAGGAATGACGGTCGACACCACGCACACCATCGCCACCGACCGGATGACCCGCGAGGCGTTCTACGTCGCGCTGACCCGCGGGACCAGATTCAACCGCGCCTACATCACTACCGACAGCCCTGCCGAGGCAGAATCCCACATCGCCTTCACTCCAACAAGTTCCAGCCGGGATGCGGTCCTGGCCGCGATACTGACGCACGAGGGCGCCGAGCAATCCGCGCACGCGCTACAGGCCAGGCTCAACGAACGCAGCCGAGAGGCTTCCGCGCGGCTACCGAGCCCGATGCTTGAACGCTGACCGACGCCCGTCCCTCCGCTGGCGGGTGGCCTAAGTGTCCATGCCGCGCGGCAGGGCGTCGCGACCCGACCATAGGCCTGGGACCGCCCTACCGCCGCGCTCGGTCGACGATCGCTGCACCGTCGCATCCGCTGCGCCAACGGCGCAGGGGCGCCACCACTGATTGGTAGAAGCGCTGTCGATCACGCAGAAGGCGGTGACGTCATGACGGAGCAACTGCTCACCCCCACACAGGCCGGGGATCTGCTCGCGATGACCAAGGGCGCGCTCGCGCAGCTGCGCTACCTCGGTAGCGGGCCGCGATTCGTGCGCGTCAGCGGTCGCGCCATCCGGTACCGGCCGCAAGACCTCGACGAGTGGATCGAAACGAACCTCCATATGAAGGCCGCGAGCCACCCATGACCGAACGCCCTCACTGTTCCCGTCGTGTGCCCCGCTCGAACGACGCGACCGCACTCGTCGGCGCCGCAGTGTTCGGCGCGGCTGTCCCGCACACCAAGCGCGAGCAATCCAAGGCGGATGCCAACGGGCGCCGCATCGCTGGCGCGGAACGACCGGTCGACTTCTGATGGCGACGATCGAGCGGTATGTACGACGTAGCGGACAGGTGCGCTACCGGGTGCGGTACCGCAACCCGGAGGGCAAGCAGACGGATAAGCGCGGGTTTCGGACCAAGCGTGAGGCAGAAGCCTTCGCCGCGACCGTGGAGTCCGCGAAGATCCGCGGCGACTACGTGTCCGACACTGCCGGCAGCACGACGGTCGCCGAAATGTACGCGGCGTGGTCCGAGACGCATGCTCGGCTCAAGTCGTCGACCAGAGCGAAGCAGGACACCGGATGGCGCGTCCATGTCGCGCCTCGCTGGGCCACAGTCCCGGTCTCAGGTGTCGCGACTCCCGCAGTGCGCGCGTGGGTCGCAGACATGTCGAACAACGGGACCGGACCGGCCACCATCGAAGTAGCGCTGCGAGTGCTTCGCGGCATCCTCGAATACGCGATCGAGGACCGCAGGCTCAACCGCGACCCGACCAAGGGCATCAAGCCACCTCGGCGCGGACACGCCGAGCGTGGCTACCTCACGCACGCCCAGGTCGCCGCCCTCGCGACGGAAATCTCGCAGCAGCTGATCACCTTCAAGACCGGCTACACGAAATACGTTCCGCGGCCGACCCACGGCACCATCGTGCGACTGCTCGCCTACACCGGGCTGCGCTGGGGCGAAATGGCCGCGCTACGCGTCGGCGCCATCCAACAGGGCCGCCGCCGCATCGACGTGCGACGCGCGGTCGCCGAAGTCCGCGGCGACCTCGTCTACTCCACCCCAAAAAACCACGAACGCCGCTCCGTGCCCTACCCCCCATTCCTCGACGACGCCATCGCAACCGAATGCGCGGACAAGGCCCGCGACGACCTGATCTTCACCGGCCCCAAGGGCGGGGCGCTGCGGGTATCGGACTTCCGCCCCCGACACTTCCTGCCCGCCGTCAAACGCTGCCAGGCAAGCGACCCGACCTTCCCGCGCATCACCCCGCACGATCTTCGCCACACAGCGGCCTCATTGGCCATCAGCGCGGGAGCCAATGTCAAGGCCGTCCAGACCATGCTGGGGCACAAGTCCGCTGCGATGACGCTGGACACCTACGCCGACCTGTTCCCGGACGACCTCGACCAAGTAGCCGCGGCCCTGCAACGCGCCGCCACCCAGAAGAAGAAGAAAGCCTGATTGCCCGACGGCACCGGGATCCTGCGAGGTTGCCACCTCCCAGCCCGGTTACGTTCCGTAGCAAAAAGAGCAGCCCCACGATGGGGCTCGAGACGCACCCCACAGATCCGACCGCAGGTCGCAAGAACGCCACGTAGGCCCTCCGGCCACCTCGAAAAAAGGCTTGAGCAGCGACCCGGATGATCTTCAGCAAGGGTCACAAATCGGCCCGATTCTCAGTCCCCATCGCCGCAAAGTGTGGGCAATATGTGGGCAACGGCCCCAGCAAGATCAACTACGAGTGGTCCTGCGAGCCTGTGACCTGCGAAAACTGGGTGGAGCTGAGGGGAATCGAACCCCTGACCTCTTCGATGCGAACGAAGCGCGCTACCAACTGCGCTACAGCCCCTTGAGCCCGCGATCCGCCGCGCGCCAGCGTCAAGGATAGCAGCCCGTTCACGCCGTCACGCCCACCGACTATGACGATGTCCTCATCGAAGCGCGGTCGCATGACCACACCGGTCGACCGCGGCGGGCGGTCAGCCGGCGCGGCGGCGCGACATCGCCGGGCGGTAGTACTCGAGGTCGTCGAACGCCGGATCGCTGTCCTCGAGATCCACCGGCTCGCCGCGCAGGTAGGACGACGGCGGAACTGTCGGCCGCACATGGGATCTCACGAGATAATCGGATTCGACATCCGCGCCGACGCGAGGCATCTCGCCCGTCCGATGCGCATAGACTTGCTCGGCGACGCTCGGCCGATACCCCGGACGGATCTGCCGCGCCCGCTCCAGGCGCGCGGCCCTGCGCTGCCGAATGGCCTCCTCGATCCGCACCTGCCGTCGCAGATACGCCAAGTACAGCACCAGCAACACACCAGCGGCGACTGTGGCGATCCAGCCGTACCCGATCCCGAACAGCCCCACCGGCACGCCGGCGAGCATCAGCGCGACAAGAACGAGCGCGACGCGCCGACGCTGACGGAACCGGTAGGCGCGCGCCCTCTCAGCCGCACGCGGGTCGAACCCACCCCGACCCGGCCGCACGGGGACGGGACGATAGCCGACAGCCTCGGCCGCCTCACGCTTCTCGGCGGGGGCACGATACGGTGCCCGCTCCGAAGGCTCCCGTTCCACCGCCGGTGCGCGATCACCTACGCGCGATTCCCCGCGCCACAACGGTTTCGCATCTCCCGAATGCACTGCGTGTTCCTGCTCCCAATCGTCGGCGGCGTCGCGCACGCGGCCCGAGCGACGCGACTCCGGCTCGACCATCGCGCGTGCCGCAAGATTGCCGGCACGACCCATCGACCCTCCCCGGTCCGCGTCGGCCGAAACCTCGTCGCGCGCGAACACTCGCCGATCGGCTCGATCACGGCGCCCGTCGAGGGCGACGTCACGGCGTACCAAGTCCACATCGCCGGCAGTATCGTCCGCATCTTCGGCATCGTCGACAAGGTCAGCAGTCTCAGCCGCGCGCATCGCTCGGGAGGCCGAGGCGCGTGCGTCGACAGCACCCGAATCCGCCATCACAGCACCGCCCGCGCGTCGCACCTCGTCCCCATCGACGTCAGTCGGCTCCGCGCCAACCACGAGGCCGTCGCGCTCCGCAACGAGATCCTCGGCGCCATCGGCTAAGTCATCCGCGGCGCCCTCAGAAGCTTTATCAGAGGCGTCATCAGAACCGTCATCCCGAACGCCCGAAGCGCCTTCCCCCCGAACCATCGCCGTCCTGCTCAGCACCGGACGTCGGCGCCCCCGCATCCCGCGGCGTTCCAGAACCCGGAAACCCGCGCTGTCCTCGTGGTTCTCGGGCACCTGCTCGCGCCGCTTGGCCACCATCGGCACCAGCACCACGAGCCACGCCACGACAAGGCCGACCAGAATCAGCGACGTCGGCAAGGACGGCATGTCGGCCCCTTTCCGGATCAAGGCCCCGAACCCAGAGAACCCGGAGCAACCAACGCCCCGCGCCGAAGGCACAGAGCTACTGCCTGATCACGCTAGCCACTCCAGTCACACATGCCCCGTAGGACACGCCCACGCGTTAGCCACACCCCCCACTTTCAAACCGCCGCAGGTACGCATCCACCAACGCCCGCGCCGGGTCCGCGCCCCCCGGCATCTCCTCGACCGTCATCGCGTACAGCAGGTGATCCCGCCACGCCCCCGCGATATCGAGGTACCGCCGCAGCAGCCCTTCCTCCCGCATCCCGAGGTGCCCCACCACCGCCCGGCTCGCCGCGTTCTCCGGCGCGATCGTCGCCTCGACGCGGTGCAGCCCGACCGGCCCGAGTGCATGCGCCACGGCCAATGCCACCGCAGCCGTCGCGACGCCGTGGCCCGTCATCTCCGACGACACCCAGTAGCCGACCCATCCCGCGCACAGCGACCCGCGCTGGATCCCCCCGAGTGTCACCTGCCCGACGAATTCGTCATCGACGATCACGGCGAACGGGAGGCACGTACCGCGACGGGCCGCCCACATGAGCGCCGCACGCGCCGCACGCCATGCCGCGGGCGAATGACGCTCGGTCCAGCTCAGCGGGCTCGTCGCGTCCCACCGCTCGATCAGTTCCCGATCCCGCAGCCGCAGGCGCCGCCATGCCGCACCGTCATGCCGGCGCAGCGGCCGCAGCCGCACCGCACCCGCGCGCGATGGCACCGGGCCTAATTCCGCGGGCCAGCCGGGGTGCCGCGGATTCCGCGACGACACGGGCCCGATCAGGACGCCCATGACGCCGATCCGCGCTCCGCGCCCATACCGGAATCAGGCCCGCTGAGCCAGGAACGACACCGCGACTTCGGCTCCGATCGGAACGTCGGTCACGTCCTCATCGATCAGCACCAGACAGTTGGCCTCGGCGAGCGATGCCAGGAAATGCGTTCCCCCAGCGCCGCCGAGGATGTGCACCAGGTACTCCTCGTTGTCGTCCCGCATCAACTGACCGCGCAGGAACTGCCGCCGGCCGGGCGGCGAGGAGATCGGCGCCAACGTGCGCGCGGTCACGGTGCGGCGGTAGGGGTTGCGTCGGCCGAGCATGGTGCGCAGCGCCGGCCGCACGATCACCTCGAACACGACGAGCGCGGACACCGGGTTGGCCGGAAGCAGGAACGTCGGCACCCGATCCGGGCCCAGCCGCCCGAAACCCTGCGTCGAGCCGGGCTGCATCGCGATCCTGGTCGTGTCGATCGCGCCGAGATCGGCGAGCGCCTCGCAGACGACGTCGCTGGCGTAGCCACCGGCGCCGCCGGCGATCACCAGTGCCTCGGACACCAGCAGCCGCGACTCGACCAGCTCGTGCAGCCGGCGCGCGTCGGACGGCGCGATGCCGACCCGCGTCACCTCGGCGCCGGCGTCCCGCGCGGCCGCGGCCAGCGCGAAGGAGTTGACGTCGTACACCTGCCCCGGCCCCGGCTGGCGCGAGATGTCGACGAGTTCGTCGCCGACCGAGATGATCGACAGCCGCGGCCGCGGATGCACGAGCACCTTGTCCATGCCCACCGCCGCCAACAGCCCGACCTGCGCGGCACCGATGAACGCCCCGGACCGCACCGCCACATCACCGGGCTGAACGTCCTCCCCGGTGCGCCGCACGTACGCGCCCGATACCACCGGAGCGGTCACCGAGATGCGCGCACCGTTGCTATCCGCCGCGGCCCGCGGCACCACCGCATCGGCGATCGTCGGCAGCGGCACGAAGACCGCCTGCTGGGGCTGAAGCCGGTGTGCCGCACGGGATCCCGCGGCAACTTCACCCACTACGGGCAGCACGACGGGCGAAGCGATGGTCGCCGCGTGCACGTCGACGGACCGCACCGCGTACCCGTCGACGGCGGCCTGGTCGAAGGCCGGCAGCGCCGAGGAGGCCACCACCTCCTGCGCGCACAGCAGCCCTTGCGCCTCGGAGATCGCGACGCGCACCGGCGCGGGCGGCTGGGCGGCGGACAGCACCCGGTCGAGCTGGTCGGTGACGGAGCGCATCAACGGCCGTCCGCCCGCAGCGGCACCGACCGGACGTGGCAGTGGCTCATGGTCACCAACGCTAGCGTGTCGTGCACGGCGTGAGCTGTAGACACCGCCTCCAGCGGGTAAACCGGCCGGCAAACCCGCGCAAATCGGTGCCGCCGACCCGCCCGCCCAAGGTCCGCAGAACCGCCGCCGGGCAATCGGCCGCGCAGGCTGGGAAGATCCGAGTATGACGACGTTCGCGGCCAAGGCCGAATTGCGCCGACGCTTCGCGGAAGCGCGTCGGGCCAGGTCCGAGGCAGCGAGGATCGTTGCGCGTGCGCAGATCGCGACGCACCTCCTGGATGCGTTGACGACCCTCGCCCGTGAGCGGCCGGTCCGGGTTCGCCAGACGTCGCCGCTGACGGTGTGTATCTACCTACCGCTGCCGAGCGAGCCGTTGCCGCCCCGGCTTGCGGCGGATCTCGTCGATGCCGGGATCCGCGTGCTCGCCCCGATCGCGACGGCTGGCGAACCGCTCGACTGGTGCGTCGTCGACAGAGACGGCCTGCCGGACGACGACGGCCTGCCCGGTGCGAGCGGGGCCTTCGTGACCGGGCCGTTCGGCTTGCTGGAGCCGACCGGACCGCGCCTCGGGCCGGCGGCCATCCGCGGCGCCGATGTCGTGCTGACGCCGGCGCTGGCCGTCGACTCCGCGGGGATCCGCCTAGGCCGAGGCGGCGGCCATTACGACCGCTCGCTCGCGCTGATGCGCGAGGCCGACGGCCCCGCAGCAGCGCCCGACCCCTCCGGGCCGCACGCGCCGCGCAGGCTCCGACACGGAGCCGAGCCCGAGAACAACGTCATATCAGTATCGGACGCGCGCGTGATCGCCGTGCTCTTCGACGGGGAGATCGTGGCCGAGTTGCCGCGCGAGCCCCACGACGTGCCGGTGACGGACATCGTGACGCCGGAGTTCGGGCTGTGCCATATCCCGGGCCAGATGCCGCTCAACGCACCGGGCCGCACACCGCCGAACATGACCCGTCGCCGCGATGTTGCGAAAATCGACGAGCACGGAGCAAAATCGACTTAGCAGTCCGACAGTGCGAGTGCCAATCCCGAGCGCGGTCGCTGCCGTGAAGAACCATCGCAGCTTGGCGCCGCACGGCGCCGCCAGGAGGACACGTGCCCACCTACCAGTACGCCTGCAAGAATTGCGACTACGAGTTCGAGCAGGTCCAGGCGTTTTCGGACCCAGCGCTCACGGCCTGCCCGCAGTGCGCGGGGCAGCTTCGCAAGATCTACGGATCGGTCGGCGTGGTCTTCAAGGGCAGCGGGTTCTATCGCACGGATTCCCGCTCGGGCTCGAGCAAGTCGAGCCTGTCGGCCGAGCACAAGGCCGAGTCGAACGGGTCGTCCGGGAACGGGTCGGCGGAGCATAGGTCGACAGAGCCCGGCTCCGGGAAGGCGTCGAAGGCCGCGCCGGCGAAGGTCCCGGTCGGCGCGTCCAGCGGATCGTCCGCTCCGGCCAAGGCTGCCAGCTAGGTCGCTCCGCCCGGCTGAGCGTCTGCCGTCGCAGCATCGAGTATGACGACGTTCTGACCGCGCGGATTCCGGACCGCCGCGCTCGGGTTGTCCCCCTCAGCGGCAGTTGTCCACATATCAGGAGATGTGCCCACGGGTCGGCGCCCGCTGCGTAGCGTTCCGGGCATGTCTCGCCCTGCGGCCGTCGATGCCCGCGATCTGCAGCGCCGCATGCCCGATCGAGTGCTGACCGCGCTGCGCCGCTACCGCCGCGGCGGACGGCGGGTGCGCGCTTTGCGTCGGACCGTGGCGGTCGTGCTGTTGCTCCTTGCAGCCGGCTTCGCATCGATCCGGCCGGAGTCCCCGGGCGACGGCACCGCCGTCGTCGTCGCGGCGCGCGATCTGGATATCGGTGCTGTGTTGGCTGCCTCCGATCTACGCACCGAGAGGATCCCCGACCCGCCGGATGGGGCGGTCCACGCATCCGCCGACACCGTCGGTCGCATGCTGGCGAGTCCCGTGCGCCGCGGTGAGATCCTCACCGACGTCAGGCTTCTGGACCAAGCGGGGCCTCGCGCCGGCCCCGGCCGGGTCGCCGTTCCGGCGCGCCTCGGCGACGCCGATGTGGTCGAGTTGCTGCGCCCGGGCATGCACGTCGCCATGGTGTCGGTACCGCGCGACGGCACCGCAGCGGCACGGTCGTTGACGGATGACGCGGTGGTGCTCTCCGTGGCGGACGCTGCCACCGGCACACTCTCCGCGCAGAATCGGGGCCGCATCGTCGTTTTCGCCGTGCCGTCCACCGCAGCGGACGCAGTGGCGGCCGCCGGGCTCACCGGTGCGATCGCGCTCAGATTCCACTGAAGCGATCGGGCACGTTATACTCTCGTGCCCAGAATGCCGGTGCCGCCCGGTGTTCTGGTTCGGTCCATAGGCATGCGCGGCACCCGCCTTAAGGAAGGACAGGTCCATGCTCAAGGGATTCAAGGACTTCGTGCTGCGCGGCAATATCGTCGAGCTGGCCGTCGCGTTCGTCATCGGCGCCGCGTTCGCGACGCTGGTCAACACGTTCGTGTCCGCCATCATCAAACCCATCCTGGCCATCATCACACCGGGCCAGACGCAGGGCTTCGGCTTCCACCTTATTTCGGGGAACGCGGCGACGTTCATCGACATCGGCGTCCTGATCAACTCGGTCATCGTGTTCGTGCTGACGGCAGCGTTGATCTACTTCCTGCTCGTCGTGCCGATGAACGCGATCAACCAGCGCCGCGCCGCGCGCGCCGGTGCGCCGGAGGAGGAGCCAGCTGCGCCCACCGAGGCCGAGCTGCTCACCGAGATCCGGGACCTGCTGAAGGCGCAGAACCGCGGCTGATCCGCGGGCGCTCCGGCCGAGTTGATTCGTGAGACGACTCACTGGCCGACGTGATGCGGCGGACGGTTCGCTCGGTAATGCTCCGCGGAGAATCCGCCGCGTTCGCCGGGCTCTCGTTCGTCGTCGGTGATGGCGGGCAGCACCGTGCCGAACACCTTGTCAACGCGGCGCTTGCGGCGCTCCCGGGCCCGCCGTTCCTGCTGCTCCCGATGCTCGGTGGATCCAGCATCGGGTGGGTTCACGGGTCTGTCGCCGGAGGTGCCCCCGGAGCTTACCGGTCCGGACGGGGCCGAACCCTCGGACGGCGTCATGCTCGCTGCGCGCTCCCCGGTCACGCTTCCGGATCGGAGAGCGCGCTGATCACGTGCCGCGCGAGCGGGATCAGCGTGGCGAGCCCGTCGCGGATCGCCGCGCGGGACGAGGCGATGTTCGCGATCAGGGTCGATCCGGACACGCCGACCAGCCCGCGCGAGACAATCGCGTCGGTCACCCCAGCCGCCATCCCGGACCAGCGCAGCGCCTGCGCGATGCCCGGCAGGTCACGGTCGATGACGTCGGCGGTCACGTCCGGTGTCACGTCGCGCGGCGATACGCCGGTGCCGCCCAGGGTGACCACGAGGTCCACGCCGCCGATCACGGCCGTGTTGATGGCGTTGCGGATGGCGGTCTCGTCGGAGGGGACCGCGACCGTTCCGTCAACGGCGAACCCGGCCTCGGTGAGCAGTTCGGTGACCAATGCTCCCGCGCCGGCGTCGTCGTCGCCGTGGATCAGCTGATCGGACACCGACACGATCAGGGCACGGCCGACGTGGGTGTGCGGGAGTGTCATGGGCTCCTCCTGGACTTCTTCGAACCGGCAGGACGAGTCCGCCCGGCCCCGCAAGGCGCGTTGATCCAGCCTAACCACCGCGGCGGGTGGCCGCCGACGGCATCTCGCGCGCGTCGCGCGGATGGGCGGTCGGCCCGGCGCCGGATGCTGATCGCACCATCCACGGCTTCGCGGGCGTGGCTCGTCATGACGGAGTTGCCTCGCCTTCGTGGGCGAGGCGCCAGCTGCGGACGTCGGCGCCTTCGCGTGAATCTTCAGCGGCCCAGGAACGCGACCGCGCCGCGCCGGAATGTCTGCGAGGGCACCGCATTGATGTGATTGCGTCCGGCGACGGACAGGAACTCGCCGCGCGGCAAGCCAGCGGCGAACTCCGCCGCCCGGGCGGCCAACGCATCCTTGTCACCAGCCACCACCAGCGTCGGAACGTCGGGTACCGCGGATTCGGCGGCTGTCGCCCCCGTCCCCGCAAGCCCCTCGACGAGAAAGCGGAGCGCGACTCGATCATTACCGGGTACGCCGGCGGCGAGCGCGTCCAGTCGCTCCTCGTCGACTCCCTCGAACAGCGGCCGGCCGTCGAAGCCGCCCAGCACCATCCGTCGGACCGGAACAAGGCCCCGGGATGCGATCGTCCAGCTCAGCCGCGCACCGAGGGAATAGCCCAGGACGTCGATCGTCGCGGAGGGTGCCCAGGCACGGGACTTCGTCATGCCCGTCATACCCGAATCCGACGTCAAGAGGTCGATATCGCTTGCGACAGTGCGGATGTCGTCGAGCACCTGCTCGAGCCCATAGGCCTCAGCGCGATGTGGTTTGCCGGACCGGCCGTGCCCGCGCAGGTCCAGGGCGACGACGGTGCGCCCGGCGCGCGTCAGTGCGTCGAAGTGCCCGGTGCGGCCCCACCCGCTAGCCGCGCTGGACGCGAACCCGTGCACGGCGAGGATCGGCGGTAATCCCTCGGCGCGCCGCGCGGCCGGCGGCGGAGTCGCGACGACGATCGAGAGCGGCGTCCCATCCGACGCGCTGATCTGATGCCGTGTGAGCACCGCACCGGGCGACTGATGGGATTCGGGCACAGCGGTATTCTCGCCCCGCCACAGGTTTGCGCCGAGGGAGGCCCCGTGAAAGATCACCGTAGCCGCGCGACCGCGCGAGATCTGGCGCAGGTCGCGGTCTTTGCCGCGCTCATCGCGGCACTGGGCGTCCCGGGCACGCTGTACATCGGCGGTTCCGGCGTGCCGATCACATTGCAGACGATGGGCGTGATGCTGGCGGGCGCCATCCTCGGGCCGTGGAAGGGCCTCGCCTCCGTCGCCGTGTTCGAGACGCTGACGTTCGTGGGTCTGCCGCTGCTGGCGGGTGGTCGGGGCGGTCCCGCCTACTTCACGGTCCAGCCATCCGCGGGCTACGCATGGGGGTTCCTGCTGGGCGCGCTCGTGGTGGGCCTCGGCACCCGCGCGATCCTGCCGAGATACCCGCTGTGGCTGGGCATCGCGGTCACGTTCTTCGGCGGCATGGTCGCGATCTACGCCGTCGGCGTGCCGTGGCTGGCGGCCGTCACGCACACGCCGATCTGGGCCGCGTTCGTCGGCAACCTGATCTACGTCCCGGGCGATGCGATCAAGGTCGTGGCGACGGCGGTCGTGGCAAAGCAGGTGCACCGCGCCTACCCCGGGCTGATCGCGCCGCGCCGCCGGATCGCGGGCCGCGCCGACGCGTCGCGCGAGGTCTGCCAGGACTCGTGAGACCCGTTGCCGCGCTGCAACTGTCGGGCGACGCTGACGCGCCCGCGGTAACGTGGTGCGGCCGCACCTGGACGTATCGTGAGATGGCCCGGCTCACCCGGTCGGTGCCGGTCGGCCGCCCGGTCGACATGTCGACCATGACGCTTCCGCAAGGATTGGCCTGCGCGCTGGCCGCAGCCCGGTCCGGGACCGCGGTCCTAGTGGCCGACCCGGCACGGCCGATCACTCCCCCGTCCGCCGTTCCCGGCGAAACCTGGCTCATCGCAACGACTTCCGGAACCACCCGGCGTCCACGCGCGATCTGCCGCACCGCATCGTCCTGGGCGGCGTCCATCGACCCGCTCGCGGATCTCGCCGAGGTCAGCGCCGCGGACACCGTGCTGCTGACCGGACCGCTACACAGCACACTGCACCTCCATGCCGCCGTGCACACCCTGTGCATCGGGGCCCATCTGACCGACGAGCCGTCGACAGCGACTGCGGCGCACTGCGTTCCGACGGTGCTGGATCGGATCCTTCGTGTTCGCAGCAACTATCCGCGGTTGCGGCGGGTGATCGTCGCCGGCGCACCGGCGCCCGGGGACCTGGTCGCTCGCGCGGGCGCCGCCGGCCTGTCGGTCACGGAGTACTACGGAGCGGCCGAGTTGTCGTTCGTGGCGGCGCGGCGGTGGCCGGATCCACTGCTGCGGCCGTTCCCCGGCGCAGAGGTCCGCATCGATGACGAGGGCGTGATTTGGGCGCGGTCGCCGTACCGTGCCCTCGGGTATCTGAAGTTGGCGGCGACAGCCGCGGAGGCGGGCGCGGTAAAGCGTACAAGCCGTCTCGGGGCGAACGCGCTGGAACCGCCGCCGATGGAGCCGCTACGGACCGACGAGGACGGCTTCGCGACAGTCGGCGACGTGGTCGATGCGCCGAACGGTGATCCGTCGCAAGGGTTCATCGTGCGCGGGCGCGCCGACAGCGCGATCACCACCGGCGGGTTCACCGTGCTCACCGCGGATATCGAGGCGGCGCTCAGCACGATCCCCCGCGTGCGGGCCGTCGGCGCGGTTGGGCTCGACCATCCCCGCCTGGGCCAGGTGGTCGCCGTGGCGATCGAGTTGGTCGATCCGCCCGCGGAGCATGCCCCGGATGAGGCGGACCTCGCGGACATTCGCGCCGCCGCGCGGGTGCTGCTGCCGCACGCCGCCCGGCCGCGCAGGTACCTGGTCGTCGACGCACTCCCCCGCACCCCATCCGGCAAGATCGCTCACGCCGCCCTCGCCGCCCTCTTCCACCCCGCGCCGTGAGCGCTCCGTGAACAGCGTCGCGGGCCGCGGCCCCCACTCGGTCACGCGGACCGCCATCCGGGCGGCGCTACCGTGATGGGCATGTCCGCGCCGGCCCCAACCGATCCCGTGCTGGTCGCGGCGTGCCGCACCGCGATTGGAACGGCTGGCCATGCGCTGTCCGCGGTGCCGGTCGTGGACCTGGCCGCGCCGGTGGCCGCCGAAGCGGCTCGCCGCGCGAGCGCGCTGAATCTCCCGGTCGCGGAACTCGTTCTCGGCAATTGCCTGGGCCCCGGCGGAAACGTCGCCCGCTCCGCCGTGCTGGCGGCGGGTCTACCGGTCGCCACGCCAGCCGTCACCGTGGACCGGCAGTGCGGGTCGGGTCTGGAGGCGGTGCGGCTCGCCGCCGCGTCCGTCCGTCTCGCGGCGGTGACGGAGCACCGGACTACACTCGCGCTGGCCGGCGGTGCCGAATCGGCGAGCACGGCGCCGTGGCGGTTCTGGCCGCCGGACACCCCCGGCGCCATGCCACAGCGCTACACTAGGGCGCCGTTCGCCCCCACCGGCTTCCCCGACCCCGACATGGGCGATGCCGCAGACGATCTCGCTGTGCAGCGGGACATCAGCCGGCACCGGCAGGACGTCTATGCGGAGCGTTCCCATCGGCGCGCTTGCGAGGCTCGGGCCGCGGGCCGCTTCGCCGCCGAGATCGTTCCGGTGGCGGGGCTCGACAGCGACGAGCGCCCGAGGGCGCTGACGCTCGAGCGATTGTCGCGTCTTCCCCCGGCGTTCAGCCGGGGTGCCATCCCCGCCCCGGCTGGTGCATCGGGCGCCTTGGGCACCGTCACCGCCGGCAACTCGAGCGGCATCTCGGACGGTGCTGCCGTGGTCGCCGTCACCACGCGCGGGGCTGCATCGGCGGCTGGCCTCGCCGGTGTGGCGATCCGTTCCTGCGCCGTGGTCGCGGGGGACCCGGCGCTGCCGGGAGCAGCCGCCGGTCCCGCCGCGGCCGCCGCGCTTCGGACCGCGGGGCTCACCGTGGGCGACGTCGGCGCGATCGAGATCACCGAAGCTTTCGCATCGGTCGCCCTCGCGTTCGCCGATGACCTGGGCGTCGACCCGGAGCGCCTATGCGCCGACGGCGGAGCGATAGCGCTCGGTCACCCGTGGGGAGCGTCCGGCGCGATCCTCCTAGTACGCCTCATGTCCCAGATGCTGGCGCCGGGCGGCGCGGAGTTCGGCTTGGCAGCTTGCGCCATCGGTGGGGGTCAGGGCATCGCCATGGTGCTGCAGCGCTGCGACCCGGCGGGTCGAGCATGAGCGGATGCGACGTGGATGAGCCCGCTGCGCACGAGCACAGCGTGAACCGGTACTGCGTGACCGTGTACCGCGTGGACGGGCGCCCCGCGAAGCGGCACAGCTCGAGCAGGCACGGACCATGAGCGAGATCCGGTTCGAATCGGTCGGCCACCGCTACGGCGACCGGATCGTGCTGCAGGACGTCGATCTCACCCTCACCGAGAGCAAGATCGGCGTGGTCGGCGCCAACGGTTCCGGCAAGTCGACGCTCGCCCGGATGATCAACGGCCTCGTCGCACCGACCGCTGGGCGCGTCACCGTCGACGGACTATCGCCTGTCGGCCACGGCCGCGAGGTGCGCCGCAAGGTCGGCTTCGTGTTCACCGACCCGGACACGCAGATCGTGATGCCGACCGTGGCCGAGGACGTGGCGTTCTCACTGCGCCGCAGCGACCTCGGCAAGACGGAGATCGCGCAACGGGTTGCCGAGATGCTCTGCCGCATGGGGCTTTCCGACTTCACAGACCACCCGGCGCATCTGCTCTCGGGCGGGCAGAAGCAGCTGCTCGCGCTCGCTGCTGTGCTGGTGCGTGAGCCGGCCGTGGTCGTCGCCGATGAGCCGACGACGTTGCTGGACTTGCGGAACGCACGCCGCATCGCTGCGATCCTGGCCACCCTTCCGCAGCAGGTCATCGCCGTCACACACGATCTCACGCTGCTCGAAACCTTCGACCGGGTGATCGTTCTCGACGGGGGCCGGGTCGTCGCAGACTCTGCCCCCGGCGAGGCGCTGCGGCGGTATAGAGCGCTGTGCGACGACGCGGAGCCGGCCCATGGCTGATGGCTCGCACGCGCCCGCCGGGCTGTATCGGCCGGGTTCCTCTGTGCTGCACCGACTTCCCGCGGGGGCGAAGCTGCTCGGCCTCCTCGCGGGGGTGATCGCGATCGCGCTGATCCCGCGGTGGTGGCAGCTGGCGATCGCCGCCGCGGGTGTGGCGCTGCTCTTCGCCGTAGCACGGATTCCGCCCCAGGTGGCCTGGTCGCAGCTTCGGCCGCTCCGGTACCTGATTCCGGTGGTCGCAGCGCTGCAGATCTATCTCGCCGGGTGGCACACGGCCGTGACTGTTTGCGGCACCATCGTTCTCGCGGTGGCGCTGGCTGCACTGGTGACGCTCACCACGCGGGTCACCGCCATGCTCGATGCGCTGTCCGCGGTGCTCCGGCCGCTGCGCCGCGTCGGCGTCGACCCGGACCGGATCGCCCTTTTGCTGGCGACGACGATCAGGTGCATCCCGCTGGTCGCCGGGATCGTCGCGGAGGTCACCGAGGCGAGAAAGGCGCGTGGGCTGGGCTTCTCGATCCGAGCGCTCGGGGCTCCGGTCGTCATCAGGTCGTTGCGCGCCGCCGACGCCCTCGGCGAATCACTCGCCGCGCGCGGCGCCGACGACTGAGTCCTCCGCGGCCTCAGGCGAGCGTCGGCCTCAGCGATGTCCCACGACGGGTCACGGTGATCACCACACCCTCGCCGCGGACCGTGGCCGAGCCGAGCCCGTGCAGGTGCAGGCAGTCGAGATCACCGAGTTCGATGGGCTTTTCGGCACCCGGGCCGCCCGTCTCATCATGCAGCGCGACCACGCAGCCGCGCTCCGGCAGGCCCACAATCACGGCATCCTCGCCAATGCGGACGTCGACCTGCCGCGGCCCACCATGCACCACCGTTATTGCCGCCGTCGCCAGACCGCGGCGCGTCATCACGTTCAAATCCCTGGTGGGCGAATCGATTTCACCGAGTGTGCTCGCGTCGCCGGCAAAGGCGAACGGGTGCAACGGAAGTAGCTCCGCACGACGACCATCGATCGTCAGCCGCATCGACGATCCGTCAACGAGCATGATGATCCGATCGACGCCCGGGTAGGTCGAAAACGGGCCGCTGGCATCGACATCCGCAATACTGACGCGCGCGGCGAACTCTTCAGTGGAAGCCTTAGCGGAGGCATTTCCCGGCAACCGCAACACTTCCCGGGTGACGCCGCCGCCGTTCCGCCACGGCGCCGCCGCGAGACTGGCGTACCGCAGGAGGTCCGCGTGCAGGGCCGGTGTCCGCCCGGTCACGCCGGCCTCACCCGAAGTCCGCGCGCACCCGCTGCGCGAGATCCAGCGTCGCCGCGTCGAAGAGCACCAGCATCAACCTCGGCACCGACACCGTGGTCGTGGTGAGTACGGTGAGCGCCTGCCGGATCGCGTCCTCCTTGGGCCACCCGAACACGCCCGCTGAGATCAGCGGGAAGGCGACCGAAGTGGCACCGAGATTGTCTGCCACGGCGAGGCTTTCGGTGTACGCGGAGCGAAGCAGGGCCGAGCGGTCCTCTCGCTTCGAGTAGACCGGGCCGACGGTGTGGATCACCCACCGGGCCGGCAGGCGCCCCGCCGCCGTCGCAACGGCGCGACCGGTGGGCAGCCCGTCCGGCAGGCTGGTGCGGCGCAGCTCCCGGCACGCTTCGAGGATCGCGGCCCCGCCCGCCCGGTGGATGGCGCCGTCCACACCGCCGCCGCCGAGCAGGGCGTTGTTCGCCGCGTTCACGATCGCATCGGCCGACACGGTCGTGATGTCGCCGGAGATCAGTTCAAGCGACGCCATCGATGCTCCCCCTTCGGGATGCGGGCCTACCGGCGGCAGCCGCGAAAAGCGTCATACTCGAGGCCTTTTCGATCGCTACCGCGTCGGATCGAACGGACGGAGCAAGTCCGGAACCACCCCGGTGGCGATCTGTTCGGCGAGCAATTTGCCCGACAGCGGCCCGAGCGTGATCCCCCACATGCCGTGGCCGCCGGCGACGTAAACGTCCGGGTTGCGGGTCGCGCCGATGAGCGGCAGGCCGTCGACGGTGACGGGGCGGCCGCCGACCCACACGTCGTGCCTGTCGTTCCAGTCGACCCCGGAGAGCAACGGCCGGCCGTTCTCGACGATCGCGTCCACCCGGCCCATGTCGAGGGGCGCGTCAACGTCGCGGAACTCCATCGTCCCGGCCACCCGCAGCCGGTCGCCGATCGGTGTGCAGGCGATGCGCTCGAACGGGAAGTAGACGGGGCACGGCACCGGGGAGGACACCGGCACGCTGAACGAATAGCCGCGGCCGGCGCGCAGCGGGACGTTCACGCCGTACTGTTTCGCGAGCTCCGGCATCCACGAACCGGTCGCGATCACCACAGCGTCACCGCGCACGGGCTCGCCGCCGTACATCTCCACCGTGAACCCGCCTGGGCCCTGCCGCAACGCGCGAACGCTTGCGCCGGAATGGATCTCGCCGCCGCGGTCCTGCACGGCGACGGCGAGCGAAGCCACGTAGTCGCCCGGATCGATGTACCGCTGGCCATTGATGCGGATCGCGGTGGCTACGTCCTTCGAGACGATCGGCAGCTCCGCGCGGAGGGCATCCCCGTCGATTACCTCGGTATCGAGCTCCAGGCCCGCCTCGTGGATCAGGTCGATCTCGCGGACCAGCCCGGCGGCCTTCGCCTCGGTGAGGAACGCTGCCATGATCGGCGCCTCGTGCGTCTTGCCGGATACGCCGCCCGCGGCGAGCTCGTCATAGGCGTCGACCGCGAGCCGGTTCACCGGAACGTAGTGAGACATGGTGCTGCGCCACGCTTTCATGGTGCAGCGGCGGGCGAACCCGAGCAGGAAGCGCCACAGTTTCGGGTCGACCTTGAAGGGCACGTACAGCGCAGCGTTCTTGTCGAGCAGTGATTCGAGGCCGTACTTGATCACGCTCGGCTCGGCGAGTGGAATGGCCAGACCCGGCGAGATCCAGCCGGCGTTGCCCCACGAGGAGCCGGCGGCCACCCCGGAGCGGTCGAGGACCACGACCTCGATATCCCGCTGCTGCAGATGCCACGCGGTGGCGAGTCCGAGCATTCCTGCGCCGACGACCACCACCCGGCGTGGGGCCTTGCGTTCTGCCATGGTGAGTCAGATCCTCCGCAATCTGCACGTTCGCGGCGCCGAACGGTGCAGCGCCCCTGGAATCGGACGCTACCAGCGCGGTCTGCCCTTGGCACAGGGGCTGCCTTCGGGCGGGGCGCTGTCCCGCCGGTGATCCTGCTCACCGGCGGCCTTTCCCGACCAAGCAGGGTCTGCCTTTCCCCGTTGGGCACAGTCGGGCTCGGTGGGGGACGTTCGGCCCTGGGCACGTAGGGCGGACGATGATGACAATCGACGCCATGCAGTCCGCTCCGCGGGGTCGAAGGGGAGCCGATACGCATGAAGGATGAGGTGCGCTTCGCCGACCGCACGCAGGCTGGTCGGCAGTTAGCAGTTCGCCTGCGAGAGCTGGGCCTGGTGGACCCGGTGGTACTGGGCCTACCGCGCGGCGGGGTGCCGGTCGCCGCCGAAGTCGCCCGAGCGCTGCACGCGCCGTTGGACGTCATCGTCGTCCGCAAGCTCGGAGTCCCGTTCCAGCCGGAACTCGCGATGGGCGCCATCGGCGAAGACGGCGCGTTGGTGGTCGACTTCGACGTCGTTCGCGCGACCGCGGTCACCGATCGGGAGTTTGAGCAGGTTGAATCCCGTGAACGTGCCGAGCTCGCCCGGCGTACCCGAACATATCGAGGGGATCAGCCCGGTATCTCGGTCGCCGGTCGCACGGTCGTCATCATCGATGACGGTGTTGCAACAGGGTCGACAGCCCGGGTTGCATGCCGTGTCGCCCGCGATCGAGGCGCCTCGCGCGTCATCCTCGCCGTGCCCGTCGGGCCGCCCGGAACCGAAGCGGATTGTGCTGACGCTGCGGATGATGTGGTCTGCCTGCACACGCCACCGGGGTTCTTCGCAGTCGGCAGTTGTTACGCCGACTTCCGCCCGGTCAGCGACGCCGAGGTCGCCGACCTGCTCGACCGTGCCCGCGGTCGCGGCGGCTGGACCGTGGATCGTCCGGCGGACGACGTGACGCGACGCGCCCCGCGTGATGGGGACGTCGTCGTCCAGGCCGACCACGTGGCGCTACCCGGTCGGCTCACCCTGCCAGCCGCGCCGGGCGGCATCGTCGTCTTCGCCCACGGCAGCGGCAGCTCCCGACACTCGCCGCGGAATCGGTACGTCGCGGACATCCTCTCCCGCGCCGGCCTGGGCACACTCCTATTCGACCTGCTCACGGCAGAGGAAGAGCGCCTGAGAAGCAACGTCTTCGACATCGACCGACTCGCCGAACGGCTCCGCGACGCGACCGCATGGCTCCGCGACCAGCCGGCGACCGCCAGCGCCCCCATCGGCTATTTCGGCGCCAGCACCGGCGCCGCGGCAGCATTGGTCGCGGCGGCCCACCCCGACGCGAACATCGCCGCAGTCGTCTCCCGCGGCGGCCGCCCGGATCTGGCCGGAGCTGCGCTGGCCGAGGTGCGCGCCCCGACGCTGCTGATCGTAGGCGGGAGGGATGACGTCGTGCTGGAACTCAACCGCCGCGCTCAAACGGAACTCCGCTGCGCGAACCGCCTCGAGATCGTCTCCGGTGCCACGCATTTGTTCGAGGAGCCCGGCACCCTCGAGTCTGCGGCAGCTCTCGCGCGCAACTGGTTCGAGCGGTTCCTATCTCGTCCAACCGCACACTGACCGCAGGGGAATGTGCGCCGTCACGTGGTGGGAGTCGGAGCGTCGGCACCATTCTCCCGCCATGGCGGATCGCCGTCGTAACCACGCCGCCGGGTCGCCCGCGATCGGCATCGTGCGCCGTGGGCTGCGAGCGCGGGCCGCGGGCGCGGGCGCGGGCCGCGGCCAACAGCACCTCGCCCACTCGCCCGAAACGGGATCCGAGCCAGGTCCGGTACCATCAGGACCGCTATCCCAGGCAACCAGACAAGGCCACCAGAACGAGATTTCGCCAGGTCTCCTGGCCGTATTCTTGTTGCCCTCGCCCTCGTAGGGCGACAAGAGAGCTATTTGTCCTGCGGCACTCCATCGGCGCGA
>OFTX01000363.1_pt1 | contig 25341 bp, 17 predicted proteins | sample 1775051 | NCBI WGS metagenome assembly OFTX01 (sample SAMN08195772, study PRJEB24354) | sludge metagenome | isolation source: sludge from phenol fed wastewater aerobic bioreactor A | place: India: Nagpur | collected 2016-09-15
CGCCGCAGCCCCGAGCTTACGGGCTGTCCACGAAAGCGCTCCAGTTCTCGTTCAACTACATCCGCGCGAACGATCTGGTGGAGAAGGCCGCGCCGTATCTGCTCGACATCTTCCGGCGCGTCGGCGAGACCACCAACCTCCAGGAGCTCGACGGCCACGAGATCGTGTACATCGCACGTTTTCCGGGCCAGCACCTCGTGAACATCGGTATCGTGGTCGGCGCACGGCTGCCGGCCATGTTCACGGCGTCGGGCATTGCGATGCTCTCGCGACTGCCCGAGGCGCGCGTGCGGGAAATCCTGGCGAACACGCCGCTCGAACCGATGACGCCGTACACGGTCATCGACGAGAAGAAACTTCTCGAGCGAATCCAGACTGCCGCTCGCCGGGGCTATGCCATCGTCGAGAGCGAAACCGTGATGGGCGACATTTCGGTCGCCGCGCCGATTACCGATCACGACGGACAGGCCGTTGCGGCCATCAACATCTCGGTGCCCACCTCGCGCTGGACCCGCGAACGGGTGGAAGCCGAACTCGCGCCCCACGTTCAGGTGGCGGCGACGTCCATCTCCAAATCGCGCCTGTCGACATTCCGCCGGTAAGCCGCCGTCCGGCGTCCGGGCGTACCCGGACACCGGCCAAGCCTCACCGGCCTTCGAAAATCGCCAATTGACGCGTGAGTTCGGCACGCAGCTCGCTCGAGAGCGCCGCGGCGGGGGGCACGAGCGGCGCAAGCATCGCCGGCGCATTCACCCCGATCAGATCCATCACCGACTTCATCGGCCCCGGGTTCGTTTCGGCGAACGCCAGGTTCATGAGCGGAATGAGCGAGCGATGCACCGCCAGGGCCTCGGCCGTCTTGCCCTCGGCCGCGAGTGCGAAGATCCGCTGCCATGCCGTGGGCAGCAGCGACGCGGTGACCACAATACCGCCACGCGCCCCCGCCGCCACGTGCAGCGGGAACAGCGTGTCTTCGCCGCTGAGCACCGCAAACGACTCGTCCACGCCCGCCACCGTGCGCAGGAAATGCCACATGTCGGTGTTGCAGGCCTTCATGCCCACGATGTTTTCGTGGCGCGAGAGCTCGTGCAGCACTTCCGGCGCAATCGCGATGCGCGTGCGATAAGGAATCTCATAGATGAGGATCGGCAGCGGCGATTCGTCGGCGTATCGCAGGAAGTAGTCGCGAATGCCGGCTTGCGTGGGATTCGTGTAGTAAGGCGTGAGCACGAGCAATCCGTCGGCGCCCGCGGCCGCGAAATCGCGTCCGGCGCCGATGGCGTCGTGATAGCCCGGGTCGAGCACGCCGGCGATCACCGGCACGTCGCGGCCGTGGGCCTTGACTTCCTGCACGGTGATTTCCGCCATGCGCACGCGCTCTGCGCGCGAGAGCGCCCCGTATTCGCCGGTGCCGCCGAGCGGCACCACGCCGTCGATGCCTTGCTTGAGCAGATAGCGCAGCAATGCGCGCGCGGCGTCGGAATGAATCGTGTCGTCAGCGTTCACCGGCGTGGGAATGGCCGGCAGAATGCCCTTGAGTTGTTCGGAGCGAAGCATGAGTTAAACGTGCGTGGTTCGTGAGTACGGGAAAAGTCCGGGCGGCGCGCGCGGCGCCCCGCGATCAGGTCGCGAGACTGCGCCGGCGCAGACGCTCGGCCACCCAGATGAGTGCGGCAATGAAAAGGAACAGACACGTGGAGACGGCCGCGATGACCGGCGAGATCTGCATCGTGATCTCGTCCCAGAACTGCTTGGGTAGCGTGGTCGACAGCCCGCCGGACGTGAACAGCGCGATCGTGAGCTCGTCGAACGACGTGGCGAACGCGAACAGGAACGACGACAGCAGCCCCGCGCCGAGAATCGGGAACGTCACGCGACGCAGCGTGGCCCATGGGCGCGCGCCCAGGCTGTAGGCCGCCAGATCGAGACGCGTGTCGTAGTTGCGCAGCACGGCCATCATCGTGATGACGACGTAAGGCACCGCCACGACCGTATGCGCTAGCGTCAACCCCACGCTGGAGCCGACCAGGCCGACCTTGGCGAAGAAATAGAACACGCCCACGGCAAGGATCATGCGCGGCACCACGATCGGCGCGAGCACGAAGGCGAGCATGGCCGACTTGCCGCGCATGCCGCCACGCACCAGCAGGAAGGCGGCGGGCGTGCCGATCAGCATCGACAGCAAACCAGCGCCGATGCCCACCAGCATCGAACGGGTCACCGCCTGCATCCAGAGCGGGGAATCCCAGATCTGCTGGTACCACTGGAGCGAGAAACCCTTCGGCGGCCAGGCGAGCCCGGAGGCCGAGTCGAACGACATCGGAATCATCAGCAGCGCGGGAGCGGCGAGAAACACCACCAGCAGGAACACGACGACGCGCAACACGAATCCATCGCCCTGCTCCCGCTGGCTGCGGGGCAGCGCGCGCAGCAGCAGATCGGTCGCGTGACCCAGCGCCGTGAGCACCGTTTCGCCGAGCACGCGGGTCCAGCCGCCGCGTCGCTTGCCAGCCCTCACGTCGCCCGCGCCGCCGGCCATCGTCGAGAGGCCCACCATGCGGTCGTAGATGAAGAACACCGCGAGCACCACGGCCAGCAGCAGCACCGAGATCGCCCCGGCGAAGCCCCAGTTCAACGCCTGCATCACCTGGTCGATGATGAGCTGGGTGATCATCGTTTCATGACGACCGCCAAGCAGCGTCGGCGTGATGAAGAAGCCGATGGAGGTCACGAACACCATCAACGCGCCGGCGGCCACGCCCGGCAGGGACAACGGGAAGTAAACCCGCCAGAACACCGTCCCCGGGCGTGCGCCCAGCGTCGACGCCGCACTCGGCAGACGACGGTCGATGTTCTCCATGACCGAGAGCATCGTGAGCACGGCCAGCGGCATCAGCGCGTGCACCATGCCGAGCACCACGGCCGGAAAGCTGTAGAGCAGCGAGAGCGGCGCGTCGATCACGCCCAGGTCGAGCAACGTGCGGTTGATCACGCCATTGCGCCCGAGCAGCACCACCCATGCGAAGGTGCGCACGAGGAAGCTGGTCCAGAACGACAGCAGCAGCCAGAACAGCAGGCGCTGCTTGCGCGCACCGTTGAGCGTGGAAAGACGGTAGGCGATCGGGTAGCCCGTGAGCACCGAGAAGAAGGTCGTGTAGAGCGAGACCTTCAGCGTGATGAGCAATACTTCCACGTACACCGACGAGGCGAACAGGCGCTGGTACTCGACCAGGGTGAAGCCGCCTTCGCCACGAATGCTGAGCAGCAACAGCTGACCGACCGGGTAAATCAGCATGACCGCCAGCAGAATGACGATCGGCGCGGCCATGAGCAGCGGGCGCATGCGTGCTCGCCACGGCGAGCGGCGCGGCGCGGGGTGGACGGGCTGGGAGGACGAGGGACGAACCACGGCGGAGGCACTCATGGCTTACCCCGCGTGCGCCACGGCGTCGTCGGCACTCCACGCGAGACCGAGCGTCTGGCCGATCTCGAAGCGGTTGCCCTGACGATGCGTGGGAAACGCCGCCACCAGCGACTTGCCGGCGTCGCCGTCGGTAAGCGCCGATTGCAGGTAGAGCTTGGTCATGCCGCCAGTGACCATGATGTCGGTGAGCCTGGCCGAGATCGTGGCCATGCCGTCGGCCGCAGGCTGCCCGTCGTGGATGTGCAGGTTCTGCGGACGCAGCATCAGCTTGACCGGACGGCCGCGCTCGACCTGCGGGTCGTAGACCATGGCGCCGGCGCCGAGCGAGCCCTGCACGCCGGGCATGGCCACGCGCACCTGATCGCCCGCGCGCTCGAGCACGGTGGCGTCGAGCAGGTTGGACTCGCCGAGGAAGTCGGCCACGAACACGCTCTTCGGACGGAAGTACAGATCGTCCGGCGTGCCGAGTTGGGCAATTTCGCCCGCGTTCATCAGGCAAATGCGGTCCGACATCGTCATCGCCTCTTCCTGATCGTGCGTGACATACACGATGGTGGTGCCGAGCTCGCGGTGAATGCGCTTGATCTCGAGCTGCATGTGATCGCGCAGCTTCTTGTCGAGCGCACCGAGCGGCTCGTCCATCAGGATGATGGACGGCCGGTACACCATGCATCGCGCGAGCGCGATACGTTGTTGCTGCCCACCCGAGAGCTCGCGCGGATAGCGCTCCGCCACGTGCGGCAGATGCACCATTTCCAGCGCGTCCATGACCCTCTTGCGCGCGGCCTGTGCGTCGGTGCGACGCATCTGCAACGGGAAGGCGATGTTCTCCGCCACGGTCATGTGCGGAAACAGCGCGTAGTTCTGGAACACCATGCCGATGTCGCGTTCGTACGGCGCGCCATACGTGACATCGGTCCCGTTGATGCGGATGGCCCCGGCGTCGGGCTGCGACAGACCCGCGATGAGCGAGAGCAAGGTGGTCTTGCCCGAGCCGCTGGGCCCGAGCAAGGTCAGGAATTCGCCCTGGGCGACATCGAGGTCGGTCGGTGCGAGCGCGACGAAATCGCCGTAGCGCTTGGACAGGCCCGACACCTGGAGATTGGCAATGGTCATGAGATCAGCACCCCATAAAACATGAAACGAAACGGCAGGTGAGGATCAGGTCAGGATCCAGCGGTTGAAGCGTTCGAGCGCGGCACTCTGGTTCTGCTGCCAGAACTGCGCGTTGATGTGCACGCCGCTCTTCATGTTCTCGGGGAACGTGGGGCAGTTTTTCGCGATTTCCGGCTTCACGTAGTTGAACGCTTCCGGTTGCGTGAGGCCGGCCGGGAAGAATTTCACCAGTTCGGCCTGACGTTTCGGGTCGCTCGCGAATTTGATGAACTCGCGGCAGGCGGGCGCGTTCGGCGTGCCCTTGAGGATCGACCAGTTGTCGCAGCCCCAGATGTTCTGGTTCCACACGATCTCGACCGGCGCGCCGTTGGCCTGCGCCGATTGCGCACGCGAGGCCCACGTGGCCACCATGTCCACTTCGCCGGAGCCGAGCATCTGCTCGACCTGCGCGCCCGTGGTCCACCACACCGCCACCTGCTTGGCGACCTTGTCCAGGCTCTTGAACGCCCGGTCGAAGTCGCACGGGTACACCGAGCCCGGGGCCACGCCGTCGGCGAGCAGCGCTTCCTCGATCGTGTCGAACGGATACTTGCGCAGCGAGCGGCGGCCCGGGAAGTCCTTCACGTTCCACAGATCCGCCCACGACGACGGCGCCTTGCGGCCCTTGAACGCGTCGGTGCGATACGCAAGCACGGTCGAATAGATGTTGGTGCCCACACCGAAGGGCGACATGTACTGCTTGGGAATCTTGGCGATGGTCGGATCCGCCTCGAGGCCGTGGCGCTCCAGATATTCCTTGCCGCCCCCGGTCAGCAACAGGATCGCGGGCTGGCTGATCTTGGCCATGTCCCACGTGTAGCTGCCGGCCTCGACCATGCTCTTGATCTGCGCGGTGGGCTCGGCGTTGGCCTGCACACCCACGACCTCGATGCCGGTCGCCTTGGCGAACGGCTTGTAGAACACGGCGTCGTACGCCTTGGTGTAAATCCCACCGTCATCGCGCACCACGATGCGCTTGGAGGCGGCGCGCGAAGGCGTCCACACGAACGGGAACGCCACGGCCGTGGCGCCGAGCAGCGCGGTCTTCATGGCCGTGCGGCGGCCCGGTTGTGCGGGCGTCGCTGCGTTGTCGACGGTGGTATCGAGCGGGCTTGCGGAGGTCTTGCGTTTCATCATGGTCTCCGGTCTTGGCTGGGAGGGTGGGCGCGGCAGCGGAGCGCAGAGGCACAGCCGCCGCGCGCGCAGTTATGGCAAAACAAACAGCAAAACGTTGACGTGGTCCCGAGGCCCTCGCGGGCCCGGGGGTTCAGGGAACGAGGCGCCCCGGGTTGAGCAACTGGTTCGGATCGAGCGCCGCCTTCACGCGACGCATGAGCGCGAGTTCGGCGGGCGCCTTGTAGCGCGCCATGAGCGGCAGGCCCGTCTGGCCCACACCGTGCTCCGCGCTGAACGTGCCCGACAGGCGCGCCGCCACGTCGTTCACGCAGGCGCGCATCGCGTCGCCCATCGCGGCACTGTCGGCCAGCGCATCCCATTCGGCGAACGAGAACATCGGAATGAAGTGCACGTTGCCGTCGCCCATGTGGCCGACCACGGCAATGTCGAGCCCCGGCACAATGGCGTGCACGGCGCGCGTTGCCGCGTCGATGAACGCCGGGACACTCGATACCGGCACGGCGCAATCGGTCGTCAGGCCGACCGCGGCCTTCTTGTTGGCTTCGCTCACGCTGTGGCGCACTTCCCACAGGTCGGCGCGCTGCGTCTCGCTCGCGGCAATGACCGCGTCTTCCACCAGTCCCCGCTCGATGGCCTCGCCCAGCGTTTCGGTCAGCACGGCCTCGAGCCCTTCGGCGTCGCGCGTGTCGCCCAGTTCCACGAGCACATGCCAGTCGTGCGCCCCGCCGAGCGGATTGCGGCGGTTCGGCACGTTGGCCAGCACCAGGTCGAGCTGATGCCGATTCATGATCTCGAACGCCGACAGGCGCGAGCCACAGGCGTTCTGGAACATGCCCAGAATCTGTCCGGCGGCGGCAGGATCGCGCGGCGCGAACCAGGCGAGCGCGTGATGCGTGGGCAACGGGTGCAGTTTGAGGGCAGCCGCCGTGATGATGCCCAGCGTGCCTTCCGCACCGATGAACAGTTGCTTGAGATCGATGCCGGTATTGTCCTTGCGCAACGCACGCAGGCCATTCCAGACCGTGCCGTCGGCCAGCACGACTTCAAGGCCGAGCACGTTCTCGCGGGTGTTGCCGTAACGCAGCACGCTCGTGCCGCCCGCGTTCGTCGAGAGCGTGCCGCCGATCTGACACGAGCCCTCGGCGCCGAGACTGACCGGGTACAGACGTCCCGCCTCGGCAGCAGTGTCCTGCACCGTTTTCAGGATGCACCCGGCTTCGACGACCATCGAGCCGTTGGCGGCATCGACGTCGCGAATCCGGCGCATGCGTGCGAGATTGAGAATGACCGGCGCCGCGCCGACCGCAGGCGGCACCGCACCGCCGCACAGACTCGTATTCCCGCCCTGCGGCAGGATCGGCACCCCCGCCGCCGCGCACAGCTTCACGACTTCGCTCACCTGCGCGGTCGACGACGGCAGCACCACGCACAATGCCTCGCCGCGATAACGCCCACGCCAGTCTTCGGTGTATCCGGCCGTGTCGGAAGCGTCGCCGAGCACGGCGGTGGCGCCGAGCGCGTCCTGCAAACGTGAGACCAACGTGCCGCGCGTTACTGCATTGTTCATTGCTGCCTACTCCGGAGGAACACGATTGCCCTGAAGCGCCTTGCCCGACGGGGGTCGCCACGGTGTGCACAACCCTGGCCCGGGATGTACCACGCTCAACCGAGCGCCCGTCTGGCGATTCGATGTGATCAAGGATAGGCGAGAAAAAATTGCAATAAAATAGCTTTAATTGCAATGCAATCGTTTTAGGTGTTTATGCGGATGCGCCCGATACGACCGTCAACGCCGTCGCGAGTTAAGTGATAATGGCTCCACCCTTTACACGAGGTGCCGTCGACATGCCCGAAGCTACACACTTCATCGGCAATCAATGGGTCGCGCCTGCAAGACGGGCCGCCGGTTCTGCCACTTCCGCCAGTGCAGTCAATGCCGTCATCCCCGTCATCGATCCTTCCGACGGCCAGCCCTTCACCGACATCGCCCGGGGCGACGCCGAAGACATCGACCGCGCCGTGCAAGCCGCGCGCGCCGCGTTCGAGGGCGATTGGGGGCGAACGTCCGCCGCCGAGCGGGGGCGCGTGCTCCATGGCTTCGCCAGCCTGCTTGCCAGGCATCAGGAAGACCTTGCACAGCGCGAAGCGCGCGACACCGGCAAGCCGCTGAAGCAGGCGCGTGCCGATGCGGCGGCGATCGTTCGCTACTTCGAGTTCTACGCCGGCGCCGCCGACAAACTGCACGGCGAGACAATTCCGTACCAGCAGGGCTTCACCGTCTTCACCCTGCGCGAGCCGCATGGTGTGACGGGCCACATCATTCCGTGGAACTACCCGCTGCAGATCTTCGGGCGCAGCGTGGCCGCCGCGCTCGCGACCGGCAACGCGTGCGTGGTCAAGCCGGCCGAGGACGCCTGCCTGTCGCTGCTGCGCGTGGCGGAGCTCTCGCTCGAGGCCGGCCTGCCGCCGGGGGCGCTCAACATCGTCACGGGGTACGGCGCGGAAGCGGGTGCCGCCCTTGCCCGGCATCCCGGCATCGACCACATCTCGTTTACCGGCTCGCCCGCGACCGGCACGCTCATATCGCAGATGGCGGCCGAGCACCACACGCCGGTCACGCTGGAGCTCGGCGGCAAGTCGCCGCAGATCGTCTTCGCCGACGCCGACATGGACGCCGTACTGCCGGTGGTCGTGAACGCCATCGTGCAGAACGCGGGCCAGACCTGCTCGGCCGGCAGCCGCCTGCTGGTCGAGCGCGATGCCTACGAAACTGTGCTCGCGCATCTGGCCGAGGCGTTCGCCCATCTGCGCGTCGGGCCATCGCGGGACGATCTCGATCTGGGTCCGCTCATCAACGCACGACAACAGCAGCGCGTGTGGGACTTCCTGTCCGAAGCGCAGCACGATGGCATTGCCATCATGTCGCAGGGAGAAGTGATCGCGAGTGCGCCGCAGGCCGGGTTCTATCAGGCGCCGATGTTGTTGCGCGACGTGCCGCCCACGCATCGCCTGGCGCATGAGGAAGTTTTCGGTCCGGTGCTCGCGGCCATGCCGTTTACCGACGAAGCCGACGCCGTGCGACTCGCCAACGGCACCCCCTACGGGCTGGCGGCAGGTGTCTGGACGCGCGACGGCGGCCGCCAGTTGCGACTCGCCCGGGCGATCCGCGCAGGGCAGGTCTTCATCAACAACTACGGCGCGGGCGGCGGTGTGGAGCTGCCGTTCGGCGGCATGAAACACTCGGGGCACGGGCGCGAAAAGGGCTTTGAAGCGCTGTACGGCTTCACCACGCTCAAGACGGTCGCCATCCGGCACGGGTGATTCGCGGCTCGCGCCCCTCGAAACCCCTAAAAAGCGCGCGGCTCGACATCCGGCGCCCCGTGCCTCCCCTGTCTGGGCCGATCCGGCGGGGGTAATACAAGGCATGCGCGCCGGCGCCGCGTTCGTCACAGGCAACTCAGGAGACAAGGCATGCGTTTGCAAGACAAAGTCGCCATCGTCACCGGCGCGGGCTCCGGCTTCGGCGAAGGCATCGCCAGAACCTTCGCGCGCGAAGGCGCGGCCGTCATCGTCAACGACCTGAACCGCGAGGCCGGAGAACGTGTCGCGGCCGAGATCGCCGGCGCCGGGGGGCGCGCCGCCTTCGTGTACGGCGACGTGTCGCGCGAGGAGGATCACGTCACCCTGCTCGACGAGGCCGTCACCCGCTTCGGCCAGCTCGACGTCGTGGTCAACAACGCGGGCACCACGCATCGCAACAAACCGATGCTCGAAGTGACCGAGGCCGAATTCGACCGGGTCTATGCGGTCAACGTCAAAAGCATTTTCTGGAGCGCGCGCGCCGTCATGCCCTACTTCCAGCAGCGCGGGGGCGGGGTGATGATCAACATCGCGTCGACGGCCGGCGTGCGTCCGCGCCCCGGACTCGTCTGGTACAACGGCAGCAAGGGCGCCGTCATTACCGCCAGCAAGGCCATGGCGGCCGAGTTCGGCCCGCGCAATATCCGGGTGAACTGCGTCAATCCCGTCATCGGCGATACCGGCCTGACCGCCGAGTTCATGGGCGTGCCCAACACCCCCGAGAATCGCGCCAAATTCCTCGCCGGCATTCCGCTCGGGCGCTTCTCCACCCCGCAGGACATTGCCAACGCTTGCCTCTACCTCGCGAGCGATGACGCCGCCTTCATCACCGGCGTGTGCCTGGAAGTCGACGGCGGACGCTGCATCTGAGCCGCCGCCCGTTTTCGCATCCCCTAGCCTGACTGTCACCCCGCAGTCGTCGTACCCGCAGTCGTAGTACTCGTTACCGGATTCAAACCATAAAGAGAGACACACAACGTCAAACCGGAGGAGATTCGTATGAACAGCGTTCCGACGCCCCCGTCACCGATGACCGATGCGCCATCGGCGGATTTCGAGGCGGCCACCTACCGCAAGGTCGGCTGGCGGCTGATTCCGTTTCTGCTGCTTTGCTATGTGGTTGCTTACCTGGACCGTGTGAACGTGGGCTTCGCCAAGTTGCAAATGGTCGGCGACCTGCAGTTCTCCGAGACCGTGTTCGGTCTCGGCGCGGGCATCTTCTTCATCGGTTACTTCATCTTCGAGGTACCGAGCAACGTCATCCTGCACCGCGTGGGCGCGCGCGTGTGGATTGCGCGCATCATGATTTCGTGGGGGATCATCTCGGGCGCGACGATGTTCGTCACCACCCCGTCGATGTTCTAAGTCATGCGATTCCTGCTCGGCGTGGCCGAAGCGGGCTTCTTCCCCGGCATCATCCTGTACATCACGTACTGGTACCCCGCGTCGCGCCGCGGGCGCATGACCGCGTGGTTCATGACGGCCGTGGCGATCTCGGGACTCGTGGGCGGCCCGCTCTCGGGCTGGATTCTCAAGGACATGAGCGGCGTGAACGGGCTGGCCGGCTGGCAATGGATGTTCCTGCTCGAGGCCATTCCGTCGGTGGTGATCGGCATTGCCGTGCTGTTCGTGCTCGACGACCGCATCCGCGATGCGAAGTGGCTCAACGACGCGGAGAAGACCATGCTCGAGCGTAACATTGCCAGCGACGTGCTGACCAAGGAAGACCTGCCGCTCAGCCAGGTGTTCTCCAGCGCCCGCGTGTGGATGATGAGCCTGATCTATTTCTCGTTCGTGATCGGCCTGTACGGTGTGGGCTTCTGGCTGCCGACGATCATCAAGGGCACGGGCGTGACGGACCCGCTCAAGATCGGCCTGCTCACCGCGATTCCCTACTTCTTCGCGGTTATCGCCATGGTGGTGGTCGGGCGTCGCTCGGACCTTCGCGGCGAACGCCGCTGGCACATCGCGATTCCCGCGTTCCTCGGCGCCGTCGGCCTGTTCCTGTCGACCACCTGGAGCCACAACACACAGCTCGCCATGGTGGCGCTCACGCTCGCCACGATGGGCATCATGGTCGTGCTGCCCCTGTTCTGGAGCCTGCCCACCGCGTTTCTCGGCGGCACTGCCGCGGCAGCCGGCATCGCGATGATCAACTCGCTGGGAAATCTCGCAGGCTTCGTCGGCCCATATCTGATCGGCTTTCTCAAGGACGCCACGCAAAGTACCAACAGCGGCATGTTCCTGCTCACCGCCTTCATGATTCTCGGCGGACTGCTCACGCTCTCGGTCCCGGCGCGCCTCGTCAACAGGTGAGGCCGCACCGGATCGCCTGACGAAACCTCGTCTCGAACGCCGAGACCGAGGCGCCACGGGGCGGCTGGCCGGGTTGCCGCCATCGGAGTAACATGCCTGAGGCCGTCCTCCCCGGGACGGCCTGTTTTTTTGCCCCCGAATCCGCATGCCCGCCAACGATTCCCAGACGACGCCGGCCGGCGTCTCGCTCACGCCCGCCGAGGTCAAGCAGATCCTCTCGGGACTGCTGCTCATCATGTTTCTCGGCTCGCTCGACCAGACCATCGTCGCGCCCGCGCTGCCCACCATTGCGCGGGATCTGGGGAGCTTCGACGCGGTATCGTGGGTGGTGACCGCCTATCTGCTCTCGTCGACCGCGATCACGCCCATCGTTGGCAAACTCTCGGATCTGTTCGGACGACGCGTCGTCATCGCCGTGAGCGTGGCGGTCTTTCTCGTGGGATCGGTGCTGTGCGCGCTGGCGCCGAGCATGCTCGCACTGATCGTCGCGCGCGGCGTGCAGGGGCTCGGTGGCGGCGGACTCATCGCGTTGTCGAACACGGTGATCGCGGATATCGTCTCGCCTCGCGAGCGGGGACGCTATCAGGGTTATATCTCGGGCATGTTCGCCGTCTCCGGCGTTGCCGGTCCGGTCACGGGCGGGGTGTTCGCGCAGTACCTGAACTGGACCCTTATCTTCTGGATCAATCTCCCGCTCGGATTGCTCGCCATCTACCTGAGCGATCGCGCACTGCGCCGCCTGCCGCGACGCGAAGGCCGTCCGAGCATCGACTATCTCGGCTCCGTGTTGCTGATCGTCGCCACCGTGTGCCTGTTGCTGGCGCTCACATGGGGCGGGCATCGCTACGCCTGGCTGTCGCTGGAGATCGGCGGCCTGGTCGCCGCGTCGGTGGTCGTGGCCGGCGTGTTCCTGCGCCATCAACGCGCCGTGCGCGAGCCGTTGCTGCCCGTGGCACTGCTCGCCAACCCGGTGTTCCGCATGACCTCGACCATGGCGGTGCTCGTGATGATGGTCAACATCAGCATCGGCATTTACGTGCCGCTCTACCTCCAGCTGCAACGTGGCGAGTCGGCCAGCCGCTCCGGGCTGATGCTGATGCTGCCGCTGCTGGGCATCGTGGTCGGCGCGCTCAGTGCCGGGCAATACATGCGGGCCACGGGGCACTACAAGCGTCCGCCCCAGATCGGACTGCCGGTGGCGTTCCTGGGTCTGGCCGTCATCGCGCTGGGCGTGCAGTCGCTGCCGCTGGTGGTCATTGCGCTCTGTCTCGCGCTCGTGGGCATCGGCTTCGGTTCGGCCATGCCGGTCATGACGGTGGCGACCCAGAACGCCGTCGCCCCGCGCGATATCGGCATCGCCACGGCCGCGCATGCGTTCTTCCGCGCGCTGGGCGGCATGATCGGCGTCGCCATGTTCGGCGCCCTCATCGTCGGCTTGCTGGTTTCGGGGGACGGCGGCGCGCCACGCGAGCTGACCGACTTCCTGCGCCCCGGCGGCGCGCCGGCGGGCATGGAAAGTCACCTGCGCCTCGCATTCGGCGCGTTCTTCGCCGGCAGCGCGTTCATCGCGGCACTGGCCATCGTCGCGTTGAGCCGCCTGCCCGAATTGCCGCTGCGACAGAGCTCGGGCAACGAAGCCACTGCGATCGAGTAGCGCCACCGGCACAAATCGTTTCTCGCACCCGGCACACGGCACCCGCCTCCGGGATCTGGCGACGGGCACGAGCGCGACTTGGCGGCGGCGAACGGCCGCGCGGCGGTCATGGCGAGCCCGCCCGCGCGAATGTGATTTGTCCGCGGATCGGTCGGACGCAATGTGAAAGTCGCTCGACTCGGTTGCGTTGCACAGTAAGCGCTCCCTCAGCCCACAGGAAGAGACGCTCACGATGTTCTTGTCGCCCGCCTCCATGTCCCCTTCCAGCACGTCCGGCCCCGCTGCGGCCAGCCCCGCTTCGGCCCCGTCCGAAGCCGGCAGCCGCGCGTGCACCACGCCCCGGTCGCCGTTCGTGAAGGACTTCCATGCGCTCGCGCACGGCGCGTGCGCGAACGACGGGCCCATGACGGCACCCGAGAGCGCAGCGCCGGGACTGATGCTCCCGCCGAAGGCGGTGCGCGTCATCAAACGTCGCAACGCCATCGACCTGGGCGACGGCGCGCCCGGGTTCGCGCCGGCATTGAAGCGAGGACTGTCGTCACCCCACGCGCCCCACGCCCGCCATGTGCCACACGGGACACACATGACGCCCGGTACCGCCTCGCTCCACGGCAACCCGTCGCTCGAACTCACACTCGCCAAGCTGTCCGACACCGAGGCGGCCCCCGAGGCGCGCGCCGCCGTCTCCCACTTCCTGCGCACCGCGGACTACCCGGCCGCGCGCGACGTGCTCGAAGGCCTGATCCGCAGGCATGCCGAGCAACAGGCGACGCACGGCTGGCTGCAAGGCTTCGAATCCCTGTATGCGCTGGCGCTGGACTTCGAACCGCGCATGATTACCGCGGCCAGCCATGGCCTGCTCAGGCAAAGCGGCGACAGCGTCGCGCTGGCGACCGACCTGGCAATGGCGAGCGTGAGCGAGCGGTTTCTCGGACTGCTGGCCACACGGCTTGCCCACCTGCGGCAACTGCCACACACGGCAAGGTCGCGCGAGTGGCGACACATCCACGATGGCGTGGGGCGGTGTGGCGAACTCGTCGGCTCCGCCTCAGTGACCGCGCTCGCCCATGCGATCGAGAGTCTGCCCGAGCAGGACCGCGCCGATGCCTGCCTGAGGATCGCCAACGATATCTCGCATCTCGCCGGGCTCTGCGACAGTCGCGAACTGGTGAGCGCGCTCCTGCGCCACGCGCCCGCGAGCGCCCGCCACGAGGTGACGAACGCTGTCATCGACGGTGCGCTCGAGTCGGACAACGCCGGCACCCTCACCTCGGCGCTTACGACGATCTACGAGAACCTGCAAATGCTGCATGCCGTCGATGCGTCGGCGCTCATGCAGCGCATGGCGGACATCGCGGCATTGCAGGACAGCTACGACGACCTGGACCTCGCCTATGCCGATTGCATCGCATTGCTGAGCGGATTGCGCCGGGCGAGTGAGGGCGACCCTCGCGTCTATGCGCGACCGCCGCTCGACGACCTCCTCGCCGCCACCTTCGCCATGTACTACCAGTTCACCTTCGGCCGCGGCACGTCGGGCGCACTGCCGGTGTTGCCCGCGTCGTCAGCGTCGTCCGCGTCATCAGCCGTCGGCTGATCCAACGGAAGACCGCCTCGCGCATAAAAAAACACCCGCATTGCGCGGGTGTTTCAATCGCGATGGCGCGTTTGCCGCCACACGTTCCGCTCAGGCTGTCGCGCACGCGCGATAGTGGCGGTTGGCTTGCTCCATTTGGCCCAGGCCTTCGAAGAGCTGTGCCAGCGCCAGATGCACACGTTGCTGCAAATGACGATCGTCGGTGTAACGCAGCGCCCCCTCCAGGAACGTCTGCGCCTTGCCCCACAGACGCTGGTGCTGACACAGCTTGCCCAGCGCATAGAGCAGGTCGGGATCGTTCGGATGACGTTGCTGCCAGGCTTCCGCCTTCTGGATCAGCGGCAACGCGTCGCCGCCCGCGCACTCGGCGTAGCGTCGCAGCAGTCGCGCATCCCAGTGCTCGGCGAGCGCGGCCTCGACGATGTCGCGCGCCTCGCGTGGGCGATCGAGCGCGACGAGCAATTCCGCCGCCACGTCCGCGATGCGCGACGACGTCCGTGCATCGGCCGGCAGCTCCTGCCAGCACTTGAGCAGCGCGTCCGCGTCGTGACGGTGATCGCGCAGAATGCCTTCGCTGGCCGTTTGCTTGAGCTTGGCGGCGAGCGCCGGATGCAGCGCCTCGCGCTTTTCCAGCATCTTGAGCAGGCCCAGCACTTCGGGCCAGTGCTTCAGATGCTGATGCGCACGCAGCGCAACCAGTTGCGCCTGCATGCGGCGAGCGCCCTGCGCACGCATTTCCGTGAGCGCATCGAGGGCTCCTTGCGCATCGCGAGCGTCCACGCGCAGTTCCGCCGTCTGCAACAGACGCGCTTCTTCCAGATTGGCGCCCTGCGCCTCGTCCAGCCAGGCATCGCGACGCGCGAACTCGCGCATGCGGTGCGCCGCGCGGGCGCCGATGATCGCGGCCACGCCGCGATTGTCGTCCTGCTCGGCAGCCTCGCGCGCGGCTTTCTCGGCACGTGTGTAGCGTCCGGCGAAGAGGTTTGCGACGGCGTCGCGCAACGCGATGTTGGCGCGGCGGCTGCGCTGGCGATTGCGGTACGCCGCCACCCGCTCCGGCATCTTGTAAATGTTGCGCAGCACGCGAATGATGACGTACAGCGCCACGAACAACGCCAGCATCGCCAGCACGAACAGGTTCAGCGATACGTCCACCCGGTACGGCGGCACCAGCATCACCACCTGGCCATGATTGAACGTGGCCAGCACGGCAAAACCGGCCGCTACCGCGAACAGGAGCGTCAACCAGATCAGTCCTCGCATGCCCGGCTCCTTACGGCTTGTCCTTGACGTCCTTGACCTGACCGATGGCGGTCAGGCTGGCGTCAAGGGTCGGCAGTTCGATCGTGCGGGCGCCCGCATCGATCTGGTCGAGCAGCGTCTTGACCGCGGCAATGCGCCGCGACTTGCCGTCGAAGTACTTGTCGAGCGCGGCCTGCGCCACCACCACGTCGCCATGCACGGCCGACGCATTGCGCGCGAGCAGCGCCAGGCGCGCATTGAGCAGCCGCAGCTTGAGGTTCGCCCGCAGGAAGGCGCCTTGCTCCGGCGCCACGAGCATCACATCCGGGTCGTCCAGGCGGCGCACCTGCACCAGTTGCTTCAGGCTGCCGAGCATTTCGGACGACAGGCGGTGCCACGTGGCCACCCAGCCCGTCTCCCCCGCCCCGGCGGGGCCGCTGGCGTCCGCCTTCGGTGCGACGCGCTGCTCTTCGGCCTGCAACGGCAGCGTGTCGATCATGGCGATGGCCTGATCGAGTTTGCCGGTCAGTTGCGGCAGATCGGCGGCCGGCACGGCCTTGAGGCGGTCGATGTCCTTCTTCAGCGCGTCGCGCACGCCGGCGAGCTGCGGCGCGCCGGTGCGGGCCAGACGTGCATCCGCCCCTTCCAGCGCGATGAGCGCACCACGCACGTTGCCGGTGAGCTGCAACTGTTGGTTGGCGCTCGTGACGATTTGCTCGGTCTCGGCGAGCACCCATTCGTCGCGGTTGTGCGCGAGCTCCTGGTAGAGCTGCTCGAGCGCGGCCTGCTGGCTGCGCGAATCGGCCACACGCCCTTCGAGGGCCGTGAGCCGGTTCTGCAAGTCACGCTGGTTGTCGAGCGCCTGCGCCGTGCGCACCTGCGCCTGCATCACCTGCGCGTCGCCCGCCTGCTGCCGGCGCGCCATTTCCTGCTGCACGCGGTCGAGCTTCTGGTTGAGCGACCAGCCGCCAATGCCGGCCCCGGCCGACACGAGCACGAAAAGCAGCCACGGTAGCGCCGCCCCCGTGCCACGACGCTTGTGCGGCGGTTCGGGCGGTTGCCACGCCGGCGCGGCGCCCGCCGTACCGTAGGTCGCACCGCCCGACGCGGGGCTCGCGGTGCTGTTCGACGCCGCCGCGCCGCTCGGCGCCGACGGGTTTTGGGAAGACTCGGGAACGCGATTATCTGTCGTCATGCTTGACTTGAATGGGATCCGCCCATGTTTTGAGTGCCGCCAGCAAGTTCTCGTCGCCGGGCGCGCACTGCGTAATCCTATCAAACCCCGCTGCCCGCGCGGCATCTGCGATGCGCGCATGCGACGTCAAACAAGGTGTCGCAAGGATTTGGGCAAGCACTTGCGGGGTGCCCGGCGTGTGCACGCCGTCACGCGTACCGTACCGCGCCGCGAGCAGCGTGGCCAGATGCCGCACCGCTTCGGAGCTCGTGAGCACCCATACGCACGGCCCCGGCAACGCCATCCGGGCTTCGAGCGCCGCCCAGGCGAGCGCGTCGGGTTGTGGCGCGCGCCGCGTGTAGGCGCTCACGATATCGACCTGCGCGCCGTGCGCGCGCAACGTCTCGGCAAGCAATTCCCGTCCGCCGTCGCCACGCACCAGCAGCACCCGACGCCCGGCCAGTGCCGCGAGGTCGATCTGTTCGAGCAACGCCTCTGAATCGAAACGCGCCGCGGGCCCGCCTGGCGGCACGATCACACGGTGCCGGGGCGGCGCGATGCCCGCCTCGGCAAGCGCCTGCGCACTGCCCGGCCCCACCACCGCCACCGGCAACGCCCGCGGCCACAGGTCGCCGGCACGGGCGTCGGCCGTGTCTCGATTATCGCGAGAATGCAGATGGACGAATCGCGCCAATGCGTGCGCCACGGCATTGGGTGATACAAACACGGTGAGCGCGTAGGACGGCAGCGACCGCAGTGCGCGATCGAGCGCCGAGAGCGCGGCCGCGTCCGTCTGGGCAGCGATGTGCAGCAGCGGAAACGCCAGCGTGTCGATCCCTTCGATGTTCAACGCCCTGGCGAAGCCGTCCGCCTGACCGTCGGGACGCGTGAGAATCGCGCACAGCGCGCCTGTCGCGCCGGACACGCGGGTCCCGGCCGCGACGGGAGGCATTGCCGGTGCGCGCGAGCTCAAACGGGGGAGTCCTTCGGGTCGGACGGCGGCACCAACGCCAGTCCACCCGCATCGATCAGTTCCTGCGCCACTTGCCGGCCGAGCGCCTCGGCAGCGGCCACGTCGCCTTCGGCAACGTTCGCGGCGCCTTGCGCGCGCAGCACCGTGGCGCCGTCGGTCGACGCGATGAACGCGCGCAGCGCCAGGTCGCCCTGCGCGGTGAATTCGGCGAACGCGCCAAGCGGCACCTGGCACGAGCCGCCCAAGGCCCGCGACACGGCGCGCTCCGCGCTCACGGCCAGCGTGGTGCGGGCGTGGTGCAGCGGCGCAAGCCATTGCAGGATGTCCGGGCGTCCGGCCCGCACTTCGATGCCGAGCGCACCCTGACCGGCCGCGGGCAGGCTCGCCGTGGTGGGAATGACCGCGCGGATGCGCGCCCCGAGGCCGAGCCGCTTGAGGCCCGCCGCCGCAAGGATGATCGCGGCGAAATCGCCGCGGTCGAGCTTGCCCAGGCGCGTGTCGAGGTTGCCGCGCAACGGTGCGACCTTGAGGTGCGGATAGCGGGCGCGCAGACTCACTTCGCGGCGCAGGCTCGAGGTGCCGACCACGGCCCCGGCGGGCAATGCGTCGAGGCTGTCGTAGTCGTTGCTCACGAAGGCATCGCACGGATCTTCGCGATCGAGCACCGCGGCAAGGGCGAAGCCTTCGGGCAACTGCATCGGCACGTCCTTGAGCGAATGCACCGCGAGATCGGCGCGGCCGTCGGCCAGGGCGAGTTCGAGTTCCTTCACGAACAGCCCCTTGCCGCCGACCTTCGCGAGCGAACGGTCGAGAATTTGATCGCCTCGGGTCGTCATTCCGAGAATACTGACGCGGCACTGCGGATATAATTTGTGCAGCGCGTCACGCACGTGTTCGGCTTGCCACATGGCGAGGCGACTCTCGCGCGATGCGATCACCAGGGTTTCAGGAGCAGCGAAGTTCATTCAGCAACCGCGTGAATACCAAAAGAAAAAATGGTAACACGCTTGACCGGCCCCAACGGCCGGTCTCGAGAGGAGCGACATGAAGAGCAGCGCAAAGGCAAAAGCCCCGCGAGAGGGCCTCGCCAAGTCGGTCGGCAACACTCCCCCCGCGAAGGCAGCAGCCGCGGCACCATCCACTCCCCGCCCGGCGAAACGCGTGCCGGACGCCGCCGCGGCACCGAAGACCCGCCGTTCGCGCGAAGACAAGGACGCCCCGCTGCGCGAGGACATTCGCTTCCTCGGCCGCCTGCTCGGCGACGTCCTGCGCGAGCAGCAGGGCAGCGATGCGTTCGATCTCGTCGAAACCATCCGCCAGAATGCCGTGCGAGGGCGATCGCAGTGCCGCGAAGGCGCTCGACACGCTGCTCAACGGCCTGACCAATGAACAGGCGATCCAGGTGGTGCGTGCGTTCAGCTACTTTTCGCATCTGGCGAACATCGCCGAGGACCGGCATCACAACCGCCGCCGCCGCGTGCACGCGCTCGCGGGCAGCCGCGCCCAGCCGGGCACGATTCGCGCCGCGCTGCAAAGCCTGAAGGACGCCGGTCGCGCCGATCCCGCCACGCTCCAGGCCTTCTTCGCCAGCGCGCTCATCGTGCCGGTGCTGACCGCCCACCCGACGGAAGTCCAGCGCAAGAGCATTCTCGACGCGGAGCGCGAGGTCGCCCGCCTGCTCGAACATCGCGACGACGCGCTCACCGAGCGCGAATCCTCGCGCAACACCGAGTCGATGCGTGCCTACGTGACCACGCTCTGGCAGACGCGCATGCTGCGCAGCTCGCGCCTGACGGTGGCCGACGAGATCGAGAACGCGCTGTCGTATTACCGCAGCACGTTCCTGTCCGAAATTCCCGCGCTGTACGACGATGTAGCCGCCGAGCTGCACGACGCCGTGCCCAGCGTGCGCGCCGAAGGTCTCGGACGTTTCCTGCAAATGGGGAGCTGGATCGGCGGCGATCGCGACGGCAACCCGAACGTGACCGCCCAGACCCTGCAACTGGCTATCACGCGCCAGGCCACGGAAATCTTCGCGCACTACCTCGAAGAAGTGCACTTGCTGGGCGCGGAACTCTCCGTCTCGCAGCTGCTCGCCGGCGCCAGCGACGCGCTGCTCACCCTGGCGCGCCGCTCGCCCGACGACTCGCCGCACCGCACCGACGAGCCCTATCGCCGTGCGCTGATCGGCGTGTATGCGCGCCTGGCCGCGACCGCGCGCGAGTGGGTCGGCCACGTGCCGCATCGCGGCGCGGTCGGCGACGCAAGCCCATATCTCGACGCCAGCGAATTCATCTCCGATCTGAACACGGTCGTCGCGTCGCTCGTGGCGCATCACGGCAGCGCATTGATTTCGCAACGCCTCGGCCCGCTGGTGCGCGCCGCCGAGGTGTTCGGCTTCCATCTCGCGAGCATCGACCTGCGCCAAAGCTCCGACGTGCACGAAGCCGTGATTGCCGAGCTATTCGCCAAGGCGGGCGTCGAAGCGAACTACGCGAAACTCGACGAAGCGGCCAAGCTTGCGCTGCTGTTGCGCGAACTGCGCGAGCCGCGTGCGCTCTTCTCGCCGTATCTCGACTACTCGCAACGCACGCGCGACGAGCTGGCCGTATTCGCCGCCGCACGTGAGATTCGCGCCCGCTTCGGCGCGCGCGCGGTGCGCAACTACATCATTTCGCACACGGAAACCGTGAGCGATCTGGTCGAAGTCATGCTGCTGCAAAAGGAGACGGGCCTGTTTCAGGGCGCGCTGGGCGGCAAGGGCGCGAAGGGCGTCGAGCCGAAGGTCGGCGCCATGGTCATTCCGCTGTTCGAGACGATCGCCGACCTGCGCAATGCGCCGGTCATCATGCGCGAGTTCTTCGACATTCCCGGCATGTCCGAGGTCGTGGTGCAGCAAGGCGGCGAGCAGGAAGTCATGCTCGGCTATTCCGACAGCAACAAGGACGGCGGCTTCCTCACCTCGAACTGGGAGTTGTACAAGGCCGAACTCGCGCTGGTGCGACTGTTCGAGGAGAAAGGCATCCGCCTGCGCCTGTTCCACGGCCGGGGCGGCACCGTCGGACGCGGCGGCGGCCCGACCTATCAGGCCATCCTCTCGCAACCGCCGGGCACCGTGAACGGACAGATTCGCCTGACCGAACAGGGCGAGATCATCGCGAGCAAGTTCGCCAATCCGGAAATCGGACGGCGCAATCTCGAGACGATCGTGGCCGCCACGCTTGAAGCCACGCTGCTGCCGAGCCGCAACCAGCCGCCGCGACTGGCCGCATACGAGCAGGTCATGCAGGCACTGTCGGACACGGCATTTGCCGCGTATCGCGACCTCGTCTATGAAACGCCGGGCTTCACCGACTATTTCTTCTCGGCCACGCCGATCGCGGAAATCGCCGAGCTCAACATCGGGTCGCGCCCCGCTTCGCGCAAGTTCTCCGACCCCAAGAACCGCCGCATCGAGGACCTTCGCGCCATTCCATGGGGCTTCTCGTGGGGGCAATGCCGCTTGCTGCTCACCGGTTGGTACGGTTTCGGCAGCGCGGTGAGCGCGTATCTGGACGACGGCGACGCCGCCGGCCGGGACAAGCGCCTCGACACGCTGCGTCAGATGGTCAAGCGCTGGCCGTTCTTCGCGAATCTGCTCTCGAACATGGACATGGTGCTCGCCAAGACCGACCTGGCCGTGGCCTCGCGTTACGCCGAGCTGGTACCGGACGAAAAACTGCGCAAGCGCGTGTTCAGCCGCATCGTGGCCGAATGGCAGGGCACGACGCAGGCGCTCGCGCTGATCACCGGCCATGATGAGCGCCTGGCCGACAACCCGCTGCTCGCACGCTCGATCAAGAATCGCTTCCCGTACCTCGATCCGCTCAATCACTTGCAGGTCGAGTTGCTGCGGCGCCACCGCGCGGGTGAGTCGGACGAACGCGCGCGGCGCGGCATCCACCTGTCCATCAACGGGATCGCGGCCGGTCTGCGCAACACCGGCTGACGCAGCGCAGACGCCGGGAGACGACGATCGAAAAACGTCGCCTCCCGGCCGATTCCCGGACATCTCCGAGCCCTCTTGGGAATCCACCCAACGACAAATCGACCGTTGGGAAGGTATATTTCGACGAATTCGACCAGATGGCTGCCCCGGGGGACCTCTCCATCATGCACTCCGATTCGACTGCGCCAGCGGCGCGCCACATCCCGACCCAGCGATCGCGGCGCACGGCTGCGGCCGTTGCCCTGTCACTTTGCCTGTTCGGCGCGACAGCCTCCGCCATGACCGGAACCCGTGCCGTCAGCGCGACGGCCGACACGGCTGCGACGACGATGCGCCGCGACGCAGGCAACCCGCGCGTCGCTTCGGCACTGTCGGCAACGGCGGCGTCCTCCCCGATGAATCCGACGCCCGCGTCCCCCTTCACCCATGCCGCGCCGCATGGCGTGCGCGGTTTCGCCGTGCGGCTGGTTTCGCAAGCGCTCGCCACGTCGTCGTCGGACGGCCCCGCCAGCCGGCGTCAGATCATCGATCCGGTACTCGATCCACTCATGAACGGCATTCTCGAGCGCCTGGCGATCGGCGAGGCGGTCGCGCGCACCAAGTTCGCCTCCGGCAAACCGGTGCAGGACCCGCCGCGCGAGCAGGCGCTGCTCGACAACGTGGGCGAACGGGCCGCGCAGTTCGGACTGACGTCCGCACAGGCGCGCACCTTCTTCCGCCTGCAGATCGAAGCCGGCAAGCTGTTGCAGACGGCCCTGCTCGCGCGCTGGAAGCGTGACGGACAGGCGCCGGGCGAGCCGGTCGACCTCAACACACGACTGCGCCCCGCGCTTGACCGGCTGGGCACTTCGCTGATGCACGATCTCGGCCGACTGTGCTCGCTCCCTGACGATGCGACGCGCATGGCGCGCATTCATCAGGCGCGCGAGCGAATCGCAAAGGCGGCAAGGCTCGAAGCGCTGCAACGCGCGGCATTCGACGAAGCGACCTCCGGACTGTGCCTGTCGGCGCCGCCGCGTGTCTGGACACTGTCGTCCGTGCAGTAACACCCGACACGGGGCCCGGCGCCGGGCGTGTCGTGGCGCGCCCGCCGGGGCTGTATAATTGCGGTTTTCCGTGCATCGCCACGGTTCGCGTCAGTTCGCTTCAATCCGCCCTGGTGGGCCTCGATCAGCCACGCTACGACAATGACCTCCCAACTCCACAAGAAAGGCGAAGCCTGGTCGGCTCGCTTTTCCGAACCCGTTTCCGAACTCGTCAAGCGCTATACCGCGTCGGTGTTCTTCGACAAGCGCATGGCGCTGTTCGACATCGACGGGTCGCTCGCCCATGCCGACATGCTGGCCGCGCAAGGCATCATCAGTGCGCAGGATCTGGCGGACATTCAACGCGGCATGGCGCAGATTCGCGGCGAGATCGAGCGCGGCGAGTTCGAGTGGCAACTGGACCTCGAAGACGTTCATCTGAACATCGAGGCGCGCCTGACCGCCCTCATCGGCGATGCCGGCAAGCGTCTGCACACCGGACGTTCGCGCAACGACCAGGTCGCGACCGACATCCGCCTGTGGCTGCGCAGCGAAATCGACCGTATCGGCGAGCATCTCGGCGACCTGCGCCGCGCCCTGCTCGATCTCGCTGAACAGCACAGCGCCACCATCCTTCCGGGATTCACCCACCTGCAGGTGGCCCAGCCCGTGACGTTCGGCCACCATCTCATGGCCTACTTCGAGATGTTCAGCCGCGACGCCGAACGCATGCTCGACGTGCGCCGCCGCGTGAACCGCCTGCCGCTGGGCGCCGCGGCGCTGGCCGGCACGAGCTACCCCATCGATCGCGAACGGGTCGCTGCCACGCTGGGCTTCGAAGAGGTTTGCACGAACTCGCTCGACGCGGTGTCGGATCGCGACTTCGCCATTGAATTCACCGCCGCGGCCGCGCTCGTGATGACCCACGTCTCGCGCTTCTCGGAAGAACTGGTGCTGTGGATGAGCCCGCGCGTGGGCTTCATCGATCTGGCGGACCGCTTCTGCACGGGCAGCTCGATCATGCCCCAGAAGAAAAACCCGGACGTGCCGGAACTCGCACGCGGCAAGACCGGACGTGTCAATGGCCACCTGATCGGCCTGCTCACCCTGATGAAGGGTCAGCCGCTCGCCTACAACAAGGACAACCAGGAAGACAAGGAGCCGCTGTTCGATACGGTCGACACCGTGATCGACACGCTGCGCATCTTTGCGGACATGGTGCCGGGCATCAAGGTGCGCGAAGCCAACATGCGCAACGCCGCGTTGCAGGGCTTCTCGACGGCCACCGATCTCGCCGACTACCTCGTGAAGAAGGGGCTGCCTTTCCGCGACGCGCACGAAATCGTGGCGCATGCCGTGAAGATCTGCTCGGACCGCGACATCGATCTGGCCGACCTGTCGCTCGCGGAGCTCCAGAAATTTTCGCCGCTGGTCGGCGACGATGTTTTCGACTACCTCACGCTCGAAGGCTCGGTCGCCAGCCGCAATCACATCGGCGGCACGGCGCCCGCGCAAGTGGAGCGCGCCATTGCGGCAGCCCGCGCGAAGCTCGCGAAGTAAGCTCGCGACGTCAGCTCGGCGTCATCAGCAAAAATACCACCCCGACTGAACTGCACCCCAAAAGTTGGACATAAATCCAACCTTTGGGGTGTTTTTCATGACGAAGTACGACGAGGCATTCAAGCTGCGGGTGGTTCGGCAGTATCTGCGAGGCGATGTGGGCACACCCCCCGCGATACGCCGGAGATGGGCTTCCGGGCGGTGCGCGTACGCAGACGCACGGTCGCGTCGCTCAGAAGATTGGCAGTGACAGGAAGCCCTTGATGATGAGCGCATTCAGAATGTCGATAAAGAACGCACCGACCATCGGCACGATCAGAAATGCCAGATGCGACGGCCCGAAGCGCTCCGTGACGGCCTGCATGTTGGCGATCGCGGTGGGCGTCGCCCCGAGCCCGAAGCCGCAATGGCCCGCGGCGAGCACCGCAGCGTCGTAATTGCGCCCCATTACGCGGAACGTAACGAAAATCGCATAACTCGCCATCGCGATCGCCTGCACCACCAGAATCACGACCATCGGCAGCGCCAGCGTCGAGAGATCCCAGAGCCGCAGGGCCATGAGGGCCATCGCCAGAAACAGCGACAGGCTCACGTTGCCCAACACCGACAGCGAGCGCTCGAACACCTCGTAGCCGACCAGCGCCAGCAGATTGCGCACGACCACCCCGGTAAACAGAACGCATACGAACGTGGGCAACTCGAGCGCCGTGCCCGATAGCCAGCGGGCGATCACCTC
>OFTX01000364.1_pt1 | contig 25279 bp, 22 predicted proteins | sample 1775051 | NCBI WGS metagenome assembly OFTX01 (sample SAMN08195772, study PRJEB24354) | sludge metagenome | isolation source: sludge from phenol fed wastewater aerobic bioreactor A | place: India: Nagpur | collected 2016-09-15
CGTGGATCCGCATCTGGACGATCGGCGCCGGCGCAGAACGGTACCGACGCGCACGCCTTCGCGTTACCGACCCGCTTGTTCGCCCCGAGGACCACCCTTCGCCGGCGTGGGCTCGTCATCCTGCCGCGCTGGCGTCGACTCCGACGGCGCCGTTGTAGTTGTCAGGTCATAGCGCTGAGAATGTCTTCCAGGTGGCGTAATCGACGCTCCAGTCCCAGATGTAGTCGCTGTAGGTCATTTTGACTCCGGTGTTCCGCACATCGACCGGCACGCCGTAGTAGACCATATTGAAGAACTGCTTGCCGTCTTTCATGCTCATATTGACGCAGCCGTGGGAGACGTTCTCCTTGCCGAGTAGCCCGGCAGCCTCGGTCTCCTTATTCACGTGGATGAACTCGCCGTTGTTGTTCATCCGCACACCCCAGTACTCCTTGACGCCGCAGTAGCCGTACTTGGGATTGCACATGGTGAACTCGCCCGGCTTCTTGTCAGTGATCACGTGGATACCGCTGACGGTGGTTCGCCCACCGTCGACCGATGCCGGCACACCGTACGAAACGGGGTAATTCCTGATCACGTTGTCGTCCTTGATGACCAGCAACCGATGCGAGTCCACGTCGGCCTTGACCTTCAGATCGTCACCGATCTGAAAATTTCGCACGATATCTTCACGACCCCATGCACTCCCGTAGTTCACCCCGTACAGGTTCGCCTGGACGTGCACTTTGGTGTGGGCGGGCCAGAAGTCTTTGGGCCGAAAGTGCACCCGAGACTGTTTGACGCCGTTGCCTTGGATGTCCTCGTCCTGCATCCAGCCCCAGGAGCCCTCGATCTTCTTGCCGTCATCGACGGTGACGGTCAGCGCCTTCTCCGCAGCGGCCCGGTCCTTGACCGCGCCGGCGAACGTCACGATGATGGGAGCGGCAATGCCGACCGTGGCGCCGTTGGGGATCTGGATGTAGGCCGCCATCGTGGTTTTCGGCTTGACGGTGCTGAAGGTGCCCTCGATGGGCTGCTGGGCACCGTCGGACGCAACGGCGGTGGCGGTCAGGGTGTAGGTCACCCCGTACTTGAGCCTCTCCGTCCTGGTCCACGTGTGCTTGTCGGCAGCGATCTTCCCGGCGATCGCCGAGCCGTCGTCACCGAGCACGGCCACCTTCTCCAGCTCGGCGTTGAATACCGTGACCGTGATCGGCTCGTTCGGGCCGATGTTCTTGGTGCCGAAGGCCGGGTTGGCTGACACCCGCGTGGCAGGTGCCGTCGGCCCAGTGGATTTGGTGGTGACCGACGCGGTCCGGGATGCCTTCCGCGCGCCTCCACCCTGGGCTGACGTCGAGGGTTGGACCGCCGACGGGATAGTCACCTGACCGACGCCAGGTGTGGTAGTAACAGTCACGATGACGGGCTGTTGCGATGAGCACGCCGAGAGCACCATGAGCGTCACTCCCGCCAGGGCGAGACCAGTTGCCCGGCCCGCGAGGATCAGTCGTCGCATGTCATGAAGGCTTCTCCGCTCGATGGGCCGGCTCCCCAGGGGCTTCTTGCGCCAGATTGCGTCGGCGAAGCACTCTTGTCCGTCCCAGCCGGCATTCAGATTCAGGGTTTACGCGCCCCACAGTAGCAGCCCTACGACGCTAGGTAGTAGGCCGTTCGCGCAAGCGGTTGATGCAAGCAGTCTCACTGCGCATCTGCGGCTCGCCTACGCGTCCCATCATAGGATGACGAGCGCAAATCGGATCATCGATGCGTAGAGTCACAACGAGCCGCATCTCATCGCAGCGAGAACTCGTCCAGGTTCGCCGTCGGCCAGACCAGGCGGTTCCGCGCGGCCAGGCGCGCTCATCCTGCGCTGCCACGGCGGCGGCACATAGGGCGTCCGCTCGCCGCTCGGCGCGCCGGCCAAGCAATCCAGAGTCGGTAGAGCCGGCAGGTCAGCTCGATCAGAGCCCCAGGTACCTCAAAGGGGTCGATACCGTTGGTCAGCATGTCAGCGAGTCGGCGAAGCCGCGTTGCTGTGCCATCTCGGCCGAATCGATCACCGTCACCGTGACGGGCGCTACTTCCACACCGGACCGATCCGCAGCTTCTTGCAGCGCCCGGCGGCCCGGGTGCTCGTTCGGGCAGCCCGGCACCACCAAGAGCTCAACGCGCATGGCCCGATTGTCCCGCGATGGCGATCTCAGGTGCCAGGTCGGTATGTGCGGCACCGACTGGCGTGACGGTGAAGTCGTCAAGGTTGCGCAGTTTGCCTCGTGCGTGTGCTGCGGCATCGTCGGCGATGTGTTCAGCGCGGAGCAGATAGGGCGTGTCAACTTCGATCAGGGCCGAGCCGTGCAGACGGTGTCCCATCCACCGCAGCCGCACGTCGCGCACGGCGGTGACGCCGTCGGTGTGCTCGACCGCTTGGCGGACTTGCTCCACGATGTGGGGATCGATGGCGTCCATCAGCCGGGCGCCGACCGATTTCGCGGTGCCCCACAGCAGAAACAAGATCGAAACCGAAATCAGCAGGCCGATGATCGGGTCTGCCAATGGCAGGCCCATCAAGACACCGATCGCGCCGAGAACGACAGCCAGGGACGTGAAGCCGTCGATGCGGGCATGGATCCCGTCGGCCACCAGCGCTGCCGAGCCGATCTTCTGCCCGACCCGAATGCGGTAGCTAGCGACCGCCTCGTTCCCCGCGAAACCGATGAACCCGGCGGCGAACAGCACCCACGGGTCGGTGACCGTGGCCGGGTGGATGAACCGATCGATAGCCTCCCACCCGGCGATGATGGCTGATAGCGCGATGACGAACACGATGAACAGACCCGCCAGATCCTCGGCCCTCCCGTACCCGAAGGTGTAGCGGCGGGAAGCGACGCGCCGCCCCAGGAGGAAGGCGATCCACAGCGGCACCGCAGTCAGCGCATCCGCGAAGTTGTGAATCGTGTCGGCCAGCAGCGCGATCGAATTCGTGACGATCACCAATGCGACCTGGGCCACCGCGGTGGCCAGCATCAGCACCAGACTGATCTTCAGTGCCCGCACACCAGCGGTCGAGGCCTCCATGGCGTCGTCGATGGCGTCGGACGGGTCGTGCGAGTGTGGCATGAACACGTGATGCAGGAGCCCTCTGAGCCCGCCGTGCGGATGCGCATGCTCGTGCCCCTCATGGCCATGGCCGTGGGCATGCCCGCTTTCATGACCGGAGACGTGGTCATGATCATCAGGGTGATGGGAAGGGTCGTGGGTGTGCACCTGCTCCGAACCGGCGCCGGCCGTGGGCATCTGCGGCCGGTTCATCGCCGCCCTCCCGCGGGAGCGTGGTGGTGTCGGGGCGGCGTGCCGTTGGATATCGCGTGTTCGGCTTGCTTGATCGCGTCGGCGACCAGGTCTGCGGCGTGTTCGTCGATGAGCCGGTAGAAGACTCTGGTGCCGTCCTGTCGGGTGGTCACCATGCGGGCCAGGCGCAGCTTGGCCAGGTGCTGCGACACCGCCGCCGGGGACTTGCCAACCACGTCGGCCAGGTGATTCACCGACATCTCTCCCGCGTTGTGCATGGCCAGGATCAGCCGCACCCGGGTCGCGTCCGCGAGCATGGCGAACACCTCGACCGCCAGCTCTACGTACTCGTCGTCCGATCCCAGATCAAGTAGTTGCGTATCTGCGTTCACATGCAGATTATTGCACAGTCGCCCCGCCGGGTCGGCGAGGCAGTGATCAGGTCGGCCCGGTTCGCCGGTCTACGTCATGTTCAGCACGCCCGCCCGAGGCGCCCGTGGGCGAGCAACAGGTGCCGGTTCGACCCAGCGATCCTGAGCAAGCAGCCGACGAGGACCAAGGGATGCATCCCAAGCGTTGATTGCGGGATGCGGAAGGGTCAGCCGCTGGTCGTGGTGAATTCGCCGGTGTTCGACAGCGATGTCCACACCGGCCAACTGACGGCCCAGTCGAAGATGTCCCCGTCCTTGGGGGAAAGTTGCACGCTGGTGCCGGACACCTCGACGGGGTCGCCGTAGATGGCCGAGTTGTAGTAGGCCTTCGCGCTCGCCGGTGAGAGGTTGATGCAGCCGTGTGTCACGTTCAGGAAACCTTGGTCCGCGACCGTTGCGGGGTTCTCGTGTATGAATTCGCCGTTGTCTGAGATCCGCACGTCCCAGTATTCGGGGATGTTCGTGTATCCGTACTTGGGTAGGCTCATCAGGACTTTCGGCTTCTTGTCCATGACGATGTGGATGCCCGATCGGGTGACCAGGTCGGGGTTGATACCGAATCTGCTGTTCGGGTCGTCGCCCATGCCGTAGGACGCCGGGTAGGTGGCGGTGGTCTTCCCGTCGCGTTGGATGATGATCTTCTCGGACTTGGCGTCGGCGATGACGACTTGGTTGCGTCCGATGGTGAAGTCGACGGTGACGTTGTCGCCGCCGTATGTTCCGTCCGAGAGTTGCAAGCCGTACAGGTCCGTCTCGACGTGCACCGTGGTGTGTTCAGGCCAGTATTCCTTGGGTCTGAAATCCAGGGATGGGTACGAGTCGCCGTCGTGGGTGACCCACGCCCAGGCGCCGGTAACGGGGATCGAGGTGGTGATCGTGATGTGCTTTTCGATGAGTGCCCGATCGGGCGGGGGGGCGCTGAATCTGATGATGATGGGGGCTGCGACACCGACGACGGCGCCGTCGCCTGGCGAGATGCTGGTTGAAATTCGGCTCTTGGGTGTGACTGTCGAATAGGTTCCGGTGATGGGAACCCTGGTTCCGTCTTTCGTCACGGCGCTTCCGCTCACGGTGTAGGTCTTTCCATATCCCAACGACTGCTGCAGGGTCCACCTGGTCCGATCGGACGAGTATGCGCCCTTGACTGTGATCCCCTCGGACGGGTTGGCGAAGGTCAGCGCACCGATGGTGCCGCCGGTCACCCGGATGGTGAGTGGACCGACCGGGGAGATGCCGGTCGATCCCAGCGGCGGTGAGGCGATGATCTGTGGGTCCGGCGCGGGAGGCGATGGTGAGCGCGTGGGCGGGCTGTTGGGCGTCGACTCTGGTACGCCGCCGGTGGGCGGCGGCGAGGTCGCCGGTTCGCTACTGCCTCCCGTGCGTGCGGCCGCGGCGCCGTCGCTTGGCGGCCTGTGGTTGGACCCGACTTCGGTTGGGCTGGCCTGGGCGGTCGTTGCCCCGGGCGAATCGGTGGTCACCGGATGCTCGGCGGTGCCGGACTGCTCGTTGCCGCCCGTGGTTCCGGGCGGTGTTGGCGAGCATGCGCTGGCCACCATCAGGAGCGCCAGCACGGCGGCCAGCAGTGAGGTGCGTGTTCGGACCGTCCCAGCGCGCATGCGCACCTCCGATGCTTGTCGGCGCTTCCGGCCGTTCATGACGCGGCCGGGCCGGCTACTACACGGTATAGTAGGAGCGGTGAACTTGCCCCGCACCTCGCCGCGTCCCCCGGTTTATCAGGCGCTGATGGGGCTTCGCCTGTGGCCGGCGCGGCGATGGTTCGGGGCGGCCGGCGCTGCCTTGATCGTCGGGTTGCTCGTCGGCATCCCGACCGGGGTGATCACCACGCCGTGGTACACGCGCATGACACCCGTGCAGTGGTGGAACTACCCCATCTGGGCAGCCACCGCCGTACTGTCCGGCCTGGCCCTGGCCACATACATCCGGGCCGGGACCCGCAGTGATTCGATGCGGGTCGGAGTGTTCGGCGGGGGCATCTTGTCGACGTTCGCCGTGGGATGCCCGATCTGCAACAAGCTGGTCGTCCTTGCGATCGGAACGTCCGGAGCGTTGAACATCTGGGCACCGATCCAGCCGGTGCTCGGCGCCGGGGCGCTGGCCGTGCTGGCGTATGCGGTGATTCGCCGGCTGCAGGCGGAGATCAGATGCCCCGCCTCGCAGCAGCAGGCAGCGTGACAGGACCGGCGTCGAGCACCCCAGGGCATGGTGCCCGAGCGGCTGGAGGAACCCGGCCACACGCGGCGGCAGGTGGCCGGGGAGAGATCTGCGGTGACGGGCGATACCCTGTCCCCCACCGAGTGAAGATCGGACCGGCCAGGCCGGCGGCCCGGTGGTGGATCAGGAGGAGCGCTGCGGGATGAGGGGGCTGGGTGAGCTGGAAGCCGCGGTCATGGATGTCCTGTGGACCTCCGAGCAGCCTTTGCCGGTCCGGGCAGTGCTGGAGGCCCTCACCCGGCGTAAGCCGCTGGCCTACACGACCGTGATGACGGTGTTGGACAACCTGCATCGCAAGGGTTACGTGCAGCGCGCCAAGAGCGGCCGCGCGTTTATGTACGAACCGAGTGTGTCACGCGGTCAGGCGGCCGCCGATGCGATCCGGCAGATTCTGGATGAGACCGTCGACACGGAGACCGCGCTGCTGTTGCTGGCGCGGTCGGTCAGCGAACCGGAGTCGCGGGCGCTGCGTCACGGTCTGGACCGCCGCCGGAGACGGCCGTGACCCTCGCGTTGGTGCTGATCGCAGGTGGGCTGATGCTGCTGACGTTCGGACACCATCCGATACGGCGGATGTCACGCCCGGACACCGATCCGCGGGTCGCGATCGTCATGTGGCTGATGGCGCTGGCAGCCGGGCCCGGCATGCTCATCGCAGGTGTCGCCGTGCTGCTCCTGCCCGATCACGCCGGGCTGGGCGGGTTGCTCCGATCCGCCGGTGGCTGCCTGGTCCATCTGGGTGGGGAAGTGATGCCCACCCGCGAGGAGGCGACCGGCCTGGTGGGGCTGACGGCGATCTTGCTGCTGGTGGCGCGGACGGTTGTGGTGGCCGTCCGGCTCACCCGCGTGCGGCGGCGGCGGTTGGACCATCACCGATTCCTGGTGGCCCTGGCCACGGGATCGGCGGATTTGCCCGGCGGCACCCGTGTGCTGCAACACAGCCGGCCGGTGGCCTACAGCGTCGGCGGGAACGGCGGCATGGTGGTGGTGTCGCGGGGATTGAAGGAAACGCTCACGCCGGAGTCCTTCGCGGCTGCGCTGGAACATGAGCGAGCTCACCTGAGGGGCCGTCACCACTGGATGCTTTTCGCGGTGGACGTTCTCGCCGCCGCCATTCCAATCGCGCCGCTGCTGCGCGAGGCACCGAAGAGCCTGCGGGTGCTGGTGGAATATGCGGCCGACACCTCGGCGGCGCTGCGCTGGGGCAGTTCCGCCGTCCGCAGCGCGGTGTTGGCGGTTGCTGGGTCGGCGGTACCCGATTGCGCACTGGGCATGGCCGGCGGAGAGATCCAGGATCGGCTGGCACGACTACAAGTGCCACTCCAGCACCGTTCCACCTTCCGGCGGCACCTGCGCTGCGGTGTGGCCGGCGCCGCCACCGCGCTGATGCCGCTTCTGGCATCGGCCACCGTCTTCCTGATCGTGGCCTGCCCCACGGCCTGAAGCCGATGCCCCAGCCGGGGCTGACCGACATGTCAGGGTCGTCCGGAGGTCCGCTGGCGTGTCCCGCACCGTAGGCCGGCCGGCGCGTGGGACGGGAAGTGCGCGCCGACCGGTCTACGGGCGGCCGGCCGGACCACGGGGGCGATCCGCCGACTCGAACGGGCCCGCGCCCCCTCCGTTGTGCGCAGCGCGGCGCTACGGAGTTGTTGCCGCGGCTCCGCCACGGCACCTGAGTCGCGAGGGATCCCGCACCGCAATCTACTAGGTGCCATAGTTTGACAAGGACCCGTGTCCGTATCGTAACCTGTTCGAGACTTTCCGCTCGCGTCTCAAAACAGGGGCGGTAAGGCCACCGCCGAATCGACTCCGACCGGAGTTGAACCGGGGACCCACGCGCGTGGGGTGAATCCGCAAGGGTGCGTGATGATGCACCCTGCGGTAGGGACCTCTTCCCGTCCCGAACCCGTCAGCTAACCCGGTAGGCGGCCACGGAAGAAGGGTTCACTTCTCGGTGCCGAGATCTGCCTACCGCCGCCGTTCCCATGCGCTGCTTGTTGTCGGCGTGCTCGTCGGGTTGCCGTTCGGGATGCTCACCCCCGGCGCAGTCCAGGCCGAGCCGCCTTCACCGGGCCCCGGCGACACCGCCTGGCCGTCGACGGCGATGGACGCCAAGCAAGCGTGGCTTGACAGTTCGGAACGGGCAGCACTGGTCAACGACGAGGTGCTCCAGGCGCAGGAACGTGAGCAGCGGGCCCGTGCGGACGCGGAGGGGGCGGCGCGAGAGGTCAGGAGGGCGGATTCGGCCGCTGCGGCGGCGAACTTAGCGTCCACGCGGGCGGCCACAGCCTCCGCCGTCCTGCAGCTGGAGGCCCAAGAGTTTGCCGGCGCCACCTTCCGGGGCGCGCGACTGAGCAAGATGGCAGCGCTGCTGACCTCAGCGTCGCCGGACGACTTCCTTGATCAGGCCATGATGCTCGACCAGGTCGCCGCCGACGTGCGGTCGAAGCTGGATGACGCCGCGGCAGCCGAGCAGCGGGCCCGCCGGGCGGCACTGGACGCCTCGAACGCCGTCGCCGGCGCTCGTGACGCAAAGACGGTAGCTGACGCCACGGTCGCGGCCGCCGCCCGCGCCACCGCGCAGGTGCACCAGCGGCAGGCAGCGCTACGTGCAGAGGTCACGAAGTATCGGGACCTGACCGAGCGGCTCACCGAGAAGGAGCGGCAGGAGGCCATGGCCGCTCAACAGCGTGCGTTCGAACGCCAAGCCCAGCAGCGGGCCGCAGCAGCGGCCACGACGATCGAGGCCGAACCCGACGCTGCACCGTCGGCCGCACCTTCCGACCCGACAGCATCCGCGCCGACCCGCGATGCCCAGACACGCGCATCACCCGGTGACCGTGCTCCCGCGGCGAGCGCCGCCGGTCAGGCTGCGGTCCGGGCGGCACTGTCGAAACTCGGGTCACGGTATGTGTGGGGAGCGGCCGGACCGAGCGAGTTCGACTGCTCCGGGCTGACCTCGTGGGCCTGGGCCCAGGCCGGCGTGACGATCCCGCGCACATCGCGGGGGCAGTCCGGATTGACGCCAGTTCCGTTGGATCAACTGCGGCCCGGGGACCTCGTGACGTACTACTCGCCGGTCAGCCATGTCGCCATGTACATCGGAGACGGGAAGGTCGTGCAGGCATCCACCGAAACCAAGCCCGTCTATGTCGGCAGCCTGTACGGCGCCGGCCCGAACCCGACCGGTCATCGCGTGAGCGCCTGACCACGCCGCCCCTCTCCCCCGCCCGCGGCGCCACCTCACCAAGGAGCCACGATCCCGTCGGCTACTATGGCCGATAGTTGATCGACGGGACACTGACGAGGAGGCGTACTTGATGCCGAAGGCTCCGCATCGCGCACGGTGGATCGCCTGGTGCAGTGTGCTGCTGGTGGCGCTCACCTCGTGTTCGGCTGGCCTGGGGGCATCGTCCTCGGTGGTCACCGCGACGGTAACTACCGTGGCCCCACCGCCAGCAACCGGGACCACCGATGCCGCGAGTTCGGCTGCGACCTCGGGCTCGACGACGCCCACGCCCACGCCCGAGCCGACGACCGAACGATTGCTGCACACCGTCTCCTCGCAGCAGTCGACATCCAGCAGCACAAGACCACCCGGGCCGGTCATCACCATGGTGCCGGCCGACAATGCGACCGGGTTCTCACCGATCGAACCTGTGGTGATCCGGGCGACGACCGGGACCCTCGACTCCGTGGTCCTTCTCAATCCGGAAGGCGAGGCGGTCGAGGGGAAGCTCAACGCAACCCGGACCGCTTGGACAACAACCGAGCCGCTGGGCTACAACCGCCGATACGCGGCCACCGCGACCGCAGCGAACGACGCCGGAAAGTCAACACTCAACAGTTCTTTCACCACGCTCAAGCCGAAAACGACCGTCTTTCCGTCGTTCTACCCTCCGCCCTCCACCAAGGTAGTCGGCGTCGGCCAGCCCATGGTGGTGATCTTCGACAAGGCACCCAAGGACCGCGCCGCCGCCGAAAAGACGCTGTCGGTGACGGCCGAGCCCGCAACCCAGGGGGCCTGGTATTGGTGGGACGACCGCACCGTGCACTGGCGGCCGAAGGATTACTGGAAGCCAGGAACGAAGGTCACGGTGACGGCCAAGGTCTACGGCGTCGAGATGGGGCCTGGCATGTACGGCGAGACGGACCGCACGCTGAACGTCACGATCGGGTCCTCGAAGATTGCCGTGATCGACGACAAGACCAAGCAGATGGACGTGTTCATCGACGGCAAGAGGGTCCGGACGGTCCCGGTCAGCTTGGGGATGGACAAGGCGATCACCGTCAAGGGCAAGGAGATCTCGTTCGTCACGCCCAGCGGAACCTATGTCGCCCAGGAGAAGTACAAGGTCAAGCAGATGAGTTCGGCCAGCTACGGCCTGCCGGTGGACTACGACCTTGGCTACGACTCGAAGATCCCGCTGGCCACCCGGCTGTCCTACAGCGGGATCTTCATCCACTCGGCGCCCTGGTCGGTGAAGGACCAGGGGGTCCGCAACGTCTCGCACGGCTGCATCAACATCAATCCGACCGACGGCAAGTGGTTCTACGACACCTTCGGCTACGGCGACATCGTCACCGTCAAGGGCACCAGCGCGAAGCTCGGTTCCCATGACGGGTTCGGCGACTGGAACATTCCCTGGGAGCAGTGGCTTCAGGGGAGCGCCCTGACGTGACCGGCCGCCGGCAGCCCCGCCGGGATCCCCCCGCTCGCGGGCGGCGGCGCTTCGCAGCGGCCCGCTGGATCCCAGTCCTCGCACTGGCCACGGTGTCGCTGCTGGCCGTCGGTGCGTGTTCCTCGACCGGCGGCTCGGCCGGCTCGTTCCAGTTCTCCTCGCCGGGAAACACCGACCAGATCTCCTACCCGCCCGCCGAACGCGGCACGATCACCGATCTGTCCGGGCCGGATCTGATCGGCACGGGGACGATCCGGCTGTCCGATTACACCGACACGGTGGTGGTCCTGAACTTCTGGGGCTCATGGTGCCCCCCGTGCCGCGCCGAAGCACCCGAGCTCAACGCCGCCGCCAGAGCGCTGAAGCCGTCGGGCGTGCAGTTCCTGGGCGTTGACATCAGAGACTCTCAGCAGGCCGGTAGCGACTTTCACCGGTCGATGGACACGCCGTACCCGTCGATCTTCGACCCGACCATGCGAACCCTGCTCTCACTGCGCGGCTTCCCCACCGCGTCCATCCCGTCCACGATCGTGCTGGACCGCCGCCATCGCGTGGCACACATCTGGCTGCGACCGGTGACCAAGACGCAACTGCTGGCCGTCATCACCCCGATCGCGGCCGAACAGGACACCCGATGACCTGGCCGGGAGTCGTTGCCTCCTCCGGCATCACCGACACGGTGCTGTCGGGCCCGTTCGTGTTGGCCGCCGGGCTGGCCGTCGCCGCGGGCGCGGTGTCCTTCGCCTCGCCGTGCGTGATCCCGCTGGTTCCGGGCTACCTGTCCTACATCACGGGACTGGTCGGTGCGGACGGGGCCCACGGAGGTCGGATCGGTACCGCGATCCGCAGCCGCGCCGTGGCCGGCACCTTGCTGTTCGTGGTCGGTTTCACCGCGGTCTTCGTCGCCGAGACCGTGCTGGTGCTCGGTTTGGCCCGCGGCTTGCTGGCCAACCAGGACCTGCTGACCCGGATCGGTGGCGGCGTCACGATCCTGATGGGTCTGGTGATGGCCGGTGCGGTGCCGTTGCTGCGTCGGGAATTTCGATTTCATGTCCGGCCACGCGGCCGGGTGCTGGGCGCACCCCTGTTGGGCGCGGCCTTTGGCACCGGGTGGGTGGTGTGCGTCGGACCTACCCTGGCCGGGGTGATCTCCCTGTCCTACGCCACGGACTGGGGCGCATCGGCTTGGCGCGGCCTGGCGCTCGTGCTGTTCTACTGCGCGGGCCTGGGGATCCCGTTCGTCCTCATCGCGGCCGGTTTCGGCTGGGCCACCTCGGCGCTGGCGTTCCTACGCCGGCACACCAGGGGAATACAGCTGGCCGGCGCGGCCGGCATGATCGCGGTGGGCCTTTTGATGGTGACCGGCATGTGGGGCCAGTTCATCGCGTACCTGCGGGTCACCGCGCCCACCTCAGGGACGGTGCTGTAAATGCCGCCCCGCGACTCGATCACCGCACGCAACGACGAGGACCTGCTACAAAACCACCCTTCGCCCGGCAAATCTCGCGGGCCGCTGGCCGTCGGCGTTGCGATGCTGCGCAACCTGTGGCGGCGCCTGACCAGCATGCGCACCGCGCTGGTGCTGCTGTTCCTGCTTGCCCTGGCGTCGCTGCCCGGGGCGCTGCTGCCGCAATGGTCGACGGGCAGGGCCAAGACCGCGCAGTACATCCTGGACCATCCCACGATCGGGCCCTGGCTGAACCGTCTCGGCCTTTTCAACGTGTTTTCAGCACCCTGGTTCGCAGCCGTCTACCTGCTGCTATTCATCTCGCTGATCGGATGCCTGACGCCGCGCAGTTGGGAGCTGCTGCGGCAGATCCGCACCGGCCCTCCGGCCACAGCACCGCGCAACCTGTCTCGACTGCCCCACCACGCTACCGTCACAATCACGGGCGACGCCGCCGAAACAGCACGGCATGTCCGGGATCGGCTGCGGCAATCCGGCGTCGGCGGCTGGCGCACCGCCACCCGCACCGAACCCGACGGAGCGGTCGTCGTGGCCGCAGAGAAGGGCTACCTGCGCGACGTTGGAAACCTGGTCTTTCACTTCTCGCTGGTCGGCCTGCTCCTGTCAGTCGCCGTCGGTGGGATGTTCGGCTACGAGGGCACCGTGCTGGTCACCGAGGGGGACGGGTTCTGCGCGTCCTCACCGATCGCATACGACGATTTCCGGCCGGGTCCGCTGGTGAACGCCACCACGATGACGCCGTTCTGCGTGGACGTGGACGCCTTCCACGCCGCCTACACCCCGCAGGGACAAGCCACGACTTTCCGTGCCGACATCCGCTTCCAGGACGGCGCGGATCTCGGCACGGACACCTGGCAGCGCCGGGCCCTTCAGGTCAACGACCCGCTGCGGTTTTCCGGCGACCGGCTCTACCTGCTCGGACACGGCTACACGCCGACATTCCGCATCACCTACCCCGACGGGCAGGTCCGCACCTATGCGCAGCCGTTCGCCCCCGAGGACTCGATGTTCACCTCCCAGGGCGCCATCAAGGTCACCGACCCACCCGGCTACTCCGGGGACGACCTGCGACAGAATCAGCTGGCCATAGTAGGGATCTTCGCACCCACCGCGGTCGTGACCGGCGGCATCATGTCCTCCGGTTTCCCCTCGCCCCTGGACCCCGGGGTCGCCGTCGACGTCTATCGGGGCGACCTGGGCATGGGAAGCGGGATACCGCAGTCGGTGTTCGCGATCGACACGGCGCAGGTGGCCAACGGATCGCTGGTCAAGAAGGCCCACGCGAACCTGTCGCCGGGCCAATCGATCACCCTCGGCGACGGCACCAAGATCACGTTCACCGGCGTCAAGCAGTTCGTGTCGCTGCAGACCTCCTACGACCCCGCGCAGGACTGGGCATTGATATCGGTGATCTTGCTCATCGCCGGACTGATGGGATCGCTGCTGATCAAGCGGCGGCGAGTCTGGTACCGGATCCGCTCGGACTCGACAGCGGCGGGGCGGGCCGGAGCTCTGGCTGTCGAGGTGGGCGGGCTCGCCCGAACCGACCAGGCGGGATACGGCCGGGAGTTCGCCTCCCTGGTTGGCCTGGCCTGCAGCCACAAAACCTACGCGGCCGGTGACTCGCCGGCCAGAGCTGGGAAAGGTGCATGACAATGGCCGACGTCGAATCTGTCGCCGTGGTGTGGCAACTGGCATCTCGGGTTTCGGACCTGACCTTCGAGGGCGCGCTCGCGGGCTATGTGACGGCGCTCGCGTGCCACGCCGTCGAGTTCGCATCGCGGCGCGCCGTCCCCTCCGCCGAGGTGAGCGCCGCCGTGCCCGCAAATGCAGCCGCCGGTGCGGTCGCGCTGCTCACCCGGCAAGGCGAGGATCCGGCCGACGCGGGCCAGGACGAGGCGCCCGGGTCGGCGGCGCGCCCGGGCTGGGGCGAACGATTCGGCAAGGCAGCCGTCCTGGTCGCCGGGATCGGGTTCACGATGAACGTTCTGTCGCTGATCACCCGGGGCATGGCCGCGCATCGGGCGCCCTGGGGAAACATGTACGAGATCGTCTCGCTCATGTGCGCCGTCGCTGCCGGCGCGTGGCTCGTGGCGGTGAACCGAGCGAAGGTGCGGCGCATCGGGCTGTTCGTGATGTTCCCCATTGCCGTGTTGAGCTTCGTCGCGGGCACCGTCCTGTACACCCCGGCGGGAAGTCTGGTTCCCGCGCTGCAGTCCTATTGGTTGGTCGTTCACGTGCTGGCGGTGGCGATCTCCTCGGGAATGCTGATGCTCTGCGGCGTAGCCTCGGCGATGTACATCGTCCGCACACGATACGACCTGCGCCGCGGCCGCGGCGCAGGCGCTCGGTCGCTGCTGGCCAGGCTCCCATCGCCGGACGTCCTGGATCGCATCGCCTACCGCACGGCGATCGTCGCGTTTCCGCTGTTCACGTTCGCGGTGGTGGCCGGTGCGCTGTGGGCCGAGGCCGCCTGGGGCCGCTACTGGGGCTGGGACCCCAAGGAGACGACCGCCCTGATCACCTGGATCCTCTACGCCGGATACCTGCATGCCCGCGCGACCAGCGGCTGGCGCGGCAGCCGGGCGGCGTGGATCTCCATCCTGGGATTCGCGTCGATCATGTTCAACCTGTTCGTCGTCAACATGGTGGTGTCGGGCCTGCACTCCTATGCGGGCCTGAACTGACGGCCACGCCGACCGGCATAACGACGCGGCGAACACCCGAGCCCACGGGCCCGTCCGCGAGGAGGTGACACGTGTGCGATCGGGCCATGTGATCGGGGAGGGCCTGCGTGGGTTGCGACGCAACATCACCATGACCTTGGCGATGATCCTGACCACCGCGATATCGCTGTCCCTGCTGGGTGCCGGGCTGATCGTGGCCAGGATGACGGATCAGATGCGCCAGATCTACGGCGACAAGGTGGAAGTGACTGTCTTCCTCACGCAGGACCAGTCCAAGCTGGACCCGGACTGCCACGATGCCACCTGCCAGGACCTCGGCAACAAGTTGCGCACCGACCAAGACATCGATTCGGTGCAGTATCAGAGCCAGGCGGCTGCCTGGCAGCAGTACCAGAAGATGTTCGCCAATCAGCCGGAGATGCTCGCCGTCGGCAGCCAATCCGCCCTCAACGCCTCCTTCAAGGTCAAGCTCAAGGACCCCCAGCGGTACAAGGTCATCCAGGCCCGCTACGCCCACGCGCCGGGGGTGGACTCGGTCACCGATCAGAGCCAGGTGCTGGACCGGCTGTTCACCGTGCTCAACGGCATCCGAAACGCCACCATCATCGTGGCCCTGATCCAGGCCCTGGCATCGCTGTTGCTGATATCCAACATGGTGCAGATTGCCGCGTTCACCCGGCGCACCGAGACCTCGATCATGCGCCTGGTCGGCGCGTCTCGATGGCGCACCCAGATGCCGTTCATCATCGAGGCGGTGGTCGCCGCGGTGGTCGGCGCGGCCGTCGCCATCGGCGGGCTGGTGGCCATGAAGTACCTGTTCGTGGACAAGGCGCTCGGGTCGGTGATGCGGGCCGGGATCCTGCCGCCGATCGACGCATCCGCGCTGATCTGGGTCGCGCCCCTGCTGGGCGGGGCCGCCGTCGGGCTCGCGGCGCTGAGTTCCTATGTCACCCTGCGGCTGTACGTACGGCTCTAGCGACCCGCCCAGTCACTACTAATACACATAGTATTTGCCTGTACTATGTTCAATAGTAGTTGCATCAATGGCTGGAAGCGGGGACTTCACCATGCCCAAGAGCCGAGGACGCGCGAACGCCAAGCGGCGCGCGAAGCAGTCATCGACGCCGCGGAGGGCGGTTTCCACCCCACCGGCGACGCAAGACGCGACCTTACTGCTCGCCGCGCTGAAGGCTCCCATCGGCGTCGAGCGGAGCCGGCCGCCCCTGTACAACGCTCAGCAGCGCACCGTCACTCCAGGTCTCGGGCAGCCCACCACCGCATCCACGCAGACGCGCCCCGCGGTGACCGAGCGCCCGCAATCGGATAACCAGACCGTCCCTGCAGGCTCCTCACTGCAGGTCGCCTCGTTTGCGTGTGAACCGCTCAAGGACGCCACGCCGCAGAGCCTGGGCGTGACGTACTGGTTCGACACCGCCCCCACCGGCGAGCCCTACCCGGTGAGCGTCCGCCTGGTAGGTAGGTGGCTCGGTCGTCCAGAACCTCCCGTCGACGGATCCGCAGCGGATCTGGTCGGCACCACCAGTTTCGATGTCGTGCGCACCGTGGAAGGCATCGTGCCGGGATCAGGGCGCACCTGCATCACCGTCCGGATACCGGCGCTGGCACCTGGCGAGTGGGAGGTCAGCGCATCGGCTCCCGGCAACCTGCCGCCGAAGGCTTCCGTGGGGTCGGCCCCGCCGCATCAAGCGGTGACGGCACGGGCGCCGAGCGCCTATGGGCCCGTCGTCAATGTGATGGCACCCGGTGCCCGGCTGGGTGCCTGGCCCGCCCTCGTCACATCGGGGGCCGCCATCGCGCTCCTCACGCAATGGTTCCTGACCACCAAGTCCGGACTGTCGCCGCTGCCGGTCCTGATCATCTCGCTCATCGCCTGCTTGGTGGGATTGGTCGGCGCCAAGGCCTACTACCTGATCAGCCACCGGTCCGAGAAGCCTCCTCTGCTGACCGCGGGCATGTGCATCCAGGGCTTCGTGATCGCGGCGATCGGCGTCATTGCCCTCGGAACCGTCATCGTGGGCATACCGCTCGGCGCCGTGCTGGATGCGAGCGTGCCGGGCTTGCTGTTCGGGATGGCCATCGGCCGGCTGGGATGCTTCTTCGGCGGGTGCTGCGCCGGTCGGCCGTCGGCCGCCCGCTGGGCGATATGGTCATCGGACCGGACGATGGGAACCCGCCGCATACCGGTACAGCTCATCGAATCGTCCATGTCCGGTCTCATCGGCATCGCCGCGCTCATCGCCGTCATCGGGCACCAGACCCATTGGGGCGGCGCCGTATTCCTCGCCGCCGTCGCAGCCAACACACTGGGCAGACAGATCCTGTTCCCGATGCGCTCCACACCCCGTGCGACGACCCACGGCAGAACGGCGACACTGGTCGTGTCTGTGCTGGCGCTCGTCTCCGCGATCACATTGGCAACGGTGTGAATTTGCCAGCGGCCTTGCGCGGCGCGCGCTATCGCAGACGCAGTGAAACATTTGGTGCCTGACGGTAGGTCGCCACCGTACGCCCCCGGTCAGCGTCCAGTGGCGGCCGATACTTGTTGGGCAGCACCGAGTTGAGCGGAGATTCCGACAGGGCAACTGCGGCCGCTAGCTTTTGCACAAATACAGCCTGAAACTGCGGCCTGGCATCCTGATTGTGACGGCCAAAACGCCCGGTGAAGACTGCACCGCACCGCAATTCCCGCCGTAGCAGTCGGTCGACCTTCTCACACTCATGCGCCGCCGTGTAGCACGAACCCGGTACCGGCCATCACGAGGGCACTCGGTCACGTCGTCGCGGTTCGCGGCGGCGATTCCATCTGCGTGGGGGCGCGGCCTCAGTAGTCGGCGCTGGTTGTCGAGTTCTCGGTCTGGTCAGAGTTTCTCGTGCGGGATTATCGGCGTAACTCCATAGTGTCGTCAGCGATTGCTGTTCTGGTCAGGCGGCTTTCGGGCGTCCGGGGATGGCGACGACGGCGACGACGGTGGAGACGAACGCCGCGATCGCGGCGACGAGGAATGCCCGCTTGAACCCGGCGTCCCCACCCACGGTGAGGCTGATGCCGACGATGCTTGAGACGGTCGCGACACCGATTGACGCGCCGAACTCGTGGAAGGTACTGAGCAGGCCCGAGGCGATGCCGGCCTCCTCGGGGGCGACCTGCCCGAGTGCCGTCACCGAGGCGACAACGAACAGCATGCCGATCCCGAGCGCACCGAAGCTGATGCCGATCGTCGTGGTCAGCGTCGTCGGTGCCACGGCGGGAACGAGGAGTCCGACCCCGCCGATGATCATGCCGAGGGCTCCAAGGGCCCGTGCACCGAGCGCGCCGACGAGCCGACCGGCGAGCTGCGCGCCCGCCATTGTCGCGACCGCGATCGGCAGAAACAGCAGGCCGGTCGCCAGCGGACCGTGTCCGGCGAACTGCTGGTAGTAGAACGTGCCGAGGAAGAACACCGCGACCATGAGCGCGGTCGCGATCCCGAGCACGAACACGCCCGCCCACACCGGACGCCGTCCGAGCAGACCGAGGTTCATCAGCGGTGACGTGGCGGTGCGCTGCCTCCATGCGAACAAGATGTAAAGCACCACCGCGACACCGGCTGCCAGGAGCGTCGCGGGGGCGGTCCAGCCTGCATCGCCGGCCGCAGTCAGCGCGTAGATCCCCGCGCCGGTCGCGGCGGTTACCGCGATCGCGCCGATGAAGTCCAGTCTCGGCCGGGTCCCGGTCTGGGGTGACAGCGGCGGTAGGACACGGATCAAGCCGACCAGGACGATGAGGCCCACGAGCACGTTGATGAAGAACACCCATGGCCAGCCGGGACCGGCGGAGATGAGCCCGCCGAGCAGCACACCGACGGCCGCTCCGCCGCCGCCCAGCGCCGACCAGATGCCCAGTGCACGGTTGCGTTCGTCGCCGTCGAAGAGCCTCACCACGATTGAAAGCGCGGCGGGCGAGAGCATCGCTGCTCCGATACCCTGCGCAATCCTGCCACCCAGCAGAACCGTCGCACCGTCGGCAAACCCGGCCGCGAGCGAGCCCAGCACGAACACAGACAGTCCGGTGTAGACGATCGGCTTGGATCCGAAGAGATCAGCGCTGCGCCCACCGAGCAGCATGAGTCCGCCGAACACCACGGTGTAGGCCGCCATCACCCAGGTCAGCGCCTCCCGCGACAGCGACAGATCAGCCTCCATTTGCGGCAACGCGATCGCGACGACGGTCACGTCGAGGATCAGCATGAACTGGGCGGTGCCCAGAAGTGCGAGGGCCCGCCACCGTCCGGGGTATGCCCCTGTGACGGTGGCCGACAGTGTTCGGGCGGTCATGGTTCCTCCTAAGTCGAGCATGCCTATACGAGTTCGTAACGACTAGACTATCTCGTGCATTCCCGTACGAGTTTCGAGGTGGACATGACATCCAGCAGGGCCGACACCAGTAGGCGGGCTGCCCAGGGCCACGGGAAGCCGCAGCATCAGCGAGCCGACGCCCAGCGCAACCGGGCGAAGATCCTCGCTGCGACCCCCGTCGCGCTGCACCGCAACCCGGATGCCTCGGTAGCCGAGATCGCCGCCGAGGCCGGGATCGGACGGATGACGCTCTACGGGCACTTCAAGACCCGCAAGGAACTCGTCGAAGCGGCCCTTGTCGACAGCCTCGAACGCGGCGAGGAAGTGCTCCGCGAGGTGCCGCTCGACGGCGACCTCTCAGAAGCGTTCAGCAGGCTGGTGGCGTCGAGCTGGGCCCTGCTGAGCCAGGCGCGGGCACTGCTGCTCGCTGCTCAGAAGGAGCTGCCGGTCGCTCGCATTCGCGAGCTGCACAAGGCGTCCGAAGCAAGGATGCGCAGCCTGATCGAACAAGGCCGGAGCGAACACGTGTTCCGTACGGACCTGCCCGTGAGTTGGCTCCTGACTGTCACTCACGCGACGATGAACGCCGCGGCCGAGGAGATCACCGCCGGCCGCCTCGCCACCGAGGACGCCGCGTCCTACATCGACGCCATCCTGCGACCAGCCCTCGCGAGAGCAGCACAGTCATGAGAGCTGCGCGCAACTCGTGGGAGTTCTCGTACCGTCGCGTTCAGATCCGATAGTCCAGTCGGGTCATCATGCCGGCGTCCATGTGATAGCCGTTGTGGCAGTGCAGCATCCAGTCGCCGGGGTTGTCGGCCTGCACATCGACGGCGAGAGACTTCATGGGCAGGACGATGACGGTGTCTTTGCGGGGCCCGGGCCGCCTGTCGTTGCGGATGATTTGGAAGGTGTGGCCGTGCAGGTGCATGGGGTGCCACATCATGGTGTTGTTGGTGAACGTCAGGCGGGCGCGTTGTCCCTGGGTGACGGATAGCGGTTCGAGTTGGTCGAAGGTGCGCCCGTTGATGGTCCACCGGTAGGTTTTCATGTCCCCGCCGAGCACCGCCGCCAACTGCAGGTCCGGTCTGCGGAAGGCCAGGGCCGCCTGGTCGGTGGCGGTGAACGCTTCGACGGTGCCGACCCGGCCGTTGAGCTCGCCGGGGCGCGCCGACGGGTCGGGGGCGCTGCCGGGCGCGGTGCGCAGCAAAGCACGGGCGGCGCCGTTCTTGCCTTCGGCGAGAGCAACGAGCGGGAACACCCCGGACTCCGCGGTGACGATGACGTCGTAGCGCTCCCCCATGCCCAGCAGAAGTGCGTCTACTTGCCGTGGCTGCACCGGGTAGCCGTCGGTGTGGGTGACGGTCAACCGGTGACCGGCAAGGGCGACACGGAAGGCGGTGTCGGCGCCGGCGTTGATGATCCGGATACGGATCCGCTGACCGGGTTTGGCCGCGAACGTAGTAGGCGCGGCAGGGATTCGGCCGTTAATTAAGTAGTAGGGGTAGCTCACGTCACCGGCGTCGCCGCCGAGCAGTTCGCTGCTACCCGCCCCGTCCATGCCCGACATGCCGTCCATCCCGGTCGCGCCGGCCGTGCCGCTCACGCCGGCGGAACTGGAAGTCGGAACACTCGATCCCATGGAATCCATGCCTGACATGCCGCCGTGGTCCATGCCGCCCATCGCCGACATGCCAGGCATGCTCGACATCCCTGACATGCCAGGCATGCCGCCGGCTTCGAGCTTGTCGAGGATCTGTTGGGGGCTGGGACCGACGCCGTCGGTCCAGTCGTCGAGCACCACGATCCACTCGGTGTCGTAACCGGCGGGCTCTTTCGGGTCGTCGATGATGATCGGCAGGTACAGGCCGTAGTCGGTGATCGCGATGCCGGTGTGCGGGTGGGCCCAGTAGGTGCCCGGGTCGGGCACGGAGAACCGGTAGGTGAAGGCGTCGCCTGAGGCGATGTCGGAGGTGGCGGGTGCGGCGCCGTCCATGTCGTTGCGCAGGGCGATGCCGTGCCAGTGCACCGAGGTGGCCTGCTCGAGCGCGTTGTGCACTGTGACGGCCAGCTCGTCGCCGACATCAGCGCGGATGAGTTGCCCGGGGATGGTGTCGCCGTAGGCGAGGGTTCGGACTGTCGGACCGCCTAGGTCCACCTCGGTGGTTTGGGGTCGCAGGGTGTAGGAGCGGGTGCGCCCGGTGTGCGGCCGTTGCGCTTCGCGCTGGCGGATGGCCGCGGCCAGATCCTGTCCGGCGGGTGCGGTCCGGGCTGATCCGCTCGGGCTGGGGCCGTTCGGTGTGGGCCCGCTGGGTGTGGTGCGGGTGTTGGGGCCGCTGCAGGCGGCCAGGGTCAGGCCGGCCAGGCCCGCGCCGGCGCCCGTCAGCAGGGTGCGGCGGGTGAAGGTCCGGGGTGGCGCGGTGATGTTCGGACCGGTCGATTCAGTTGTCGCGGTGGTGCGCGGGTCGGAATTGTGATCGGTCATGGCAGGAGTCCTTGAGGGGAGGTAGGCGGCTGGCACGCGCACGTGGGCACGGTGCCGTGACGTGGGCGTGTAAGGGGACGAGGGGTTCTGGAGGCGTGCGGCGGGTTAGGTGCGCAGCACGCACAAGCGCAGCTGCAGCGGTACCGCCGCTGCAGGCCAGGGCACATCCGCCGGTGCTGGTGCACCGATGCGGCGGCGACGCAGCGGTAGCCCGGCCGCTTGTGGGCGGCGCAGCACGACGAGGGCGATCAGCGCGAGGCCGGGCAGCATGGCAAGGCACAGCAGGGTCATGGTCCCGCCGGATCCATCGGGGCAGTCGGCCATGCCACACGACATACCACCCAGTGGCGTGTTGGAAATGCCCGCGGCGAGCACCGCCGTGTCGCCGACCATCGGCCCGTTATCGACCGTTGTGTCGGTGACGGTGGGATGCATGGCGGTCACATGGCCGGGAGCTGACTGCATGGTGGTGCCGGATTCGGCGGTGTGTGCGGCGTGCATGGCCAGCATGATCAGGGCGAGGGTGATCAGCAGCAGCGGCGCGACGATGCGCCGCCACGGCCACTGCGCGTGGGGGTTGCCGACGGGTGCATCAGCGGGTGTGTTCACGGCTGTGCCCCCGGTGCCATGGTCATCACGATATCTGCTGCCGGGCCGAGCAGGAGCGCCGCGAGCCCGGCGATCACGGCGCTTGCGGTGACCCAGTGGGCCGGGTGCGTCAAGGCGCGCAGTGGAGCCCGTCGTGTGCTGCCCTTGCGAACGGGCTGTCCGGCGGCGGGTTCGGCCGCACCGGCTCGGCCATCTTCGGCCGTCGGGGTGGGAGTGGCCGGTGTGAAGGCGGGGGCGATCCAGCGCAGGTAGTAGTACAGGCTGGCGACGGTGTTGATGGCGGCGATGACGACGAGCCAGGCGAAGCCGCCGTCCCAGGCGGTACTGAAGACGGTGAGCTTGCCGGTGAACACACCGGTGGGTGGTGTGCCGACCAGGGCGAGCAGGCACACCACCAGCACGGCGACGAGCGCGGGGTGGGCGCGGGCCAGGCCGCGGTAGTCGGCCAGTGTGGCGCGGTGGGGTTGGGCGGCGACGACGGCGAAGGCGCCGAGGTTGGCGGCGGCGTAGGCGGCCAGGTACAGCACCAGCGCGGCTAGCGGCGCGGGCCGGGCGGCGGTGCCGGCGACGACGATGGCCATGAGCAGGTATCCGACCTGGCTGATGGTGGAGTAGGCCAGCAGCCGGGTGGGGCTGTTCTGGCGGAACGCGGCGAGGTTGCCCAGGGTCATGCTGGCGGCAGCGATGATGGCCAGCAGCAGCCGCCAGTTCACGCCGTCGCCGGGCATGGTCAGGACGAGCCGGTACAGGGCGAGCAGGGCCCCGATCTTGGGGATGGTGGTCAGGAACGCGCCGGCGCCGACGGTGGCCCCTTGCACGGCGTCGGGGACCCAGAAGTGCACGGGGACGGCGCCGGCCTTGAACAGCAGCCCGGCCAGCACGGCGACCAGCCCGGCCCCGAGGGCGGCGGGCGGGGCGTGCGGCAGCTGGGCGGCCAGCTCGGTGTAGTTGGTGGATCCGGCCAGCCCGTACAGGATGGCCACTCCCAGCAGCAGCAGGATGCCGGCCAGCACGCCGAGCAGGTAGATCTTCAGGGCGCCTTCGGCGCCGCGGCGGTCGCGTCCCCAGCCGGCCAGCGCGTACAGCGGGATGGAGGCGAGCAGGTACGCCACGGCCAGCAGCAGCAGGTCGCTGCTGCCGGCCAACAAGATCGTGCCGGCGCTGGCCAGCAGCACGAGCACGGCGAACTCGGCCTCCCGGGCGTCGCCGCGGGTACGGCGGGCGGCCAGGGCCAGGGTGAGCAGGGCGGCGGCGGGGACGATGAGCCGGGCCGCCAGGGTCGCGCCGTCCAGGGTGTAGGAGCCGGCGTAGACGGTGTCGCCCGGGGCGCCGATCGTTCCGGTGGCGGCCAGGGATCCGGCGAGTGCGGCGGCGGCGATCAGTTGCGCGGTCCACTGCCGCCGGCGGGGCACGAACGCCCCGGTCAGCAACGCGGCGACGGCGCCGGCCAGCAGGATCAGTTCGGGGGTGAACGCGGCCGGGTCGGCGTGCATGTTCACCGGCCCACCATGGTGATCAGGGTGTGTGCGGCGGGGGTGATCACGTCCAGCAGCGATTGCGGGTACAGGCCGATCAGCACCGAGCCGGCCAGCAGCGGCACGATGGCCCACAGCTCCCGGGGGCGTAGATCGGTGACGGTGGTGGCGAGCTGGCTGCGGGGGGCGCCGAGGAACAGCCGGTGCAGCGCCCACAGCATGAGGGCTGCGGTCAGCACGATCCCGAGGGCGGCGACCGCGGCGGCGGGGGTGGCGGGGCCGAGGCTGCCGGCCAGGATCTGGAATTCGGCGATGAACCCGGAGAAGCCGGGCAGGCCAAGGCTGGCGAAGGCGGCCACGGCGGTGACGGCGGCGAACCGTGGGGCTACGGCGGCCAGGCCGCCGTAGCGGTTCATGTCGTAGCTGCCGCCGCGGTCCAGGAGCACCCCGGCCAGCAGGAACAGCGCCGCGGTGATCAACCCGTGGCTGACCATCTGCACCATCGCGCCGCTGACGGCGACCTCCCTGGCCTTGTCGTCGCCGAGCAGGCCGGCGGCGCCGAGGGCGAGCAGGATGTAGCCCATGTGGTTGACGCTGGTGAAGGCCACCAGGCGTTTGAAGTTGTGCTGCGCGAGGGCGACCAGCGCCCCGTAGAGCACCGAGGCCACCCCGACGCCGATGAACACCCAGGCGTAGGCGCGCCACTGCTCGGGCAACAGCGGCATGGCGATGCGCACGAACCCGAAGGTGCCCATCTTCAACAAGATCCCGGCCAGCACCGCCGATCCGGCGGCGGGGGCGTCCGTGTGCGCCGGCGGCAGCCAGGTGTGAAACGGCACCGTGGGGGTCTTGATCGCCAGGCCGAGAGCGATCGCGGCGAGGACCAGCGGCCCGGCCGGCCCCGGCCCGGTCAGCGGCGGATGCGCGGCCAGGGCGACGATGTCGAAGGTGTGCGGGTCGGATGCGACGTACAGGCCGATGAACCCGAGCAGCAGCGCCAACGAGCCGACGAAGGTGTACAGGAAAAACAGCAGCGCGGAGCGGCGGCGCCCCGGCCCGTGGCCCCAGCCGGCGATGATGAAGTACATGCCCACGATGGACAGGTCGAAGAACACGAAGAACACGATCAGATCCAGCGCCGCGAACAGTCCCAGGCTGGTGGTCTGCAACGCCAGGAACAGCGCCGCATACGAGCGCGGCCGCTGGCCTTGGCGCAGCGAGTACACCGCGCACGCGGTGAACACCACCGCCGTCAGTGCCAGCAGCGGCAAACTCAGCCCGTCCACCCCGACGTGAAAGCTGGATCCCACACCCGGGATCCACGGCACCTTCACCTCGAAGGCAAACCCATCCGCGCCCTTTCGGGCGCCGGCAAGGTAGGCGGCCCACAGCCCAACCGAGATCCCCACGGTGGCAAGCGATGTACCCAGCCACGCCAACAGGGCGGCCCGGTCGGGCACCCGCGCCAGAAGCAGTACCGCCGCCACCGCGGCCGGCAGGAAGATCAACACGGGCATCATCGGAGTCAAACCGCCAACCAGACGATCAGCACCGCCACCGCCAGGCCGACCACGGCCTGGGCGTAGT
>OFTX01000365.1_pt1 | contig 25275 bp, 22 predicted proteins | sample 1775051 | NCBI WGS metagenome assembly OFTX01 (sample SAMN08195772, study PRJEB24354) | sludge metagenome | isolation source: sludge from phenol fed wastewater aerobic bioreactor A | place: India: Nagpur | collected 2016-09-15
GCGGGTCGACGTGGGCGTGGTGTTCGGGAACGTCATCGAGGAGATGATCGCCGCCATCGTCATCTGACGGCGGCGTGGATCTGCCGCTGTCCGCGGTGATGTCGTTGCGTGGTCGGCCGGGTGTGGACTCTCGGTTCTGTGCCCCTTGATGTGGCCCACCCGATATGAGATGTACATCACAGCCCGCGGTGCATGCTCATCATGATGACCGAGCGAGCACTCGGTCCATGTTATCGTCGTCGGGACCGAGCGAGTGCTCGGTCTACCTCAGCCGTGGGCGTTGCCCGCGGCTTTGTCGACCTGTCAGCAATTCGCAAGGAGACACCGTGGGCCGTCACTCCACCCCGCCGATCGACCTCGCCGCACCCCCGCGCTCCCGCGTCCGCCGGGCGATCGCGCTCCTGACGTCCCTCGCGCTCGTCCTTGCCCTCGCCGTCGTCGGCGCGAGTGCAGCGAGCGCCGCGCCTGCGACGGTGCCGGTATCGAACCTCGTGCTGAGTGGCGGCGCCCACACCCCGTTGGTGGTCGGCGACACGGTGATGTTGACGGGCGATTGGGGGCCAGTCGACAATCCCCAAAACGGCGACAACTTCACGGTGACATTACCCAGCGTGTTTAAGTCGACGTTTACGGACGGTCAAACCTTCAACCTGGGGACTAGTCCGACTTATGGCACATGTGTGATCTCGAATAGCAGCACCGTGTTGACGTGCACGCTGAATGGTGATCATTCGACATTGACGGGTGTTGGTGGCAAGTTCGGGCTGCAACTGAAGGCGACAGGCACGACCACCGAGGACCACGTCGAATTCCAGACGAGCGGTGGGCCTCTGACCGTTACTCTCCCCGGCGGCCCGATTTCCGACGGGTCATCGTTGCAGACTGAGTTCACCAAAGTCGGCGCTCTGCAAAGCAACAAGTGGTCGGTCAAATGGACTATCACCATCGGCGGCGACAACATCGCAGGGATGCCCACGGTGACCGTCAACGACGATCTGACTGGTGGCAGTGGGACGCATACGCTGTGCGCAGCGGCGCCGACGGTGACCGCGCAGGGTCGCAATACAACCGCGCCAGGCATCAGCGTCAATGAGTCCGATCCGTCAAAGCCAATCTTCACTCTGACGGCACCCACGGGCGGGTTCGACAGCAATACGAAGTACATCATCACGTACGACACCTGCACCCCAGGAAACCGTATTGATCCTAAAGGAACGACGTATGACAACAGCGCGTCGTTCAAGGATAAGGGTGGATCAACTCAATCTTCGGGACCGAAGACTGTGACTCAGGATTGGGAACTGCCCTCTCCGGTGAAGACCGGGGCATTGCTCACAGGAACCGATCGGTACCAGAAGATTCTCTGGACCGTAGACATCCCCGGGAGCCTTATCAAGGGAACCGGTCAGGTAGACCTGGCAGACACGCTCGGCGCTGATCAGGCGCTATGTTTGCCGACCGCGGACTACGGGCTTGGCGTTACCGTTGGTGAATGGTACGGCCCCAACTCGGGCGCGACCATAACCAACAACACCAATATTACATACAGCATAACTTCCGATACGGCTTTCACCATTACGCTGAACTCCGGCGGTACTGGATATTCTTTCAAAGACTCGCCGTATGTCTATCGTGTGACGTACACAACGTGCGTGACAACAAATAAGCTTCCAGACTTCGGCACCAAATTCACCAACAGTGTCGTGATCAAGGGTAACACCGCACCAGGCACAGTCACCATGCCGACGTGGAAGACCGGCAAGACCGGGACCATCAACGGCACGGGGGCGACCATTAATGGCCACAACTATCCGGCGAACACCACCATCGGGTGGACGGTGACGATCCCCGGCCAAGTGATCGAAGGCACCTCCCCATTGACGCTCACGGACACGCCATCCGCCACGCAAGCGATCTGTACGCCGAACGGATTGAACGGCACGACTGATGCAGAACTGAAGACCCGCCTTGGCCTCACTGTGAAGGCCATCGATCAAGTCAATGGCGGTGGTAAATCGGACGTAGATCTGCTGTCAAATACGACCGTGTCGCTAAATGGCAGCGACATTGTGTTCACGATTACGCCACCAGTCGGGCATTTTTCACGTGAGTACCAATACAAAGTGGCGTACACACTCTGCACTGCAAGTGGCGGAGTCGATGCGCCCAACACTTCATACAGCAATGCGCTTTCCGGTGTAGGCAACGGTGTCTCCAATAGCGTCAAGCTGAGCAATGACGCGTGGGGAACTGGATCTGGCGTACTTCCTGTGAGCAGCGGTTCGTTCGCGCTCACAAAGACCGTTGAAGGCGACGCCGCTGATCGGGTTAGCGCGGCCGATTTCACGGTGAAGGTGAAAGAGATTCCGCCGACCGACTCGCCCATGAGCCCGGTCTCGTACACCCTCACGGTGAAGGATGGCCAAACGGTCAGCGGCCTCCATGCGCTCGGCACAGGTTGGACGATTGAGCTTGAGGAAGCAACATTGCCGACAGCGAACGGCGTGTGGCACGATCCGGTGTTCGCACCGGCAACGCCAGGAGACAGCAACGTCCTGATCAGCGACGCCGGTAAGAAAGCGACGATCACACCCGTGCCGGGCGGGGCGAATGTCGGTGTGATGCTCACAAACACTCTCAGCAAGACGTATGCCGTCGGCGACTACACCTGGATCGACGCGAACAACAACGGTATCCAGGATGCCGATGAGCTGCCGCTCGAGGGCGTGAAGGTTGAGCTGTTCAAGAAAGACGGAAGCGCCGCCACGGACGTGTACGGCAACACGGTTCCGGCGACCACGACGAACGCGGCCGGCCTTTACATGTTCGACGAGTTGCCTGCGGGGGACTACAAGATCAAATTCACGCTGACTCCGGAACAGGCCGCAAAGTACCGGTTCACCACGATGGATGCGCAATCGAACACCAATGACAGCAAGGACTCCGACGCCAATAGCTCCGGTTGGACTGTCGTCTTCACATTGGATTCGTCCAACGGTGCGCTAACCCACGAGTACGCGAGTCAACAGGTGAAGGCCACCGAGGGCATCGACCCGACGTGGGACGCAGGTGTGGTCCTGCGCCCGACCGGCGGGGGTGGGACGACGGAGACGACTACGACTCCGACGACGGCGCCGACTACGCCGGTGACGGCACCGACCACGGCGGTGACGACGCCGACGACGGGGCATCCGACGACGACGCAGCCGCCGCTGACGACGACGGTGCCGGCGCCGAACCAGTGCGTGGATCTGGTGGAGACCGGCTTCCGGCCGGGCGAGACGGTCACGGTGCGGGTGAACGGGCCGGACGGGCAATACGAGCTGTCCGCGACGGCGGACGCGAACGGCACGGTGCACGTGTGCCTGCGCGCCAGCCACCCGCAGACGGTGACCGTCGAGGTACTCGGTGAGAACCGGCACATCGTCCGGGATGTCACGATCGGTGTGCTCGGGGCGGGCGGCTCGCTGTCCTACACCGGTGTGCCGATGTGGTCGATGATCGGGGTCGCGATGCTGTTGCTCGCGGCGGGCGGGGCGCTCGTGTTCGGGGTCCGGCGGCGCAAGCACGCACACTGACTCTGAGCGGTAACGCCGCGTAACAACCCGCGCGCGGCCCGGGCATGCGACCCGATGCATGCCCGGGCCGCGCGTCGGTCTTCGTGGGCCGGTGCGGGCTCAGACCGGACTGCCGACGTTCGCCCAGGCGGTCCGGAGGTGCCCGGCGCGGAAGCGCGAACATCGTCATCAACGTCATACTCGACGGCACCTGGAGATGCCGCACAGAAAGGCCGGCGCGAGCGCCAACCGAGCCCGCCGATCGACCCCGGATGTTAGAGTGAAGTCCCGTGGAGCGGTCGCCGCAGGGCGCCGCGATGAGCACGGGAGTCGCCTTGGCCGGAGCCGGTTCAGACAGCCATCGCACCAAGCACATCTTCGTCACCGGGGGTGTCGCGTCCTCGCTGGGCAAGGGGCTGACGGCGTCCTCGCTGGGCCGACTGCTCACCTCCCGGGGCCTGCGCGTCACGATGCAGAAGCTCGACCCCTACCTCAACGTCGACCCCGGCACCATGAACCCGTTCGAGCACGGCGAGGTGTTCGTCACCGACGACGGAGCCGAGACCGACCTCGACATCGGCCACTACGAACGGTTTCTCGACCGCAACCTGACCAAGGACGCGAACGTCACCACCGGCCAGGTGTACTCGTCGGTGATCGCCCGCGAGCGGCGCGGTGAGTATCTCGGCCACACCGTGCAGGTGATCCCGCACATCACGAACGAGATCAAAGACCGCATCTATGCGATGGAGGAACCGGACGAGACCGGCAAACGCCCGGACATCGTGATCACTGAGATCGGCGGCACTGTAGGCGATATCGAGTCGCTGCCGTTCCTGGAGGCGGCGCGGCAGGTGCGGCACGACCTCGGCCGGGACAACGTGTTCTTCGCCCACGTCTCGCTGGTCCCGTACCTCGCCCCGTCCGGGGAGCTGAAGACCAAACCGACGCAGCATTCGGTGGCGGCACTGCGCAATATCGGCATCCAGCCGGATGCGCTGGTGTGCCGCTCCGACCGCGACATCCCGCAGGGGTTGAAAAACAAAATCTCGCTGATGTGTGACGTCGACACGGAGGCGGTGATCGCCTGCCCGGACGCGCCGTCGATCTACGACATCCCGAAGGTGCTGCATGCCGAGGGGCTGGACGCCTACGTGGTGCGGCGGCTCGGGGCGCGCTTCCACGACGTCGACTGGACGCAGTGGGACCGCCTGCTGGATCGCGTCCACCATCCCGACGAGACGGTCGAGATCGCTTTGGTGGGCAAGTATGTCGACTTGCCGGACGCGTACCTGTCGGTGACCGAGGCGCTGCGCGCGGGCGGGTTCGCGAACCGGTCGAAGGTGTGTATCCGGTGGGTGGCCTCGGACGAGTGCGCGACCCCCGCGGGGGCCGCCGCGGCCCTGGCCGACGTGCAGGGGGTGCTGATCCCGGGCGGGTTCGGCATCCGCGGTATCGAGGGGAAGATCGGTGCGATTACGCACGCGCGCACGCACGGAATCCCTTTGCTGGGACTGTGTCTCGGCATGCAGTGCCTGGTGATCGAGACCGCGCGGAACCTGGCGGGCCTGGCCGGTGCGAACTCGACCGAATTCGAGCCGGGCTGCGCGGAGCCGGTGATCTCGACCATGGCCGAGCAGTTGGACGTGGTCGCCGGCGAGCGCGATATGGGCGGCACCATGCGGCTCGGGGCGTACCCGGCGACGCTCGCGAAGGGGTCGATGGTCGCGGAACTCTATGGGGCGACGAAGGTCTCGGAACGCCACCGGCACCGGTACGAGGTGAACAACGCCTACCGGGATCGGCTGGAGGCGGCGGGGGTGCGCCTGTCGGGGACCTCGCCGGATGGCAGCCTTGTCGAGTTCGTAGAGCTTGATAGGTCGCTGCACCCGTTCGCGGTCGCCACGCAGGCGCACCCGGAACTCAAGTCGCGCCCGACGCGGCCGCATCCGCTGTTCGCCGGGTTCGTTGGCGCCGCGGTCGAGTACCTGCGCGGCGAGCGGCTGCCGATCGATGCCGCGCATGCCATCGATGGATCGCGTGGCGTTTCTGCTGCGTCGGACGGCGCGGCTGCGCAGGATTCCGCTGCGGTGCGGGGCGTCTCGCGGAACGTCGAGCAGCGGGTATGACGTTGTTCGCGGCCGATCGGCCGGCGGACGGACGGTTCACGGTGCTGGCGACCGAGGACCGTTTCCAGGGCCGGATATTCTCCGTCCGGGTGGACACGGTGCGGATGCCGGGCGGCGGGAGCGCGCGGCGCGAGATCGTCGACCACATGCGGGCCGTCGCGGTGGTGGCGATCGACGACGCCGGGCGCGTGGCGCTGGTCGAGCAATACCGGCACCCGCTCCGGCGGCGGCTGTGGGAGATCCCCGCCGGACTGATGGACCTCGGCGGTGAGCGGCCGCTGGCCTGCGCGCAGCGGGAGCTTCGTGAGGAGACCGGTCTGGCCGCCGAGAACTGGTCCGTGCTGGTCGATCTCGCGCCATCGCCGGGCTACTCGACGGAGTCCGTTCGGGTGTATCTGGCGACGGGCCTCACCGTGGTCGAACGGCCCGCCGCGGAGGACGAGGAAGCGGACATGCGCGTGGTGCGCGTGGCGCTGGATGATGCCGTAGGCGCCGTGCTGGACGGCCGAATCGTCGATGCGTCCACGGTGGCCGGGCTGCTCGCGGCCGGGTGGGCAGGGCATGCGGGGCGTGGCGGCGGCATGTCGCTGCGCCCGGGCGATGATCCGTGGATCGAGTCCCCGGCGCTGGTGAACGAGGGCGCCGCGATCGGTGATGCCCCGGACTTGGGCGAAACCCCGGGCCTGGTCGGAACCGTCGCTCCGGGCAGTGCCGCCGAGGCCGCCCCCCGGGGCGGAGTCGCGCGGGACACGCTCGGCCGCGCGGGCACCGCGATCGGCGATGCGCCGAACCTGGGCGGAGGTGTCCGGGACACGTTCGGCGGCGGCGCCGCGAACATCGTCATACCCGAAACCGAGCCGGATCGCTGAGCCGATGGCCGACGACGCGACCGCGGTCCCGCCGGAGCTGGTCGCCGCGCTGACCGGGTACGTCGACCACCTGGCGGTCGACCGCGGACTGGCGCGCAATACCGTCCTCAGCTATCGGCGTGACCTGGCCGGATATGCCCGCTTCTTGGCCGCGGCCGGCGTGTCCGACGTGACCGCGATCGGCGAGCAGACGGTCGCCGCGTACGTGGCGTCGCTGCGCGCCCCGAGCGACGGATCGGCACCGCTGGCGCCCTCGTCGGTGGCACGCGCGCTCGCGGCGGCCCGGGGCTGGCATCGGTACCTGCTCGCCGAGGGCATCACGGCGATTGACCCGAGCCGCGAGGTGCGCCCGCCGAAGCAGGCCAAGCGGCTGCCGAAGGCGCTCAGGGTGGAGCAGGTGACCTTGCTGTTGGAGGCTGCCGGCGGTGGGCCGGATGGCGTTGGCGGTTCCGGCGGACTAGGGGGCCTGCGCGGCCTTCTGGGACTGCGCGACCGCGCGCTGCTGGAGTTCCTCTACGCGACCGGAGCGCGGATCTCCGAGGCCGTGGGCCTGGACGTCGATGACGTCGATCGGTCGGCGGGCGTCGTGCGGCTCTTCGGCAAGGGGTCCAAGGAGCGTATCGTCCCGGTCGGCTCCTTCGCGGTGGCTGCGGTCGATGCGTACCTGGTGCGCGGCCGGCCGGCGCTCGCGCGGCAGAGCCGTGCCGCCCGGGGCGTTCCGGCGCTGTTCCTCAACGCGCGCGGCGGGCGGCTGTCGCGGCAGAGCGCGTGGCAGGTGCTGCGCGACGCGGCGGAGCGGGCGGGGATCGTGGAGCACGTGTCGCCGCACACGCTGCGGCACTCGTTCGCCACACATCTGCTGCAGGGCGGTGCGGATGTGCGGACGGTCCAGGAGCTGCTGGGACATGCGTCGGTCACCACGACGCAGATCTACACGCTGGTGACGGTCGACGCGCTGCGCGAGGTCTATGCGGTGGCGCATCCGCGGGCGCGATAGCAGGGCCCAACGTGGAGAGCTGCGGCCCCGCCGCGCGGGTCGCGTTGGTCGGAGGGGCTCCGGCCGCATAGTCTTAGGCCGCATAGTTTGAGGTGCCGAGACCGTCGGGACGACGGCGCCAGCGCGAGCACGGGAGTAGCGGGGCATGACTCAGCCGGATGACGCAGCGTGGATCGCCGCGACCGGCGCGCCCCGGCGCGAGTCGAACGTGGCGGCCGGGACGCGCACCGCAGAACCCCGACCCGCTGAACAGGACGGCGAGGCCGTCGATCACGGCAGGCCCGCTCCCGAAGGTGCGCGAGAGTCCGACAACGCGGGGGCCGGAACGTCGTCATCCTCGTCATACACGGACGAGACCGCCCCCGAGATGGGCCCGACCGGCCGACCGCTGCGCCCGGTGGCGGAGCCTGCAGTGCTCAGCGCGCACGGACCGGCCCGCGTGATCGCGATGTGCAACCAGAAGGGCGGGGTCGGCAAGACCACCTCGACCATCAACCTGGGCGCCGCGCTCGCGGAATACGGCCGACGCGTGCTGCTCGTCGACCTCGACCCGCAGGGCGCTCTCTCGGCGGGCCTCGGCGTCCCCGCGCACGAACTCGACCGCACCATCTACAACCTGATGCTCGAACCGTCGACCGCCGTCACCGACGTGCTGGTGCCGACCCGGCTCGAGGGCGTCGACCTGCTGCCCGCGAACATCGACCTGTCGGCCGCCGAGGTGCAGCTCATCAACGAGGTCGGCCGCGAGCAGACGCTCGCCCGGGCGCTGCGCCCGCTGCTGCCGCTCTACGACTACGTGCTGATCGACTGCCAACCGTCGCTCGGCCTGCTCACCGTCAACGCGCTCGCCTGCTCGCACGAGGTACTGATGCCGCTGGCCGCGGAGTTCTTCTCGCTGCGCGGCGTGGCCCTGCTGGTGGACACCGTCGACAAGGTGCAGTCGCGCATCAACCCCGACCTGAAGATCGGCGGCGTGCTGGTCACCATGTTCGACGGGCGCACGGTACACGCGCGCGACGTGGTGGCGATGCTGGTGGAGCGGTTCGGTGAGCTGGTATTCGACACCGTGATCTCGCGCACGGTCAAGTTCCCCGAGACCACCGTGGCCGGCGAACCGATCACCACCTACGCGCCGGCGTCGTCCGCGGCGGAGGCGTACCGGGCGCTCGCGCGCGAAGTGATCGCTCGGTGATGAATCGGCCCGCAGGCGGCGCGGCGACCGGGGCCACGACCGGCGCGGCGACCGAGACGGCGGCGACCGCAGAGGGGACCCCGGTCCGGGGGATCGCGCGGTGACCCCGGCAGTGCCGGCCGACGAGACCGACACGCGTCCGGAGAGCGCCGCATCGATGTCGCCGGACGCTGTGATTTCGGTGCGCGGAAATCACGGATATGACGATGTTCCGGGCAGCGCGCCGACGTCCTCCACGGGCTCCTTCCGCGTCCGGCTGGACAACTTCGACGGGCCGTTCGACCTACTGCTGCAACTGATCTCGAAGCAGCGCATGGACATCACCGAGGTCGCGCTGCATCGGGTGACGGACGACTTCATCGCGCACATCCGGGCGCTCGGCTCCGAGTGGGATCTCGGCGAGGCGACGGAGTTCCTGGTGGTCGCGGCGACCCTGCTGGACCTCAAGACCGCGCGCCTGCTGCCCGGTGCCGACGTGGAGGACCCGGCCGATATCGCGTTGCTCGAATCCCGGGACCTGCTCTTCGCCCGGCTGCTGGCCTATCGGGCGTATCAGCAGGTCGCGGAACTGTTCGCGGAATTGCAGGCGACGGCGCTGCGTCGCTACCCGCGCGCGGTCACGCTGGAGGAGCGGTACCTGAACCTGCTGCCGGAGGTCCAAATCGGCCTGGACGCGACCGCATTCGCCGCGCTCGCCACCGAAGTCTTCGCGCCGAAACCGCCGCCGCCGGTCTCGGTGGCGCACGTACACTCCTCGCCGGAATCCGTCGCGGAGCACACGGCCACCTTGGTGTCGCGGCTGAGTTCCGTTGGGGCGGCTACGTTCTCGGAGCTGGTTGCCGACTGCACGTCGGTGATGCAGGTGGTCGCGCGGTTCCTCGGCCTGCTCAACCTCTACCGCAGCGCGGCGGTCGCGTTCGATCAGGACGAGCCCATGGGTCCGCTCACCGTACGCTGGACCGGGGACGAAACCGGCGCGCATGTCGACGGTGCCCTCGAGGCCGACGAGGAATACGAGTGATCGGGAGGGAGCGGTGGCCGGCGGGATGAGCCCGGATATCGAGTATGACGACCTGTCGGATGATGCCGTGTCGGATCTTGCCGTGTCCGATGCTGCTGAGCCCGATACGGAGCTGCTGGACGCGCCTTCGACAGACGCGGAGTCGGCCCCGGTGGTCGCCGACGAGGATGTGCCGGCCGCGCTGGAAGCCGTGTTGCTGGTGGTCGATTCGCCGGTCACGGACGAGGTGCTGGCCACCGCCGTCGGACGTCCCGCCGCCGAGGTTCGGGCCCATCTCGAGGCGATCGCGCAGCGGCTGACCGAGGCCCGGTCGGGGATCGACCTGCGCGAATTCGCGGGCGGCTGGCGTTTCTACACCCGCGATGTGTTCGCGCCGGTGGTCGAGCGGTTTGTCATGGACGGCACACAAACGCGATTGTCCCGCGCCGCCCTGGAGACGTTGGCCGTGGTGGCCTATCGGCAGCCGGTTACCCGTGCGCGGATCTCGGCGGTGCGCGGCGTGAACGTCGACGGAGTCGTCCGGACCTTGCTCGCCCGCGGGCTCATCGAGGAGGAGGGCACCGATTCGGATACCGGGGGCACCCTGTATCGGACGACCGAGATGTTCTTGGAGAGAATGGGTTTGGTGTCGCTGGAGGACTTGCCCGCGCTCGGCCCGCTGCTGCCGGATGTGGATGCGATCGACGATGAGTGAGGGTGGCGACATGGCCGGCGGTATGGCTGGCGAAGGGGCTCGCGAAAGGGCCCGCGGCTGGGCCGGCGGCTGGGATCGTGACGGTATTCCGGGCGGGGCCCGGGCGACGAACAACGTCATAGGCGATTCCGCCGACTCCTCGGGCGAACCCGTTCGGTTGCAGAAGGTGCTGTCCGCGGCCGGTGTCGCCTCCCGGCGCAAGGCCGAGGAGATGATCCGGGCCGGGCGGGTGCGCGTCGACGGGATCGTGGTCCGCGACATGGGCGTGCGGATCGACCCGGATCGCGCCGTGGTGCACGTCGACGGCGACCGGGTGGTGCTGCGACACGATCTGGAATATCTGGCGCTCAACAAGATGCCGGGCGTGCTGTCGACGATGTCCGACGACGAGGGGCGCGCGACGATCGGCGACCTGCTCGCGGACTGGGGGATCACGACGCGCCTGTTCCATGTCGGTCGGCTGGATATCGACTCCGAGGGCCTGCTGCTGCTGACGAACGACGGCGAACTGGCGCATCGGCTCACGCACCCGTCATTCGGTGTTGCGAAGACCTATATGGCGGAAATCCCGGGTCCGGTGCCGCGCGATCTGGGCCGGCGGTTGTTGCGCGGCGTCGAGCTGGACGACGGGCTGGCCAAAGCCGACTCCTTCGATGTGGTGGACGTTCTCGGCGGGCGCGCGGTGGTGAAGGTGGTGCTGCACGAGGGCCGCAAGCGTCTGGTGCGCCGGATGCTGGAGGCGACGGGACATCCCGTCTCGCGCCTGGTGCGTACCCAGATCGGGGAGCTGCAACTCGGGCATCAACGGCCGGGGACGGTGCGGCGGCTGAACCCCGTCGAGATCTCACGGCTGTATCGGGCGGTGGGCCTGTGACGGTTCACGGGGCGGGGCGGCACGCGGCGCCGGAGGGCGGGGCGGTTGCTGGCACGTTTGCCGCCTCGGTGGCCCCTGCGAACAGCATCATCGCCATCGACGGGCCATCGGGGACGGGCAAATCCACGGTGGCGCGGACGGTGGCGGAGCGTATCGGCGCCGGGTATCTCGACACCGGTGCGCTCTACCGGATCGTGACGCTGCACGTGCTGGAGGCCGGGATCGACCCTGGCGATCCGGAGGCTGTCGCCAGGGCGCTGGACGGGCTGACGTTCGACGCTCCGACGGATCCGCATGCGCAGGTGCACCATCTGGCGGGTGTGGACGTGACCGACCGCATCCGGGACGCGGATGTGACGGCGACGGTCTCGGCCGTATCGGCCATTCCGGCGGTGCGGGCGTTCCTGCTTGATCGGCAACGCGAGATCGCGCACTCGGGGCCGATGGTGGTCGAGGGGCGGGACATCGGCACGGTGATCGCGCCCGATGCGGCCGTGAAGGTGTTCCTCACGGCGGACGGCGTTGTGCGGGCTCGGCGACGCCTTCGGCAGGACGCCGCGAGGTCGGCGGGCGGGTCGGCGCGCGGTGAGGCGGGGGCGGTTGGGCCTGACGCGGCTGTGTCTGATGTGGCCGTGGATCGGGCGGGCGAGTCTGATGCAGCCGTGGATCGGCTAGCTGTGGACCGGGTGGCCGAAGGACTCGATCGGCGCGACGCGATCGATTCCAGCCGCGCGGCCGCGCCGCTGAAGGCGGCCACGGACGCCGTCGTGATCGATTCCACGAACCTGACGGTGGAGCAGACCGTTGCGGCAGTGCTGGCGCTCGCCCACGAGCGGGGACTGCCCGGCGCGTCGGGCGAGGTGGCTGCTGGTGACGCCGAATCGGCGCAGCGAGACGCGGGCGGCACCCGGGAGCCCCGCACCGCCGGCGGCGCGCACGCTGCTGGCAGCACCCATGCCGCGACCACCCCGGTGTCCCCGCCCGTGTCCCTGCCGGTGAAGTGGTTCCGCCTTGGCGGACTCGACGACCCTGTTCCAGTGGGGCGGCGCCCGCGTGACGTCGACCGCGGTCGACGGATCGGGATTGCGTTGTCCCACATCATGTATCGCATGAAGATCCGTGGCGAGGAGCACATTCCGGTCTCCGGTCCGCTGGTGGTCGTTGCGAATCACACGACTTTCGCGGACGGCCCGATCCTGTTCGGCCGGCTGCCGCGGCGCATCTCGTTCCTGATCAAAGCCGAAGTGCTCGTCGGGCCGCTCGGCTGGCTGCTGCGCACCGTCGGCCAGTACTCGATCGACCGGGCCGCGCCGCAACGAGAGGTGCTGCTCGCCGCGCTGAACCACCTGAAAGCCGGCGGGGTGATCGGGATCTTCCCGGAGGGCCAGCGCACCGACGGATCGGTCTCCGAGGTGTTCCACGGCGCCGGCTGGCTCGCCGCGCGGGCGGGCGCGACCGTGGTTCCGGTCGCTCTACGGGGGACCGCCCGGCCGGCGGGTCGGCGGATCAAACGCTTTCGGCCCAAGGTGTACGCGCTCGTGGGCGAGCCGTTCGACATTCCGCAGGGGGCAGGACGAACGGCGATCAACGCGGCGACATCGACCATCCAGCAGCACTTGTCGGGTCTGGTGGCCGACCTCGATCGTGGACTGGCCCGGGTCGCCGACGATCGCACTCGGCTCGGGCATTGCTGGAGGCGACCATGAGCGACGACGACAGGCAAGATTCGGAGGAAACCTGGGTCGCCACCTGGGATGCGGACGGGACCTGGAGCGATGAGGCGGAGTTCGCCGGCTGGGAGGAATCCGGCGACGATTTCGAAGGCGGATACGTCGATGGGGCATCGGCCGGCGTGATATCGCCGACGGTCGCCGTGGTCGGGCGGCCGAATGTCGGAAAGTCGACGCTGGTCAACCGGATCATCGGCCGACGCGAGGCGGTGGTGCAAGATGTCCCCGGGGTGACGCGCGACCGCGTGTCGTACGACGGGCTATGGAACGGGCGGACATTCACCGTCGTCGACACCGGTGGATGGGAGCCCGACGCGCGCGGCATGGCGTCATCCGTTGCGGCACAGGCGGAACGGGCGATGGAGGCGGCCGACGTGGTCGTCATGGTGGTGGATGCGTCGGTGGGGGCGACCACCACGGACGAGACCATGGCGGCCGTGTTGCGGCGCTCGAAGGTGCCGGTGGTACTGGTCGCGAACAAGGTGGACGACGAGCGTGGTTTCGCCGACGCAGCCGCGCTGTGGTCGCTGGGACTCGGTGAGCCGCACACGGTGTCGGCGTTGCACGGACGCGGGTCGGGGGACCTGCTCGACGCGATCATCGCCGCCGTCCCCGATGCCCCGCGGGAGCGGTTCGGGGCGTCGCGCGGCCCTCGGCGAGTGGCGTTGCTCGGCAAACCGAACGTCGGCAAGTCCTCGCTGCTCAACAAGCTCACCGGTGAGTCCCGGTCGGTCGTGCACCACGAGGCCGGCACCACCGTCGACCCGGTCGACTCACTGGTGGAGTTGGACGGCGAGGTATGGCGGTTCGTGGACACCGCCGGGTTGCGCCGCAAGGTGTCGACGGCATCGGGCACCGAGTACTACGCGTCGCTGCGGACCCACAACGCCTTGGAGGCAGCCGAAGTCGCTGTCGTGCTGATCGACACGGCCGAGCCGATGGCCGAACAGGATCAGCGGGTGATCTCCATGGTGATCGAATCCGGTCGCGCGCTGGTGATCGCCATGAACAAGGCGGATCTGGTCGATGCGGACCGCCGGCACGAGTCGGATCGGGAGCTAGACCGGGACCTGGCGCGGGTGCCGTGGGCGCAGCGGATCAACATCTCCGCCACCTCCGGCCGCGGCGTGCACCGGCTCGCCCCGGCGCTGCGCACCGCGCTCGCCTCCTGGGACAAGCGGATCCCGACCGGTCGGCTGAACACCTGGCTGAAGGAGCTGGTCGCGGCGACCCCGCCGCCGGTCCGCGGCGGGCGACAGCCGAAGGTGCTGTTCGCGACCCAGGCGTCGATTCGCCCGCCGACCTTCGTGCTGTTCACTACCGGGTTCCTGGAGGCCGGTTACCGGCGGTTCATCGAACGCCGGCTGCGCGAGGACTTCGACTTCACCGGCTCGCCGGTGCGGATCAACGTGCGCATCCGCGAGAAGCGTTTGGGCAAGCGGTAAATCGCCGCCGACGGGACGGTTCGCGTCACGCTACTCGATCAGCCGAAGATCCAGCGCCGGGAACTGGGTGAAGGCCCGGTCGATGGTGACGAACGTGGCGCCTGCGGTAATGGCGAACGCGGCGAGATAGGTGTCGGTCCACATTTTTGGCGATGCTGTCGCGCGGGATGAGAGTTGACACCACACGCGTTCCAGGGAATCTGGTTCGGCAAGTAGTGGCCCCACTCGATCGTCCGCGGCAAATTGGTGATAGGCGTCCCATGCACCGTCGTTGTCGAGTGGCGCGCTGCCATAGCGACTCCGTATTGCGCTGTTCGTCGAAAGGCGAAGGAACCCTTGCTGCGTCGTCCGGCAGAAGCGAATCGACGTTCTGGTGGCAATCGAGTCGAGCCAGTCAACACAGGCGGCATAATGGGTATGTCCGGGCATCGCGAGGGCAACCCAAACGTTGATGTCAGGGAGAAACACCACTTGCCCGCAAGAATCGCTCGACGTCTTCGTCTTCCAGAATCTGCGCGATTCGCTCGGGAGTGAGTTCTTCGCCGGGTGCCGCCGGATGGCCGCCGCGGATCAGTGGCAGCTTGACGCGATGCCGTATCCGATCCGGTTCCGACCGTTGCGCCGGCACAAGCCCCTTCCGCAGTGCCTCGGCCGCGACATCCTTGATGCGGCGGTGCTCCTGCACGGCCTTGAGCTTCATCTCCTGTACCAGGTCGGCCGGAAGCTCCAAGGTGGTCTTGACAGTCTCAGCCATGTGCCCAGATTAGCAGGAACCCAAGAAGCTGGGCTGGCGCATTCCGGCGACCAGACCGGGGCAAGCTTCGGCTATGAGCTGCCGACGAGCGCGTGGGCGGCGGAGATGACGTCGTCCTCGGAGACCAGGACGAGGTTGGCGGCAGGACCCAGGGGTACGAACGAATCCGCGCTCGCGACGCGAGAGATGCTGCCCTGGAAGCCGTTTTCCACCAGCGCGGTGACGATCCCTTCGCCGACGCCGCCGGTGTGTCGGGTCTCGTCCACCACGAGGACGCGCCCGGTGGCGTGGGCTTCGCGCAGCATGTCGTCGACCGGCAGGGGCGCGAGCCATCGCAGATCGACTATGCGGCAGCGAATGTCGTCATACTCGGTGGATTGCGCGAGGCGACGGGCGGCACGCAGGGCGATCGGCACGCCGTTGCCGAAGGTGAGGATGGTGAGGTCCCCGCCGCTGCCACCGTCGTCGTAGGTGCGCGCCGAGCCGATCGGAACATGCTCGGCAGGGGCGGGATAGGGTGTGAGCCAAGCGTTGTCGCCCGCCTCGTAGAGGTCCTTGGTGTGATACAGGGCGATCGGTTCCAGGAATGCGCATACGCTGCCGTCGGCCGCCGCCGCGGCGAGGCAGGTGCGTAGCATGGCGGCGGCGTCGTCTCCGCGTGACGGGGATGCGATGACGACGCCCGGGATATCGCGCAGCACGGCGATGGAGTTGTCGTTGTGGAAGTGCCCGCCGAAGCCCTTCTGGTAGCCGTAGCCGGCGATGCGCACGACCATCGGGTTGCGGTACTGGCCGCGCGAAAAGAATTGCAGCGTCGCGGCTTCCCCGCGGAGTTGGTCCTCGGCATTGTGCAGATACGCCAGGTATTGGATCTCGGGAACCGGGAGGAAGCCGGTGATGCCGGCGCCCAGCGCGAGGCCGAGGATGGTTTGCTCGTCGAGCAGTGTGTCGAAAACCCTGCCGCGGCCGATGGTTTGCTGCAGGCCGCGGGTCACCCCGTAGACGCCGCCCTTCCGGCCGACATCCTCGCCGAACAGCAACATCTCGGGCCGCCGGGCGAGTTCGTCGCGCAGCGCCTGGTTGATGGATTGCGCGACGGTGAGAGGTGTGCCGACGGCGGCGGACGGCTCGGCGGCCGTCACTTGCGTTGCCACGGCGTGGGTGTCGCGCGGCGCGAGCGGCCCGGTAACCTCCGCGCGGGTGAGCAGGGGCGTGGACGTGAGCGCTTTCTCGGCGGCCTCGGCGACCTGAGCGCCGATCTCCGTGAACTCGTCCGCGAGTTCCCGCGCGGTCGTAAGCCCCAGGCCGACGAGTGTGCGTGCGGTGCCGAGCAGCGGGTCGCGGTCCTGGTCCGCGGCGATCTCTGCCGGGGTGCGGTACGCGGCCTCCACGTCCGAGCCGGCATGCCCGTAGAGGCGGACCGTCGCGATGTGCAGGAAGGCGGGGGAACGCTTGCGACGCACGTAATCTGCGGCCGCCGTCGCGGCGTCGAGGACGCCGATCGGGTCCGTGCCATAGGCCGCGAAATACTCGAGCCCCGGACGCGCGCCGTACGTCCGCGCGATCCAACCAGTCGGCGTGTGCACGCTGATGCCCAGTCCGTTGTCCTCGCACACCAGCAGTAGCGGCATGGGCAGCCCCGAATACCGGCACCACAACGCCGCGTTGATCGCCCCGACCGCGGTCGAATGGTTCGCCGACGCGTCACCGAAGCTGGCCACCGCGATCGCGTCCGCCGGCCATGCCGACGCCACGCCGAGCTTTTTGGCGCGTTCGATGGCGAAGGCCACGCCCACCGCCCGGGGCAGGTGCGAGGCAATGGTCGAGGTTTGCGGGATCACGGCGATCTCATGCCGGCCGAAGACCTTGTGCCGCCCGCCGGCGATGGGTTCGGCGGAATCCGCCGCCACACCGGCCAGCACGTCGGCGACCGGGTCGATACCGGCGCCGCCGGACTCGTCCCGCTGCCAGGCGCGCCGCACGTAGAACCCGCCGGAACGGTAGTGCAGCAGGGCCGGATCGGTCGGGCGCAACACCGCCGCGACGGCCGCGTTGGACTCGTGCCCGGCGGAGCCGATCGTGTAATAGCCGCGCCCGGCCGCCTGCATCCGCCGCGCCGCCAGGTCCAGCTGCCGCGAGGTTGCCTGCGCCCGGAAGAGGGTGCGCAACTCCGCAGCGGTGCCCGCGCTCGACGCGTCGATCGCGGTCGGGGTGGCGCGGCCGGCGATGATGCCACCTTCCGCGCGCAGGCCGGAGAGTGACTCCCCCAGGGCGGCGGCGATCTCGTCGGGAGTGGGCATGGGTTCTCCGGCTCTCCTGCAGCGGAACTATCGCCTCGTGTGTACCACGTGGCGGCATGGCGCCACCTGGCGCACACGAGGCGGCGGGGACATTACAGCCGGAAGTCCATGTCGGGCGTCATCTCGACGATGTCCATCTGTGCCTTCTGCAGTTTGCCGGAGTAGTCCCAGTTCATCGCCTGCCAGCGGGTGAACTGGTCCAGCACCCACATGCCGGACTGCCGAGACCCGTTGCCGGACTTGCCGTTCCCGCCGAACGGCAGGTGCGCCTCGGCACCCGACGTGGAGTTGTTCACGCTCACCATGCCGGCCGAGATCCCGCGCCGGAACGTGAAGACGGACTTCGGGTCGTTCGTGTAGATAGACGACGAGAGGCCATACCCGGGTTTGTTGCCGAGCCGGATCGCCTCGTCCAGATCCCGGTACGTTGTCACACCGACGATCGGGCCGAACGTCTCGTTCATGAACAACTCGTCGTCGGGGCGCACCCCGTCCACGATCACCGGATGGTAGAACAGACCGGCCTCCGGATCCCCGACGAAGCCCGCACGCGGGTTCGAGGCGGAGATCCGGCCGGTGCCCGTCGAGCCGTACACCGTGTGGTGCGGCGCTATCCAGCCGAGGTACTTCTCGTAGGTGTCGGCGAACTTCGGCGCCAACATCGGCCCGTAGAGCACGTCCTTGGTCGGGTCGCCCACCGCGGCGGCGCGCGTGGCCGCATCGAACCGGCGCAGGAATTCGTCATGAACGGACTCGTGGACGATCACCGTGCCGAGCGACGTGCAACGCTGCCCGCCGGTACCAAACCCGGCGAACAGGGCGCCCTCCACTGCGAGGTCTAGGTCGGCATCCGGGCACACCACCATCGGGTTCTTGCCACCGAGTTCCAGACATGCGGACTGCACGTACCGGCCGGTGAGCTCACCGATCTTGGAGCCGACCACCGAGGAACCGGTGAAGCCGATCTTGTCGAGAGTGCCTTCGGCCAAAGCCATCTCGAGCCCGGCGAAGGTGGCCGCGCCGTCCGCGTGCACGATGTTGAGCACACCGTCCGGCAGCCCGCCGCCGCGCACGAAGATCTCGTAGAACGCCTGCGCCGCCTTCGCGCTGTACTCCGCCGGCTTCCACACCACACTGTTCCCGGTCAGCAGCGCCGGCACGATGTACCAGGACGGCACCGCCACCGGGAAGTTGCCCGCGGTGATCACCGCGACCGTACCCACCGGATTGCGGAACGTGAACAGATTCTTATCCGGCACCTCGCTCGGCACCGTCTGCCCATACAGGCGGCGGCCCTCGCCTAGGAAGAAATCGCAGGTGTCGATGATCTCGCGCACCTCGCCGAGCGCCTCCGCGTACGGCTTGCCGATCTCCTCGGTCACGATGCGCGCGAGCCGATCGGCGTTCGCCTCGACCAGCCGGCCGATCGTCGCGATCGCCCGGCCGCGGATCGGCGCCGGCACATCCGCCCACGTCCGCTGGGCGTCGGTCGCGACCCGGCAGGCCCGCGCGAAGGTCTCGGCGGACGCGAGCGTCACCTCCGCGATCGGCTGGTCGAGGTGAGACGGGTTGGCGGACTTCAATACCCGATCGTCCGGGCCAGGTTCGACCACCGAACCTCCGACGATCGATCGAACGGATACCGGCTGTGCGGCCATGTCGGTCCTACTTCCCTTCCACCGTGGTGAGCACCCGATCGAGCGCATCCACCGCCTGGCTCAGATCCTCGACCGTGACAGCCAGCGACGGACGGACCCGGATCGAGCGATCGCCGCAGCCGAGGACGATGACATGCTCATCGTCATACATCTTCTTCACGACCTCGCCGCGCAGGGCCGGCGTCGCGATGTCTAGCGCGCACATCAGGCCACGACCGCGCACATTCGACACCACCTCCGAGTGCGTCTCGCCCACCCGGCGCAGATCCTTGAGCAGCGTCTCCCCGAGGTCCGCCGCCCGCCCCACCAGCTGGTCGCGTTCGATGATCTCCAGCAGCCGACGCGCCCGCACCATGTCGGTGAGCCCGCCGCCCCAGGTCGAGTTGATGCGAGAAGACACGCGAAACACATTGTCCGGCACCAGATCCACCCGCCGACCTGCCATGATCCCGCCCAGTTGCACCTTCTTCGCGAACGCCACCACGTCCGGCTCGACGCCGAGCTGCTGGTAGGCCCAGTTCGTCCCGGTCAGACCGACACCGGTCTGCACCTCGTCAAGGATGAACAGCGCGTCGAACTCGTGGCACAGCGCCTGCATCGCCTGCAAAAACTCCGGACGCAGGTGATTGTCGCCGCCCTCCCCCTGAATCGGCTCGCAGATGAACGCGGCGATGTCGTGCGGGTTCGCCTCGAACGCCGCCCGCGCCTGCGCCAGCGCATGCCGTTCGGCCGCCTCGACCTCCGCCAGGTGCTCCGACAGCGGGAAGATCATCGCCGGCACATCGATGCGCGGCCAGCCGAACTTCGGGTACCGCGCCACCTTCACCGGATCGGTATTCGTGAGCGACATCGTGTAACCGGTGCGCCCGTGGAACGCCTTGGTCAAGTGCATGATCTTCGTGCCGAGCTCGGGGGAGCGGCCCGCTGCCTCGTTGCGCCGCGACTTCCAGTCGAACGCCACCTTCAGCGCATTCTCCACCGCAAGCCCGCCACCCTCGATGAAGAACAGGTGCGGAAGCTCCGGATCGCCGAGTACCCGCGCGAAGGTATCGACGAACTCCGCGTAATGCGTGGTGTACGCATCGGAGTTCGCCGGCTTGTTCGCCGCCACCTCAGCCAGCAGATCCATGAACTCCGGATCGTCGACGATCCCCGGCGGATTCATACCAAGCGGCGACGACGCGAAGAACGTGTACATGTCCAAATACGACTCGCCCGTCGTCGCGTCGACGATCTGCGACCCGCGACTCGCCTTCGTGTCCACCACCATCGGGAACCCGTCCGCCAGGATGTGGCGCGACAGCACCTGGTGCACGTCTCCGGGCGCCACCCGCTGGACAGCAAATTCTTTCGTGAGAGTTGATGTGTTCCGCATAATCTTGAGTGTAACTGGGATCACGCGGGAAATCATGACCGAGGGGAAGGGGTGGCTGGTTCGCGTATGCCGCGCCTCGTTCTCACCGTCAGTCACCGAGTATGACGACGTTCACGCCGCGGCTCCGCCGCCGGCGGATCGCCTGTGCTGCCCCGTCCCGCCACGCGAGAGGCGCAGCCGATTGGGCCGTGTCCGATATGTCGCGGCACGTGCGGCGTTTCGCGGGCTTCGGGTGCGCGAACAGGCCCGGACGGTGTCGGGGCAGCGCGCCGTCATCTCCGTAGAGCCGCGGCGATGATCGGGAATTGCACCGCGATCGCCTGCCACAGAATCTCTTCGTCGGTTTCGTCGTAGTCGTGCGCCATGAAGTTGCGGACGGCACGGATGCCGCGCCAGTCGATATCGGGGTGAGCCGCGCGGAACGACTCGGGGAGCCTGTCGGCGGCCGCCGAGAGATCCACCACGAGCGATCGGGCGATGCGTCGTTGGTCGTCGTCATCCGGGTCGTTGAAGCGATCGTGGCCACGCGCCGCGACTCGCCGGGCGCTGGCGGCGAACCGCTGGATGTCCGCGAGGATGGCGGCGGTGCGGTCCGACGGAGTCGTCATAGGGCGACGGATTCCGCGCGGATTCGTTCCATCGCCGGCCCGGTGCCACGATCCGAAACGACGTCGACGGCCACCCCCAACGCCTCCTCGACCTCTGCCATGAAGCCGGCGAGGTCGAAGATCGACGCGCTCGGTCCCGGCTCGACCAGCAGATCGACATCCGATTGGGCCGTGGCGTCGCCCCGGGCCACGGAGCCGAAGACCCGGATATTTCGCAGATGACGGCGCGTTGCGGCGGCAAGGATGAACTCGCGCGCGCCGTGGACCCGTTCGGCCGTCGGGATCCGCAGGGCGACGTCCAACCGCCGCGCGGTCTCCGCCGACGGCACGCGGCGACCGCGCTCGTAGGCGGCGATGTTGGGCTGCGGCACGCCGGACGCGCGCGCGAGGGCTCGCTGCGAGAGTCCCGCAGCGCGCCGACGTTCAGCGAGACGCGCGCCGGCGCCTGGTTCGTCCACAGCCCCATGATAGCGGGGAGCTATCGGGCGTGGAGGGCCTTTGTGTAGGCGCCGCCTACAATCGGCCGATGCGCGTCCGCCTTCCCGCGATGATCATCGCCGCTCTATTGGTGTCGGCTGCGTGCACCGGCGGGGGAGCGGGGATGGCGGGAGGCGCGGCGCCGGCTGCCGGACCGGCCGGCGGGTCCGCGTCGACGAATATGACGGCATCCGTGGCCGGGCCCGGTTCCGCCGCTCTCGGTACGGAGAGGACCGCCGGGAGCACGGGGAGCGATCCTCGGCGGGTGCCCACGTCCGGGCTGGTGCTCACGTCGACATCTGCTGCCGGGCAATCGGTATCGGATTTGCCGAGTGTGTCGTCGTCGGCAACCGCGGCGTCGCCTACTTCGGTGCCCACGTCTGTACCCACATCGACCCTGGCCCCGACCGCGACCCGGCCTGCGCAAACCGCGGCGGCCGCGTCGACCACACGCGGCTCGACCTCCACGGCCGCGCCCGCCACACCATCGACATCCACCCCACCGACATCAGTGAAATCACCAGCCTCGGCACCGGGCACGCCCGCGAAACCGCCCGCGCCGGTCGCAGGCGGAGCGGATGTCCTCTCGGGCACGAAGTGTCAGATCTTCCCGGGCGACAACGCCTGGCACGCCGACATTTCGAAGCTTCCGCTCGCCAAACAGGGTGCCGCGTGGCTCACGTCGATGGGTGCTGCGAGCCGTACGCTGCACCCTGATTTCGGGCCTTCCTACGGTGAGGCGCCGGGTCCCTACGGCATTCCCATCACGGTTGCACCCGCCGGGACGAAACGGGTTCCGGTCCGTTTCGACTATGACGCGGAATCGGACCGGATCGCGTATCCCCTGACGGCGGCGACGCTGATCGAGGGTGGCCCGGACGCGGACGGGGACCGGCATGCGATCGTCGTCACCGTCGACACCTGCGAACTGTTCGAAACCTACGACACCCGGCAGACGGCGGCGGGATGGACCGCCGGCTCGGGCGCGCACTGGTCGCTCGCCAGCGATGCGCTGCGGCCCGCGGGGTGGACCTCCGCGGATGCCGCCGGGCTGCCGATCCTGCCCGGCCTGCTGCGCTGGTCCGAGGTCAAGGCCGGCGCCGTGCACCATGCGATCCGGTTCACCACCTCCCGGACGGCGGCCGCCTACGTGTGGCCCGCGCGCCACCAGGCCGGCAGCGGCTCGGTCGCCGCGTACCCGCCGATGGGGGCGCGGTTCCGGCTCAAGGCGAGCTTCGGGACATCGGGGTTCAGCAGCAGTGCGCAGGTGATCTTGCGCGCCATGCAGACCTACGGCCTGATCCTGGCGGACAACGGCTCGCAGTGGTTCTTCCAAGGCGACGCCGATCCGGGATGGCCGCCGTCGCTGATAGCCGAACTCAAGAAGATCCCCGCCGGCGCCTTCGAGGCCGTGGACACGTCGTCACTCATGGTGTCCGCTGACTCCGGCCGATCGCGATAGGTGCTCGCGGGCGCCGCGATCTGATGTGATGACGCGATGAGCCCCCTTGCCCGGATTGCTGTTCCGAAGGCGGAGCCCGGCGATCACGTCACCGTGCTGTCGCCAGCGTTCGCCGCGCCGGCCGTGTCCCCGGCCGTACACGAGCAGGCGATGCGCCGCTTGACCGAGGCCACCGGCCTGATCCCCGTCGAGTACCCGACGACGCGCCAGCTCGGTGCAAGTGCCGAGGCGCGTGCGGCCGACGTCACCGCTGCGTTCGCGGACCCACGCATTCGGGCGGTGCTGGCGACGATCGGCGGCGACGATCAGATCACCGTCATTCCGCACATCGATGCCGATGTCGTCGCGCGCAACCCGAAGCCGTTCCTCGGATACAGCGACAACACGAATCTGCACAACTTCCTGTGGAACCTGGGCATGCCGAGTTTCTACGGCGGGTCGACGCAGGTGCATCTCGGACCGGGCCCGCGCATCGACGACGTGCATGTGCGGTCGCTCCGCGCGGCATTGTTGGACGGCGGCCGCGTCGAACTCACCGACCCGGGGGAGTCCGAGGACTTCGGTCGGCCGTGGACCGACCCGCGCGCGCTCACCGAGTTCGGCGACCGGGAGCCCACGGAACGCTGGTGGTGGGCAGGGCCGGGCGCGGCTGTCGAAGGGCCGACCTGGGGCGGCTGCATCGAGGTCATCGACCAGATCGCGCTGGCGGGCCGCCTGCCCCGCGTCGCCGACCTCGCCGGAACGATCCTGCTCCTGGAGACGAGCGAGGAGCTTCCTTCGGCCGACACGGTGAAGAGGTGGGTGCGCGGGCTGGGTGAGCGGGGAGTCCTCGATGTTGTCGCGGGCGTTCTCGTCGCCCGGCCGCCGGTCAGCGAGCCGAACTCGCCGGTTCCCTCGGCGGCCGAGCGGTCGCGATTGCGCAACGCCCAACGCGACGCCGTCATCGAGCAGGTTGGCCGCTACAAACCGCACGTCGTCGTGTGCGTCGGTGTGCCCTTCGGCCACACCCGCCCGCAGTGGATCGTCCCGCACGGCGGCACCATCCGCCTCGACGGCGCGACCCGCACCGTGACCGCCGACTACACCTGATCCGCCACTCCGGCCGCGTCCACCCACGGAATCAACGACTGCCGAGCCAGCTTGGTGCGTTGGCGAAAAAAGGCAAACTCGTTGGAGACTCCGTTGGGCAACCAGCGCCCTGCGAAGGTCGCAGTGCGTATCAGTCTGGCCGCGCGTATGTGAGGCGTTCGTGTACGTGGTGTTCACCGGGCGAGGACGCACCTTGGCTCAGGTACTTCGCCTCGCGACCAGAGCTTCCAGCGGCGAAGTCTCGCGCGCACTCGCCGAGTTGAATCTTTCCCGCGTTCGCTTGCCGCGTGATCTCTCAGGGGACGCATGGGTTTCACTGTGGATGGTGCTGGGGCGCCAAAGATGACGCCCGAGTTTGCTAGTGGCCGTCGGCGCCGAAACCGTGACCCGCCTGTAGCGTGTACCACAATTGTGTCCCACAATAGGCATGTGCGAGTGCGGTTCACCCAGGCGGCGCGATCCAAGCATCGCATCGCCCCGAGCCGCGCGCCACACGTGATGGCGACAACCAGTCGGCGGCCGATCACCCCCAAGCGAGGAGATGCGGGCAAGGTATGGATCGGCCCCGACCAGGGCCGCAACGTCCGCGCAATCGTTGCCGCGCGTGATGGGGATGATCTGGTCGTCACGCACGTGATGCCGTACGAATGGAGGAAACGCTGATGGCAGCTCGGAACAGAGGCCGGACGACCGTCCTGCTCCCCGACGGCCCTGAAGTTGCCGCCTATGACGACGCTGACGTCGCCTCTTATGATGACCTCCGTGCCGCAGAGCTACTCGACGCGGCACGGAAGTATGAGCGCGATCACCCGGACCTGGTGCCCGGACGCCCATCGCTCACGGGTCCCAGCGCGGAGTCGCCACATGTGTCGTTCCGGGTGCCCGCCGATCTCGCAGACGAGCTCGCCAGACAAAGCGCCGCCGCAGGTATCACCCGCTCCGCGCTCGCACGCCGCGCCCTCGCCGAGTATCTCGCCGGCCGCCGCGCCAGCTAAGGGGTCGACAGCAAGGCGAAGTCCTCCCCGGGGATTCGCCAGCCCTCCT
>OFTX01000366.1_pt1 | contig 25156 bp, 19 predicted proteins | sample 1775051 | NCBI WGS metagenome assembly OFTX01 (sample SAMN08195772, study PRJEB24354) | sludge metagenome | isolation source: sludge from phenol fed wastewater aerobic bioreactor A | place: India: Nagpur | collected 2016-09-15
TACGAGATGTGTTCCTGTGACTGGAGTTCAGACGTGTGCTCTTCCGATCTGCCGGTGTCGGCGTCCCAGGTGGCGACGACGGTGCGGAGATAGCCGGGCGGCAGGCGCAGGTTGCTGTCGGACATGCACACCCATTCGGTGGCGGCCGCTTGCCAGCCCTGCCAGAGATTGTTGAGCTTGGGATTGCGCGTTACCAGCCGCTGGTCGGTGAAGAGCCGCGCCTTGCGCTCGGGGTGGGCGGCGATCAGCTCGCGCAGCTTGACCATCGTGGGGCGGAAGCGCGTCCACATCGCCTCCATCAGCAGCAGCCGACGGTTCGCAGCCAGCGCTGCAAGCCGGCGGGCCTGTGCGGCGTTGACCGTGATCGGCTCAGCACGTGCTTGCCGGCCTCGAGGGCCATGGCGCCGTGCTCCTTGCGGAATGTGTGCGGGGACGCCACGTGGACGATGTCCACGCCCGGGTCGGTCACCAGATCCGCGTAGCTGCCATGTGCCCGGCCGATGCCGAACTCCCGCGCAAAGGCGGCGGCGGGTTCGGCGCTGCGGGAGCCGACCGCTGTCACCAGGTGGCCGTCGAGCAGCAGATCGCCGGCGAACTTGCGGGCGATATCGCCGGTCGCGAGGTTTCCCCAGCGGATCGGCCGGTCGGGTGCGGGGGGCGATTCGGGCATGGCGTCCTCACCCGTGATGTGGGATCAGTTCTTCGCGGGCTGGTACACGCCGTCGACGCGGCGCGGCACCGAGGCGTCGTCATCCCGCAGCTCCGCCGGCAGTAGCACGGCCGGCGCGGACTGCCACGCGATCGGCCGCAGGAAGCGACGCATCGCCGTGACGCCGACGGACGTGTGTTGCGAATTGGTCGCCGGCCACGGCCCGCCATGGTGCTGCGCCCAGCAGACCCGCACCCCGGTGGGGTATCCGTTGAACACGACTCGGCCGGAGCGGCGCTGCAGGTCCGTCACGAGGTCGGCGAGACCGGCGGCCTCGTCGACCTCGCAGTGCACGGTGGCGGTGAGCGAGTCGGGGACGGCGTCCAGCGCGGCGGGCAACTGGTCGAGGGTGTCGTATCGCACCACGACCACGACGGGGCCGAACGCCTCCTCCGCGGCTGCCGCGGTGAACGTCGACGCGTCGATCTCGAGGATGCCCGGTGTCGCGCCGAGGCCGGGTCCGACCGGCTCGCTGGCGCGCAGCGCGCTGGCTCCGCCGCTCGCGATTAGGTCCCCTTGGATGCGGAACAACGACTCGTGGATCTTCGCGTTCAGCAGCGGCTGGGGCTCGGCGGCGGCGGCGAGGCGGACCAGCTCCGGCACGATGACGTCATCGGTGCGGGGGACGAACGCCACACCGGGTTTGGTGCACAACTGGCCGGCCGAGCCGGTGACGGACGCGTAGAGGCCCTGGGCGATCTGCGCCCCGCGGGCGCGCGCGGCGGCCTCGGTGACGATCAACGGGTTCACGCTGCTCAGCTCGCCATAGAACGGGATCGGGGTCTCCCGCTCACCGATCGCCGAGATGAGAATCTGTGCGGCGCCGAGGGATCCGGTGTATCCGACCGCCGTGATGGCCGGATCCTGGACCAGATCCACTCCGGCCTGCTGGCCGTAGACGATCTGGAACGTGTCCGCCGGCAGGCCGCTGTCGACGATCGCGCGATGGATGACGTCGAACGTGGCTCGCGAGGTGAGAATGTGCGACGAATGGGCTTTGACGATGACGGGGTTGCCGGCGGCGAGCGCCGAGGCGGTGTCCCCACCGGCGACGGAGAACGCGAACGGGAAGTTGCTGGATCCGAACACCGCCACCGGTCCGAGCGGCACGAGCATACGGCGCACATCGGGGGCCGGCCCGAGCGGGGTGTCCCCGGCATGATCGATCATGACCTCCAGGTAGGAGCCCTCCTCGATCGCGTCCGCGAACATGCGGAACTGGAACGCGCTGCGGTTGACCTCGCCCGTTAAACGCTGCTCACTGAGCCCGGTCTCCGCCATGGCGCAGATGACGAGATCCGCGCGGTCGGCTTCCAGCGCGTCGGCAATGGTGCGCAAGGCGGTGGCGCGGTCGGCGCGGCTGACGTCGCGCAGCTGCCGGAACACGGCGTCAGCGCGGGCGGCGGCAGCGCGCACGTCCGCCTGGGGTGTCGGGGTGATGTCCGTGTCCTGGGAGCTGCCGTCACGCGGATCGTGGGTGGGGATCGTCATGGGATCGTGCTCCTTCGATGCTGCTCGGACGTTCGGATGGCGGCGACAGCGCGATCCAGCCCTGCCGGGGCCACTAGGCCGACATGGTAGAGGTGTAGCCGCGTAACCCCGCGGGCGGCTAGCCCCGCGAGGTTCGCCGCGACGGCCGCAGCCGACGGCGGACAGTGGTTCGACCAGCCGGGCGTGTCCTCTTGCCGCGAGCGGTTGGACCGGCAATGCGGGGGCGCTGATCGCCGCACCGATCAACATGTTCCGTGTCGTCTTCATGACGTCGAACCAGTGCGGATCGCCCCCGCCATGATTCCAGCCCACTCGGCTAGCGCCAACGGCAACAGTTCTCGCCATTCGGCGCAGGCGTCGAGTGGGAGTCCTGCAGAGAAATGGGCGCCCGAAACTCTGCAGGACTCCAACTCGACGAGAAATCCGGACATCGTGACGTGAGGCTAGACACCGAACAGGGCCGCCGAACGCATGCCCGTGACGGTGCCCGCGAGCGACCGATGGGGACGTCGGTGAACGGCCTGGTCGCCGTCATATCAGTCGGTCAACCTCGGTGCTGACCTTCTTATCGGTTGTATTCGGCTCCGGATGCAGCACCGGAGCCAACGCCGCCGAACCCGCCGAAGGGACCGTCAGATGAGCCAACCGGTCGAGCAGTTGGCGCCCAGACCGTCGCGCGGCGACGTGGTGGAGGAGATCGCGCGGCGCATCGTTCACGGGCGAGCATCCATGACGCACATTGAGATGCTGCCGGAGGAGCTCTAGCCGCGCTGGGACGAGATCTATCCCGCGCACGACAGGGTGCATGCGCTGCTCGGTCGGCCGTTCGTCGGGTGGAAGATCGGGGCGGCGGCCGCGGAGGTGCGGCGCGCGGAGGGGATGCCCAAGCCGATCACCGGCCGGATCTATCGCGACGGTCTGAATGCGAGCGGGGCCGTACTCGGCGGCGAACTGTTCATCGGATTCCGCCTGTGCGAGAGCGAATTCGTTCTCACGCTGGGCGACGATCTGCCGCCCGGCAACGGCCCGTTGGACCGCGCGCGCGTGGAACGCGCGTCGCGATGCACCGCGTCGGTGTACGCATCCCGCGGTGGACCGCGCGCGTGGAACGCGCGATCGCGACGGTCCGCCCGGGCCTGGAGGTCGGCGACATGGTCTGGCCCGGTTGGCATGCGACGAACCCGTTCTGAGGCGCGTGCCTCGACAACGCGGGCGGCTCGCAGCTCGTTCTCGGCGCCAAGCAGCCGTTCCGGCCGGAGGCGGACCTCGCGCATCACGCTATGCGGCTGTATTGCAACGGCGAGTTGGTTCGGCAGGGTGACGGCACGTCTGCGTTGGGCGACCTGGTCGACTCGGCGGCCTGGATCATCAACCTGCGGCACTCGCGAGGTGATCGCATCGGTCGCGGCGACATGCTGAGCACAGGTACCTGCACCGGCCACTTCCTCGCCTCACCCGGTGACGAGTTGATGGTCGACTTCGGGACCCTCGGCCGGGTCACCGCGACGTTCGCGACGACGGCTTGAGGTCGGGCGCGATGAGCGACAGGTGTCGCGCGCGACGCGGTTGAGTTCCCGCACCGCCGCGGGGACGACATGATCACCAACGGCGGATACAACGTGATCCCCGCCTCGGACCGGGCGTCCGCGCCGTCCTCGTGGTACAGAACGGTGGGCTGCTTCTCCGTCATGCCGTTTCCCCGAATCGGACGGTTCCGCCCTCGTCGATGCCTGCCACCCAGCCGGCCCCGCGGAAGATCACCGCTTCGATGTGCACCGTACGGCTGGCGCGCGGCGCCAAGACGAGGCCCGCGTAGCCCTTCGATCGCGCGGTCGCCATGCCGTGGCCCGGGATGGTCGACGCCGGCTCGATCGCCATCGCGTACGCACGCCGGAACCACGGCCAGGCCTGCGTCGAATGGACCTCCTGCCACAGCCACGCGTGACCGAAAATCTCCCGCGGCCACCGCAGCCCGAAACCCAGCCCCAGATTCCGATTGGTGATCGCGTAGAACCCTTCGGTGAAATCGCCCAGATACGCGAGGAGCGACCGTCTTTCGTCGGGTCCTGGGACGATGCTCAGATCGACCTGCTCGCCCCGGGCATCGGTGGCGAGAGGCCAGGTGAACCGTGCGCCCGGATCCAGGAATGTGCCCGGTGCGTCATCGTCGGTGATGACGGTTCGGCACCCGATATCGATCACGCAACTGGCGTCGAGAAATGGCGCGCCGAATGCGGGATGATGCGACCACATCACCTCGAGCGGCACATCGGAATCGTTGATGACGGTTTCCGTGATGCGCACCACCGGACCGGTGAGTGATATCGTTCTTCGCACGGTCAGCGGGACCGTGAAAAGACGCACAGCCAATGACGCGGAGCTTTCGTCGGCGTCGATCACGTCCCACTCGCGGACTGCGGCCTCGCCGTGGTACCCCCACGTCACACCGTTTTCGACGCATTCGTCGCCGCCGTTCGGCAGCAGTACCTGCCAGCCACCCCAATATCGGGACACCCAGCGTTCTATCGAGGAGGAGCCGTCATATTCACCCCGCGGAACGGCGCCGTCCCACGGCGACTTGAACAGCACATCGATGCCGCTCCGACGATCCGTGAGGCTGTAAATGTCGGCACCGTTGGCCGGCAGCAGGACGATCTCGAGATCGCCGCTCGCCAGGCGCAGCGTGTCCGGTCCTCCCATGACGATCCCTCGCTCACCCGCTCACCGCCATGGCGCCGCCACTGATCCACAGGACGATGTCCTCGATGCTGGTGGATTCCGTCGGCAGGTCCGCCACCAATTCACCACGCAACAATACGGCGACCCGGTCACAGATCTTCCGCACCTGGGCCATGTCGTGGCTGATCAGCAGGATGGCGACACCGTGCCGGGCCGCCGCCTTCACCAACGCCCTCCACTTCGCGTGCCGCGCATAGCTTCTCGCACGGCATCCCGTCCTGTCACGGGCCTGCCACCGGCGAGCGTCTACGGTGCTTCGGCGTTACGGTCGACGCGTGAGACTCTTCCGGTATCGAAAACCGTCGCTGCGCACGATGCTTGGAGTAACGGCCGCGAAGCGAAAGGTCAAGCGATCGTTGGGCATGAGCCAGGTCGAGGCGTGGACGAAGCCCAGCCGTGTCAAGCAGCGCGCCAAACAGCGCATCGGTCTCTACTCGCCGATCGCCCGTGCCGCCCGCAACACCGCCAAAGGTCGATTCCCCACGTTCCTCGGTCTCGGCCGGAAGAACCGGTAACCCTCACCGCGTGTGGCGACCCGGCATCATGCGTAACAGCCAGCGCGGCGAGACTCGCTGTGGCACATAGTGTGTCACCTGCTCTCTGTCAATCGCCCTACTCCTCTTCGAACGCGGACTGGTCGAACTTGAGCTGCGTGGCGTTTTCGGAGACGGTGCGCATGCGCGCGTCGTCGAAGCCGTCGGCGGCGGACGCATCGATGTCGATGCGCACGCTGAGCACAGCGCCGGGCGCGCTGGCAAGGTGGGCGATGATCTCCTCGGAGATCTTCTTGAAGTCCATGGCGTACCGGTCCGGGTCCAGGGCCTTGGAGCCGAAGAACCGCGTCTTCGCGGGTTTCGCCGGTCGCGCGGCGGGCGTTGCGGTTCCGCCCGTCGAGTATGACGATGTTCCCGCCGTGGCGCCGTTCCCCCGGCCAGCGCCCTCCGAAGCAGCGCCATCCGCGCCGGTGGCCGCCCTGGTCGATTCACCGCCGGCCGCGCGCTCGGCGACGGCAGCCTGCGCCTCGGCGAGTTCCACAGCTCGCTGCTCAGCGGCCCGGGCCGGCTGCACGATGAGAGTCGCGTCGGTGATGACGGGCGGCCGCGGATCACCGGGTACCCAGGGCCCCGGATAGCGGCCGAGGTTCGACTCGAACCCAGCGGCGAGCGCGAAGCCGTCCTGCTGCCAGAGGAGCGACGTCTGTTCGATCAGGCCCTCGGTGAGCACGGACTGGTCGCGCAGCCGCGGCATGTAGGCGTCTGCGGCAGATACGCTCGACAGGGCTCCCACGCTCACGTGCCCTGACTCCCAGAGCGCCGGAACCCGGTTCAGCGCAAGGCGTATCGTCGCCGCCGCCTGCCGGACCGACAGCGCGCCGTCGTTGCCGAGCCGTTTCGAAACCCGCTCGGCGAGCGAGGTCGCCTGCCCCTCGGCCTTGGTGGCTTCGATCAGGAACGGCGCCGAAGGGTCCGGCGCCGTGGGCACCAGCACCCACTGATAGGTGCCAAGCAGCCGGGCGCCGGCGGTTTCATTGGCTTGAGCCTGCTTGTGCTCCGCCTGCTTTCGTTGGTTCTCGGTGAGATCCAGGGCGGCCGAATTCCTCAAAACGTGCGACCAGCCGAGGAAGTCCCGCACCGCCGTATCGAGTTCCGCCATGCGACTCGCGTCGGCCGCCAGAAAGACGAGCATGTTTCGGGCGGCGCGGTTGGCGCTCCCGCGGTTCTCCGTCGCCACCCGGGCGAAGACCATCGCGGTGGAGTCGTCTGCCCCCCGCTGGTGGGTGAGCTTCGGGTGCAGGATCACCAGCCGCGCCTCGTCGACGTCCGGGATGTCGGCGCCCTCCTCAGGGCACACATGCACACAGGCGAAATCCGCGCGATGTGCGCCCTCCTTCGCCAGGCGCCGCACGATCTCCGCCCACACCTCCTCCGGGTGGAGACGTTCGGCCTGGTCCTTGGCGCGGCGGGTGATGTTGGCCTGGAGGTCGTACCAGTACTTGCCGGAGCCCGCATAGAAGTACGTGGCCCGATCGGCGAGGGCGGTGAGCGCGGCGTGGAAATTGCCCGGCACGTCCCCGGGTACAGCGGTGCCCAGGAAGACCCGCTGCGTGTCCAGCCCCTTATGCGCGGAGCCGATGGTCGGGGTCGCCCCGAAGAACACCGTGCGCGCCAGCCGTTTGGTCAGCGACCGCTGCCCGAACAGGGGTTTGGCGGCGTCGATCTTCACCGGCTCGGAGTTCGGCCCGTCCACGTCCGCGTCGATCACGGATTTCCACGAGTCCTGCAGATACTGGGTGAGCTCCGCGTTCACCGTCGCGGCGGCGAGCGGGATCGATCCGGGCATGATGAGCGGCGACGCGTCCTCACCGACCCACAAAGCGTGGATGACGGTGTTCATCAATCGGAGCACGCCGCGGGTGCGTTGGAAACGCTCCAGGCTGGACCAGTCCTGGTACAGCCGGTCGAAGAGTTCCGGGTGAATCGGATAGGTCTGCTTGATGCGCTCCTCGTAGGCGGGTTCGCGCGCTTCGCGCGGGAACTCGTCGTGATGCTTCTGGTAGTACTGCACGAACGCGCGCGCGGTCGCTCCGATGCCGGCCAGCGCCGCGGCGTCCGGCGTCATAAACAAACGCCGTCGCACGATGTGGTACGCCTCGTCCGGGGACGCCGACCGCCACTGGTAGGCCACCCGTCGCACTACGTTCTGCAATTGCCGCAAGGCATCCAGGCCGTGCGGCCCGCCGACTTCTTCCGCGTTCCCCACCACAGGTGCGCCGTCGTCACCTATGCTCGACGCCGGAATCGAGATCGCCAGCAGTACACCGGACGTGCCCTTCGCCGCCTCCGTCAGCGCCTGCGCGAAGGTGAACTGATCCGCGAAGGTGCCGCCCGCCAGATCGTCGCGCCCATACAAGCTGCGGGCATAGGCGACCCACTCGTCGATGAGAATCACTGCCGGGGCGTATTTCTCGAGCAGGGTGTGCAGCGCTGCCCCGGGGTGGGTGGACTGCGAGTCGGCCGCTGCGACGATCGCGTAGCCGTCGGCACCGCCGAGCTGCCAGGCCAGCTCCCCCCAGATCGTGCGAACGAAGGTCCCGTCCGGCTTGTGTTCGCCGCTGGGGGAGAAGTGGTTTCCGACGATGGCGACGCGCCGCACACCCGTCGGCACCGAGTCGTAGCCGGAGGCGAGCAGGAGTTCCTGAACATCCTGCGGGAACACGGATCTCGGCTGCCCGCCGGCCAAATGCCACAGCGACAGCATGGAATGAGTCTTGCCACCGCCGAAGTTGGTCTGCAAGTTGATCACCGGCGACGCGTTGTCGTCGCCCGACAGCCGCCGCACGGTTCGGCCGATCAGGTCGCGCAGGCCCTCGGTCAGGTAGGTGCGGGCGAAGAACTCCACCGGATCCGAGTAGTCGCGCCCGGTTTCGGACGATCCGGTCGCCACCTTGTAGAGGTCCGCGGCGAACTCGGAGGCTTCGAAGTTGCCGGTGGCCACGTCGCCGTGCGGCTGCAGCACGTCCCGCCAGGCACGCAGACCCTCCGACACGGAATTGGTGGCGGCGGACCTCAGGCTGCGTCGGTCGTCCTTCTCCGCCGTCACCCGCCGCAGGTTCACCTTGATCTTCGCGACCTCGTCGGCGGCGCCCGCCGCCTGAATGGACCGCAGCAGCCGCTCGGCGGTGTCCAGCGCCCGGTACGCGTCGTCATCGGAGAACGAAGCCCCGTGCGCCCAGTCGTTGCGGATATCCCGCAGCTCGCCGGCGTGGGACTTCTGTAGGTGTCCGAGCTGTCCGTCGAACGGGTACCAGCCCTTCTTCACCTGACCGGTGATGTTCTCGGTGAGCATCCGCAATTGCACGAGCGGGTCGGTGGAGGAGTACGTCTTGCCCGTGATGCCGGCGTCGGTGTCCTTCAGTGCGACCAACTGGGTCCAGTTGTAGCCGTCGCCGAGTTGCGGATCGATCACACGGGAGATGAAAGCTGCCAGCGCCGGCGAGAGCAGATCGAACATCTGCCCCACCCGATCACGATTCGAGGTTGCCATCATGTTGTCCCATCATGTGCGTGGTTGGCGCGCCGCGCCTTCGAAAATTTCGGCCCGGGCCCGTACGCGACGCTTGGCCCACGGGTCGCGCTCGAGGTTCTGGCTATGATGCCCCGCTCGACGAGGCCGGCCAGTATGCGGGACGCGGTCGGCCCGTTGACCCCCAAGGTCAGCCTCGTCAGTCGCGCGTTGATCGTCTCGGTCTCGGCGAGTACCCCGATCAGGATGCGATCGTAGGAGTCGCTGCTGCGGTGCCGGTATGTGAGCGCCGCACCGAGGGCCGCGACCACATGTTCCCGGAACCGGTACAACGGGAACTGCTGCCGTCGCGTTTCCCGAGTCGGCTCGAGCATCCGTACGGATTCGTCGCATAACCTCTCGAGGGCGAGTTGCGCCGCGCTGGTGGACCGCTGAATCAGCGGAGCGAGGCCGCGCGCGTCGATCGTCCGCTTCCGGCGCAGCGTCGTGAGGATGATCATGGCCTCGGCGTCGCGGACCTCCGACGACAACGTTGCGACATAACGAATCACCGGTGCGAGGGGGCGACCGCCGATCAGGTTCACCGCCACCTGCGAGAAGTCGGCGTTGAAGGTCGGCGGCCGGTATCCCACCCTGCCCATCTCGGTATACATGCGATCGACGCCGCTTCCGGCGGCTTCAGCCAAGCCGATCATGCGCGTCGCATACGCCAATACCGCATTGCGGGTGCGGGACGGGGTGGTGAGGACGGTATCCGCCGTCACTCCCGAAACGAACGGGCCCGGAGATGTCACCGTCAACTGGCCGGGGCTGTGCTCGACACTGATCGGGGTGGGTGTTCGGTAGTCACGGTGCATGACGGCATTGATCACACTTTCCCGCACTACAGCGGCGGGTAGATCCCCGACCTGGAGCTGCACGCCGCCCGTGATGTTGACCGAGGTGTGGTCCGTGCGGATCTCGATCATCTCGAGCACTCGACGAATGGCGACGATGAGCGGCCCGCCAAGATGTTCGTTGGTGATCAGCGCGCCGGTTGGGGTGCGGCGGAATGTGTAGGCGAACTCCTCCCGGCGCCCGGGGATCCCGGTGAGCAGCAGCGCGCCAGCATTGAGCAGTGTGGACGAATCGCTGACGAGCCCGAGGGCGTCGAGCAGCTCGTGGTCACCCAGTGCGGCGGAGACCAGCGACGACTGTACCGATTCCGCAAGCGTCTTGCGTAGTTCGGCCATGGCAAGCGGGCCGATATCGGCGGGCGAGATGCGCGAGTCCTCGGCAGACCAATCATCTCCACGTCTGTCCGCGACAACCCTGGCGATCCGAGCGTTGGTCATTTGTTGGCACGAGTCACCGACGCGTTCGCTGGTTCGACCGCCGACGGCGTGGACATCGGGGCTCACGGGCACTCCGATGACGAGGAAATCCGCGCCGTGATACGTGAGCATCTCGCATGCCACCACGAGCTGCGGCTCGGTGAGTTCGAATATCCGCCGTTGGGTCTTGACGACATCGAGGTTGGTACCGACAAGGCCGGACGGGCCGGGTGTCGCGTCGCGGACACCCACCACCACGATTCCGCCGCGCGCGTTGGCGAAACAGGCGACGGCCTCAGCGAGGTTCCGGAGGGTATCGTCCAGGGACCGACCATCCGTCTTGAACTCGAGCGTTTCGTCTTCGAGATCGCACGCGCGAGCGCCACCGACGACGGCGTCCAGGGCCTCTTGTGCCCGCGCGAGATGCATGGGTTTCTCCTCAGTTATCACATGCTCTGTCTTGACAGGCTATGTGATAACTGGTTGATAACTGCCGCAGAACTCGCGGTGTGCAAGCGCTCTGGCGAGCCGTGTTCATCGCTCGTCCTCGCCGTCGATGTCGTCGTCGCTGACGGCGGACAGCTCGAAGCGAGCCGAGTCTTCCTGAGCGAACCCCTCGTCGATATCGCGCTGAACGGTCTTGCCCATTGCGGCCTCCACCAGCTGGCACAGGCTCTCGCGCCGCACCGTGAAGAACGCCTCAAAGTCGTCGGCGCGTAATGCGTCTGCGGGCACGAGATGGGTGCCGATCAGCTCGTCCAGTCGCGATGATCCCAGTTGCGCCCGCGACTCGATCACCGTCAGGTACGACGAAGGTGCGGCGCCGCCGATCGTTCGGTTGGTGCGCGCGCTGATGGTCGTCTTGTTGACGATGCTCTCGCGATGCTCGTCGTCGATTCCGCTGTCGTTGCACCACTTCTGCGGGAATATGTGGTGTATGTCGACGGCAAGGTCGACGTACTGCACCTTGTCGAGTGCTTTGTCCTCCATCCAATCGCGAGCGCCACCCGCGAGGATGAGTGCGGCGATGCCCTTGTAAGCGGCGGCGTTCCGGGTCCGCAGCGAGTGCAGGCGCGACTCGGTGAAGTTGGCATCTTGCACGGTTCGAGGTATCGGGTTGGACTCGTCCCGTGCCCAGTCAGGAACCATCTCGATATCACGAGCGAACCGCGTCTCGATGGCTGAGCCATACAGCTCCCCCAGAACCCCGCACCAGTACCAGCGGATCAGCCGGTCGCTCACGCTGATGAGGTCGGCGTCCGTGCCAAGAACCACCTTGATCGCGGCGAGCGGCACCAGCTGCTTCGCGTACGGCACGTCGCGCCCCGCGAAAATATGCCGGTCTGCCAGAAACGTGGCCGCCCACACAAAAGCCTCGCGGAGCGGGTCACGCCACTGAAGGTAGTCCGCGAGCGTGAGCCTCAGGACATCCTCGCGCTTGGCGGAGATTGCGGGCGGCCGGCCAGACGTGTCGGCCAGGTGCCGCTGACGAGTCGTGAGCATGGTGACGGCCTGCAGGAAGTCGGTGTTTTCCACCGCAGCAAGAACCGGGTACGAGGACCATTTGAGTTGCGTCTCGCGCCAATCATCGTTCAGGCGGAAGTCCTCGCCCGACTGCTCGTAGTAGCCGGCGTCGCCGGCGAATACCGCCGTCAACAGTTCGAAGACGTTGAGTGGTAGGCCGCCGATGTTGACCTTCTCGAAAACGGTGGCAACGGCTGCCTTGTCGGTGCTCTCGTCGAGCACGATCGCCGGAATGTCGTAGGTCGCTGCCGGTTTGATGAACTGCTCGTGGAATCGCGTGCCGAGTTCCCAATCTTCTAGCTTCAGGATCCAACTCATGTAATCGCCGTAGAGCAGGTGGAGCGGGAAGTAGCCCTGCTGGCGCTCTTTGTCTTGGTCGCTCAGGTCAAGAACAACGTCCTTACCGAAGTTTTCGCGGACCACGCCGTCGGCCGGAATACTGATCACGGCCTCGTCCACTCGACCGGAGTCGTTCAATGCCGTTTCCATGTGGATGAGGTAGCGACGATCGAGCAGCTTGCCGCGGCTGTCCTTGGTGGCAACTACGCCGTCACCGCTGAGGGCTTGCGTGAGCGGTGTCAGGCGCTGCTGACCATCAAGCAAAAGGAACGTGGCCTCGGTTCCTTTCTTCAGCGCAACGCCTTCGATTGCGCGCGGTTTGAACCGTACCTGCGTATTTCCGGTCTTGAGCAGCATGACGGCACCGAGCGGATGGCCTCGCAGGACGGTGACCAACAGTTGGCGAATGCGCTCGTCCTCCCACTTGTAGCCGCGCTGAAAATCTGGCAACTAGATCTCACCGGAGCGCGTCCACGCCAGGTACTTGCCCAATTCGTACATCGGAGTCAAGAAACCCATGTCAGTCGTCGCCCTTGTCGAAGGTGAGGGTGGGTTGGGAGGTGGCCGCCGGGGCGGCGCGGGAGGCGTCGACGATCTCCGGCCAGGAGGTGGCGAGAGTGTTGAAGGCGAGGGCGTCCTTGGTCCAGGAGTTCTTCTCGGCAATGGAGAAGAGCAGGAAGGCGAGTTCCTTGACCGCGTCCGCCTCGATGGCGCCGTCGGGACGGCTGAGCGCTTCGCCGAGGAGCGCGCCGGCGGCGGGAACGCCGTCGGTGGCAAGGACGAGGATCAGGTGGTGCAGCGCCTCCCACGTCGAGACGTGAGCGTCGCCGATGACGTCGTAACCGGCGGGCATGTCCGCCGGTCGGATCAGGGTGACCTTGCCCGCCCGGGAGGTGAGGATGCCGGAGCGGTCCATGATCTCCACGGAGGTATTGCGGGCCCGGGCGATATTGTCGGCGTCCCCGAACTGGCCGGTGGCGTAACCGTGCTGCCGGTACCAGGTGATCGCAAAGCGGGTCGGGTCGTCGAAATCGCCCTCCTGTTCGGAGAGCACCTGATCAAGGATCTCGTTGATGCGGGCAAGGGCCGAGCGGACGCTCATCCGGGATCCGTCCGGCTCCAGCACCTTCGCGTAACGAGAGAACACCGCCATGCCCGGCCCGATCGCCGCCTGCGGCAGATCGACGGGCGCAATCGTCCCTTGCTGGAGGGTTCGCAGCGCAGCGGGCAATTCGGCCTGCAGCGCGGCGATCAACCCACGCCGGTCCGTCGTGGGCGCGTCGGCTGGACGTGGGCGCAACGACAGCACGATCGAAGAGGCGAGGGCGTTGGTACCGCTGGCCAGCATGCGATTACCTAGTTCGGAGCGCATGGGCCAGGTTCCCGTGATGGCCCAGCCGCCGTCGATCATGCCTTCGAGCAAGGTCTGCCAACCGGTGGACGCTGTACCTGCCTCGTCCTTCTCCGATTGCTTGAACGCATAGAACACGGTGATCGGGAAATTTTCGGAAGCGGCGGCGCAAGCGTTCGCGAAAACCTTGCGAAATCCTTGCTCGAAGAACTGTTCGGCGCCCTCCTTACCGTTGTGGCGGTACGGATTCGCGACGAGTTCCTCGGCCTTCGGCACCAACATGGTGGAGAGCAGATCCGGGTGAACGTCGCGCAGGGACCGCCGCAGCCAGACGTAGAAGAAGTCCGACAGGTCCGAATACCCAATGTTGTCGTAGTAGGGTGGATCCGTCGAGATCAACGCTCCTGCATAGCTTCTCGACGAAGCGTCTACTTGGGCCGCATGTCCATGAACGCCCACCCCGAGTGGCTCAATTGTTTCGGCGGTCCATCCGTATGAGTTCTCCCAGGAACCGGTGTTCTCGCCTAGTACCTGCACCTCGGCGAAATCCCAAGTAATGGGTATGGCCTGTCGCGCAAACGTAGAGCTAGTGGACTCTCGGCTGACATACCAATTCACGACCCCAGAGTTTCGATCCGTTAGTTTGCTGACTGCCATACCGAGATAGGTGGCGACGGCGTCGGCGTAGGCGGCGGCTCCGGTGCCGCCGTCGGCGAGCCGCTCGCCCTCGGGCATGCCGCCGGCGAGCGCGTCGGCCAGGGCCCGCCCCCGGGCCTCGCCGACCAGGTCGCTGAACGTCGTCAGCGCCGTCAACTGCCGGTTCGTGAACAGGTCCGCAAAGTCGGTAAGCCCGTAGGCGGGCGGCGAGAACCAACGCGGGTTTGTTGCCACATGCCCATCGGGAACATCATCTGGTCGCGAAACGCCTGCCGCCGCTTCGTGTTCCGGAGTCGGCGGCAGGTAAATGCGCCGCCTGTCCCCTTCAGCGACTACTGCCATCAGCTGCGTACCGAGCCCGCCAACGATCCCCTGGGTGCGGACGTACTCGGTCTCGGCCGCCGTGCCGCAGCCGATGCATACTGTACCGGTCCGCCCATACATAGTCCCGTCCTCGATGCCGCCGGGTGTGCCGGGTGCGGTCGCCGGATCGTGCCCGATGGTGAAGCGGACTTGGCCGTCCTGCACGGACGGGACGACGTATGCCTCTTTGCCCTTCTTCTTCCCTAACCACCAGGAGCGCACCAGCGGCATGCGAATGCGGCAGGCGGGGTTGGGGCAGGTGACGGTGCGCGCCCAAATCCACGCGATCACCGTGGCTTTCGAGCCGTCGGGAAGCATGGCTTTCGGGTACAGGTGCCCGATGCGCTTCTCGGCTTCATCGCGCATCCAGGAGCCGTAGCGGCGCACGTCTTCGGCGAGGCCGGTGGCCTTCGGCCAGTCGCCGAGCCGCTCGCCGGCCGTTCCGGGGAACACCGGCGGCCTACCGGCGAATTTCGGCGGGATCTCGATCAGCGCTTTGGTGATCAGCACGGCGACCGGGTTCAGGTCCGAGCCGTGCGCCTCCAGTCCGAGCCGCTGCGCCTCCAGCGGGATGGTGCCGCCGCCGCAGAACGGGTCCAGGATCGGCGGTGGGTTTCCTCCCGTGGACTTCAGGATCTCCGCGTGGGCGCGGCCGAGGATGTTGTTCTTGTTGGCGGTCGCGTTCTCCCACACGACAAGCTCTTTGATGATGCCGTGCAGACGTTCCCGCTCGGCGCGCTGGGCAGCCTCCGTGGGGAACTCTTCGGGACGCGCGGACGGATCGTCGACCAGTTGGGCGAAAAGCACCGCCCGGGCGGCGGCAAGCGGCCGGCGCGCCCACCACAGGTGCAGCGTTGAAGGATGCCCGTGCCGGATCGACTTCTCCCGCGCCGCCTCCTTGTTGATCTCCTCCAGCGGCAGCGCCACCTCGATCAGCTTTCGCTTCGGCGTCACGGGGGTGTCCGTCACTCTGGTTCTCCTCAAGGTGGTCGCCGGATCCAAGGCCACGAGGTCGCTGTGGTGGCCGGCGCTTTGGGGATCGGCGCGGCTCCGACCCTCGATCTCGTCCTTCGACGTTATCGGTCGTCCCCGACAGCGTCGAGACTGCGTCGGGGCGCCGCGCCACAGACCGGGACGCGCTGACACGCGGCTGAGTCGCGCCGCTGTTACAAGGACCGGAGTCGATCGACGTCGTCGGGCGGAATGCCTGCCTTCGGGGACGCGACGGTGTAGCCCAAATCGCGCAGGGATTGAGCCGCATCCTCGGGCGCATCTCGAACGACGGTCGCCACCTGCCTTCGCCGCCATTGCTCGCGGCCACGGCGCAATGCATCGATGCCCTCAGCTGTGCTGTCAATGCCGAATTCGTGAACCAGCACCTCCAACACGTCTTCCAGACATGGACGAAACCGTGGCCCACCGACCGGCAAGTGCAGGTCACTGAGCTTCGGCGTGCCAGTCATCTTTGCCCGGCGCCGACCTCGGGTCGTCGAGGTACCCGCCTTGCCCATGAGGTAACCGAAGGCATCCCGATGCGCATGAACCTGAATGTGCGCACGCGGAACGTCGTCGGACCGCGGACTCCGCATGTAGTCAAATCGCAGCAATGGCTCGGCATCACCCTCGGCGCGCACGACGATCTCGGATTGCTCGACCGCTAGGTAGCGGCCCGCGTGATCGAGACTGCAGAGATAAAGCACCTTCAGGTTCAGCAGTGGGTGACCACGTACCGCAAGCGGGATCCACGTATCCGGGTCCTGCCGCATGGTGACCCGTTCGGCCGCGCCACGGGCCGACGACGTCTCGACCGCGAACGGTGCACAGCCCGGCACCAGCGCACTGATCGTCGTGGTCAGATCGTCAGCGAACGCGGTGACCAGCTCATCGAGATCAACGGATTCATTTCCAGAGGAGAAAGTCGATGGTGGTGAGTTCATCGAAAAGGGCGTCCTCATCAACCGTCAGCTGATATTCGGCGGCACGCCGCCTGATCGCATCCTCATCGCCACCGAGACGCGCGATGATCTCAGCGCGTCGGCGGAGAAGCTCGTCGTCCGTGTGACGCCTGATCACAGCCCTCGACATGTCACGCCTCCTTCACCCACGTCCTCATCCGTACCGCCACCATAGCGTTGTCCACCGACAGTGCGACGGTCAGCGCGCTGGGAGACCCTCGCTCGTCGCGAGCGACACAGGCGCAGCGCCGTCAGAACGGGTCGGTACCCCGAGCCCAGGTCTTGGCCCAGTCGAGGCGGATGCCGGTGACATCCAGGCCGCCGAGATCGGTGGCGGCGAACGGATCGGCCAGGTAACGGACGTCGTCATACTCGGAGCCACGCGGATCGACGGCGACGAGCGCGAGGCGGTACCTCGGCGCGGCGTTCTTGCCCAGGATGACCTCGTTGTGGGTGACGAAGAAGTCGTCGGCACCCTGGATGCGGGCCTTGACCTCGATGCGGAGCGGGCCGCGGTCGACGACGGTCCCGGCGGAGTCACCGGCCGACGGCAAAACCTGGTGGGAAAGGATGTCGAAGCCCTTGTTGGTGAAGGGCTGCTCGATGGGGTGGCGGCCGATGATCTTCTCGGCGGCGAGGACGGCCTCGACCCCGCGCCGTTCGACCTCCTTGGTCTCCACCGCATGCACGGGGGCATCCGCCGGCAGGTCCTCCTGAACATCCGCGAGCGGCAGCACCAATGCCGCGGTGAGAACCCGCGGCGGCCGGCTGGAGAGCTGCAGTTGCTTGTCGATGAGGGCGACCCGCGCGGCGAGACGTGCGTCGAGTTCGGAGGCGCGGCGACCGAGCACCTCCGAGCTTTGTTTCGGCCTCTCGCTCGCCCGTTCCTTGGCCGCGGCGACGACGGCGTCCGCAGCAAGCCGGTTCATCTCGCGGGTGAGACGCTCGTGAACCTTCGTCCGCAGACGGATGAGTTCACGGGTACGGGCGGCCCTGATCTCGGCGAGATATTCGGCGAGCTGATGGTTGATGATCCAGCCGATGGTGGCCTGTTCGGCGTCCGGTATCCACGATGCCTGCCGCACCTGATCAACAGACCGGCCGGCTGGCGCGGCAACGCAGTCGAGATACGGCGCGGGTCCGGCATCGCGGACGGTGCCGTCCGGCGCGACCCACGCGTAGCCGAACCGGCGGGCGATGGTCTCGCCGGTGGCGTCGACGATCTCCTCGGCAACACCCACCAACAGGTGCGGGGTGTCGAGCACGCCGGACACGAGAACGGTTCCCCTGTCGAGTGTTTCCGCCAGCGCGGCGATGGTGCGGTCGGTGACGGCATCGTGCAGTGGATGGCCCGGCGCGATCAGATCGGCGCGCGGGCCGCCGTCGATCTCCACGTGTTCGAGATCGAAGGTGACCCGCTCATAACGGGTCGCGATCGGAGCGCTGATGCGGTGGGTGTCAGCGCGATGCCGCCCAGAAGCGGGCAGTGCCTGTCGCACGATCGCCGGGACGTGGGTGATCTCGAACCGGCCCTTTTCGCGGCGGGCGAGCCGCCCGCCCAACCGGCGGAACCCGGCGGTGAAGGCGCCCTCGATGTAGTGCGGCTGCAGCCGGCGCGCGCGGGCCTCGTCCATCTGGCGGCGCATGGTGTCGAGTTCGGTCCGGGTGAGCGTCTCCTGGGCGAGGGCGCGCTCCTCCAGGAGTTCCTCCAGGCCCTCGCCGACCTGGCTGTTGATCACGAGCAGCATGTTCATCTTGGTCTCGACGCGGTCGCCATAGCGGATCGCCTCGATCAGCAGATCCCTGAGTGGGGTCTCCTCGAAGGCGACGCCGAGTACGTCGAACACCTTGCCGCCATACGCCTGTCGCTGCTCCTCGATCTTCTCGAGCAGCCGCTCGAAAACGGCGCCCTCGCGGGTGTTGCTGGCCACCAGGTTCCACAGGCGGCACACCTCGGTCTGACCGATGCGGTGCACGCGGCCGAAGCGCTGCTCGATCCGGTTCGGATTCCATGGCAGGTCGTAGTTCACCATCAGATGCGCGGCCTGCAAGTTCAACCCCTCGCCGGCGGCGTCCGTGGCGAGCAGCACGTGAACGTGCGGGTTCTTGGTGAACTGTTCAGTAATCTCCCGGCGCCCGCCGCGCCGAATGCCGCCGTGAATCACCTGCACCGCTTCGGGTTTCCCGAGGAGCGCATCGATACGAGCTTTGAGGTAGTTCAGCGTGTCACGGTGCTCGGTGAAGATGATCAGCTTCCGCGAACGGCCGCTGCCGTCGGTGAGCAGGGTGTTGTCCTCGAGGATCGTGCGTAGTTCCACCCACTTCCGGTCGGCGCCGGAGTCGCGCACCCGCTTGGCCACAGCGGTGAGGTCCTTGAGTTCGGCGATCTCGGCGTCGAGTTCGGCGACGGTCTTCGCTGCGGTGGCGGAGTCAAGGAGTTCCTCCTCGAGCTCTTCGACTTCCGCGGCGCTGTAATCGTCGCCGAGTGTGCCCCACGGATCCGACGGGCCGCGGCCGAGAACGTCGTCATCTTCGGTTCTTCCGCTGATCACATCCTGGCGGTGCTTTTCAAGCCGAGCGGTGCGGCGAAGCAGGGACCGGTAGATCGCCTCGGGGCTGGAGGCGAGGCGACGCTGCAGCACGGTGAGCGCGAAACCGACTGTGTTGCGGCGCTTTCCGTCGAGCTTGTCGGCGAGATTCATGCCTTCGCGCACGTAATCGGTGACCTGGTCGTAGAGGTCGAGCTCGCTGTCGCTGAGCCGGTACGGCACGGTCTCGGCGATCCGTTCGGGGAACAGTCGGCGACCCTCGAAGGTCAGCAGATCCTCCTTGATCATGCGGCGCATGGCGCCGGACACGTCACCGTCATGAATGCCGCGACGGAACCTGCCGGCGAAACGATCCTTGTCGAGGAGCTGCAGGAAGAGCTGGAAGTCTTCCTCCTTGCCGGAGTGCGGGGTCGCCGTCATCAACAGCAGGTGGCGGGTGCGCTCGCCGAGCAGTTCGCCGAGCTGGTACCGCTTGGTCTTCTCCAGCTTGTTGCCGAAGAAGTGGGCGCCCATGCGGTGCGCCTCGTCGACCACGACGAGATCCCATTCGCTGTCGCGGAGGTGGCCCAAGAGATCGTCGTTCCTGGCGAGTTGGTCCATGCGGGCGATGAGGTACGGATGGGTATCGAACGGGTTGCCGGAAACGGTCGCGTCGATCAGTTGGTTGGTGAGGATCTCGAAGGTGAGGCCGAACTTGAAGGCGAGCTCGTCCTGCCACTGTTCGACGAGGCCGCCCGGGGCGACGACCAGACAGCGATTCACGTCGTCGCGCAGGATGAGCTCTTTGACGTAGAGCCCGGCCATGATCGTCTTGCCGGCACCCGGATCGTCCGCGAGCAGGAACCTGAGCGGACGTTGCGGGAGCATCTCGCCGTAGACGGCGCGGATCTGGTGCGGCAACGGCTGCACGTCGCTGGTGGCGACGGCCAGCATAGGGTCGTACAGCCCGGCCAGCCTGATGCGCTGCGCCTCGGCGGCCAGCTTGAATTCGGCGGCATCCGCGTCGAACGGCCTGGCGTGCGCTGCGGCCGTGGTGATCGAGCCCTCCGCGTCGCGGAAAAGGACCTGTTGTGCGAGGCTGCCGTCGATGCGTTTGTAGGTCAGTTCGGCGGCGTTGGCGCCACGCATGTCGGCCGCAATAACATCGACCGTTTCCCCGGGGATGACGCCGAAGAGCTTGGAGCCGGGTTTGATGTCCTCGAGCCTCATCACGAACCTCCACCTGTGCCGACGCGAGCCGGCCAGCGTAGCGCGCGAAACCGACGGTTCACAAAGGGGCCGCAAAGGTCGTCTGCGGCGAACGGATCGGCGAGGCGGCGAACGTCCTCATGCCAATGGACAGCCTTCACGACCGCCCACGGGCAGGTTGAGATGCCCCTTGACATGCTGACGCAGGCACAGCCGACCGGACGGACCTGACCGGTCACGACGTGCCGGTCGAGTGAGAAGGCCGGGCCTGTTCCCCAGAGCTGGTCTCATCGTTCGGGCCGGGCGCGACCCCGGTGGTCTCGCGCCGCGTGGGGAGGGCAGCGAGCTGTTTCGCCATCACCAGTTCGCGCCCGCCATGAGGCAGCGGCGCACCCAGACAACGGCTCTCGATGTAGCCCTGACGGCGGTACAACGCCACGGCGGGCCCGTTGCCGGGCACCACGCCGAGCCTGACCAGTGCCGCACGCGGCTCCGCCCACCGCTCGACCGCAGCAATCAGCTCGGCCCCCAGACCTTGACCGCGCATCGCCGGGCTGACCCACAGCGAGTGAATCCAGGCCGCGCCATCCTCGAGGACGCCGCGGATTAATCCGACGGGCAGGCCGTCATCGAGCGCCACCAGATTCATCGCGGACGGATCGAGTAGTCGCGCCCGCCAGCGCCGCTCGCCGTCGTCTGCCCACTCCGCGACGGCACGCGGAAACGACTCTGGCGCGTCGGCGAGCGCGGCCATCCGAACCGCTATCCACAACGGCCAGTCGGACTCGGTCCGGACGGTCATCAACACGACCACTTTGCTTGCACCTCCTGGGGGTTGTGGCTGGGGTTGTTCCTGGGAGTTGTGTCTGTGCGGGCGACTCGGCGGCAGGCCACCAGGCGCCGGCAACCACGGCGAGGTGGGTGCGTGGTCCCGCATGTCGTCACGGGAATGACGTCGAGCCGTCGAGCGATCACGCGCACGTCCGGCGGCCGCTCAACGCAGGATGACGATGGGGCGCCAGTCGAGCACATCACGGCTGGCCGAGGCGTCGCGGGCCTTGACGATGACTCGCAGGTCGACAGCCCGCAAGCCCTGATCGCCGACGGCACGGGCGGCCTCGACGGTGATCTCGCTGTAGAGCGTGTCGCCTTCGCGGACCGGGCCGGTGTGGTCGCAGCCCCGCCACCCCGCGACGGTGATCAGTTGCGGCAACGCCGTGGCGACCTGGGTGAGCGCTAGCCCGATCGTGTGCCCGCCGTAGACGAGCCGACCGCCGGGCCGACTGAACTGGTCGTGATGTACGTGGGCGAGGTTCAGGGTGAGTCGGGCCAATTCTGCCGCGCCGGATACGAGCTCTCCGGACGAGAAGGCCCAGGTCGCACCGACCTCCACCGGCGGACCCTCGGGCGGAGCCCAACGAGCTAGGTCCCAGGTGCCCAGCATGTCGATGAGCGGCTGGATATCCGGCTCGTGACCGAGCGACGACAGGTCGTCGGAGTGTCCCGTACGGATCGACTCATCGCGCAACGGGAGCATCGCGCAGCGCCAGAAATCAAGAACCGGGCGCTCCTGCTGGTCGATGGTGGTGATTCGCAGCGCGGCCATCCCGGACGGACGGCTCGCGTTCTGTCGCAGGCCGACGACCTCAGTCCGCGTGCGCAAGGTATCGCCGATCGCCGGCAGTCGATGGAACGCCAGCCCACGGTAGAAGAGATTGGCGATCACCCGCTGGGTGACGACGGTGGACTGCCCGATCGCGACGTCCCAAACGAAACCGGGGTCCGCAACGCACAGCCCGGAAACTCCCGTCGCCAGATCGGTGTCGAGGGTCAGTGGCAGCCGACTGCCGAGTATCGACTGGTGCACCGCTGCGCGCCCGTCGGTGAGCGTGTACGCCGGCGCCGTGAAGACGGCGCCAGCCTCGAGGTCATCGAAATAGGGACCTTCGTACGATCCGATCACTGGATCCCCACCCGGCTCAGCACGCGACGGGCCTGCGCGGCGATGGCCTCATCGAGCATCCGGCCCCGCCATTCGCAGGCGCCTCGCCCGTCCCGTGCCGCCTCTGCCAGCGCGGCCAGGATCTCCTGGGCATCGCCCACGGCCTCCGCATCGGGGGTGAACGCTTGGAGCACCACCTCGATCTGTTGCGGATGAATGACCCACTTACCGTCAAATCCGTTTCGTTCGGCGCTCCGCGCAGCCCGCACCAATGCGTCGTCGGCGGCCACCGAGAGCAGCGGACCGTCAATCGCCGCCAGCCCGGCCAGCCGGGCCGCCAACAGGACCGCGTCCTGGGCGAACTGCCAGGAGGAATCGACATGCCGACCGAATGAGGCCGCGAGGTCGGCGTAACCGATGACCAGAGCAACGAGGCGGTCGGTGCTGGCCGCCAGGTCTACTGATCGATGGAGCCCGGCCGGCGACTCGATCAAGGCCTGGAGACCGAGAGGAGCGACGCGACCGCACGCCCTTTCCAGCGCGTCGAGTCGAGAGGCCAAGTCGCGCAACAAGAGTGGGTCTTCTACCTTCGGCACGACAACCGTGTCCACGGCCGCGTTCGTCGCGCACGCCGCGACGTCGTCGTCGTACCACGGGGAACCCACCGCGTTGACCCGTACGGCCAGCAGGCCTCGTTCCCTTCGGCCGAGTCCTGCCACGGCGAGGCGCGCGAGTTCCTTGTGATCGATGGAAACGGCGTCTTCGAGGTCGACGACCACCTCATCCGCGGCTGAGGCGAGCGCCTTCAACACCTTGCGCGGCTCGTCGGCCGGCACGCTCAGCACGGCCCGTCGTGCGCCCTTGAGCACGCTATCGGCGGTCATGACGCTTCAGCCCCGACGCCCCGAACGTGCCGTGCTGGGATCTCACCCTCGCCGAGCCTGAACAACATGGGCCGCACCCCGACCGTCTCATTCGTCATCCACGCCACCTGCAGCGGCGACCGGAAAGAATCCTCGCCGAACGTTACCTGTCTTCATCACGATCCGGGACGCCCGCCCAGGGCGGCATCCAGGGCGAGCGTCCTGGCCATCTCGTTGTCCACGATCATCAGTGGCTCGTCCACGCCCATGCCGGGTTTGGCCAGGACCTGGGTCGCGCCGACGGCCATCGCCACGTGGGTGCAGGCCCGGGCGGACACATCCGTCTCGGCGCAGGTCCCGCCCAATACCACCCCAACCCCGCTGTCCCGGCACATCAGCGCGGCATCCACGGTATTGGCCAGCGATCCGAGGTCGGGGGTCTTGATCTGGATGAGGTCGGCGGCGCCGGCCCGACAGAACTCGGCGATGTCATCGACGTCATTGGCCCATTCGTCGGCGACGATACGCACCGCCGATCCCTGCTGTGCCAAGAGCTCCCGGAGCGTTGCCAGGGCGTGCACCTGGGCCTGCCGGCTTTCGGCGCCGATCGGGTGCTCGATCCGCAACTCGTACCCTGCCGCTGCCCGTTCCAACCTGCACAGCAACTCGGCCGCCCTCGCCAGGTCACCGCCAGCGGCCACACCGACCTGCCCGTACACATCGAAGTGCAGCACCGGCCGGTAACCCGGGGCGCCCAGTTCCGCCACCCGCCCGGCGACCCAGCCGACGTATTCCTCCAGGAGGGCACCGCCGGGTCCGACCAGGGCGGGGGTGTTGATCAGGCCGTGCGGGAGGACTTCGACGCCCTTCAGGATCATCTTGTCCACGTTGTCGTACCGATCCTCACCGGACTGGGCGTAGATCGGCGGCCTGTGCAATGGGCCGTCCAGACCCCACTCTTGCTGGATGGTCCAGGCCGGGATCCCGTGGGAGGCAGCATGTGCCGCCGCCGCCAACAGCGCCTGGGAAAGACCGTAATCGGCGGCCCGACGGTGCGGCAGGCTCTCGGTGAGCCCACGTGCGGCCCGGTCGGCCTCCCGGAACTCGTCCACCGCCAACCCGATCAAGCCCGGAACGACCGCATCCTGCAACTGCTCGATCAGCGTCGCGGCACGCAATCGAGGTTCCCGACCGGCCACCCCGGAGTATTGAACTGTGGCCGCGTCTCCGGTGACGACGGCCCCGTCGGACAGCAGCAGCAGCACCGAGACCGCTTCCGCCGGCTCACGGATCGCGCCGAATCCAGCGGTGACGGGATCGCCGAGGTAACGGAGGCCGTCACGGCCGGCACCGGCATGTATGGCGGCCTGGTCGTCGAAGAAGTACCCACCGCGTGCCGGGACCAGCAGTACCCGGTCCACCGCCAGCGCTCGCGTCATTGCACTCTGTCCTGTTCTGTCCGGTGGCCGATCCTGGCTGGCCGTCATGTCGGCGGCATGGGTCACCGAGGGGCTCCGAACGCGCCGTCGGCGCGAGCCTCGGCAAGCTCATCGCCGGTGTAGCCGAGAAGATCGGTCAGGATCTGGTCGGTGTGCTCGCCCAGCCGCGGGGCTCTGACCGCCGGCCGGGCTGACGGCCCGACCCGCACCGGCGAGCTGATCGTGCGGATGGTGCCGTATCGCGGATGCTCGGCCTCGACGACGGTGCCGCGGGCAACGGTGTGCGGGTCGGCGAAGGCCTCCGCGACGCTACGGACCGGCCCGCACGGCACGGACACCCGAGAGAACCTCTCGACCCACTCCGCCACCGACCGCCCGGCCAGCACGGCTTCCAGCAGCGGCATCAGCTCGGCCCGGTTGCGCTGCCGGTCGGCGAGCGTCGCGAAGCGGGGGTCCTCGATCAGCTCGTCACACTCGGCCGCCTGACAGAACCGCTGCCAGAACTTCTCCTTGGGTGCGGCGATGACCAACCATCCGTCCGAAGCCTCGAATGCCTGGAACGGAATGATCGACGGATGCGCCGAGTGGTGGGTGCGGGTGGGCGCATATCCGGCATTGAGATGCCATACCCCGGGATAGCTCAGCATCGCCATGGCCGTGTCGTAGAGGCTGATATCGCAGTCGGTTCCGATGCCGTCGCGACGCGCCGCC
>OFTX01000369.1_pt1 | contig 25094 bp, 24 predicted proteins | sample 1775051 | NCBI WGS metagenome assembly OFTX01 (sample SAMN08195772, study PRJEB24354) | sludge metagenome | isolation source: sludge from phenol fed wastewater aerobic bioreactor A | place: India: Nagpur | collected 2016-09-15
CCACGAGCGCCGCGAGATTCGGTGGGTAGCCGCTCTCGTCGCTCCCGCGCGCCACCTCCCCCTTCTGTGCCGCGTCGTAGTACGCGTCGATGGCGTGACGAATGTCGCGCAGCGCCCGCCGCAGTTCGATTTCCTCGCTGCGGCGCCGGACCATCTGCGTCAACGGAGCGGCCGTTCTCGCGAGCAATGCCAGCAGCGCCAGCGTCACGCTCATTTCGATCAACGTGAAGCCCGACATCCGGGCAGGCGACGCGCTTCGCGCGTGTCGACGACGCCCGCTCACTTGCCGTCCGCCTTGGGGCCGACGACCTTTCCCCCGAAAACGCGTGGCGGGTCGTCGCGATCTTCGGGCGACGACGGAAAGCCGCTGTCGGCGGGGTCCTGCGCGGCCGATTCTGGCGATGACTCCCGTGGGGACCGGGCGGGATCCGACCCGCCCGACGAGGACGCCCCCGGCATCTGCCGCCAGGCGCGCGGTGACGAACGGGAGGGAAATGCATCCGACAGCGCATCCGCCGCCACGTCAGGCGGCGCGATGCGTGCCGGGCGCCCGGATGAAGCCGCCGCGTCCGACGGTAAGTTGGAGATCACCATGTGCGTCGTTGGGCCGAGTCGCAGCGCGTCGCCCGGATGTTGCTCCGTGCCGCTGTCGAAGCGGCTCACGCGAGACGCCGGCACGGCCAGGCTGCGTTCGACGTGCGGGGTGATGAGCAGCACCACCTCCGTCTTGGCATGGTCCTCGGATTGCGAACCGAAAAGCCGACCCAGCAGCGGCACCCGGCTCAGTCCGGGTATGCCGGACATCTTCTCGCGTGTCTCGCGATTGATCAGTCCGGCAAGCACCTGTGTCTCATTGTTGCGGGCGGAAAGCGTGGTTTTCGCCGTACGCGCGCTCAGGTTGTAGGCGATGAGCCCGGTCTTCGTCTGCACCTGCCGGGTGATGTTGCTCACATCCAGCGCGACCTTGATCACGATTTCGTCGTTCAGACTGATGCTGGGCTCCACGTCGAGCTTCAGACCGACGTCCTGATATGTCAGCGATTCCGTGACCGCGCCGTTCAGGTTGGTCGTGCTCACGACGGGTACGCGTTCGCCAATGCTGATCGTTGCTTTCTCGCGATTGCGCACCCGAATGCGCGGGTTGGCAAGGATCTGCGCCTTGTTCGCCTCCTGCAGCAGATTCAGGCGTGCCAGCGGCGCCGTAACGTCGAGATCGACGGCGTCGCCGCTCAGTCGCCCGAACCGGCTCAGCGCGACGCCGCCGCCGGCGTCCCGGACAGCGTCGGAGAAGCGCAGCGACACGCTCTCCGGATAACGGATGCCGAGATCGAGCAGACCATCGTTGGAGACTTCGAGCACCTGCACGTCGAGCGTCACCTCGGAGGTCGGCAGATCGATCACGTCGATCATGCGGGAGATCGCGTCGAGCGCCTCGGCACTGTCGCGCACCGTGATCGCGCCCAGACGCTCGTCCACGAACAGGTTGCGCGGGCGCATGAGTTGCCTGATCTGCGCGGCGGCCTTCTTGACGTCGGCATAGCTGAGGAAGAATGTCTGCACCGCGAGCGACCGGTACCGGGCGAGCTTCTCGGCGGTCGCCGGGAAAATGAGTAGTGTGTTGGCATTGAGAAACTGCTTTTCCAGACGGTTTGTCGAGAGCAACAGATCGATGACGTCCCCGGCGGTGGTTTGTGTCGCGTCGAGGCTCGCGCGTGCTGCACGATCGAGGTCGCTGTCGAGCACGAAGTTGATCCCCGTGACCTGCGAAATCATCTCGAAAATCGCGGGCAACGGACGCGATTTGATACTGAGCGAGACCGGCTTGCGCAGCACGGCGGCGGCCGACGCCGGTGCGGGAGGCGGTGCGCGGTCGAGGATGCTTCGAATCCGCTCCGCCAACGCGATGGCTTCCCCCCAGTCGGGCAGTTGGCGCAGCACGCGAGACACGATGCGCAGCGCCGCGCGCGGATCGCTCGATGCCCTGGCTTGCGCATCGGCCAACGATCCTCGAAGGCGGTCGCGAATCCGCAGCCGGTCGAGCCACTGTGCCGCCGCCTGATTGGCGGGGTCGAAGCGCAGCGTTTGCGTCAGCCAGTGCCTGGCCTGCGCTTCGTCGCCGCGCGTAAGGGCGTCGCTCGCGTTGCGCAGGTACTGCGCCGCGAGTTGCTCGCGTACGAGCAGATAGCGTGTTCGCAGAGCGATGCTTTGCGGGTCGTTGCGCAGGTGTTCGGCAAGCCGCGTGACGGCGCCGGCGAGATCTCCCTTGCGGACGGCCGCGTCGCTCTCGGACAACGCATTCGGCACGGCGCAGCCCCCGAGCGCCGCAAACAGGCAGAGCACGCCGAGTCGCGCGAGTAATCGGGCCACGGGGCGAGGCTGCGCGCCGCCCGCACTACCGGTCGCGATGGACATCGGGTTCAGTCCCGGCGAGGCCCCGCATGGGGTTTGGCAGCGGCAATGTCATGTGGCGGGCGTCGGTCCGGCGCGTGTAGGTCAGCGATGTTGCGTCGATGCGATCGAGCCGAAACGCGCCGGCAAAAGTGTCGCCCGGCGCAACGCGGCCCGGCGCGTCGCAAGCCTCGCACAGTAACCACGTCTGCCCGCGTCGCTCCAGTACGACGACAGGCGGGCGGCTGTCGAAGCGCCACACCGCCGCCACGTCGAACACGGGTGACGGCGCCTCTCTCGGCCCGGTTGGCGCACGAGGGGGCGTGAGGCTCGATGCGGCTTGTGCGCGTGGTTCGCCCGGCGATGGGCCCCAGTGCCGGGCGGCGAACAGATCGACGTCTGGCAGGGCACCGTCCTTTGCGGGGGCGGAGGGCGGCTGCTTTCGATGGGCCACGGTGCGGGCGCGATGCGTGGACGCGTCGCGCTGCGCGGGCGCTGCGGCGCTCCGTGCCCGGCGGTCCTGCCACGCCAGCCACGCACTGGCGCAGAGGGTCGCGGCCAGCAACCCACCGACGATACGAGACGTGTTCATCGGCCGTCCTCCCGGAGGGTGAGCCGCACGTGCGCGACGACGTGGGCGTCGGCGATGTCCTGGCGTTCGATGGCGACCGTCTCGAGTTCGGCGCCCCGCAACGCACCCAGTTCGCCCAGTGCCTTGCGCAGGTCCGGATACTCGCCGGTGAGCGGCAACATCACGGCCAGGTGCTCGCCGCCGGCCTTCAGACGAGTCAGTTGGTACTGCACGTCGCCCGCGAATAACCCGTTGGTGCGAACGATGTCGAAGATGCGGCCCAGATCGGCCGAGTATCCTTGTGGCCCGTCCCGTGACGCCGCGCTTTGCGGCAGGGCAGCCGCGCGTGGCGCGAGGCGTCGCAATTCAGCACCGCAGCCGGCGATACGGCGCTCGGCGTCACGCAGTGCGGGCGCGATCCAGATGACCTTCATCGCGAGCACGACGATGGCCACGGGAGCGAGCAGCGCAAGGCCGGCGAGGGCGGCGACAGCCCCCGAAACGCCAGGGGTGCCGACACGTTGCACGACAGCCGCGCAGCCCCATCGGAGGCGGGCGACCGACACGCGGAGGCGATCTCGGGCGATGCTCATGAAGCCACCTGCGCGCGCAGCGTGAGCGTCATCGATGCCTCGACGACGGGTGCGTCGGACGCTGCCTTGCGGGCACTGTGGTGCCACTGGATGTCGAACGTCGGTTCCAGCCGCGTGGCGAACGCGATCATGCCGTCGACGTCACGCGCCTCGAAGCCGAGACGCGCGGTGCCGGCGTCGGCCGTCACCTCGATTCGACGCAAGGCGATATCGGGCGAGAGCGCGGGGCCCAGGCGGTCGAGCAGTGCCAGTGCGCGCGCGGTGTCCGCCCCGACGTGTGCTGACGGCACGGCAGGTGTCGGGGCACCGGTGCCGTGGGCGCCATCACAGCGACGCTGCGCATTCGCGACCTCGCGCGCGAGTACGACGGCTTCGGCCTGCGTGGCCCGAACGCGCTGCGCGTCGTGCCAGACGATCCACGCCAACCCGGTGAGCGCGATCGCCGTCGCGGCGCATGATGGGCCCAGGTGGCGTGTGGTTCGCGCTCGAAGATCCAGAGGCGCGGCGGCGCGGTGCCACCGTGTCAGGCGCCACACGTCCCGTGCAACCTTTGCAATGCCTGCCGTCGCGCAACGAAATCGATGTGTCATGCGCTCTCCCACAGCCAGGGGTGCGGCGCTGCGGCGCTGCACGCTTCACGCCCCACGCAGATCCGGTCGTCATTGGGCGACGGTGCCCGACCGTGCGCACGCGCAAGCCACAACGGTGCGTCGTCGACACCGCACAACGTCTGCAGGGTGTCCAGCGTCTGAGCCACGCATCGCTGCGCGAGCGGCAGCGCACAGACGTCGTGCCACCGCCCGCCACGTCGCAACAGGCATGACAACCCGCCGGTGTGATGTACCGCAATCGATGCATCGGCACTCGCATCGAGCGGCGTGCGCCGTACGACTTCGTGCAGTACGTCGCGGCAGGTTACCCAGCGCAGACGCGCTTGCACCACGAGGCGATGCACATGGTCGAGCCAATCGCCGTCGACGGCCACCGCGAGGTGGGGGCAGCCGAAGGCCGCGTGCGTCATCGCGATCTTCCATCCGCGCGACATGCCTCCGAAGCGGCGTGCGAACCGACCCGCGGCAAGCGCTTCGAGGTCGCGCAGCGATCGCGCGCCATCGGGCCATGGCACGACCTGATAGTGCGCCAGACCGAAACCCGCCAACACATGCAGGCGATCCATGCGACACAGTCGCCCGCGCGGCAGCGATGCCATGGCTTGCGCGCAGCCCTCGACGCCGCCGGTGTCCAGGCGCAGGCGCCAAATGTCGTCTGTGCGCCGGCGGACGTTCGAAATTCCCACCGGTCGCGACGCCGCAAATACCACGTCGCGCTCGACAAGTACGACATGCTCACGAAATCCCAAAGACACGGATGACCTCCTGCAGGGTGGTGGCCCCGGCGCGTGCGGCGGCCACGGCGGCGTCGTTCATGAAAACGTGCCCGCCTTCGCGCGCGATCCGGCGCAACTCGGTAGCCGGCGCGCGATGCCGCAAGGCTGCCGCGATCGCGTCGTCGATCTTCAACCACTCGGCCACCGCGATCCGACCGGCATATCCGGTGTCGCGACATGCTTCGCAGCCGACGCCGCGACGCCACCGCCCGTGCCGGATCGATGCCGCATCCAGCCGCATCGCCGCCGTGGCGTCGCGCGGGGGGGCGTCGTGCACGGCGCACGCCTCGCATACGCGGCGCACCAGGCGCTGTGCCACGATGGCCCGCAGCGCTTCGGTCACGCTCACGGGGTCGAGACCCATGTGCAGCAAGCGCTCGAGTACGCCAAATGCCGAATTGGCGTGCAGCGACGACAGCACCAGATGTCCTGTGAGGGCCGCTTGCACTGCGATGGTCGCCGTCTCGCCATCGCGAATCTCGCCGACGAGGATGGTGTCTGGGTCGTGACGCAGAATCGAGCGCAGGCCGCGAGCGAACGTCAGTCCCTTCTTCTCGTTGACGGGAATCTGCAAAACGCCGGGCAGTTCATACTCGATCGGATCCTCGATGGTGATGAGCTTGCGTTCGCCGCTGTCGGACTCAGCCAGCGCGGTGTGAAGCGTGGTCGACTTGCCGCTTCCTGTCGGGCCGGTGACGAGCAGCATGCCGTGCGGCTCGGCCAGCGCGGCACGAATGCCGGTCACCGTGCGCGTGTCGAGGCCGAGCGTGGTGAATGAGCGCGCGGCGTTGCGATGGCGCTTGTCGAGAATGCGCAGCACGGCATCCTCGCCGTGAATGCTCGGCATGACCGATACGCGAAAATCGACATCGCCGCCCTCGATGCGCGCCCTGAACCGCCCGTCCTGCGGCACGCGCCGCTCGCCGATATCCAGCCCGGCCAGCACCTTCAGACGCGAGATCGCCTGCCCGGCATCGTCCTGCCCCGGCCAGCGGCCGGCCAGGTGCAGGACACCGTCGATGCGGTAGCGAATGGCAAGACCGTCCGCAGCCGTCTCCACGTGGATGTCGCTGGCGCGCGCGCGCAACGCGTCGAGCAGCGCGGCATCGACCAGACGAACCACGGCATCGCTCTGCCCGTCGATGCTCGTCCGCGAGATCTCCGTGACGCGGCGCGCCGTGCCGCCGGCGTCGTCGCCGACGCCGGTCGTATCGAGTACACGTTCATGGCGTTCGGCGTCTTCGAGCGTGCGCATCACTACGCCGGGCATTGTCATGGCGGCGCGCATCCGGCTCGCGGCCCGGTGCGCGACGCACCAGCTGCGTACGGCCAGATCGAACGGATCTTCGAGGACCACATAGCGCATGCCGTCGACATGCACGGGCAGCACTCGGTGACGCACGGCATCCGACAGCGGCAGGTGGGCGAAGTCCGTCGCCGCCACGAGCGACGCGGGCGCGAGCGCCTCGAGTCCGGCCGCGCGCGCGACGGCGGGAAGCAGCGACGCGTCGGCGACGAGTCGCCGGGCAATGTGCTCGCCCAGTGGCTCGCCCGCGGCCCGCGCATCGTGCTGCCAAAGGCGCAGCGTGTCGTGACGGCGGGAGGACGATGTCATCGCGTCACCCCTGAAGACTGCCGGCGAGCTCGAAGATCGGCATGTAAAGCAGAAACACCACCAGTCCGATCACCCCGCCGACGATGAGCATCAGCACCGGTTCGAACACCCTGCTGAACGTGTCGAGCGCGCGCGCGAGCGACGCATCGTGAAACTGGGCAATGCGCTCGCACATCGCGTCGATGCCGCCGCCGCGCTCGGCGACACGCAAAAGGCGCACCGCGATGGGGGTCGTCAGGCCATGGGCGAGGAAGGCGTCCGACATCGGCACACCGGCGCGAATCTGCGCCAGCGCACCGACGCTGGCGTGTGCGTAACTCGCGGGCAACAGACGGCTCGCGAGGCCGATGGCGTCCACTGCGGGCATGCCGCCGCCCAGCAACATGCCAAGCGTGCGGTAAAAGCGCGTGAGCACGAATCGCTCGTGCTGCTCCCGCAGTCGCGGCAGTCGCCATACGGCGGCGAGCAGGCGCGATCGCACGTCCGGAGACCGGCCGGCGAAAAGCAGCGCCGTTGCCATCGCGCCGAGTCCGGCGAGCAGCGCCACGCGGTGCGCGTCGACCAGGGCGCCCCACCCGACAAGCAGGCGGCCGGTGGCGGGGAGGTGCGGCGCGGACTGCAGGACGGCAGCGAAGCGCGGCACGACGTAGAACAGCAGGAAGGTGAGAATCGCCACGCCGGCGGCGATCACGACCGCGGGATAAGTCATCGCGGACTGGACCCGCTTGCGCAGCGTCTCGACGTGCTGCTCGTACTGGCGATAGCGCAGGAGGGCGGCGGCGAGGTGTCCGGTGTGCTCGGCGGCCGCGACGCTTGCCACGAACAACGGCGGGAAAGTGGACGGCAGGCGGCCTAGCGCGACGGAGCACGGCAGGCCATCGTACATCGCGTTCAGCAGATCCCCGAAGATCCTGCCATCCGCGGCACGCGGCGCCTTCTCTCGCAGCGCTTCGATGGCCTCGACGACGGTCAGCCCCGCATCGAGCAGTGCGCCGAGTTCGTGGGCGAAGAGCGGTACATCGAAGCGCGGGGAGCGTGACGGCACGGCGAGCGGGCGCCCTGCGCGTCGGATCGACACCACCTGGCAGTCGTCCTCGGCGAGGCGCGCTCGCGCATGGGCGGCGTCGCTCGCCTCGATACACTCGACGCAGATTCGGGCGTCGCGAACCACGCGTGCTTCGAAGGTCGTCATGGCCGGTGTGCCACGGCAGACTGCGCGAGGCGCCGGTTTCGCTCGGCCACGAGGATCGCATAACGCTTGCGGACCTTGTCGGCATAGCGCTTGCGCAGCGACGCGCGCGTCTGGCCCGTGCCGGCGTTGTACGCGCCGACCGCTTCCCACCCGTAGCCGAACTGTTGCACGAAGCCCGCCAGAATCCATGCCCCCGTAATGATGGAGGTGCAGGCGTCTTCGCGCAGGCGGCGTTCCGTGACGCCGTATTTCGCCAGATGCGGCAGATGGATGCTGTTGATCTGCATCAGGCCGATGTCGCGCGTGCCGTTGCGGTTGACATTGCGAGCCGCCAGATCGAGGTTCGATTCGACTTGTGCGATGGCATACAGCAACAGTGGATCGAGGCGGTAGCGATTCGCGGCGACGTCCCAGCAATCGGCGCGGGCGCGGGGCGCGAATGCCGCACCGACCGTCGCGATGAAGAGGGCCGCCGCCACGCGTGCCATGACCAAACGCACGCGGAGGAGGGGGACGTGCCGGCGCACTGGCGCGCCGGTGCGAAGACGTGGTGTCACGCTAGGCGGCATGGCGGACCGCTCCCGTCAGAAGCCATACACGATGAGGCGTGCCATGTCGCCGTCGCCGCCGGGGCCGTACGACACGATTTCCACCTCGTGATCGGCGCCCGGGTTCTTCCACACATAAGGGCGGTCCCAGGGATCGTTCGGGAGGGACTTCGCGAGATACGGCCCCTGCCATCGCGTCACCCCGACGGGACCGACAACCAGCGCCTGAAGTCCCTGTTGCTCGGTGGGGTACTGACCCACGTCGAGCCGATACTGGCCGAGTGCGTCGGCGAGCGATTTCATCTGTGCCAAGGCAGTCTTTTCGCGGGCCCGATCGACCTGGGAGAAGAGCTTCGGGCCAACGTATCCCGCGAGCAAGGCGATGATGAGCAACACCACGAGCAGTTCGAGCAGGGTGAAGCCGCGCTGGCACGCCCGGGGGAGCGCCGGCATCGTGGTCAGGCGAATGCGTCCGTCCATGTTTTTCTCAAGATGCATAGTAATACGAATTAATGCGATGAGATCACCGAATCGCCGTGGAAGGATGCGCGCCATCGCATTGCGCTTTCCGGCGCGGAGGTGCGAAGTCGCTGTCGAAACGTGTGTCGCCCGCCCGCAGGGCGGCGAAGGTGCGCGAGTTCATCTTGACAGTTAACCCATGGGCTGCGTGTGGGATGTGCCCTAAAGTGTTCCGTTCGGGGCGGTGTCGAGATCGGCGGATGGCACGCCGAAGCCGCAAACGGCAAATCGACGGAAATTATCGGCGGCTTCGCGACATCGGACTTTCAAGAAGGGCTGCGGCGGCGCTGGCTGCACCGTTCAAAACGCGGGGCGAAGCAAGGACGGCATAATCCGTCATGAAGTTCGTCGTTATGACGATGAAAGCTTATTTTTCGACGATTTGACGCTACATTTCATCAGGCACTCTCCATAGAATTGGAGCGTCGGTGCATCGCAATGCGTGGCGGTGCGCGACATCGACCGACGTTCACGATGGGGGGAAATATGAAGAAGATTGCGTTGCTCGGTGCGGGGCACATCGGTCAGACCATTGCGCGGCTGTTGCACGACAGCGGCGATTACCAGGTGACGGTGTTCGACCGCAACGCCGCTGCCGCGGCATCGGTGCGCGACTATGCGCATGCCTTCGTGGTGCTGACCGAAACGGACGCGGGGGCGTTGCAGCAGGCGGTTGCGGGTCACGACGCCGTGGTCAACGCGCTGCCCTATACGATGGCCACCAGCGCGGCCACGGCCGCCGTCGCCGCCGGGTGCCACTATTTCGATCTCACCGAGGACGTTGCCGCGACGCATGCGATCCAGCAACTCGCCGAGGGCGCATCGACCGCGCTGATGCCGCAATGCGGATTGGCGCCGGGGTTCATTGCGATTGCCGCGCATCATCTCGCTGCCACATTCGACCAGGTGGATTCGGTGAAGATGCGCGTCGGGGCGCTGCCCGCGTTCCCGACGAATTCCCTGAAGTACAACCTGACGTGGAGTGTGGACGGTCTCATCAACGAATACTGCCAGCCATGCGAGGCGATCCGCGATGGTGCTCGCCTGACCGTGCAGCCGCTCGAGGACCTGGAGCACTTTTCGCTCGACGGCGTGGAGTACGAGGCGTTCAACACGTCGGGGGGGCTCGGTACGCTGTGCGAGACGCTCAGTGGGCGCGTGCGCGATCTGGACTACAAATCGGTGCGTTATCCGGGGCACGGCGCGTTGATGAAGGTGCTGCTCAACGAACTCCGGCTCAAGGACGATCAGGACACGATCAAGGCGATTCTCAAGCGTTCGGTGCCTAGCACGCTGCAGGACGTGGTACTGATTTTCGTCGTGGTCAATGGCTTGCGCGGCGGCGTGCTGACGCAGGAAGTCTTCGCGCGGAAGATCTTCGCGGAACGTAACAACGGGCACAGCGCGAGCGCCATCCAGATCACCACGGCGTCCGCGATATGCGCCGCCGTCGATATGTTCTTCGCGGGACAGCTACCGCAGCGCGGCTTCGTACGTCAGGAGCAGATCGCCTTGCCGGATTTCCTCGCCAATCGCTTCGGTCAGGTGTATGCGCATTCGACCCACATCGAGTCCCTCTCCTGAGGCGGGAGGCGGGAGGCGCGAGAGGGAGAGGGAAAAAGGACGACGATCCGGCCGGCGGCTCACGCTCTGCGTGGCCGGGCGTCACCGTGCGATTCCCGAGCGATGCGGTGGCCGAGGTATGTGGGGAAAAAGTATCCTGATTATTGAGATTTTTTGGATCAAATTTCCACAAATCGCGATTGTAACGGAGGATTCCGCAAGCCTTTTCTCGTTTTCGGCGCGTACGATCGATGCACTTTTTATCCGGGGCCGATCATGCGCGAGACAGACACACTTCATTACTTCGACTACGCGGCGACCACGCCGGCTGACGCGGCGGTGATTGCGGCGATGGCGGACTGTCTCGGCGTGGACGGCGTGTACGGCAACCCTGCGTCGAGTTCGCACGCAGCCGGCGTGAGCGCGCGACGTCTCGTGGAGCGCTCGCGCGCGCAGGTGGCGGCACTCATCGGCGCCGATGCGGCAGAGATCGTGTGGACGTCGGGGGCGACCGAATCGAACAATCTCGCGCTCAAGGGCTATGCCGAGCTGGGACAGGCGCGCGCGCACCTCGTGACCAGCGTGCTGGAGCACAAGGCCATTCTCGACACGATGGCCTATCTGGAGAAGCACGGCTCGCCGGTCACGTATCTGGCGCCTTCGTCCAGCGGCGAGATCACGGCGGATGCGGTCGCCGCTGCCATGCGGCCCGACACGGGGCTGGTGTCGCTCATGCTGGTGAACAATGAACTGGGCACGTTGACCGACGTGGCGGCCATCGCGAAGGTCGTGCATGCCGCAGGTGCGCTCCTGCACGTGGATGCGGCGCAGGCGCTCGGCAAGACGCCCATCGACGTCAAGACCATGGGGATCGACATGCTTTCGATGTCCGCGCACAAGGTCTACGGCCCCAAGGGGATCGGCGCGTTGTACGTGAACAAAGGCGTCATGCCGCGCATCGCTGCGCAGATTCACGGCGGCGGCCATGAGCGGGGACTGCGCTCGGGCACGCTGGCCACGCACCAGATCGTCGGTATGGGCACGGCGTGCGAGTTGGCCATGCACGCGATGACCGACGATAACGCGCGAATTGCGCGACTGAGCCGTCGCCTGCTCGATGGCGTGCTGGGACTCGACGGCGTGGTGCACAACGCTGCCCATGCGCGGCGGATTCCCCACACGCTCAGCCTGACCCTCGGGCACCCCGGCTTCCACACCTTCATGCTCAACGGCAATCTGGCGGTTTCGTCGACGTCCGCCTGCAATTCTGCGTCGGGGCGGCCGTCGCATGTGCTCAGTGCGATCGGCCTGGATGCCGAGGCGGCGAGCCGCACGGTTCGCGTGAGTTTCGGACGCTTCACGACCGAGGCATCCGTCGATTTCGCCGTGGCGTGCTTCGAGCGCGTGGTCTGCCAGTGCCGCGCGCTGGCGGCCTGATACGCCGAGGCCCACGTCGGCCTGCCCGGACGGCCGGCGGCCCCGGGCGCGGCCCACGTCGCCCGACGCCCGCCGCCGGGTCAACGTCGTCGACTTGTATTATGCTTTGAACGACTTGCGGCTTGACGCACTCCAATTCTCTCCCTCTCCCCACCCACCTTCATGTCGGAGGTCAGTATGAGCAAAGAGAAAGAACGTCCGGACACCGGGTCGACGACTGGCGCGGGCGCCCCGGCGGCAAGCGATCGAAACACGCTTTCGGTCGGCGCGGACGGTCCGCTCCTGCTGCATGACGTTCACTTCATTGAACAGATGGCGCATTTCAACCGGGAGAAGGTGCCTGAGCGCCAGCCGCATGCCAAGGGCGCGGGCGCCTTCGGCGTCTTCGAGACCACGGAGGACATGAGTCGCTACACGAAGGCGTCGCTGTTTCGCAAGGGCGCCAGGGTCGACATGCTCGCGCGCTTTTCCACCGTCGCCGGAGAAGCCGGCAGTCCCGATACCTGGCGCGACGTGCGCGGGTTCTCGCTCAAGTTCTATACCGACGAAGGCAACTACGATCTCGTCGGCAACAACACCCCGATCTTCTTCGTGCGCGACCCGATGAAGTTTCCCCACTTCATCCGCAGCCAGAAGCGCCTGCCGGATTCGGGGCTGCGCGACAACCACATGCAATGGGACTTCTGGACGAACAATCCGGAGTCGGCGCATCAGGTCGCCTACCTGATGGGCGACCGCGGGCTGCCGCGCACGTGGCGTCACATGAACGGATATGGTTCGCACACCTACATGTGGATCAATGCCGACGGTGAGAAATTCTGGGTGAAGTATCACTTTCACACGGAGCAGGGCATGGCGTTCTTCACCAATGCGGAAGCCGCGACCATGTCCGGGCAGGACGCCGATTTTCACCGCCGCGATCTGTTCGACGCCATCGCGCGCGGCGAGCATCCCAGCTGGATCATGTCGGTGCAGGTCATGCCGTATGCCGAAGCGAAGCAGTATCGCTTCAATCCGTTCGACCTGACGAAAACGTGGTCGCACAAGGACTATCCGCTGATCAAGGTGGGGCGCATGACGCTCAACCGCAATCCGGAGAACTTCTTCGCACAGATCGAGCAGGCGGCGTTTTCGCCGGGTAATACCGTGCCGGGCATCGGACTTTCGCCCGACAAGATGCTGCTTGGGCGCGCCTTCGCGTATAACGACGCGCAGCGCAATCGCATCGGCACCAATTTCCATCAATTGCCGGTGAATCGCCCGAAGGTGCCGGTGCAGACGTACATGTTCGATGGCCATATGGCGTTCGATCACAGCGGCAATGCGCCGACGTACGCGCCGAACAGCGGCGGGCGTCCGTACGCGGATCAGACCGGACCGGCAGCGGACGGCTGGGAATCGGACGGCGACATGGTTCGCAGCGCATACACGCTGCACAAGGACGATGACGATTTCTCCCAGCCGGGCGATCTGGTGCGAAACGTCTACGACGATGCGGCGCGCTCGCGTCTGGTCGAAACGGTATCGGGCGCGCTGCTCGCCGGGGTGCGCAGTCCCGTGCTCGAACGCGCCTTCGACTACTGGAAGAAGATCGATCCGGATGTCGGCGCGCGTATCGAGCAGGCAGTGAAGCGCGCGAAGCAATAAGCGCTTTACTCCCAATGAAGTGACGGCGGCGGGCGACTGTGCATGGCACGGTCCCCGCTGTTTTCATGACGCGTCGATTTCGATTCGAGCCTCGCAATGCGATCGAGAACGCTTTGCGCTATCGGCGTTGCGCGCAACTGAGCGCGCGATGTGTCGTCGAGGCGTTCGATGATTTCGGGTAATGTCATGCCCGCTTCGCCGATGGCGCGCTCGGGATCGTAGCGGCCCATCAAATGCAAGCGATCGGATGCCTCCTTGCCGAAGGTGCGCTTGAAGAGGATGGACGACTGAAAGAACATCCCCGGCAACGAGGGCGAAACAAGTTCGATTTCGAAGCGTTGTGGTGGCGCGGACAGCGTCAGCCTCTCCTCGGCTCTGCCCTCCAACCTCAAAATCAGTTGGCGATTCGTCGTATAGGCGTTGCAGATGAGCAGCGCTTGCAGCGGATACGACTTCAATATGCTAGCGGCGGTCGATGGCGTATCGCTCAGGCGCGACGGCACGAAAAAGTGCGACGTCTCGACAATGTCAACAGGCAGCCAGGCTCGCATGAGGGCTACATCGTTCGCAGAGTCGCATATGAGGCTTCGCGTCTTCATAGTGCACCCTCTCTCGAGTGAACGCCCGCGTGATGATCGCCTTCCTCGAGGCACGCACGATACTTATGCGTGAGCGCGCCCGCAAAATCCCGTCTTGACACGCATTGCGCGATGTCGTCGCCGTTCCAGCAAAGGATGGTGGCGGGTTTGGTGAAATGGCTCATCAGAATGGCGGCTTCCGAGTACCTGCCGCTGGTGAACAGGCATCCCACCAGGGTGGAAGGCCGCCGCGTCAGGCGCCCCTGAAGCTTGGCGATCGGATCATGCCCGACGCTCAGTCTGGCGCGGTTCGAGGACGTCGCGAAGTCCTTGCACTCCACCATCGCCGCGATGCCGGCCACGTAGACCATACCGTCGATCTGCTCGACATGTGTGGACTCGAGAAGGGGCACCGCGTACGGCCATCTCACCGTCGCGCCGCTGAGCTCGAATCCTTTCAAAACGACATACTCGAGCGCTTTTCCGGAATCCCACTCCGGTGTTCGGCAGTCGAGCACGTCATCCCACAACGCCGCCACATCGCTCCACCCGTAATCCTTGACCCGTTCGACGTATTCCTTGTCCGCGACCATGTTGATCTCCGTGAATCCGCGGACGATTCTAGGGCCACCACGGGAGCGATGACGACGGGGGGCGATTTATCGGAATGCGCCGATCCGGTTCGGCATTTCGGCGCGGAATGCGTCACTCATTGTGAGTACTCGCGCTTCCTGATAGCATGACGACTGCTGCACGGAGATGGCATACCTCCGGCGTTCCTGCGCGAACCGCTCCTCCCCGGGGCTGATGATGCCTGCAAGATCCTGGCGTGCCGGGAGGTTGCGGGTCATGCGTACGAGCGTATTCCGTGTTGGGTTCGAAGTCCGCTACCGGGCTCCCCGCTTTCTCCGCTCCCCCCGCTCCCCGCTTTTCCTTCCGGTCATGGCCAGGCAATTTGTCGACGGGCATTGCTCGTCTCCACATTTGACACCATGAAGATGTTCCACGATTCCCCGTTGCGCGATCTGAGTGGCGTGTTGCCGCGCGCGGCCTACGCCAGCGCGGTGGCGGCGCTCGTTGGTGTGATGGCCGGCAGCGCCTCCGCGCTGTTTCTCGTTGCGCTCGACCTTGCCACCGACACCCGCCTTGCCCATCCATGGCTGCTCTGGCTGTTGCCCGTGGGCGGCTTCGCGGTCGGCTGGCTATATCTGCGTCTGGGCGCGCGCGTGGAGGCGGGCAACAACCTGCTGATCGACGAGATTCACGACCCGCAACGCGTCGTGCCGTTGCGCATGGCGCCGCTCGTGCTGTTCGGTACGGTCGCCACGCACCTGTTCGGCGGCTCTGCCGGCCGTGAAGGAACCGCCGTGCAGATGGGGGGCGCGCTCGCCGATCAGCTCACGCATGTCCTCAGACTGTCCGGCGAGCAGCGGCGTGTGGTGCTCATGTCGGGCATTGCCGCCGGCTTCGCCTCCGTCTTCGGCACACCGCTGGCCGGCGCGATCTTCGGACTCGAGGTGCTCGCGATCGGCCGCCTGCGCTACGACGCGTTGCTGCCCTGCCTCGTCGCCGCGCTCGTGGGCGACGCCGTTACGCGCGCCTGGGGCGTGCATCACACTGTCTATGCGATTGCGTCGGGCAATTTCGCCGCGTCGATGTCGCTCTCGGGCGCGCTCAACGCGGCCGCGGCCGGCGTGCTGTGCGGTCTCGTCGGCATGGCCTTTGCCCAGGCAACGCACGCCACGTCCGGGTTCATGAAGCGACGTATCGCCTATGCGCCGCTGCGTCCATTCGTGGGCGGCCTGCTCGTTGCGATCGCCGCCACGGCACTCGGCACGCCGCAGTATCTCGGACTGGGCATCCCGACCATCGTCGACGCATTCCACACGACGCTGCCCTGGTACGACTTCCTCGGCAAAACGCTGTTCACTGTCGTCACGCTCGGTTCTGGCTTCAAGGGCGGAGAAGTGACGCCGCTGTTCTATATCGGCGCCACGTTCGGCAACGCGCTCTCGCATGTGCTCTCGCTGCCGGCGGCGGTGCTCGCGGGCATTGGCTTCGTGGCGGTGTTCGCCGGGGCGGCCAATACACCGATTGCGTCGACGTTGATGGCCATCGAGATCTTCGGTCCGCAGATCGGCGGCTATGCAGCCATTGCTTGTGTGCTCGCGTATCTGTGCTCCGGACACACCGGCATTTATCGTGCGCAACGCGTGGGGTACGGCAAGCATGGTGCGGGGGGCGGGGCGCCGGAAGGCACGCGGCTTGCCGATCTGCCCGCGTGGCGCAGTGCCATCGGGACGAAGGCGCCAGCCGACGACGCGTCACGGCGCCGATGAACTCGTGTGTACGTGGAGGCGTCGATCGGTGCCGTCGCCCAATGGCGCCACGCCGTGCCACGCCGAGGCGTGGCATGCGCGGCGGCAAGGGGATCCCTCAGGCCGACGTCATCCGTGCCGGCCCGGCGTGAGGGCGGCCAGATCCGACAGGGCCCGCTCGAACGCTGCCGCGTTCTTCATGCCCTGGTCTTCATGGTTCGTGTTGAAGAGCACGTGGGTGTCGTCCGCGAGGGCGGCGATGCGCTCGACCCGGGCGGAGATATCGATCAGTTCGCCCGCGCTGTATTCGTAGACGAAGCGCCCGGAGGAGGCGGTGGTGTCGCGCCGGTTCCATGCGGCCGCGTTGCGCCCGTGCAGCCGTACGACACACAGATCATCGCGCGTCGTGGCCCAGACGGCCGGTACCGAATTCTCGAAGCCGGCCGGGCTGTCGACGATCGTGTGCGCCGCCCCCGTCTCGCGCAACATGGCGAGCGTGGCGGCTTCACGCGAAGGCGTATCGAACCAGCTCCGATGGCGGAACTCGATGGCGTGCCGCTCCGCGTCGAGTCGCCGCGCGATCTCGAACACGAAGGCGCGTCCCGCACGATCATTGCGCACGCGCGGCGAGAGCTGGAAGTGGATCGCCGAGAGCTGCCCGCTTTGACGCAACGGCTCGATGCCCTCGAAGTAGCGGCGCCAGAGTTCGTCACGCACCTCGGCCGGCAACGCGTTCGGTGCGAGCGACACGCCCGGTTGCGACTGCATCGCGCCGGCCGGATCGAGCGCGCCCGCGATATCGGCCGGCAGCGCGGACAGCGGCGTCGCGTGGCCCGTGAACGCACGGAACGCCTTGATGTGAAAGCGGAACGATGCCGGCGTGCGTTGCGTCCATCGCCAGGCCATCGTGGCTTGCGGCAGGCGGTAATAGGTGCTGTCGACTTCCACCAGACCGAACGTCGCCGCGTAATGGCGCAATCGCGCCTCGGGCGTGTCCACGCCCGGCGGGTAAAACCGCCCGCATGCAATGAGCGTGGGATCGGTCCAGGAAGATGTGCCGGTACGAATCATGATGGGCGTCGAAGCCATCGTTATAATGTATAAATATACAGTACTCATGGTGCGTGTCCGCCGGCAATGTCCCGTGGGCGGGTGCCTTCCCCCCGGGAATTTCGCATGTCATCTCAGCCAACCGAGCCAACCCAGCGACACGTTAGCGCTGGCGATCCCTGGGCCGATCTCAACGACCGACAGCGCGAAGCCGTCGACTACGGTGTGGGCGACGACGGCTCGCCCGGCGGGCCGCTGCTCGTCATTGCGGGTGCGGGATCGGGCAAGACGAGCACCCTCGCGCATCGCGTCGCCAATCTGATCGTGCGCGGGGCGGATCCCAACCGCATACTGCTGCTGACATTTTCGCGCCGGGCCGCCGGGGAGATGGAGCGGCGCGTGGGCGCGGTGCTGCAGAAGGTGCTGGGACTCGCGTCGTCTCAACCGCCGTCGCTGCCGTGGGCGGGAACGTTCCACGCGGTGGGCGCCCGGCTGCTGCGCGATTTCGCCCCTCGCATCGGCCTGTCGGAGGCCTTCACGATTCACGATCGCAGCGATGCCGAGGACCTGCTCGGTCTCGTTCGCCACGACCTCGGCTTTTCCGCCACCCAGTCGCGCTTCCCCCTCAAAGGCACGTGTCTGTCGATCTATTCGCGCGTGGTGAACAGTCAGGCGCCGCTTGCCGAGGTGCTCGCGAAGTATTTCCCGTGGTGCGCGCAATGGGAGGCGCAACTCAAGGCGCTGTTCGGCGCCTATGTCGACGCCAAGCAGTCGCAGCAGGTGCTCGACTACGACGACTTGCTGCTTTACTGGGCCGAGACGATGGGCGAGCCGGCACTCGCGCGCGAGCTCGATACCCGTTTCGATCATGTGCTCGTCGACGAATACCAGGACACCAACCGGTTGCAGGCGCAGATTCTGCTCGCGATGAAGCCCGAGGGGCGTGGCCTGACCGTCGTCGGTGACGATGCGCAGTCGATCTACGCGTTTCGCGCGGCCACCATTCGCAACATCCTCGACTTCCCCGGGCAGTTCGCCACGCCCGCGCACGTGGTGACGCTGGAGCGCAATTACCGGTCGACGCAACCGATTCTCGACGCGTCCAATGCCGTCATCGCCGAGTCGAGCGAGCGCTATGCGAAGGCGCTGTGGACGGACCGCCAGTCGACGCGGCTGCCGCAGCTCGTGAACGTGAGCGACGAATCGGGGCAGGCGCGATGGGTCGCCGATCAGGTGCTGGCGCAACGCGAGACGGGCACACGCCTGATGCAGCAAGCCGTGCTGTTTCGCACCGGCAGCCACAGCGCCGCGCTGGAGCTGGAGCTCACGCGTCGCAATATCCCTTTCGTGAAATTCGGCGGACTGAAGTTTCTCGAGGCCGCGCACGTCAAGGACCTGCTGTCGATACTGCGCTGGGCGCACAATCCGGCAAGCCGCTTGTCGGGCTTCCGCGTGGCGCAGTTGATCCCGGGTATCGGCCCGGTGAGCGCCACGCGTCTGCTCGACGCGATGGCCCAATCCGCCACACCGGCCCAGGTGCTCGCGCAGTTCAAGCCCCCGTCGTCGGCGGCCGCCGACTGGCGTGCGTTCGTCGACGTCTACATGACGCTGCACGACACGCGTCTGGCATGGCCGGCCGACGTCGATCTCGCCCTGCGCTGGTACGGCCCGCTGCTCACGCAACGGTTCGACGACGCCGCCGTGCGTCAGGCCGATCTCGAACAGCTCGCGCGCATCGCCAATACTTACGGCTCGCGCGAACAGTTCCTGACCGAACTCACCCTCGACCCACCGGATGCCACGAGCGCGCAATCGGGCGCGCCGATGCTCGACGAGGATTACCTGATCCTGTCGACGATCCACAGCGCGAAGGGACAGGAGTGGCATTCGGTCTACGTGCTCAACGTGGTCGACGGGTGCATTCCGTCCGACATGAGCACGGGAGACGACGAGGACATCGAGGAAGAGCGGCGGTTGCTATACGTGGCGATGACCCGCGCGAGGGAGTCGCTGCAACTGGTCGTGCCGCAGCGCTTTTACGTGCATCAGCAAACGGGACTCGGCGACCGGCACGTCTATGGCACGCGAAGCCGTTTCGTGCCGGACGGCATGCTGCCGCTGTACGAAATCTTTCCGAAGCCGAGAGAGGACGACGCGCCCCGCACGCCGGTGGGCGACGTGACGGTTCACATCGATGTCGCGAGGAAACTGCGTAATGCCTGGTCCTGAATCGTCACTCGAGATCGCACTGCGCGACGCCCGCGCATCGGATGAGGCGGCGCTGACGTCGCTCCTCATGCAGACTTATCACACCACATGGGCGCCCATGCTGCGCCCGGAAGTCGCCGCGACGTTCGCGTCCGGCGACCGCACCCGGGCCTATGTGCAATCGCGCTGGCCGGAATTCACGGTCGCGACCCTGCGCGAAGACGGCCCGATCGTGGGCATGGTGCATGTGACGGATGATTTCATCGACGCGCTGCATGTGGCGCCGGCAGCGCAACGCCGTGGCGTCGGCGCCATGTTGTTGGCGCATGCTCAGGCGCAAATGCGCGCGAACGGGCATCGGCTTGCCAGGCTCGAAACCGACACGTTCAACCGCCAAAGTCGGGATTTCTATGCTCGACATGGCTTTGCGGAAGTCGCGCAATATCCCGACGAGGAGTGGGACAGCGGCTTCACGACCGTCCTGTTGACCAAGCCCCTTTGACGCGTGGAGGTGCGCCGGCCATTGCCGTTTCCCCTGCATCGGGTATAGTCGCCGCATCGGCGGCGGTGCCCAAGGCATCGCGGCGCAAGACACGCTTTCGACGACCGCGGGCGAGATGGAAACGAGGGGATCAGAATGAAATGGCCGGTTGATCAATTGACGATGCTGCCGACGGCACTGTTGCTTGTCTGCATGGCGTTGGTCACTGCACTGCTTGCGGTGATCGTCGCCTGGGGGGCGCGCGTCTGGTTGTTCGATCGGCTTGCCGATCCCGCGGAAGTGCGTGGCACGGTGGCCGACGTGGTGCACGGCAGTCTGCTCGCATTCATCGTGTTCGTGCTCGCGCATGTGCTCACCGACGTGCGCGCCAATCTCGGGCATGCCGACGACCAGGCGCTGCACGAAGCGTCGGTGGTGCGACGGCTGGACCGCGAGCTCAAGGCTGTGGGCGACCCCGATGCGCAGGCGGCCCGCGTGATGCTGCGCGCCTATGTGCGCTCTGCCGTCACCGACGAGTGGAAGTCATTGAGCACCTCGGACCCCGATCTGTCGCCGACGACGGAAGACGCCTTGACCGTGTTCGTGAGCGCAACACGCCGTGTCGTGGCGCGTCACGAAGACAGCGCAAGTTCGATTCGCACCCTGCTCGACCGGCTGGAAGAAGCGCGTCAGGGCCGTTTCGAGAATTCGACGAAGACGGTGCCGGGCGTGTTCTGGTGGGTCATCTCGCTCTTCATGCTGGCCGCCATGGCGATGAACGGACGTTATCCGGGCTCGTGGAAGAGCAATGTCATCATCGCGCTTCACATGGGCGCGATCGGCATGGTGATCGCGCTCATCGTCAACCTCGATGAACCGTTCCGCGGCGCTTCCGGCATATCGCCCGCGCCGCTGGCCAAATCCGTCGGCGTGGCCGTGCCGCGCTAGCCGACGCTCGCCGTCCGACGTTGCACGGAACGTTTGTCATGTCTTTTGCGTCGGATGCGTTCCGACTGCCGCAGCAGGAGAAGTTCACAATGTTGTCGAATCCCCCCACGCCGACGGCGGAATCCACGCCGGAAATCGAAGCGTTCCGTCCGGGCGTCTATCGTCATTACAAAGGCAATTGCTATCTCGCGCTCGGTATTGCCCGGGCCGACGAGACCGACGAGCCGGTGGTCGTCTATACGCGTCTCTACCCCCGAGAAGGTCTGCCGATGAGCACGCGACGGCTGCGCATCTGGAATGAATCGGTGATGACGGACGACGGACCGGTGCCGCGCTTCACCTACCTTGGCCACACGACGCCCGCCGTCTGAGGCGCTCCCGCCGACATCTCACCGCTTCAGGACCCCTCTTGATGAAGATGCTTTCCCAGATGTCCCGTCAGACCGACGGCGCTGCGCGCGAATCGCACGCAATGCCGGGCGCACGCGATCCTCGCGCCGGCGGCGACTCCGAGGCGATCTCCCGGCCCGCCGCGCGCAATCTGCGCCGGTGGTGGGCGGTGTTCGCCATTCTTCCTTTCGTGACGTCGGTGTCGGGCTGCGGATTGATGGCCGCGCCATGCCGCGTGGCATCCGCAGGACTGAAGATCGTGCCGGGCGTCGGCGGCGTGCTGGCGGCGCCCACGGACACCTGTGCGGCGGTCATCGACTGACCGCCTGGCCGCTCGCGGATTCGTGGAAGCCGATGGGCGAGCGAGAACGGACCCGGTGGCAAGCGGCCGACGGCAACGGCCCGACGACGCGCAACGTGCTGCCGACGTGCTTTTCAGGCTGCGGAAAAAAAGAAAGCCCGCGTGTTTGCGGGCTTAATCCATATCAGGAGGAGACATGGAGGAGACGAGTTCAGTATAGGTCGTCGTGTTGCGTCGCACCATATGTATTTTTACGTAATCATTTTGGTGTTGCTTGTGTGCAACGAAAAATAAAACGATCTCTATCAAAGGGTTATCGCATCTTTCGGGATGTGCGTTCTGATGCCGCTCCATCCCTAATCTCGAAACATCCCTCTAATTATTGTGCGCTCGCACGCGCGGTCGACTTCGGCATCTGCCGATAAACGAACGGGACGGAGTCGCGCAGTGACGGATTGACGGTCGCGTCGTGGTCGAGCCCGTCATAGACGCGCGTCACCACGTGCGTTCCCGCGCTGGCGACGTCGCGCGCGAAGGCTTGCTGCATGATGACCGGCACGTCGATGTCCCGCGTTCCCATGCCGATGAAGACCGGATGCCCGACGCGCAGCGTCGGGTAACGCAGCGACGGTGTCTGTGCATGCAGGAGCTTCTGGATGTCCGGTTGCAGGCTGTTGCCGGCATTGAGGCCCGCGGCGGTGGCGTGGTCGGTCAGCTCGCCGATGCACAGCGCACGGGCTTCGCCCAGTACGGGCAGCGCCTGCGGCGAAAAGAACTTCGACGCCTGCAGTGACGGGTCGCGATCCGCCGCAGAGAGGAACAGGTACATCGCGTAGGGAATCTTCGGATCGGGCGCCCCCGGGTCCGGCTGGCTCGCGAACAATTGTGCGGCCGAGGTTTTCGCATTGAAGTACGGCGTGCCGGTGAGCACCGTGGCGATGACTTTGACGTCAGGTGCATATTGCGGCTGAAAACCCGCGGCGGCGAACGCGGCGTGCGCGCCCTGCGACTGCCCCACCAATACGACGCGATTCTGCAGCGGGAAAGCGCTGCGCGCGGCGAGCAGGCTGTCGAGCACACTGTATGCTTGCGCCCGCGAATTCAGGTAGTGATGCAATCCGCGCGAACCCAGGCCGGCGTAGTCCGGCGCCACGACGGCGAACCCCAGCGACAGCCAGGTTCCCAGATACTGGATGTCGCGTTGGGAGCGAACGTTGAGCGACGGCGCACAGGCGCTCGCAATGCCCACGGTGCCGTGTGCCCAGACGACGACCGGCCATCCGCCAGGCGGCGTGGGCCCCTTTGGCAGAAACACCGCGCCGGTATCCTCGCGTGCTTCGATACCGCCGACGCCGTCGATGGAGCTGTAGCGAATGCGGAACTGCTCGCCGGCTTCCGGGAGTCCGTGGTCGGCGTCGAGCGGTTGCTGGTCGACCATCGCCCCATGGGGGATGGTGGCCGGGGCGTCTTCCGGGGAGACCGCGTGGGCGGTGCGTCCGATGACCAGACTGGCAAACAGGGCGGCACTGGCGAAGCGCCACAGGCGGTTGAACATGTCGAACTGTCCTCGTATCGGGTTGCGGATGAAGCTCGCTGCGGGCGGCGCTCCCACGCCATCCCGATTGCCTGCTGCCGTTGCCCTGGCCCTGGCCCCTACCGACGACGTTACACCGTCTGCTTCCCGATGTCTTGTGCGTCGGATGCCAATGGGGTGCCCGGCGCCGACGATCCTCGGTGCGCGGCGCTAGCCATGCGAGGCTTGATTGCCCCGGGCCTGCGCGGCGGCGGCCTGTTCCGCGGCCTCGCGCCAGGCGCGGCGCGAGCGCCGCATGCGACGCAGTGCAAGCGAGGACATCGTGATCCAGCCGAACGGTCGAGGGTCGACGAGCATGCTCACGGCACGGGCGTAGTCGAGCACCAGGCCGGGGGTCCATGCCATCGTCATGGCGCGCTTGCGCAACTGCGCGGCAACCCACAACTCGGGCGTGAGCCACAGTCGCACGAACGTCCACCAGCCGGCGTCCCGTCCGTTTCGCAATTGACCCACCCGGCCTTCGATCGCGGCTTCGAGGGCCGCGGCAACGCTGCTCGAGCAATTGCGGTGCGTCAGGTTATACGTGGCGTTCTGCCGGTACGTCTGCCAAAAAGCGCCCAGTTGCTCCGGACTGTAGTTGCGGATTCGCACCTTGACCGTCGACGGACACCACGCCTTCGACTCCGTGGCGTAATCCGGCTGGAACGTGCCGGGCACGTCGTTCTCCCGCGTGGCGCGAAGAAGCTGTCCGAACTGGTCAGGCGAGCGGTCGATTTCCTGCGCCGGATAAAGGCTCACGTACACGCCTTCGTGGCTCTCGAGCGCGGCGTGCCCGGTCGAGATCACGCCATTCTTGTCGACCGCGGCGATGTAACGATCGATCACCGGATGACGCCGTGCCGGCGCCTTGGCCGACCCGGAAGGTGTCCATACGTGCACCGTCAGCGCCGGCTCGGCTTCGCTCGGTGGGCCCTCCCAGCGCGGTGCGCGCCCGGCGTCTTCCCACAACCCCCGCTTGTCTTCCGGCGCCGCCAGGATGTCCTCCACGCGGAAGTCGCGACGCATGCGCCGCGCGCGCATGGCGAGCACCATCACATTCCAGCCGGTGAAGGCGAGCCCCAGGCCGATGGCGTACGGCAGCGTGCCTTTGTAGTGCGTTGGGTACGGTTGATAGAAGAAGATCGCCACGGCGATTTCGAGCAGCCCGCCCGCCATCGCCCACGCCCAGCGAGGGTAGCGCACCACGTAGGCGGCCACGCATTGCAGCAACCCGTCGGCGAGAAAGAGGGTGCCGAACAGCATCGACAGCCAGAAGTTGCCGTTGCGCTGGTCGAAGAAGAGCACGAGCAGGGCGGCCAGGGTGAACGCCCCGCCCTTGAGCGCACGTACGATGCGTTGTCCCCCCACACCGATGCCGACGATGGCGAGCGTGGCCAGCCCCTCGAGCAGCAGCAGCCAGGCAAAGACCTTCAGCGGGAAATGGACCACGCCGTCCAGCGCATCGACGATCAGCGCGAGCCCGAATGCAAAGAAAATCGCACCGATCCAGATCAGTGCACGCGCACGGCGGCGCAAATAGTTCACGCCGAGCAGCAGCAGTATCAGACGTACCAACGCTAGGACTCCATCGCATGCGCCAATGTCGCGCGCACCCCGAGTGCGGGAGAATTTTGGGATATGGCCTATTTTTTCGCTATCTTAGCGCGTGATTCGTGACAGGCCAAAAACAAAGGCGGCGCGCTCCTTGCGGGTCGCGCCGCCCGTTGTGGCAGGCGACACAACCGCACCGCCCGATGGGGCGGCGCGTGCGCGTGTGGCTTAGTCCT
>OFTX01000370.1_pt1 | contig 25039 bp, 20 predicted proteins | sample 1775051 | NCBI WGS metagenome assembly OFTX01 (sample SAMN08195772, study PRJEB24354) | sludge metagenome | isolation source: sludge from phenol fed wastewater aerobic bioreactor A | place: India: Nagpur | collected 2016-09-15
CCGGATCGTCCTTGCGCATGCTCAGGGCGATGCGCTTGCGCGCCACGTCCACCTCCAGCACGCGCACCTGCACCGTCTGGCCCACGCGCACCACGTCGCGCGGGTCCTTGACGAACCTGTCGGCCAGGGCGGACACGTGCACCAGGCCGTCCTGGTGCACGCCGATGTCCACGAAGGCGCCGAAATTGGCGACGTTGCTGACCACGCCTTCGAGGACCATGCCGGGCGCCAGATCCTTGATGTCGTGGATGCCTTCCTTGAATGTCGCCGTCTTGAACTCGGGGCGCGGGTCGCGGCCCGGTTTTTCCAGTTCCGCGAAGATGTCGCGCACCGTGGGCAGGCCGAAGCGCTCGTCGGTGAAGTCCGCCGGGGACAGGCCTTTCAGGGAATCGGCATGGCCCATCACCGCCGTGGCGGGCCGGCCGATCTTGTGCAGGATGCGCTCGACCACGGGGTAGGCTTCCGGGTGCACGGCCGAGGCGTCCAGCGGGTTGTCGGAGCCCGGGATGCGCAGGAAGCCGGCCGCCTGCTCGAAGGCCTTGTCGCCGAAGCGGGGCACGTCGCGCAGCGCCTGGCGGTTGCGGAAGGCGCCGTGCGCCTCGCGCCACTGGACGATGTTGCGCGCCAGGGACTGGTTCAGCCCGGACACGCGCGTCAGCAGCGGCGCCGAGGCCGTGTTCACGTCCACGCCGACGGCGTTCACGCAGTCCTCGACCACCGCGTCCAGGGAGCGCGCCAGCTCGCGCTGGTTGACGTCGTGCTGGTACTGGCCCACGCCGATGGCCTTGGGCTCGATCTTCACCAGTTCGGCCAGCGGATCCTGCAGGCGGCGGGCGATGGAGACCGCGCCGCGCAGGCTGACGTCCAGCTCGGGGAATTCCTGGGCCGCCAGCTCGGAGGCCGAATAGACCGAGGCGCCGGCCTCGGACACGACCACGCGCTCGAAGGCCAGTTCGGGGTGGCGCTCGCGCAGCGTGGCGACCAGGCGCTCGGTCTCGCGCGAGGCGGTGCCGTTGCCGATGGCCACCAGCCCGATGCGGTGGCGCGCGACCAGCGCGGCCAGGGTGCGCAGGCTGCCCTCGACGTCGCGGCGCGGCTCGAAGGGGTAGATCGTGGCGGTCTCCAGCAGCTTGCCGGTGGCGTCGATGGCGGCGGCCTTGACGCCCGTGCGGATGCCGGGGTCCAGGCCCAGCACGGCCTTCGGGCCGGCGGGCGCTGCCAGCAGCAGGTCCTTCAGGTTGGCGGCGAACACGCGGATCGCCTCGGCCTCGGCCGTTTCGCGCAGCCGGCCGATCAGCTCGGTCTCGAAGCCGGTCAGCAGCTTGACCCGCCAGGTCCAGCGGCAGACTTCGGCCAGCCAGTGCTGGCGCGGGGTGGCGCGGGCGTCGAAGCGCGCGTCCAGGTCCAGGATGTCGGCCACGCGCGCCACGAAGGGGTGCGGGGTTTCGGCCTCGCGTTCGGGGTCCAGCCCCAGGCGCAGGTCCAGGATGCCCTGCTGGCGGCCGCGCAGCAGCGCCAGGATGCGGTGCGAGGGCAGGGTGCGCAGGCTTTCGCTGAAGTCGAACCAGTCGCGGAAGTTCGCGCCCTCGGTCTCCTTGCCCGCCACGACCTGGGCGGTGATCCGGCCGGTGTTCCAGAGCTCCGTGCGCAGCGTGTCGAGCAGCGTGGCGTTTTCCGCGAAGCGCTCGGCCAGGATGTCGCGCGCGCCGTTCAGGGCCGCGCGCGCGTCCTCGAAGCCGGCTTCGGGGTTCAGGTAGCCGGCCGCCAGGACTTCGGGTTCGGCCGCGGGATCGGCCAGCAGGGCGTCGGCCAGGGGCTCCAGGCCGGCCTCGCGGGCGATCTGGGCGCGCGTGCGCCGCTTCGGCTTGTAGGGGGCGTACAGGTCCTCCAGCCGCTGCTTGCTGTCGGCCTCCAGGATCTGCGTGCGCAGGGCGTCATCCAGCTTGCCCTGTCCGGCGATGGAGTCCAGGATCGCCACGCGGCGGCCTTCCAGCTCGCGGATGTAGAGCAGGCGCACTTCCAGCTGGCGCAGCACCGTGTCGTCCAGCCCGCCGGTGGCTTCCTTGCGGTAGCGGGCGATGAAGGGCACCGTGGCGCCGGAGTCCAGCAGGTCCACGGCGGCCGCGACCTGGGCGGGCCGCGCGTCGAGTTCCGCCGTCAGCAGCCGCAGGATGCGGGCAGGATCGACGGCATGGGTCTGGGAGTCGGGGCTGGTCTGAGTCATGGATATCGCAAAGCAAAGTACCGGTACAAGCGGCGCATTTTGCCACACCCGGCCCGCCGGACCGGGATGCGTGGCGTATCATCCGGGGGTCGAACCCTATCCACGCCGTGCCCGCGCCATGTTTTCCGATGACCTCGCCGACCTCTTCGGCCCCGACGGCCCGCTGGCCCGCCAGCTGCCGGGCTACGTGCCGCGCGCGGCCCAGCTGGAGCTTTCCGAGGCCATCCGCGACACGCTCGACAGCGGCGGCGTGCTGATCGCCGAGGCCGGCACCGGCACGGGCAAGACCTGGGCCTACCTGGCGCCCGCCTTCCTCTCGGGCGGCAAGGTGCTGGTGTCCACCGGCACCCGCACCTTGCAGGACCAGCTGTTCCGCCGCGACATCCCGCGCCTGCGCGCCGCGCTGGCCCTGCCGGTGGACGTGGCGCTGCTCAAGGGGCGCGGCAACTACGTCTGCCACTACCACCTGGAACGCCTGGAGCAGGATGAGCGCGCCCTGAAGTCGCGCGACGAGATCTCCCAGCTGCGCGCCATCCGCCGCTTCGTGCGCGAGAGCGGCAGCGGCGACCGCGCCGACCTGCCCGAGGTGCCGGAAACCGCCGACATCTGGAGCCGCGTGACTTCCACCCGGGAAAACTGCCTGGGCCAGGACTGCCCCCACGTGCGCGACTGCTTCCTGCTGAAGGCGCGCCGCCATGCCCAGGAGGCCGACGTGGTGGTGGTCAACCACGCCCTGTTCATGGCGGACCTGGCGCTGCGGGAAGAAGGCATCACCGACCTGCTGCCCGAGACCCGGCTGGTGGTCTTCGACGAGGCGCACCAGCTGCCCGACACCGCCACCCGTTTCCTGGGGCAGAGCCTGTCGCTGCACCAGGTGCTGGACTGCGCCCGCCAGGCGGAAGCGGCCGGGCTAGCCCATGCGCGTGAAACCGTCCGCTGGAGCGAGCTGTGCCAGGCCCTGGACGCCGCCGCGCGCGACCTGCGCCTGGTCAGCGCCCCGGTGGGCAAGCTGCCGGGCGGCCGGGCGACCTTTGATCAGATCCCCGAGCCCGAGGCCTTCGACCAGTCCCTCGACCGCCTGGCGCAGGCGCTGGACGGGCTGACCGAATCCCTGGGCACCCAGGAGGAGCGCCACCCGGACCTGGCGGCGGCCGCCCGGACCGCTCGCACCCTGCGGGCCCGCCTGTGGCAATGGGCCCATCCGACCCGCGGCGAAGCGGAAACCGAGGACCAGGCCGCCGTGCGCTGGATCGAGCACAGCGCGCACTCGGTGCGGCTGCAGCGCGCGCCCCTGTCGGTGGCGCGCATCTTTTCCGGGTTCCGGCGGCCGGGCCAGTCCTGGGTGCTGGCCTCGGCCACCCTGTCGGTGCGCGGAGACTTCCAGCATTTCCAGCGCCAGCTGGGGCTGGCGGACGCCGAGACGCGCAGCTGGGCCTCGCCCTTCGACTATCCGGCGCAGGGGCTGCTGTACGTGCCGCGCGCCTTGCCCTGGCCGGGCGACCCCGGCTTCACGGACGCGTTCGCGCGTGCCCTGCTGCCGCTGGTGGACGCCTGCGCGGGCGGCGTGCTGGTGCTGTGCACCACCCTGCGCGCAGTCGACCGGGTGGCCGACGTCCTGCTGCGCGGCATGCTGTCCTCGGACCGGCCGGTGATGCGCCAGGGCGAGGCCTCGCGCGGCGTGCTGCTGGAACGCTTCCGCGCGGCCGGCAACGCGGTGCTGGTGGGCAGCACCAGTTTCTGGGAAGGCATCGACGTGCCGGGCGACGCGCTGACCCTGGTGGCGATCGACAAGCTGCCGTTCGCCCCGCCCGACGATCCGGTGCTGGAGGCGCGCCTGAACGCCTGCCGCGCCGAGGGCGGCAATCCCTTCATGGAATACCAGCTGCCGCAGGCGGCGCTGCTGCTCAAGCAGGGCGCCGGGCGCCTGATCCGGTCCGAGACCGATTGGGGCGTGCTGGTGGTGGGCGACGGCCGCCTGGTGGACAAGCCCTACGGGCGGCTGCTGTGGCAGGGGCTGCCGCCCTTCGCCCGCACCCGGGACGCCGAGGTGGCCCTGGATTTCCTGGGCCATCCGCCCGGCCGGCGGGAGCCGGCCACGCAGGACGCCGCGGGGGCCTGAGCCGCGCCCGGCGGCGGGCCGGCGTCAGAACCAGTGGCTTCGCGTCAGAACCAGTTGATGGGGTTCCAGCGGTTGACGGGCTCGTCCAGGCCCTGCTTGTAGTACTTGCTGTCCGGGAAATTCTTGTCCAGCACGCGCTTGGCGTCGTCGCGCAGTTCCGGCAGGTTGAGCTTGTCGTAGCTCAGCATCATCAGGTAGAGGGCCTTTTCCGCGACGGGCACGCCCTCGAAGTCGGTGACCACGGTCTGGGCGCGGTTGGCCGCCGCCACGTAGGCGCCGCGCTCGTAGTAGTACTGGGCGATGTGGACTTCGTTTTCGGCGATGGTGTTGACCAGCCAGGCGGCGCGCTTGCGGGCGTCGGGCGTGTAGCGGCTGTCGGGGTAGCGCTTGATCAGTTCGTTGAAGGCTTCGTAGGATTCGCGCAGGCCCTTGGGATCGCGTTCGCTGGGGTCCTGGCGCGTGAAGTTCGACAGCACGGCGCTGGGCGGCGTGAAGGTGATCATGCCCTTCAGGTACAGCATGTAGTCCGTGCCGGGATGGTTGGGGTACTGCTGCATGAAGCGGTCGATCGCGGCCTTGGCCTGTTCGGGCTCCTCGTCCTTCCAGTTGACGTAGGCCTGGTCGATCAGGGACTGCTGCGCATAGATGCCGAAGGGATAGCGGGCTTCCAGGGCTTCCAGATTCTTGCGGGCATCGGACCAGTTGCCCGAGCTGATGTCCGAGCGGGCCTGGCTGTAGAGGCGTTCCGCGCTCCAGCCGGCGGTCGGGTCGACGTTGGTCTTGGTCGAGCTGCAGCCCGCCGCGAGGGCCATGCACAGGCAAGCCAGGATCAGCCGGACATGGGTTGACAGGGCTTTCGGGAAAACGGGGGCATGCGCGGCCACGGGGCGTCCTTGGTCAAGGTGTTAGCATTGTCGGCAGATTATATGATTAGTCGCCATGCCGTACACGGATATCGCCACCGAAGACACTGGCCCCGACGCGCCCGAGGTTTTCCAGCTGCCGCTGGACGTCCTGCCGGACCGGCTGGACAAGACGCTCGCCCGCCTGATGCCGCGGCATTCGCGCAGCCGCCTGCAAGCCTGGATCGAGGACGGCCACGTCGAGGTCGATGGCGCCGTGGGCAAGGTGCGCACCCGGGTGGGGCCCGGCGCCCTCATCCGGGTCTGGCCCCAGCAGGCGCCCGAGGACCAGGCCTTCGTGCCCGAGGACGTCGCCTTCCGCGTCGTGGCCGACGCGCCCGACTGGATCGTGGTGGACAAGCCCGCCGGCCTGGTGACGCACCCGGGCGCGGGCAACTGGCACGGCACGCTGCTCAACGGCCTGCTGTTCCGCTACCCCGAACTGGCCCGCGTGGCGCGCGCGGGCATCGTCCACCGGCTGGACAAGGACACCTCCGGCCTGCTGGTCGTGGCCCGCACCGAGACCGCCCAGACGCAACTGGTGCGCCAGCTCCAGGCGCGCACGGTCAGGCGCGAATACTGCGCGCTGGTGCACGGCGCGCTGGCGGGGCGCGGCACGGTGGATGCGCCCATCGGGCGCGACGCCCGGGTGCCGGTGCGCATGAGCGCCGACCGCCCGGTGGCGCCCAAGCCCGCCGTCACCCACTACGAATCGCTGGGCGTCGGCCATTGCGGCGGGACCGTCGTGTCCCGCGTGCTGTGCCGCCTGGAAACCGGCCGCACCCACCAGATCCGCGTCCACATGGCCCGCTTGCGCCATCCCTTGCTGGGCGACACCCTGTACGGCGGCCGGCACGAAGCCGGCGCCGGGCGCCAGATGCTGCATGCGCGCGCCCTGGGCTTCGACGACCCCGCCAGCGGACGGCCCTGCGCCTTCACGGCGGAGCCGCCGGACGACTTCCGCCGCGTGCTCGACGGCATCCTCTGGGACGGCGATGGCGACGAGCGTGCTTGAACCGGCCCCCGGCCTGCGCGGCGTCACGGGCGAGCCCTGGCCCGGCGTGCGCTATTTCTCGACCTGGCGCGTCGGCGGCGTGAGCCTGCCGCCCCGCGACAGCCTGAACCTGGGCCTGCACGTCGGCGATGATCCGCTGGCCGTGCGGGAAAACCGCCTGCGGCTGCGGCGCGCCCTGCCGGGAGATCCGCTCTGGCTGGAGCAGGTGCACGGCACCGACGTGTTCGACGCCGATGCCGCGCCGGAGGACGCCGCGGCCGGACCCGCCCCCCGCGCCGACGCCGCCGTGACGACCCGGCGCGGCCGTCCCCTGGCGATCATGACCGCCGACTGCCTGCCGGTGGTGCTGGCCGACGAGGCCGGCACCGTGCTGGGCGTGGCCCACGCGGGCTGGCGCGGGCTGGCGGCCGGGGTGCTGGAAAATACGCTGGCCGCGATGCGCCGCCGGGCGCCTGCGGCGCACGGCTGGCGCGCCTGGATCGGCCCGGGCATCGGTCCCGCCGCCTTCCAGGTCGGCGCGGAAGTGCGGGACGCCTTCCTGGACCAGGACCCGGGGCTGGCGGCCTGCTTCGTTTTCCAGCCGGATCGCGGTCTTTTTGCCGCTGGGCCGCCCCAAGGCAAAAAGCGCCCCTCCGGGGGAATGGGCCTGGACGCGGAGCAGTCTCTGCGGACTGGCCTGCGCCTGGTGAATCCGAGCGGCATGCAGGCCGCGAGGTGGATGCAAGCGGCCGAAGGCTGCGCGGCGTGGGGGCCTCGATGGCTGGCCGACCTGGCCGGCCTGGCGCGCGCCCGGCTGCTGCGCGCCGGCGTCGAACGGGTGGAGGCGAGCGGAGAATGCACCTGGACGCGGGCGGACCGGTATTTTTCCCATCGCCGCGATCCCGGATCGGGCCGCCAGGCGACGCTGGCGTGCCTGACGGATCCGGGTGCCTTGCAAGGCGCGAGGTGGACATAGAGGAGGGCCGTTATTTTGACCCACGCCGGCTCCGGCATGCGCTCTATTCGGGCTAGCGACTTACCCGAATTGACGCAATTTGCCACAATGACAGAATAGACGAACGAAAGGTCCCGGGTCGTTTCGGGGTCCTTGCAGTACAAGGGATGGTGGAATGGCTGATCGGAATTCTTCACACAGGCGGACGCCGCCCGGGGTCGCACCCGCCCAACTGGCGTCCATTCAGTCAGATTTCACCCAGGCGTGGCAGGCGCTGCTGGACCGGTTCCGGCAAGGCGCGCTGACCCCGCCGGCCGACCGCCGTTTCGCTTCCGACGCCTGGGCCGCCAGTCCCCAGGCCCTGTTCTCGGCGCATGCCTATCTGCTCATGGCCGATGCGCTGCGGCGCCTGGCGCAGGCCGCCGATCTCGAAGAGGCCGCGCGCGAACGCCTGCAGTTCTCCGTCATGCAATGGATCGAGGCCGCTGCGCCGTGCAATTTCCTGGCGTCCAACCCCGACGCCCTGAAGGCCCTGGCCGACAGCGGCGGCGAATCCCTGCAGCGCGGGCTGGCGAACCTGATGCGCGACATGACGCGCGGCCGCATCACCCAGACCGACGAATCCGCCTTCGCGCCGGGCGAAAATCTCGCCGTCACCCCGGGGACGGTGATCCACGAAAACGCCCTGATGCAGCTCATCCAGTACCGGCCGCAGACGGCGAAGGTCCGCCGGCGGCCCCTGCTGATGGTGCCGCCCTGCATCAACAAGTTCTACATCCTCGACCTGCAGCCGGCCAATTCCCTGGTGCAGCATGCCGTGCAGGCCGGCTTCGAGGTCTTCATGGTGTCCTGGCGCAACCCGCTGCCGGACGACACCGACGGCATCGAGTGCAAGACCTGGGACGATTACGTCGAGGACGGCGTGCTGCGGGCCATCGAGGTCGTGCGCGACGTGACCCGCCAGCCGCAGATCAACGCCCTGGGCTTTTGCGTGGGGGGCACGCTGCTCGCCAGCGCCCTGGCCGTGGCGCGTGCGCGCGGCGAAGACCCGGTGGCCGCGCTGACCCTGCTGACCACCTTCCTGGATTTCCGCGAGACCGGCATCCTCGACGTCTTCGTCGACGAGCAGCATGCCCGCGCGCGCGAGCAGCAGCTGGGCGCGGGCGGCCTGATGACGGCGGGCGAGCTGGCCACCACCTTCTCGTTCCTGCGGCCTTCCGAACTGGTGTGGAACTACGTCGGCTCCAACTACCTGCTGGGCGAATCCCCCCGGGCCTTCGACCTGCTGGCCTGGAACGCCGACGGCACCAACCTGCCGGGGCCGTTCTTCACCTGGTATTTCCGCAATACCTACCTGGAAAACCGCCTCATGACCGGGCAGCTGCGCATCTGCGGCGAAGCCGCCGATCTCGGCGCCCTGGACATGCCCGCCTACCTGTACGCCTCGCGCGAAGACCACATCGTGCCCTGGACCTCGGCCTACGCCTCGACGCGGCTGCTGCGCGGGCCGCTGCGCTTCGTGCTGGGCGAATCCGGCCACATCGCGGGGGTGGTCAACCCTCCCGAACGCGGCCGCCGCGGCTACTGGTCCCAGGATCGGGACGCCGCCCTGCCGGGCGATCCGGACGCCTGGCTGGAACAGGCCGCCCATGCCCGCGGCAGCTGGTGGCCCGACTGGCTGGAATGGCTGGCCGGGCACTCGGAGGACTGGCGGCCCGCCCGCCGCACCCCGGGCAATCGAAAATATCCCGCCATAGAGCCCGCACCCGGGCGCTATGTCAAAGTCAAAGCAGTCTGAAAAGGAGAACACCATGAGCGGCAAACTGGCTTACGTGACGGGGGGCATGGGCGGCATCGGAACGTCGATCTGCCAGCGCCTCGCGAAAGAAGGCTTCACGGTGGTGGCCGGTTGCGGCCCGAGCCGGGACCACGCCAAGTGGCTGGACGAGCAGGCCGCGCTGGGCTACAAGTTCAGCGCCTCGGTGGGCAACGTGTCCGACTGGGATTCCACGGTCGAGGCCTTCGTCAGGGTCAAGGAACAATTCGGTCCGGTCGACGTGCTGGTGAACAACGCGGGCATCACGCGCGACGGCGTCTTCCGCAAGATGAGCCAGGAAGACTGGCGCGCCGTCATCGACACCAACCTGAACAGCCTGTTCAACGTGACCAAGCAGGTCATCGACGACATGGTGGACCGCCAGTGGGGGCGGATCATCAACATCAGTTCGGTCAACGGCCAGAAGGGCCAGTTCGGCCAGACCAACTATTCCACCGCCAAGGCGGGCATCCACGGCTTCACCATGGCCCTGGCCCAGGAAGTCGCCAGCAAGGGCGTCACCGTCAACACCGTCTCGCCGGGCTACATCGGCACCGACATGGTGCGGGCCATCCGCCCCGACGTGCTGGAAAAGATCGTCGCCACCATCCCGGTCAAGCGCCTGGGCACGCCGGAGGAAATCGGCTCCATCGTCGCCTGGCTGGCGTCCGACGATTCAGGCTTTGCCACGGGGGCGGATTTCTCGCTGAACGGCGGCCTGCACATGGGTTGATCATGGCACGCCACACCCATCCACCCCAGGCGGAACGGCTGATCAAGAAATACCCCAACCGCCGCCTCTACGACACCCAGTCCAGCGCCTACATCACGCTGGCCGACATCAAGCAGCTCGTCCTGGACAACGCGGTGTTCAAGGTCGTCGACGCCAAGACCGGCGACGACCTGACCCGCAGCATCCTGCTCCAGATCATCCTGGAAGAAGAATCCGGCGGCGTGCCCATGTTCTCGGCCGAGGCGCTGGCGCAGATCATCCGCTTCTACGGCCACGCCATGCAGGGCGTGATGGGCACCTTCCTGGAAAAGAACATCCAGGTGCTGATGGACATCCAGGACCGCATGGCCGAGCAGTCCCAGGGGCTGTACCAGCAGCATTTCGGCCCGGAAGCCTGGGCCCAGCTGATGAGCATGCAGACCCCGGCCCTGCAGAACATGATGAACAACTACATCGAGCAAAGCCGCGGCCTGTTCGTCCAGATGCAGGACCAGATGCAGGACCAGACGCGCACCATGTTCTCGGCCTTTCCCTTCGCCGGGCAGCCGCCCGAAGGCGGAAAGAAAAAGAAATGACCGCGGACCGGCCGGGCCCCGCGCCCGGTCGCGCCGCACCTTCGCGGCGCATTCTTTTTGATCCAACCCCGTTCCAATCCGGCCTCCGGGTGTTATAGTTTCGTAACGAGAATCATTCCTCTTATTACCACGGAGATCGTTCATGGTGAAAAAACTGTTCGTCGCGCTGGCTGGCATCGGCCTGGCTTCTTCCGCCCTGGCGGCCGAATACCCCATCGGCGAGCCCAGCGAGCTCAACGGGCTGGAAGTGGCGGCGGTCTATCTGCAGCCGGTGGAAATGGAACCGGAAGGCATGATGCGCGCCGCGAAGGATTCCGACATCCACCTGGAAGCGGACATCCACGCCACGGCGGACAACAAGAACGGCCTGCCCGAAGGCGCCTGGGCGCCGTATCTGAACATCCAGTACGTGCTGCAGAAGCAGGGCAGCGACAAGGTCCTCAAGGGCGACCTGATGCCCATGGTGGCCAACGACGGTCCGCACTACGGCGACAACGTCAAGCTCGAAGGCCCGGGCAAATACAACCTGACCTTCGTCATCGGCTCGCCCGAGACCGTGCACAACAACCACTTCGGCCGCCACGTGGACAAGGAAACCGGCGTCGCGCCGTGGTTCAAGACCTTCGAGGTCAAATACGAGTTCGTCTATGCCGGCACCGGCAAGAAGGGCGGCTACTGATCGCGGGGCGGCTGTCATGACGACACGCATGCGCGTCTGGATGGCCCTGGCGGCCCTGGCGTGGGCGGGCTGGCTGGCGCCGCTGCCGGCGGCCCGCGCCGCCGACATGCCGGTCTACACGCTGACCTTCAAGGCCGACGGCACCTTCGAGCCGGCCCGCCTGGAAGTACCGGCGGGCCGCTTCAAGATCGTCCTGGTCAACGAAAGCAGCGAGGCTGTCGAATTCGAGAGCCTGCCGCTGCGCAAGGAAAAGGTGCTCGGGCCGGGGGTCACCTCGTTCGTGGTGCTGACCCTGTCGCGGCCGGGCGAATATCCCTTCTTCGACGACTTCCATCCCCAGGTGAAGGGCACCCTGGTGGTGCTGCCCAAGCCCTGACGAGCATGGATGGATCCTGATCATCATGGAACAAGTCGGCTTCATCGTCTGGCGTGAAAGTGTCGAGGCCCTGCTGGTCGTCGGCATCCTGTATTCCTGGCTGCGCGCCTCGCCGGAAGGCCGGCGCGGCCTGCCCTGGCTGTGGGGCGGCGTCGGCGCCGGGCTGCTGCTGGCCGGCGCGCTGGCGCTGGTGCTGCTGGGGATTTCCTCCTGGCTGTCCGACGAGGGCCAGGAATGGTTCCAGGCCCTGATGGCGCTGGCGGCCTGCGGGCTGGTGGTGCAGATGGTCGTCTGGATGCGCGCCCACGGGCGCGGCCTGAAGCGCGAGCTGGAATCGGGCGCGTCCGAGCAGGTCGGCGGCGATCACTGGTGGGGCCTGCTCGCCCTGGTCATGATCGCCGTCGCGCGCGAAGGCAGCGAGACCGTGGTCTTCCTGTACGGCACCGTCCTGTCCTCGCAGGACGCCGGTGGCGTCGGCGCCATGGTGCTGGCCGGGCTGGGCGGGTTCGCGGCGGCGCTGCTGACCTTCTGGCTGCTGCAGCTGGGTGGGCGGATCATCACCTGGCGGCGCTTCTTCAAGCTGACGGAAATCCTCTTGCTGCTCCTGGCCGGCGCGCTGCTGGTGTCGGCCACGGACCGGCTGATTTCGCTCGACGTGCTGCCGACCCTGATGGACCCGGTGTGGGATACGTCCTGGCTGCTGGACACCGAAGGCGGGCTGGGCAAGGTCCTGGCCGATTTCGCCGGCTACCGCGCCTACCCCGCGCTGTCGCAGCTGCTGATCTGGCTGGCGTACTGGGGCATCGTGGCATGGCTGCTGCGCCGCGCCTCACGCGGGGGCGCGCCGGCCGCCGCCCTGGACGCCGTGCTCGGGTCGATCGCCGACGCTCCGCCGGTCGACATCGGGGACGAGCGCACCTTCGACCCCGAACGCTCGGCCGACGAAATCATCGCGACGTGGGTGGCCGTCGAGAAGGTCGCCGCGATCCTCGGGCACCGCCGCCGGGCCGCCAGCACGCCGACGGAGTTCCTGCGGGCGTTGACCGGGGAATGGGGTGATCCGGCGTTCGATGACGCCACGTTCGGCGACCTAGCGTTCGGCGCCGAGGCGAGCGCCGCCGACGTCCTGCTCGGTCTCTACCACCACGCGCGTTTCGACACGGCCGCGCTCGCGCCCGGTGCCGCCACCGCCGCCCGCGTCGCCGCGCGCACACTGCTCGCGACATGGGATCGCACCGAACGCCCGCGACCGGGGGCCCACCGATGACGCCCCGCCCGGCGGCACAGCGACCGACACAGCGACACGGCCGCGGCCTGGCCCGCTCGCTCGGTGGACGTCAGCCACCGCCGGCAGGCGCCCGAATCGACCCTGCCGACCAGGCCCCCCTCACGGACCCCGATCCCGACGACACGCGCCGGTGGCGGTATGGGGCGTGGCCGGTCATCGTCGCGGTCGTCGGGGGCGCCGGCATGTTCGCGGGTGGCGTCCCTCCGTGGCGCGCGGTGGTGATCGCCGTTGGGGCGGGGCTCGCTCTCTGGGCGGTGATCGTCTCGTTCGCGGTGCGCCGGATCGACTGGTATGACGATGTTCCGGGGTTCACGTATCGATCCGCCACGCCCTGGGAGGTGCCCGGGCTGGTCGGCGCGCGTGAATCGGCGGAGGCGTTCGAGCTATACCTGCGTCCGCGGCTGTGGTCGCTCGCGCAGGAGCTGTTGCGCCGTCGCGGCATCGAGCCGGACTCAGCGCGGGCTCGCGAGCTCGTCGGTGAACGGGAGTTCGCCATCTTTTCCGGCGTCGACCGGGATCCGCGCCACACCACCGCCTCCGTGTCGGTGCTCTGTCAGGTGATCGCTCGGCTGGCCGTCGAGCCGTTCCCCGGCAGCGCGCCCGCTATTGCGAATCCGGCTCTGAAAGGATTGGCCGGCGCCGCGGCCTCGCGCACCTCGACCACCGCGCCGCACCCCACGGAAGGACCCCGGCCATGACGACGAACCCCGCGGCGCGCGTGCCGTCAGCGAGCATCCTCTCGCCCGGTGAGGTGGCCGAGCGAGTCGGCGAGATCATGACCGCGGTGGGGCGGGCCGTGGTCGGTCTCGACAGCGCTCTCCGGTTCTCGATGGCCGCGATCCTGGCCCGCGGGCACGTCCTCATCGAGGACAATCCGGGCCTGGGCAAGACGCTGCTCGCGCGGTCCCTGGCCGGCGCGCTCGGCCTCGAATTCCGGCGTCTGCAGTTCACTCCGGACCTGCTCCCCGCGGACATCACCGGGTCCTACCTGTACCACCCCGCCGCGGGCGAGTTCCGGTTCCAGCCCGGCCCGATCTTCTGCGGGCTGCTGCTGGCCGACGAGCTGAACCGGACCCCGCCGAAGACGCAGTCGGCGCTGCTCGAGGCCATGCAGGAGGGGCAGGTGAGCGTCGAGGGGCGCACCCATCGACTTCCCGACCCGTTCTGCGTGATCGCGACCGCGAACCAGAGCGAGTACGAGGGCACCTACCCGTTGCCTGAGGCGCAGCTGGATCGCTTCCTCGTGCGGCTTCGGCTCGGCTACCCGTCCGGCGACGCCGAACAGGAGATGCTGCGCCGCCGGATCGCGCGCGCCGCAGGCGATCCTGCGGTTCCGCCGGTGACCGACCCGGCCGGGCTCACGCAGCTGTGCGAATCCGTCGAGCAGGTGCGCATCGACGAAGACGTGATGGGCTACTGCGTGGATCTGGCCCGCGCCAGCCGCGCGCACAGCGCGGTCGAGGTCGGGATCTCGCCGCGCGGAACCCAGGCGCTGCTGCTCCTCGCCCGGGCGTGGGCGGTGATCTCCGGTCGCGGCTTCGTGCTGCCCGAGGACGTGAAGCAGGTGGCCGGCCCGGCCTGGAGCCACCGCCTGGTGCTCAAGCTGCAGGCGTACGCGGACGCCGTCACCGGCGAGGGCGTGGTCGCCGAACTGCTCGGCAGCGTGGCCGCTCCGCCGGCCGACCGAATCGTCGCGGCGCACCACTGTCTGCCGTGACCTCGGTGTCGACCGGGCGGCGCCCGTCTCGTGGTAGCTGGCGCCGCACGGCGGCGTGGTACCGCGTGCCCGGGGTGACGGCCCTCGCGGTGGCGTTGGGCGTGGCGTTCGGGAGGCCCGACCTGGTGCTGCTGGCGGCGCCGCTGCTGCTCGGGTGGGTGGCGGCGCTGCTTGCCGGCCGGCATCTGGTCGGGCGGGCGGCGCCGCGGGCCGTATCCGTCGTCGACGCGGACTCCTTCGGCAATAATGCCGCGGACGTCGTCACGACCGTCATCGGCGGCGACGGCGTCGAGTTCGCGTCCGTCGCGCAGCCGGGTGAGGGCCGCGGCCCGATCGGCCGGATGGTCACGCTCGCCGGCGGCGCCGCGACACGGACGATCCGGTCACGGTTCCGCACCACCGGCTGGGGCACGACCACCGTCGCACGGCCCGACTCGCTCGGCGCCGGGCCGGACGGCCTGTACCTCGCCGGGCCGGTGCGACGCGCGCCCACCCGCACGGAGCTGATACTCCCTGCGGTGGCCTCGATCCCGCCGTTCACGCTGCCGCCGATCATCGGTGGCTGGGCAGGGGCGCACGTCAGCCGGCGTCCCGGGCAGGGCAGCGACCTGATCGATCTGCGCGAATACGCCCCCGGCGACCGGCTGAGGTCCATCCATTGGCGGGCGTATGCGCGCCACGAGCGCCTCGACACCACCCGGACGTTGTCCGATGCCGACGCCGAGCTCATGATCTGCCTCGACCAGTCGGCGCACTTCGCCCCGCGGCGCGTCGAAGGCGCGCGCGGTATGTGGCGTCGCGCGGCTCGGCGGGTGCGGGTGGCGATCGTGGTGGCGCTCCAGACGATAGACGCGCGCCGCGACCCGGCTGGCCACGCTGCGCGGGTCGACGCCGAACGGCGGCTTCGCGCGACCAGTCTCGATCACGCCGTGGCTGCCGCGGCCGCGGTCGCCGCGGCCCACCTCGGGCAGGGCGATCGCGTCGGCGTGATGACGGCGACCGTTCCCCGGCGGCTGCTGCGGCCCAGCACCGGAAACCGCCAGCTGCAACGGATCCGGCACCAGCTCGCCCTGTTGGACGATCGTCGGACCCGCATGCTGCAGGTCGCATGGTGGGGGTTGACGCCGGGGCAGATCGTCGTGTGGTGCTCGCCGCTGGTCACCCCGGCGGCGGTCCACGCCGCGATCGAGTGCGCCGCGCGCGGGCACCGCGTCATCGTCGTCGACACCCTGCCGCTGGCCGGCATGCTGGCGCGCGCCACGGCGGCCGAGGCCGACCACCTTCGCGTGCTGGCGGTGGAGCGGCAGCTGGAACTCGACCGGCTGCGCGGCAGGGGCATCCCGGTGATCAGCTGGGACGCCGGCGACCTGCCGGGCCAGATCGCCGAGGCGACCCGCGTCATGCGGGGCCGGCGGTGAGTGGGATGGCCGCGCCGGGCGGCGCGCCGGACGCCGCGCCCGGAGTTACGTCGGACCCGGTTTCGGATCTGACGACGTTCGGGGCGGAACGGGTACCGGTCGTCATGGCCGGTGGCGGATGGCGGACATGGCACGGCTGGATGCTGCGGGTCCTCCTCGGCCTCGCCGTCGGAGGCACGCTCGCCATCGTCATGGCCGGGGCGGTCGGGGTCGGTATGTGGTCGGTGGCCGGGGTATCGATGCTGGCGGTCGGCATCGGCACGGTGCTCGTGCCGGGCACGGTGCTGCCGCTGCTGCTTCTTCTCGGTGTGGTGCTCTATCGGCTCGCCGCATCGGGGCCGGTGCTCGGAGCGTCGCTCGCCGCCCTGCTGGCTTTGGTCGCGCTCATCCACCACGCGGCGGGTCTTGCGGCCGTCATCCCGCTGCGATCCGAATGCGAATGGGCCGCGCTGCGTCCCGCCCTCGTGCGTTACGCAGTGGCCGTCGGCGTGTCGGAACTCGTCTACCTAGCGGCCGTTGCCGCGGCCTAACTCACCGCGGTGGTGGCGGTCCACGGCGCGGGGTTCCTTCCAGTCCGGGCCCCAGATCGCGCCGGCTGTCGCGGAGATCCCTGGGATCAGCAGGAACCACAGCCACGAGCCGGTGATGAAGAACAGGGTCAGTGCCACGAAGACGGACGCGGCCGCCGCGGCCCCGACGATTTTCTGTGCGGCGCTGCGGGAATCCGCCGTGGGAACGGCACCTGCCTGCTGCGGTGAACGCCGCCCGGACAGCCGATTCACTGTGCCGGTGTTCGCCGGCACCGCGAGGGCCGATGCCTGCATCGGCGCGACCGGACGGGGTGCCGGCAGGTCGTCGAACAGGGCGGCGAGGTCCGCCGCGGTCTTCGCGACGGTCACCCGGGCGCTGCGCTCGCCGTACTCGTCGAGCGAGATGCGGCCTGCCGCCAGGTGCTCGCCGAGAGCTTCCAGCGCCGAGGTGCGCTCACGGTCGCCGACCCGCATCTCCCCGGGATTCGTCACACCCGAAACTGTAACGGGGTGGATCGGCGGATCGTCACCGGATCTCGACGAGGGCCGCCCCCGAGTTCACCGTCGCCCCCACCTCGACCGCGACGCTCGCCACCGATCCGTCCTTGTGCGCCGTCACCGGATTCTCCATCTTCATCGCCTCGACGACGACCACGAGGTCGCCTGCCGAGACGACATCGCCGACGGCGACGGCAACCTTGACGACGGTGCCCTGCATGGGGGCGGTGACCGTGTCGCCGCTTGCCGTCGATGCCACCGCGCGGGAGGTGCGTCGCGAGGCGCGTCCGCGGCCCGGCGCGCTTGCTGCCCGAGCGCCCAGTCCGGGGAGATCGGCCGGCAGGGATACCTCCACTCTGCGCCCGTTCACCTCGGCGACCACCGTCTGCCGAGACGCGGGTCCGGCGGCGGGGGCTGCGTCATGCGCACCTGCCGCGTCGCCGTGGAACGGCTCGATGGCGCCCGCGAACTCGGTCTCGATCCAACGGGTGTGCACGGCGAAGGCGCCGTCCGCTGCGGTGAAGGCGGGGTCGTCGACCACAGCCCGGTCGAACGGTAAGACCGTTGCCATGCCGTCGATCACGAACTCCGCGAGCGCCCGCCGGGACCGTTCGAGCGCCTCGGTCCGGTCGGCGCCGGTGACGATGAGCTTCGCGAGCATGGAGTCGAACGCGCCGCCGATCACGGTTCCGGACTCCACACCGGAATCGACCCGCACGCCGGGCCCCGACGGGGCGATGAACCGGGTGAGGGTTCCGGGCGCCGGGAGGAATCCGCGGCCCGGGTCCTCGCCGTTGATGCGGAACTCGATGGAGTGCCCCCGCGGAGTGAGATCCGTTGTCCAGCGGAGTTTTTCGCCTACGGCGACGCGGAACGGTTCGCGCACCAGGTCGCTGCCGCTGGTCTCCTCGGAGACCGGATGCGCCACCTGCAGCCGGGTATTCACTTCCAGGAACGAGATCAACCCGTCCTGGCCGACCAGGAACTCGACGGTTCCCGCGTTGTAGTAGCCGGCCTCGCGGCAGATGGCCTTGGCGGACTCGTGGATCGTGGCGCGCTGCTCGCCGGTCAGGAACGGGGCGGGAGCCTCCTCGACGAGCTTCTGGTACCGGCGCTGCAGCGAACAGTCACGGGTGCCGACCACGATCACCGTGCCGTGCATGTCGCCGAGAACCTGAGCCTCGACGTGCCGCGGCTTGTCGAGATACCGCTCCACGTAACATTCCCCGCGGCCGAACGCCGCCACCGCCTCGCGCACGGCCGACTCGTAGAGCTCCGGGATCTCCGCCATGGTCCGGGCCACCTTCATGCCCCGTCCACCACCGCCGAATGCCGCCTTGATGGCCACCGGCAGGCCGTACTGCTGCGCGAATGCCAGAACCTCGTCCGCGCCGGAGACGGGATCCGGCGTCCCGGGGACCAGCGGCGCACCCGCCCGCATAGCGATGTGTCGTGCGGTGACTTTGTCACCGAGGTCGCGGATCGACTGGGGGCTCGGACCGATCCAGGTCAACCCCGCGTCGATCACGGCCTGCGCGAAATCCGCGTTCTCGGACAGGAACCCGTAGCCGGGGTGGACGGCATCCGCTCCGGCGCGCGCCGCGACATCCAAGATCTTCGCCGCGTCGAGGTAGGAATCTCGGGGCCCGACACCGCCGAGCGCGTACGCCTCGTCGGCCGCCCGCACGTGCAGGGCATCCCGATCGGGTTCCGCGTACACCGCGACCGACCGAAGGCCGGCGTCGCGCGCGGCCCTTGCGACACGGACGGCGATCTCGCCCCTGTTTGCGATCAGTACGGTGTGCATCGTGTCTCTCTCCTGATCACGGGGTCGGCTGCCTATTCCAGAGGTCAGTCACGGTGACGCCCAGCTCGCCTAGCAGCCGCCGGACCAGCGGCAGCGCGAGGCCCACCACGCACGACGGATCCCCGTCGATGCGGTCGACGAACCAGCCGCCGAGCCCGTCGATGGTGAAGGCGCCGGCGACCTCCAACGGCTCGCCCGAGTCTATGTACGCCGCAAGCTCTTTCGCGCTCGGGTGCCCCATGGTGACGGTCGCGCTGGCCGTCCCGGTGGCACTACCGACGGTCTTCCCGCCGCGCACCCGCAGCACCGCATGGCCGGTGATCAACTCGCCAGTGCGCCCGATCTGGTCCTTCCAGCGCCGCAGTGTCTCCTCGCGCGTGTGCGGCTTGCCCTGCAGTTCGCCGTCGATCAGCAGCATCGAATCGCCGCCGATCACCACCGCGTCGTGAAGCGCGGGGTGGTCCCGCTGATCGCGTACCACGGCCTCCGCCTTCGCCGACGCCAGCGTGGCTATCACCTCACCGTGGGGTGCGTCGACATGCGCCGCTCGCACGGCGTCCTCTTCGACGTTTGGGGCGAGGACCACGGGCTCGACGCCGGCGTTGCGCAGCACGGCCAGCCGCCCGGGCGACGCCGATGCGAGCACCACCACGGGGGCACTCATCGCGGCAATCCCGACGCCCACCAGGCATGCGGCCCGGGATAAGACCCGGCACCGGAATGCGCCAGCCGGGCGCCGGGGGACCAGACAGTGCGCGGCGCGGACGGCGTCATACTCGATGCCGAGCGCGACGCCGCAACGAGCGCGATCACCGTGACCACGGCGGCGGCATCCTCGTCATCCCGGCAACGCAGACCGTTCCCTACCGATTTCGTCGCTGTGACATTTGTTCGCTCGGGCTGCGCTCCCGGGCGCCCTGCTGTGCTGGATTGTTCGCTCCGCGCTCCGCTCGGCGGCCCTGCGACTCCGTCGCGACGGGCCAGCCTCCCTCCGGCCTCGCTCACGGAACCGTCGCGACGGGCACCGCCCGCTCCGCCCTCGCTCACAGTGCCGAATTGTTCGCTCGGCGCTCCGCTCATCGGGCCTGCGACTCCGTCGCAACGGCCCTGATTCGCTCCGCCCTCGCTCACAGTGGAATGTTTCCGTGCTTCTTGGGCGGGAGCGTTTCGCGCTTGTCGATGAGCGCGCGCAGGGCCCTGGTCACGGCGAGGCGGGTCTGCGACGGGCGAATCACCTCGTCGACATAGCCGCGGTCCGCCGCGACATAGGGGTTCGCGAGGGTGTCCTCGTAGTCGGTCTGCAGGCGGGCGCGCAGCGCGTCGACGTCCTCCCCAGCTTCGGCGGCCGCGCGAAGTTCCTTGCGGTACAAGATGTTCACCGCACCGGCGGCGCCGACCACGGCGATCTGCGCGGTCGGCCAGGCCAGGTTCACATCCGCACCGAGGTGCTTCGAGCCCATCACGTCATAGGCGCCGCCGTAGGCCTTGCGGGTGATCACGGTGACCAGCGGCACCGTCGCCTCGGCGTAGGCGAAGATCAGCTTCGCACCGCGGCGGATGATCCCGTTCCATTCCTGATCGGTGCCCGGCAGGAACCCAGGCACGTCGACGAAGGTGACGACGGGGATGTTGAAGGCGTCGCAGGTGCGGACGAACCGGGCGGCCTTCTCCGAGGCGTCGATGTTCAGGGTTCCGGCCAGGTGGCGCGGCTGGTTCGCCACGATGCCGACGCTCCGGCCCTCGATGCGGCCGAATCCGACGACGATGTTTGGTGCGAAGAGCTCGTGCACCTGGAGGAACTCACCGTCGTCCAGCACAGCGGTGATCGCCGTGACCATGTCGTACGGCTGGTTCGGTGAGTCGGGGATCAGCGCGTCGAGCGCCAGGTCCGTGTCGGTGATCTCCAGGTCCGAGTCCCAGGGCAGCACCGGGGGTGCCGTCAGGTTGTTCGGTGGGAGGTAGGAGAGCAGGGCGCGGACGTAGTCGATCGCGTCCTCTTCGCCATCCGCCAGGTAGTGGGCGTTGCCGGAGCGGGTGTTGTGAGTGCGCGCGCCGCCGAGGTCCTCGAGCGAGACATCTTCTCCAGTCACGGTTTTCACCACGTCCGGACCTGTGATGAACATCTGCGAGGTGCCGTCGACCATGACGACGAAGTCCGTGAGGGCGGGGGAGTAGACGTGACCGCCCGCGGCCGCGCCCATGATGAGCGAGATCTGCGGAACGACGCCGGACAGGTGTACATTGCGGCGAAAGATCTCCGCGTACAGCCCGAGTGAGACGACGCCCTCCTGGATGCGCGCACCGCCGCCCTCGTTGATGCCCACGATGGGCCGACCGGACTTCGCCGCGAAATCCAGCACCTTGACGATCTTCTCGCCGTACACCTGGCCCAGGGCGCCGCCGAAGACCGTGACGTCCTGTGAGAAGACCGCCACTTCATGCCCGTCGACCGTGCCGAACCCGGTGACCACGCCGTCGCCGTACGGCCGGTTCTTCTCCATCCCGAACGCCGTGGAACGATGTCGCGAGAAGGCGTCGAACTCGATGAACGAGCCGGGATCCAGCAGCAGGTCGAGCCGTTCGCGGGCCGTGAGCTTCCCCCGCGCGTGCTGACGCTCCACCGCCCGCGCCGACCCTGCCGCACGGTGTTCGGCGATGCGCCGGTTCAGATCCGCGATCTTGCCCGCCGTGGTGTGCGGCGCGGCGGCGCCGTGGCCGTCCGACGCTGCGGCCGAGCCTTCACCGTTCTCCGGCATGGCAGATGACATGGCCAAAGACTATCCCGGCCGCGATCGACCGATTCGGCGCCGTCAGAACGGCGGCGGATCGCTCCCGCAGACGCCGTTTCCGGTTGCAGCGCGGCTCGCTCTGCCGGGGCCGGCTGTGCTGTAGCCGCCGGTGCCGAGACGGACGGAGCCGTCGTCGGTTGGGTTGTCGTCGGCGAGCAGGTGGCCGGGCTCGGTCGAATACACATGTCCCGTCGGGGCGGTCCAGACAAGGGTGCCGTCTCCCCCGGGCACTGCGTGCCAGGGCGTGAACGTCTTGATCATATGGTGGAATCGGCAAAGCGCATCGAGGTTGTGCGGGCAGGTGACACCGCTGCGCTCGAAGGGTGTGCGATGGTCGATGTCGCAGCGTTCGGCGCGTGTGCGGCAACCAGGGAAGCAGCAGACACGATCGCGCGCCGTAACGTGGCCGACGATGCGTTCGGGCGGCCGATAGGCCAAATGGCCGGCATCGAAAACCGTGCCACAGTAACGGGTTCGGGCTCCTTGACCGCCGCCGGGCAGATGTGCCTCGACGGGCGTGGTGACGATAGCGCGGACCGCGGTGGCCGATGTCGCCAGTGACCGGGCGAACTCCGCACTGATCACGCCGTGTCCGGCGAGTTCGGCAGGATCGTCGTCCAGTCCAGCTAGAGTCGAGGCGGAGATGTACACGTTGACGCAGATCGGAAGCCGGCGCTTGTCGGCAGCCGCCGGCGAAGGACGCAATCGGGCCGCTGTATTGGTTGGATCTGCGGTGCCCGATGCGCCCGCCTGATCGCCCGCACCCGCCTGGTTGTCGGCGCCGTTTCGCTCGCTCTGGTCCGATTGTTGGCCGTCGCTGCCGCTGTCGGTGCGATCGTCAGTTACGCCGTTGATCCTGTCAGTGGCCCGGTTGCTGCTGCCGGCGGCGGCACCCTGGGTGGTGCCGCCGATGACGTATCGGCCAGTGGCGGCGAGGTCGGCGAAGAGCGCGAGAAACGCGTCGGCGCGGAGCTGGTTCTGGCCCCGGCCATCGGCGAGGCCTGCGGCCCTGATGGTGGTGGCGATGCGGTCGAGGACGGAGTAGGCCATCTGGGCGCCGGGAGCGGGAAGGCTCGCGCAGAACCGGGCCATGCCGTCGAGATCCGGGTCGACGCGAACCCCGCGACCGCTTCGCGCGCGCTGTTCCCGCCGGGCAGCGGCGTCCGGATCCACGCGGACGACCTCCCGATCCACGAGCGCGCGTAGTCGGCTCGGCGTGCGACGTGCAGCTATGGGAAGGATCCGTTGTTCGACCAGGCGACGGTGCTCGCCGTCCAGCACCGTCATCCGCTCGGCGATGATCGAGGCCCGATAGCCGTCGATCTCGCCCGATTGCTGAGCGGCAAGCGTGGCCGGGAACGTGTCGACCATGGCCACGGCCCGTTCGGTGCGGTTCCGAGCGCCGATCGGCGACACATTCAGCGCGCCCCCGAGTTCGGCGGACGCCACCTTGACGGCCGCGTCGCGCAGCGCGGCGTTCCATTTCGGGTCTTGCATCAGAGCCGTGATGGGGATGTCCGGTACCGGTTCGGCCAGCCCGAGCGGAGATGCGGTGAGATCGAGCAGATCTTCGACGGCCATGACGACGCCCGGCCGCGCAAGCGCGGCGATATACCGCTGCTGGATCGCCTCGGCCCAGCTGATGAGCCGTCCGGCCGCGACGATGCCGTTCAACAGCCCGGCCGCGTCCAGGTCGGCCGGGCCGACACGCACCGCACCGTCGCCCGGCGCGAGATCTCCGTGATCCGCGCTGCGCTCGGCGTCTGGGCAGGCTCTTTCGAGCACCTCGGCCGTCGCTCCGCCGGGCTGCTCCGTCGCGGCATCCGCGATAGCCCCGCGCAGGCCGTCTATCGCCGCCCGCAACACCCACGCCGGCGGGGGCGGTTCGTCATCGAAAGCAACGTCATCGAAAGCAATGTCATCGAAAGCAGCGTCGTCGAGCGGCGCCTCACCAGGCGCGGCCGCATCGAATCCGGCGCGACACGAAACGACGTCATGTGTGATGTCGGCGACCGTCCGCGCACCGATCGGGTCGCCGGCACCGGGGCGCGTGCCATCGCCGGCAGTGCCGCTTGTGCGACCGACTGCCATGGCTCACCCCCCGCTCCAAGGACTAACCCGTACATATGTTCTCTGTCACTGACATTACCGGAGCGCGCAACGTTCGTCAATATGTTCGAAAAACATGTGGACAACTCCTGTGGACAACCCAGGCGAAGATCCCCACGCGGAACCTGGCGGGCATCTTTGCCGCTGCTCACCACGCTGTCGGGCGCTACTGGCAAGCTGATGGGCGACGGGAACACGAAGAGATCGATTCGGGATCGAGAGGCATGGCGGCGATGACGGTAGGGGTGACGGACGCGGCACTGGCGGCCGCCGTCCTCGCGCGCGCTCGCGAGCTGATCGATCCCGCCATGCGCGCGGCCGTGGCTCGTCTCGACGAGCGCAATCGGCGCGTCGCCGAGTACCACCTCGGGTACGCCGACGCGAGCGGCCTGCCCGTGACCGCTGACGGCGGAAAGGCGGTGCGCGGCGCGCTGGCGTTGCTGTCCGCGCAATCGGTCGGCGCGTCCAGCGATGTCGCGATCCCCGCCGCGGTCGCCGTCGAGCTGGTGCATCACTACTCCCTGCTGCACGACGACATCATCGACGAGGACGCCACCCGCAGGCATCGGCCCGCAGCCTGGACCGTCTTCGGCGCGCCGGCCACGATCCTGGCCGGGGATGCCATGGCGGCGCTCGCCACCACGGTCGCTCTGGAGGGTACTCCGGCACCGCAGGCCGCGGCGGTCGGCGGGTCGATCGCCGCCGCGACGATGCGCATGCTCGCGGGTCAGGCCGCCGATGTGGCCTTCGAGAAGGCGGACACGGTCGACCTCGAGGCATGCCGGCAGATGGTCGCGGACAAGACCGGGGCGCTGCTCGAATGCGCCGCGTCGATCGGCGCGCTCGCCGCAGGGGCACCCGGCGAGTTGACCGCGGCGCTCGCGCGGTTCGGCGCGCATATCGGCATGGCCTTCCAGCTGATGGACGACATCATCGGTATCTGGGGGTCGGCCGATCACACCGGCAAACCGGTGGCGTCCGATCTCGCCTCCCGAAAGAAATCGCTGCCCGTCGCCGCGGCGCTCGCCGCCGGTGGGCCGCATGCCGACCGGCTGGCCGAGATCTACGGCTATGACGGAGTTCTCGACCGCGCGGCGGTCGAAGCAGCCGCTCGGGCCGTCGAGGCGACGGGAGCGAGGTCTTGGGCCCAGGCGGAAGCGGACCGTGAGACCGCCGCCGCCCTCGCGGTTCTCGGCAGCCTGCCCATCGATGACGGGGTACGTGACGAATTCCGGGTGCTGACGGCCATGCTCTGCCGGCGGGACCGGTAGAGCGGGCGCGGCCGGGAGATGACGGGCTGGGCTCGCAGATGACGGACTGGGCCGCGGTCGGGGGAGCGACCTGGATCGTGACGCACGTCGACGAAACAGGCTCCACCAACAGCGATCTGGTGGCGCAGGCCGCGTTGGGCGCCGCCGATCGCACCGTGCTCGTCGCCGATGTGCAACGCGCCGGGCGCGGCCGTCTCGGCCGCAGCTGGGTGGCGCCGCCGGCCAGCGCGCTGCTCCTC
>OFTX01000374.1_pt1 | contig 24984 bp, 22 predicted proteins | sample 1775051 | NCBI WGS metagenome assembly OFTX01 (sample SAMN08195772, study PRJEB24354) | sludge metagenome | isolation source: sludge from phenol fed wastewater aerobic bioreactor A | place: India: Nagpur | collected 2016-09-15
ATCGAGTGGGAGTAAGGGCGATATCCATCGTGTCCCAGAGGGGCATGCCTCCGCGTCCCGCCGAGCGAATCCGGCTGCGCCGCGAGCAAATTTGGTGCAGGCTCGGTCTGGCCTGCGCTCGTCCTGGTCAGACCTTGTCGGCGCGCAGCGAAATACTCTTCACGCCGAACTTCTTCGTCGCGCCCTGCGCATTGTCGGAAAGGAAGCGGTACGCGTCGTTGATCTGCTCGGCGACGATGTGCAGGCCGGCAGTCTCGATGGCGTCCCTGTAGCGGGCAGCCTGCCAGGCGCCGCCGATGCAGGCCGCCCACAGGGTCGTGTTGCAGGTGATGTTCTCCGGCAACTGCACATCGGTCACGATGTCCGCCAGCGCCAGCTTGCCACCGGGGCGCAACAGGCGTGCGATCTCTTGGAACACTTGCGGCTTGTCGACGGCCAGGTTGATCACGCCATTGCTGATGACCACGTCGAAGCAGCCGTCCTCGAACGGTGCGGCGTCGATATAGCCCTTCACATAAGTCAGGTTGCGCACGCCCTGGCGCCGCCGCAGGCCTTCCGCCTTTGCGCGCTGCGAGTCCGTCATGTCCAGGCCGATCACGGTGCCAGCGGGCCCCGTCAGCAGGCTCGCGACAAACGTATCCATGCCCGAGCCGCTGCCCAGGTCGAGCACGCGCGCGCCTTCGAGGTCGTCGAGCAGGTGGAAGTAGTAGCCGACCCCGGCGAACGAGTCGATGGCTTCCGCCGGGATCTGGTCGAGATCACCCGGCCGGTAGCCGAGGCGTTCAGCCATGGCTCGCCCCATCTCGAAGTGAAACTCAGCTTCCGGATGCTCTGCAACATCCTTGTACATCGCCTTGACCTTGCCTTCGAGCTCGGCACGATCGACTTGTGCGGCCATGATGGTCTCCTTGAAAAAAGGCTCAGAAGCTCAGGCTTGCAGCGCCGCGCAGGAAACGTTCGTGCATCACGCTTGATCCGGCGATGGTCACGCCCTCGATGAAGTCGGACTGTTCGTAGCCGCGCGACTTCACGCACGGCGTGCAGGCGTAGAGGGTGCCGCCGCGCGACACGAAGTCGCGCACCAGCTGCGCCAGCGGGTCGAGCGGCTTGACGTGCGTGGTGTCAGCCGCCTTCTTGCGCACGATGTCCACGCCCGCGCTGCTCAGGAAGACTGCGACTTTCAGTCCTGAGCTAATGCCGCCGTTGGCGATGGTGAAGCCCACCGATGACATTTCGTGATCGAGACCATGCGTGATGACCACCACCAGCTCTCTGCTTTCGTCAGCCATGTCCTTGCTCCTTGAGAAATGGTGTGACTCATGCAGCGAAAAACGTGCCAACACCGTCGGGATGGCATTTCTCCTCTGCAACGAGGCCGGTGGGGATGCGAAAGAGGCGTCTCGGCCATGCGAAAAACTGCATGAGCCATGTCTGTTTGGACATGAAGAATCTGCTGGCTCCCTGCAGCCGAAGTCATTAGACTTTTGCCATGGATACCGTCCGAGAGTTGCAGTTCGGCCCCGGCATGCGCGCCGAGCGCCTGACCGAGGCGGCGTTCCTGATCGCCGCGATCTTCACGCAGGACGTGCGCTTCGCTGGTGTCACCTTCGTTCTCACCCTGCTGCAGGTGGTTTCGCCGCGCTGGGCGCCAGTCGCGCAGATCGTCGCGCGGTTCGTGCGTTTTCGCGGCCAGCATCACATCGGCGACATGTACTTCGACCTGGCCGGAAGTCGGGGCGCATGCGCCATTTCCCTGCTGGCGCAATGCACTTGCCTGGCGCTGATTGCGGCGGGCTTTCCGATCACGGGCTTTGTGCTGCTGACGGTGCCGACGGCCTCGTTCCTGATCGCGCCGACATTGGGCTTCTGCGCCGGCTGCTGGTTCTACGTCCTCGGGCGCGACTGGTTCAGCCGACGCGGCTGGCTGAGAGGAGGTTTCGATGATCACCATGACATCGCCGTCGACGGGCAAGCGCCCCGCCATCAACCACAATTGCGTCCTGCGCCGCAACGTTGAGACGCAGCCCTACGGGCGCTGCAGCGTCTGCACGCTCAAGCTCAAGCAGTGCCATGCCTGGCAATCCAGCGGCTAGAGTTTCGCGCTCGCGGCGCTGGCACTGACCCTGCCTCTGATGCCTTCCGGCTGGCCGCAGCAGTTGATTGCGCTCATGCTGCTGGGCGTGATCGTCTGGCAGGGTCTCGCCAACCACAAGCGCACCGACGATTTGATCTTCGGTCAGCACAAGCTGATGGCGCTGACGCAGGAACTGCGCGGCAAACAGCGCGTGATCGAGAGCCAGAACAACACACTCGCCGCACAAGTCGACGCACGCACGGCGGAGCTGCGCGAATCGAACCTGCGCCTGGCTGCCGCCAACCTGGAACTGCTGGAACTGGACAAGCTGCGCTCGGCCGTGCTGTCGAACGTGTCGCACGAGCTGCGCACGCCGCTCACCGGCATCCTTGGCTCGGCACAGAACCTTCGTGATGGCCTTGCGGGTGGCCTCACGACGGCGCAGCAGGAGTACGTGGGCCTGATCGAAAAGGACAGCGGCCGTTTGATCCGCGTCGTCAATGAGCTGCTGGAATGGGGGCGGCTGCAGTCCGGCCGTATCGAGCTGCACCGTTCGCCGGTCCCGCTGCAGCCGATGCTCGCCGGCGTCGCCATGCTCCTGCGACCGGTGGCGGACCGCCGAGGCGTTCGGCTGTCGGTGCCCGCTGGCGAATCGAGCGCGCGGATTCATGCCGATGCGGACAAGCTCAGGCAGATCGTCATCAACCTGGTCGACAACGCCGTGAAGTTCAGCCCACCCGGTTCCTGTGTCGATGTCCGGCTCGAAACAAGCCGGCAGGCCGCCAGAATCTTGGTCGAGGATCAAGGGCTGGGCGTGCCGCCCGAGGACCGTCCGCATGTCTTCGAGCGCTTCTACCGCGGCCACGGAGCCCATGCGGCGGCAGGCAGTGGCTTGGGACTGGCGATTGCCAAGAACCTGGCACGCCTCCATGGCGGTGACATCACGCTGCAGTCCGGCGCGGCGCAGGGGAGCGTCTTTGTCCTGAGCCTGCCGATGGAGGTCGAGGCATGAACCGCATCGTGGTCGCCGATGACGACGCGGGCATCGCCCGCATCCTCGGTGACCGGCTCCGGGACGCGGGGCACGAGGTCGACGTCGCACGCGACGGCGTCGAAGCCTTGCGACTGGCCGAGAGCGCCGACCTCCTGTTGCTGGACCTGGAAATGCCTCGCATGGGCGGCCTGGCCGTGCTGGACAGCCTGCGCAGCCTGCCGGCGGCGCCCCTGGTTATCGTGATCACGGCCTATGGCGACATGGCCAAGGCCGTGCGTGCCATGCGCGCAGGCGCCTACGACTTCATCGCCAAGCCGTTCGATGCGACCACCATCCAGCTGGTGGTGCAGCGGGCGCTGGAGACGAGGCGGCTGAAGATGCACGTGCACAGTTTGTGCAGCGAGCTCGGGCGCAAGCACCTGTGGGTGCGCGGCAGCGACCTCGTGATGGCCAGGATCGCCGACACCGTCGAGCGCGTGGCGCCGAGCCATGCGACCGTGCTGCTGCTGGGCGAGACCGGTACCGGCAAGGAAGTGATCGCACGCGCCTTGCACCGGCAAAGCCGTCGCGGCGACCAGCCGTTCCTGGCCGTCAATTGCGCCTTGCTCAAGGGCGAACTGCTGGAGAGTGAACTGTTCGGGCACGAGAAAGGAGCCTTCACTGGCGCCGACCGCGCACGCGCCGGGCGCGTCGAGACCGCGCGCGGAGGCACTTTGTTCCTCGACGAGATCGGAGAGATGTCGCCGCCGCTACAGGCGAAGTTGCTGCGCCTGTTGCAGGAAAAGGAGTACGAGCGCCTGGGCAGCGACCGAACCCTCAAGGCCGATGTCCGGGTTATCGCCGCGACGCACCGAGACCTGGGCGCTGCGATTCGCGAAGGCAGCTTCCGCGAGGATTTGTACTACCGCCTGAAAGTCATCAGCATCCGGATTCCGCCGCTGCGCGAACGGACCGGCGACATCCTGCCCTTGGCCGAATGGCTGCTGGAGCAGCATGCCGCCGAGGCGGGGCGTACACCCCCCAAGCTGACCGAGGAGGTGCGCCAGGCCGTGCTCCGCTACGCTTGGCCCGGGAACGTGCGCGAACTGTCGAACGCGATGCAACGATGTGCACTGCTGGCCGGTGACACGGTCTCGCTGTTCGACCTGTCAGAGGAATTGGTCGGTGGCGTGTTCGGCGATGCCGAACCGGTCGCCAGCACCGAGGATCTGTTCGATCTGCCCTACAACGAGGCGGTTACCGCCGCACGCCGGCTGATCGTGCAGCGCGCGCTGGAACGCTCAGGCGGCCATCAGACGCGCGCCGCCGAGCAGTTGGGCGTGACGCAGCCGTATCTGTCGCGGTTGGCAAAGCAGCTCGGGTTGCGGGGCGAGGACACCAAAATTTGTTCGTAAGTTGTCGCCGTCGTGGGTCGTGAGAGCCCGTGCGCCGATCAGGCACGCACAGGGCGCGCCGCGCTCTTGGGCCGAAACGCCTGGCACACGGCCTCGTGCGTCTCCAGGTACGGTCCGCCAATCAGGTCGATGCAGTAGGGCACGGCGGCGAAGATGCCATGCACCCGGGGCTTGCCATCGGAATCCTTCAGGCCTTCCAGCGTTTCGGCAATCGCCTTGGGCTGGCCGGGCAGGTTGATGATCAGGCTTTGCCCGCGGACGACGGCCACCTGGCGGCTCAGGATGGCGGTGGGCACGAAGGCCAGGCTGATCTGGCGCATTTGCTCGCCAAAGCCCGGCATCTCCTTGTTCGCCACGGCCAGCGTGGCCTCGGGCGTGACGTCGCGCGGCGCGGGGCCGGTGCCGCCGGTGGTCAACACCAGCGCGCAGCCGGCGTCGACCAGCTCGACCAAGGTGCGGCTGATGCCGGCCTGCTCGTCGGGGATCAGGCGCGGCTCGAAGCGGATCGGGTTTTTCAGCGCCCGCGTCAGCCAGTCTTGCAGCGCGGGCAGGCCCTTGTCCTCATAGACGCCTTGGCTGGCGCGGTCGCTGATGGAGACGATGCCGATGGTGACGGGGTCGAAGGACATGTTCAGATGGGGTGATCGTCGGCTGGCGGCGGTGCTTCGTCGGCGGCGTCGAGGGCGGCGCGAATCCACTGGAACAGCTCGCGGTAGGCGCGCGCATGGCGCGGGGCCTGGCCGGCCGGCTCGGTCGCGGGGCTGTCCTTGCGGGCCTGGCGCACCAGGGCGCGTAGCTGCTGCAGGTCGGTGGCGGGGTGCTGCTGGGCCCAGTCGGTGAGGGCCGCGTCGCCTTCCAGCAGGCGCTGGCGCCAGTTCTCGGTGGCGTGCAGGCGCAGCGTGTCGGCGGCCGAGCCACGGCGCTGGGTGTCCAGCGCGGCGCGAATGGCCGCGATCTGCGCCTCGTCCAACTGGCGCATCAGCTTGCCGACGAACTGGCCCTGGCGGCGCCGGCCCTCGAAGTTCTTGATGCGCGCCAGCTCGTCCAGGCCTTCGAGCAGGCGCGCCGGCAGCTCCAGCGGATCGCGCAGGTCGGCGCGCAGCTCCAGCAACTGCTCGCCCAGCGCCTGCAACTCGGCGCTGTGCGCCTTCAGCTCGGTCTTGCTGGGCGCATCGCCGCGCTGTTCGCGCTGCAGTTGCTCGTCGAGTTCGCTGCCTTCGGCGACGAACTGGCCGCGCACGAAGTAGCCTTTTTGGGGTTTGCGGGACATGCGTGAGTGAATGAAAACAGCCCAGTATGATAGCCAGCACCATGCAAGACACATCCAAGCCCCTGGCGGGCTTTTCTTATTCGCGCGGTCATTTCGAAGAGTTGGTGGACGCCGCCATCGCCCACGCCAGGAAGCTGGGCGCCAGCGACGCCGGCGCCGAGGCGTCCGAGGGGCTGGGCCTGTCGGTGGGGGTGCGCCGGGGCGAGTTGGAGACGGTGGAGCAAAGCCGCGACAAGTCACTGGGCGTGACGGTCTACCTGGGCCAGCGCCGCGGCAACGCCAGCACGTCGGACTTTTCGCGCGCCGCGCTCGAAAGCACGGTGCAGGCGGCCTACGACATCGCCCGTTTTACCGCCGAGGACCCGGCCGCCGGCCTGCCGGACGCGGGCGACATCGCCACCGAGCAGCGCGAGCTGGACCTGTTTCACCCCTGGGCCGTCAGCAGCGAGCAGGCGGCCGCCATGGCCCTGAGCTGCGAGCGCGCGGCCTTCGCCGTGGACCGCCGCGTGACCAACAGCGAAGGCGCGGGCGTGTCGGCCGCGCAAAGCCACTTCTTCGCCGCCCACACGCACGGCTTTCGCGGCGGCTACGCCAGCTCGCGCCACAGCCTGTCGGTGGCGCCGATCGCCGGCAAGGGCGAGGACATGCAGCGCGACTACTGGTACAGCTCGATGCGCGATGCGCGCGAACTGGCCGCGCCCGAGGCCGTCGGCCGCTACGCCGCCGAGCGCGCGCTCAGCCGGCTCAAGAGCCGGCGCCTGTCGACCCGCGAATGCCCGGTGCTGTTCGAGTCGCCGCTGGCCGCCGGCCTGCTGGGCCACTTCGTGCAGGCCGTCAGTGGCGGCGCGCTGTACCGGCGCACCAGTTTTTTGCTGGATTCGCTCGGCCAGGCGGTGTTTCCCGATCACATCGACATCGCGGAGGACCCCTTCGTGCGCGGCGGCAAGGGCTCGTCGCCGTTCGACGACGAGGGCGTGCACGTGCAGGCGCGCCAGGTGGTCGAGGGCGGGCGGGTGCAAGGCTATTTTCTGGGCACCTACTCGGCACGCAAGCTGGGCATGAAGACGACCGGCAACGCCGGCGGCTCGCACAACCTGACGCTGCGCTCGCGCCGCACGCGCGCGGGCGACGACCTGGACGCCATGCTGCGCCAGCTGGGCACGGGCCTGTTCGTCACCGAGCTGATGGGGCAGGGCGTGAACTACGTCACCGGCGACTATTCACGCGGGGCCAGCGGCTTTTGGGTGGAGGGCGGGCAGATCGCCTACCCGGTGCACGAGATCACCATCGCCGGCAACCTGCGCGACATGTTCCAGGGCATCCAGGCCGTGGGCGCCGACGCCTACACCTTTGGCGCCAAGACCATCGGCTCGGTGCTGATCGGACGCATGAAGCTGGCCGGCAGTTGACGACTGCTGGGGCAGCCGTCAGCGGTCATTGTCACCGCGCGTGGCGCGTGGGTGCTGCGGCGCCGGACGGTGTTCCCGCTCGGGCCCGCGTTCGGCCTGGCGTGGCGCGCGATCGGGCGACGGATTGAACTGGCGCGCGGGCGGCGCGAACTCGCGTGCGGGCCGCGGTTGATAGGCCTCCGGGCGGTATTGCGGGCGCTCGGCCGGACGCTCCGACAGCGCCGGCTGCGGCGGCCGCCATGCAGGCGCCGCGGGTCGTGCCTGCGGTGTGGGCGCCCATTCGGGGCGGTGTTGTGCCGGGCGGCCGACTTCCGGCTCGGGCGGACGCATCGGGCGCTCGGCTCTGGGTGAGCGGTGCTCGGGGCCCAGTGCTGGTGCGGGTGGCCGCGGGCCCGGCGTCTGGACGGCTGCCGGCGCGGATTCGTGCAAGCCCTGGCCATGGGGCATCGGCGGCATGAAGCCCGCTTGGGGCATGGGTGGCCGCTGGCCTGGCGTCCACGCGGGTGTCGACGTCGATTCATGCGGCCCCGTGCCGTTAGGCGCCGGCGGGCGCGGCAGCATGACGCCCATCGGGGGCACGGGCGACCGCAGCGGCTGCGGCCGCTCGGCGTGCGCGGGCGCGCGGGGCGGGCGCTCGGGCGGTGCCGAGGGGCGGCTGCCCTGCATCCAGCCCGGTGGCAAGTGACTGCCATCGCCGTAGCGCGGGCGGCGCCCACCGCGCCAGCCGTCGCGGTCGAAACCGCCCTGGGGCGCCACGCTGATGGCACCGGGGCGATGCTGAAAGAAGAAGCTGCCGCCCGGCGCCGGGACGGGGCCGCGCCAATGACCCCAGTCGTTGAGGCGATCGCGGTAGCGCTCGCTGGCGTGGTAGGGCGGGTGCCAGCGCTCGCCCGGCGCCAGCGGGAACCAGGCCATGCCCGGCCCGCCGGCACTCAGGCGCCAACCGCTGCCGGCGCCGACGAACTGCACCAGCGCCGGCGCGTACACCGGGCGGCGCAGCACCGGGCCGGGCACCCAGGCCCAGCGTGGGCCGATCTGCGTCCAGCGGCCGTAGTGAAAGGGCGCAAAGCCCCAGGGCGCGTCGTCCACCCAGGTCCAGCCCCAGGGGCTGACCCAGACCCAGCGCCCGTCGCGGTAGGGCGCCCAGTCGGCCGCCGTGACGGCGGGGTACCAGACCGGGCCGTAGGTGGCGTCGTCGCTCCACTGGCCATAGGCGTCGAGCTGGGCATAGCCCGGCATGTCGGGCGAGACGTAGGCCGTGGCCGGTGACTGCGTGCGCTGCCGCTCGCGCGCGGCCACCCACTGGCCGAAGGCGTCGCGCGGCGGCACGGCGGCGCTGCTCAGCACCGTCAGGTCGCGCCCGGTCAGCACGATCTGCTGGCCCGCGGCCACGGGCATGGACTGGCCGGCCTGGCCATACAGCGTGGCGCTGCCGCTGCGCACGGTGACGCGGGTGGTGTCGCTGGCGGGGCCCACGTCCAAGCGGTATTCGCCCGGCTGGGTGGCGACCAGGGCCAGCTGGGGCGTGTCCAGCTCCACGCGTTCGCCGGCCGGCGGCTGGCGCACACGCAGCGAGGCCGTGCCGGCCGTCAGCGCCCACTGGGTGTGGGTGTCGTCGAGGGCGCTGGTGTCCAGGTCGGCGGGGCCCTGCAGGCGCAGCGCCAGCCAGCCGCCGTCCAGTTCGGCGCGGGCGCCGGGGTCGAGTTGCAGCCGCGTGCCGGTGGTGACCGGCCAGTTGAGGCTGGCCGGGGCCCAGTCGTCTGGTGCGTCGGTGCTGATGCGCACCGCGCCTTCCAGCGCGCTGACGTAGGCCACGCGCGCGGGCGGATCGGCCTGGGCCCAGGCCAGGGCGCTGGCGGCCAGCAGCAGCGTGGCGGTGAGCGCGCGGCGCCAGCGCGGGCCGGCGACGGGAGAAAGCGGGTTCATGGTGGCAGCCTGGCAGCGCAAGGCAGGGGCCTTGCTCCTGCTGTCTTAACGTGCCAGCAGCGCCTTTGGTTTGCCCGGCGCCGCCCGCTCACTGCAAAGATGGCGCGCCAGCTGCTACCAGATGCAAACGCGATGCAGCCTATTTGGCCAGCGCGGCCTTGACCGCGCCGCTGACCGCGCCCATGTCGGCCTTGCCGGCCAGGCGCGTCTTGACGGCGGCCATCACCTTGCCCATGTCGCCGGGGCCGGCGGCGCCCAGTTCGGCCACGATGGCGGCCACCTCGCGGGTGATCTCGTCGGCCGACAGGCGCGCCGGCAGGTAGGCCTGCAGCACGGTGATTTCAAAGCTTTCCTTGTCGGCCAGGTCCTGGCGGCCGGCCTGGGTGTAGGCGGCCACGCTGTCCTTGCGCTGCTTGATCAGCTTGTCGACGATGGCGATGACGGCCGCGTCGTCCAGCGTCACCCGTTCATCGACCTCTTTTTGCTTCATTGCCGCCAGCAGCAGGCGGATGGTGCCCAGGCGCTCGCTGTCGTGGGCGCGCATGGCGGACTTCATGTCCTCGGTGATTTGGTCTTTCAAGCTCATCGCAAGGTCCTTTCAGAAACGACAAAGGCCCGCCAAGCGTCCCCGGCGAGCCTTGTCGAGCGGGCGCGACGGACGCGCCGGTGAATCAGTACAGCTTCTTGGGCAGCTGCATGCTGCGCACGCGCTTGTGGTGGCGCTTGACGGCGGCGGCCTTCTTGCGCTTGCGCTCGGCGGTGGGCTTTTCGTAGAACTCGCGGGCGCGCAGGTCGGTCAGCAGGCCCAGCTTTTCGATGGTGCGCTTGAAGCGGCGCAGGGCGACGTCAAACGGCTCGTTTTCTTTTACGCGGATGGTGGTCATTCGAAGACAGTGATTTCCGATGTGCGGCCAGCGGGTGCCAGGGAAGATCGGGCCCTGGCGCCATGCGCCGCGATGCGCCCCGCCTTTAACTAGTATTGGCCGGCAGGGCATTGCCAGCAAAGCCTAGCATTTTATTCGATTTTTTCAGGCGCTGCCAAGGACGTGGCTGGCAGGCGCCGATGGGCCACCAGCGCGTCGGCGCAGGCCGCCGCGCTGGCCCAGGCCCACTGAAAGTTGTAGCCGCCCAGCCAGCCGGTGACGTCCACCACCTCGCCGATGAAGTACAGGCCCGGCTGGCGCCTGGCTTCCAGGGTTTGTGAACTCAACTCGCGTGTGTCGACGCCGCCCACGGTGACCTCGGCCTTGCGGTAGCCCTCGGTGCCGCTGGGGGTGATGGACCAGCGCTGCAGCGATGCCGCCAACTGCGCCAGCGCCTTGTCGGCGGCTTCGTTGACGGGGCGCTGCCAGGCGGCGTCGCGCAGCACCCAGGCCTCGGCCAGGCGCGCCGGCAGCCAGGCGGCCAGCTCGCGCGCGATCCCCCGGCGCGAGCGGGCCTTGGCCGCGCGCAGCTCGGCGGCCAGGTCGAGGCCGGGAGCCAGGTCGATCTCGATGGGCGTGCCGGGCTGCCAGTAGCTGGAGATCTGCAGCACCGCCGGGCCCGACAGGCCGCGGTGGGTGAACAGCAGGTCTTCGTGAAAGCGCATGCGCTGGCGCCCCGTGCCGGTGGCGATCTCCACCGGCAGCGCCAGGCCGGCCAGCGCGGCAAACGCCGCCCAGTCGCCGCCGTCGAAGCTCAGGCCGACCAGGCCAGGGCGGGTGTCGACGCACTTCAGCCCGAACTGCCGCGCCAGCCGCAGGCCGAAATCGCTGGCGCCGATCCTGGGAACCGACAGGCCGCCGGTGGCGACGACCAGGGCGGGGGTTTCGATCACGCCTCGATCACTATGAATAACGTAGCTGCTTGCGCTTGATGGGCAAGCGCCGGAGCCCGATTTGGCTTGAAACTCGACACGATCGACGGCGCACGGCTGCCAGCGCTCGACCTGCCCGCCGAAGGCGGGCGCCGCCGCGCACTCGGCCAGCAGCAGGTCGATCAGCTCTTGCGCCGAGCGGTCGCAAAACAGCTGGCCCTTGTGCTTTTCGTGAAAGGCGATGCCGTGGCGCGTCAGCAGCGCCATGAAGTCCTGCGGCGTGAAGCGCGCCAGCGCCGAGCGGCAAAAGTGCGGGTTGTGGCTGATGAAGTGGCGCTGCGGCGCCGCCGGGTCCAGCGCGCGGTTGGTGAAATTGGCGCGTCCGCCGCCCGAGATGCGCACCTTCTCGGCCACGCGCGCGAAGTGGTCGATCAGCAGCACGCGCAGGCCGCGCTGGCCGGCGCGGGCGGCGCAGAACAGCCCGGCGGCGCCGGCGCCGATGATGACGACGTCAGGGCGCTGCATGCGGGGCCACGGAGACATTCATGCGCCGATGATCGCATGCGGGCCGCCATGAAAAACGGCTGCCGGGGTGGGCCGGCAGCCGTTGCATGCATGAGAGGCGGCAGTCGGCGCCGGGGGTACCGCCTGCCGCCTGTTGACGTCAATACACGTCGTGCTGCGTGTTGAACACGTTGAACTTGCCGGTCGGCGTGATCAGCTTGGCGTCCTTGATGGTGGCCTTGCAGGTGCGCGTCTTGTCGTCGACCACCACGATGGCCGACTCCTTGTCCTTGGCGCTCCACACCGAGAACCAGACCTCGTCACCAGCCTTGTTGTACTCGGGCTGCACCACGCGCTTGGCGCCGTCGTCCTTCAGGCCCGCGCAGGCGGCGATGTCGATGACCTGCGGCGGCTTGGACAGATCCTTGATGTCGAACACCGCCACGCTCTGGCTGACCTTGGCGTCGGGGTTGAGGGCGGTATCGACCCACAGGTTGCTGGACTTCGGATGCGTCTTGATGAACAGCGAACCGCCACCCTGGCCCTTGAGCGAGCGCACCACCTTCCAGGCGTTGTCCTTGTGCTTCTTCGGGTCGGTGCCAATCACCGCGATGCTCTCGTCGCCCAGGCCCGAGGTGGCCCACACCGGGCCGTACTTGGGATCCTTGAAGTTGGCGCCGCGGCCCGGGTGCGGGATCTTGCCCACGTCGATCAGCGCGGCCATCTTGTCTTCCTTGGTGTCCACCACCGCCACCTTGTTGGACGAGTTGGCGGCCGTGAGGAAGTAGCGGCGCGTGCTGTCGAAGCCACCGTCGTGCAGGAACTTGGCGGCGTCGAGCTGCTTGGCCTTCAGGTTGGTCAAGTCGGTGTAGTCCACCATCCAGATCTTGCCGGTTTCCTTGGCGTTGACCAGGAACTCGGGCTTCTCGTGGCTGGAGACGATGGCCGCCACGCGCGGCTCGGGGTGGTACTCGTTGTCCACGGTCATGCCGCGGGTCGAGACGATCTTGCGCGGCTTGAGCGTGTCGCCATCCATCAGCACGAACTGCGGCGGCCAGTAGGTGCCGGCCACGGCCACCTTGTCTTCCCAGCCCTTGAACTTGCTGGTTTCCACCGAACGGGCTTCCAGGCCGACCTTGATCTCGGCCACGTTGTCGGGCTTTTCCATCCACAGATCGATCAGGTTCAGGCGCGCGTCGCGGCCGATCACGTACAGGTAGCGCCCCTTGGCCCCCATGCGCGAGATGTGCACCGCGTAGCCGGTCTTGACGATGTTGATGATCTGCTTGGTGTCGCCGTCGATCAGCGCCACCTCGCCCGCGTCACGCAGCGTGACCGAGAAGATGTTCTCGATGTTGTAGTTGTTCATCTTCTTCTTCACGCGCTCGGCCACCGGCACGTATTCCTTGCGCGACTTTTCCATGTCCTCCAGCGAGAACTCGGGCGGCGTCGGAGGGTCTTGCTGGATGTAGCGCGCCATCAGGTCGACCGTCTTCTCGTCGAATTCGCCCGAGGTCAGCCAGTTGGGCATGCCCGCGGGTGAGCCGTAGCCGATGAAGACCTTGAGGTACTCGGTGCCCTTTTCGACCGTGATGTCGGGCGTCAGCGGCTTGCCGGTGGCACCCTTGCGCAGCACGCCGTGGCAGCCGGCGCAGCGCTCGAAGTAGATCTGGCGCGCGCGGGCAAACTCCTCCTCGGTCATCGGCGGCGCCTTGGGGTTGCTGGTGGCGTGCATGGCCGCGCCCGAGGCGTAGGGCGCGCTCTCGAACTGGGCCTGCGGGCTGGTGGTGGAGGTGGTGGGCGCACCAGGCTTGGCGGGCTCGCCCGCTTGTTGGGCCATGGCGGAAAGCGCCAGGGAAGACAGTGCCAGGGCCACGAGGCTCGCCAGCTTGCGGGTTCTCATGAATCAACTCCTTGTCGTTGCCGCCGCCCCGGGTTTGAACCCTTTTGGAAGGTTGCCCGCCGCGGGCTGCGGCGATGGTTTGCGACGGGCTTTTCCGCATTATTCGGACGCTCGGCAAGGGCAAAGTTGATGTAAAGCAAGTTGGCTTCGGATAGGGGTTTTTACCGACGCATTCGCTTGAATAATCGACCGGCCAGCCACGGATTTCGGCTGTCGTTCACCGTCCATTTGCTGTTTTCACCCATGCGCTCCGACCCCCGTTTTTCCGCTCTTTCGCCGTCCATCTGGGCGCGCCCCGTTCTCGGCATCTGCGTGGCCCTGGCCTGCGCGTCCATGGCCACGGCCCAGGCGCAGCCAGGCGCCGATCAGCCAGGCGCCACGCCGAGCCTGGGCGAGGTGGAGGTCAGGCAGTTGCGCGACGAGGGCGACTACGCCACGCGCGACGTGCTGCCGCTGTCGCACGACGTGATCGACACCGACGCCAAGGGCGGCGAGCAGGGCCGCACCCTGGGCGAGGCGCTGCAGGACTTGCCCAACGTCTCGGTGCGTGACGCGCCGGCGCGGCTGGCGGTGGGCGCGGCTTCGTCCTCGTTCGCGCGCGACGGCAACACCGGCATCAACATCCGCGGCCTGGGCGGCAACCGGGTGCTGATGACGGTGGACGGCGTGCGCCTGCCGCGCAGCTACGTGTCGCGCTCGGCCATCTTCGATCGCGAATACCTGTCGCTGGAGCAGTTCAAGCGCATCGAGGTGATTCGCGGCCCGGCCTCGGCCCTGTACGGCTCCGACGGCATGGCCGGCGTGGTCAACTTCGTCACCTACGACCCGCTGGACTTCCTGCTGGACGAAAGCGGCAAGCCCACCAAGACGGTGGGCGGGCGCCTGGCGACGGGCTGGAGCGAGGACGACAACGGCTATTCGCTGGCCGGCACCGTGGCCGGCCGGGCCAGCGACAGCGTGCAGTGGCTGCTCAGCGCCAACCGGCGCACCTCGCACGCCATGCAGACCATGGGCCGCAACGACGAGCCCAACGCCAACCGCACCACGGCCAACCCCCAGCACGACGGCGACACCGCCGTGCTGGGCAAGTTGGTGGTGCAGCCCAGCCGCCTGCAGCGCCACGTCCTGACGCTGGAGCGCACCGAGCGCAACTCGACGGTGGACCTGCTGTCCAGCCGCGCGCCGCGGCCGTCCAAGCCCGGCGACGTGCTGAACGAGGACAGCCGCTACGAGGGCACGCGCGAGCGCCTGAGCTGGGACGCGCGCTACGAGCTGGGCACGGCCTGGGCCGACCAGCTGCGCACCGTCGTCGGCGTGCAGCACACCGACTCGCGCCGCGTGGGCACCAGCGACCTGTTCAGCGGCACGCACCGCGTGCGCGACAACTTCTACGGCGAACGCGCCTGGCAGGTGGGCGCGCGCGCCGAAAAGCTGCTGCGCCATGGCGACTGGACGCACCGCCTGACCTACGGCGCCGACTACGTGCGCAGCAACATCCGCAACCTGTACGACGGCCTGGCGCCGCTGCCGCCCGAGCAGTTTCCGTTCAAGCGCTTCCCGGACACGCGCGAAACCGCCACCGCCCTGTACCTGCAGGACGAATCGGTGATCGGCGACTGGACGCTCACGCCCGGCCTGCGGCTGGACCACTTCGCCGTCGACGTGACCAGCCAGGAGGGCTATTTCCCGCCGTCCAAGGTACCGGGCAAGTCGCTGTCGGGCTCGGCGGCCTCGCCCAAGCTGGGGGTGCTGTACCGCGCCACCCCGGCCTGGAGCGTGTACGGCCAGTACGCCGCCGGCTTTCGTCCGCCCGAGGCCGGCCAGCTCAACGACCAGTTCGAATACCTGGCGCCGCCCAGCACGCGCGTCATCATCCAGCCCAACCCTGACCTCAAGCCCGAAAAAAGCCACGGCTTCGAGGTCGGCGTGCGCGGCCGGCTGGAGAACCTGAGCCTGGACGTGGCGGCCTTCACCAACCGCTATTCCAACCTGATCGTGGACGCCGAGTTCGTGCGCGAAGTGGGCAACGAGCGGCAGTTCCAGGCGGTCAACATCCCGCGCGCGCGCATCCACGGCTTCGAGGTCAAGGGCCGCTACGACTGGGGCCGGGTGGCCGGCGGGCGCCTGGTCAACACCTTTGCCTTCGGCATGGCGCGCGGCACCAACAGCGACAGCGGCAAGCCCATCAACTCGATCGACCCGGCCCTGCTGATGGTCGGGCTGCGCTACGACACCGCCCAGTGGGGCTTTTCGGCCGACGTGCGCCACCACGCCGCCAAGAAGGCCAAGGACATCGACAGCGAGGCCATCATGGCCGCGCGTGCCGGCACCCAGTTCGCCACCCCGGCGGCCACCACGCTGGACGTGGGCCTGCAGTGGCGCCCGCGCAAGGACGTGCGCCTGAACGTGGGCGTGCGCAACCTGACCGACCGCAAGTACTGGCTGTGGCCCAGCGTGTACGGCGTGGCCGGCAACTCGCCGATCCGCGATGCCTACACCCAGGCGGGGCGCAGCGCCTACGTGTCGCTGGTGATGGATTTCTGAAGCCTGTCGCCGTCGCACAAAGAAACTGGCATCGCGGCGCGGCTTCTGGCACGATTGGGCACACGAAGCGCGTCTTTTCCCGGAGGTGACCGCCATGACCCCCATCGCCCACGTTCTGACGTCCAAGAAGCAGGCCCCGCTGGCCTCGCTGCCGCCCACCGCCACGGTGCTGGACGCGCTCAAGCTGCTGGCCGAGCGCGAGATCGGCGCCGTGCTGATCATGCAGGGCGAGGCCTTGCTGGGCATCTTCACCGAGCGCGACTACGCGCGCAAGATCGCGCTCAAGGGCCAATCCTCGGCCGACACCCTGCTGGCCGACGTCATGACCTCGCGCCTGTACACGGTCAGCCCACGCCAGACGGTGCAGGAATGCATGGGCATCATGACCAAGGCGCGCATCCGCCACCTGCCCGTGGTCGAAGCCGGCGGCGTGGTCGGCCTGGTGTCCATCGGCGACCTGGTCAACGCCCAGCTCGAAGAGCAGCGCTTTCACATCGCCCAGTTGGAAAGCTACATCGCCGGCAACATGGCCTGAGGCGCGATCACCGCCTGAGGCGCGGATAATCGCCCGCATGTCTTGGCTGGTCTTGGGGTTCGAGTCGTCCTGCGACGAAACGGGTGTGGCGCTGGTGCAAACGCAGGAGGGCGGCGCGGCGCCGCGCCTGCTGGGTCAGGCCCTGCATTCGCAGGTGGCCATGCACGCCGACTACGGCGGCGTGGTGCCCGAGCTGGCCAGCCGCGACCACATCCGCCGGGTGCTGCCGCTGACCCACGAGGTGCTGGCGCAGTCGGGCCGCGCCCTGGCCGAGGTGGACGTGGTGGCCTTTACGCGCGGGCCGGGGCTGGCCGGCGCCCTGCTGGTGGGCGCGGGCGTGGCCTGCGCGCTGGCGGCCGCGCTCGATCGGCCGGTGCTGGGCGTGCATCATCTGGAAGGGCATTTGCTGTCGCCCTTTCTCAGCGCCGACCCGCCCGAGTTTCCGTTTGTCGCCCTGCTGGTCAGCGGCGGCCACACGCAGCTGATGCGCGTGGACGGGGTGGGGCGCTACGAGCTGCTGGGCGAAACCATCGACGACGCCGCCGGCGAGGCCTTCGACAAGTCGGCCAAGCTGCTGGGCCTGGGCTACCCGGGTGGGCCGGCACTGGCGCGCCTGGCCGATTTCGGCGACGCCACGGCCTACGCGCTGCCGCGCCCACTGTTGCACAGCGGCGATCTGAATTTCTCGTTTGCCGGCCTGAAAACCGCCGTGCTGACGCAGGCGCGCAAGCTGGAGGGCCTGCCCTGCGAGCAGCCGCGCGCCGACCTGGCGGCCAGCACGCAGGCGGCCATCGTCGAGGTGCTGGTCAAGAAGTCGCTCAAGGCGCTGGCGGCCACCGGCCTCAAGCGTCTGGTGGTGGCCGGCGGCGTGGGCGCGAATCAGCAGCTGCGCGCCGACCTGAACCGCGCCTGCGCCCGGCAGGGTGCGCGCGTGCACTACCCCGAGCTGGCCCTGTGCACCGACAACGGCGCCATGATCGCCCTGACGGCCGCCATGCGCCTGCAGGCCGGCGCCGGGCAGGCCAGCCGCGATTACGCCTTCGACGTGCGGCCGCGCTGGCCACTGGATGAATTGAACCGAGAGGCGGCGCCAACACGGTAGGATGAGCGGTTTTTTCGCTCTTGCCCTGCCGCCATGGTGTTGTTGCAAACCATTCGTCGCCTTGCCATCGTGGCCGCGGTGCTGGCGCTGGGCGCCTGCTCCACGCTGAACCCCACGCCGGCGCCGCTGGTGGGCTATCAGCCCGAGGCTTTCAATTCGACCACCCACGCGCGCCACTTCGCCGCCCCGGCCGACCGTACCTGCGAGGCCGCGCGCCGCGCGCTGCTGAGCCAAGGCTACATGGTGACGGCCGCCACGGGGCAGGAGGTGACGGCGCGCAAGTACTTTCAGCCCGACCCCGAGCACCACGTGCAGCTGGAGTTTCGCGTCGTCTGCGCGCCCGAGGGCCTGGGTCAGCTGGCCAGCGTGGCGTTTGCCAGCGCGCTCAAGGACCAGTACGTGGTGCGCAAGGTCAAGGAGTCGGCCTCGCTGGGCGTGGGCGGCATCGGCTCGCTGTCGCTGCCGCTGGAGGGCAGCATGGACTCCATGGTCAAGATCGCCAGCGAGACGGTGTCGACGGCCGAGGTGTACGAGCGCCTGTTCAACCTGATGGGCGAGTACCTGGGCGGCATGAGCCTGCTCACGCCGCCGATCCGCTCGGTCGCGCCCAGCTGACCCATGCCAAGCCTGCATCGGGCGCGCCGCGCCGCAGGTTTCTTCAATCGGACTTCACATGACTGAACGCTTTTCCCGCCGCACCCTGCTGGGCGCCACGCTCGCCGGCTTGGCGGCGCCCGCCGCCTGGGCCCAGGCCGGCGCCGGCGGCGAGCCCATCCGCCTGGCGCTGATCGAGTCGCTCAGCGGCAGCTTCGCCAACACCGGCGAGGCCGTGGCGCGCAACCTGAGCTGGGCCATCGAGCGCGTGAACGCGCGCGGCGGCGTGCAGACCGCCACCGGCGCGCGCACGCTGGCGCTGGAGCGCTTCGACAACAAGGGCCAGACCGAGGAGTCGCTGGCGATGCTGCGCGCGGCCATCGACAAGGGCTGCCGCGTCGTGCTGCAGGGCAATTCGTCGGCCGTGGCCGCCGTGCTGATCGACGCCATCAACAAGCACAACGAGCGCGAGCCGGAGCGGCGCGTGGTGTTCCTCAACTACTCGGCGGTCGATCCGATCCTGACCAACGAGTTGTGCAGCTTCTGGCACTTTCGCTTCGACGCCCACGCCGACATGCGCATGGCTGCGCTGATGAGCGTGATCCGCGAGGACCGGGCGCTGAAGAGCATCTATCTGATCGGGCAGGACTACAGCTTCGGCCAGGCGGTGCTGCGCGAGGCCCGGCGCCAGCTGGGCCAGCAGCGCCCGGACGTGGCCATCGTCGGCGACGAGCTGCACCCCGTAGGCCGCGTGAAGGACTTTCTGCCCTACGCCGTCAAGATCAAGGCCAGCGGCGCGCAGGCGGTGCTGACGGGCAACTGGGGCAACGACCTGACGCTGCTGGTCAAGGCGGCGCGCGAAGTCGGCTTCGACGGGCGCTTCTACACCTTCTACGGCAACGCGCTGGGCGCGCCGGCGGCCATTGGCGATGCCGGCGTCGGCAAGGTGGTGGCCGTGGCCGACTGGCTGCCCAACGTGCCCACGCCCGAGAGCGCGGCGTTCTACAAGGCCTTTCGCCAGCGCTTTCCCGACCCGCGCGACGACTACGTGCACCTGCGCATGCAGCTGATGATCGAAGCGCTGGCGCAGGCCATCGGGCGCGCCGGCAGCACCGAGGCGGTGGCGCTGGCGCGCGCGCTGGAGCACGCCGATGTCAGCCTGGCCGGGCGGCGCGGCCGCATGCGCGCCGAGGACCATCAGTTTCAGCAGCCGCTGGTGGTGGGCGTGATGGAGCGCCAGGGCGCGCCCGGCGTGCCCTTCGACGTCGAGGGCTCGGGCTACGGCTTTCGGGTGGTGCGCGAGATCAGCGCCGAGCAGGCGGCGATGCCGAGTTCTTGCAAGATGGTCAGGCCGTAGTCAAACAACCGGACAGCCGAACGCAGAGGACGCAAAGATTACGCAAAGGGCGCAAAAGAAGAAATTTTTTTGTCAATTCGATCTTTGCCCTTGTATGGCAAGCGCAAGAAGCTATCAATTCAGTAGTTTTTGAGCTGGAATTTTTTGCGCCCTTTGCGAGTCCTTTGCGTCCTCTGCGTTCGGCTGTTGGTATTTGCGTCCGGCTTTTGGTCTTTGCTCAACCCGTCGCCTGCCCCTCGATCAGCAGGCGCACGCGCCGCTGGCCCTGCCACTCGTCCAGCTCCAGCCGAAACGCCAGGTGTGCGCGCGCCGGCAGCGGCTCGGTGTGGCCGAACCACATGCCGTCCACCGGCTCGCCCTGGTGGCGCAGCTTGAGCGCCAGGTGCTTGTCGGCCACCAGGCGCTGGCTTACGACCACCAGCTCCTCGCTGAACACCGGCGCGGCAAAGCCCTGGCCCCACACGGCTTGTTGCAACTCGTCGGCCACGTCGGCACGGCGGGCCTCGCGCGGCAGCGCGCCGTCGGTGGCCAGGCGCTGGGTCAGGGTGGCGGCGTCCAGCCATTCGGCGGCCACCTGCTGCAAGGCCTGCTCGAAGGTGCCGAACTGATCCTCGGCAAGGGTGCAGCCCGCCGCCATGGCGTGACCGCCGAAGCGCAGCAGCACGCCGGGGTGGCGCTTGGCGATCAAATCCAGCGCATCGCGCAGGTGAAAGCCGGCGATGGAGCGGCCCGAGCCCTTCAATTCATGCTCCTTGCCGGGCGCGCCGCTGGCGGCGAAGACGAAGGTGGGGCGGTGCCAGCGCTCCTTCAGCCGCGCGGCGACGATGCCGACCACGCCTTCGTGGAAGTCGGGATCGAACACCGCCAACGCGGGCGGCGGCTCGGCCTCGGGGTCCAGCAGGCCCTCGGCGATCTGCATCGCCTGCTCGCGCATGCCGCCCTCGATCTCGCGCCGCTCGCGGTTGATGGCGTCCAGCTGGCGCGCCAGCTCATCGGCATGCACGGCGTCGTCGGTGGCCAGCAGCTCGATGCCCAGCGTCATGTCGGCCAGGCGTCCGGCGGCGTTGATGCGCGGGCCCAGGGCAAAGCCGAAGTCGAAGGTGCTGGCCTTGCGGGCCTCGCGCCCCGCCGCGGTGATCAGCGCCTGCACGCCCGCGGGCATCTGCCCGGCGCGGATGCGTTGCAGGCCTTGCGCCACCAGGCGGCGATTGTTGGCGTCCAGCGGCACCACGTCGGCCACGGTGCCCAGGGCGACCAGGGGCAACAAGGTGTCGAGTTTCGGTTGGGTGGCGTTGTCGAACACGCTGCGTGCGCGCAGCTCGGCGCGCAGGCCCAATAGCACGTAGAACATCACACCCACGCCGGCCAGCGCCTTGCTCTCGAAGCCGCAGCCGGGCTGGTTGGGGTTGACGATGACGTCGGCCTGCGGCAGCTCGGCGCCCGGCAAGTGGTGGTCGGTCACCAGCACCTTCAGGCCCAGCGCGCGGGCGCGCGCCACGCCTTCGACGCTGGCGATGCCGTTGTCGACGGTGATGAGCACTTGCGCGCCGCTGGCGGCCACGCGCTCGGCGATCGGCGGCGTCAGGCCGTAGCCGTCGACCACGCGGTTGGGCACCAGGTAGCCGACATGCGCCGCGCCCAGCGCGCGCAGGCCGCGCAGAGCCACGGCGCAGGCGGTGGCGCCGTCGCAGTCGTAGTCGGCCACGATGCACAGGCGCTCGCCGGCGGCGATGGCGTCGGCCAGCAGCGTGGCGGCCTGGGCCGCGCCCAACAGGCCCGCGGGCGGCAGCAGGCGCGCCAGCGCCGGGTCCAGTTCGTCGGCCGCCTGCACGCCGCGGGCGGCGTACAGGCGCGCCAGCAGCGGGTGGATGCCGGCCTGCTCCAGCGCCCAGGCGCTGCGCGGAGGAACGTCGCGTTCTTCAAATTTCATAGCTGGTTGCGCAGGTGGGACAAGCGCAAAGGGTGAATTTTGTTCATAAAACCGGGCAGCAGGCCGCGCACCGTGGTGAGCGTCAGCGCGCGCCGCGCGCCGCACAGCGTGAGCTCGACCTGTGCTCCGTTGCGCTGCGCGGCCAGCAGGGGCGCCAGCGCCTCGGCGTCGATGGCCTGCCATGCGCGGAGGTAGTCGGCGGTGCTGGCCGGCGGCGTTTGCAGGCGGGTGTCGGTGCGCACGCCGGGCCTGGGCGGCACTGGCGCGTCCAGCGCGCCGGCGCCTTCGATCCATACGGCGTTGACCGGGTAGCGCCGCGCCGCCTCGCGCGCGTCGTTGACGGGCTGCAGGTACAGCAGCATCTCCAGCTCGCCCTGCAGGCGGCGCAGGCGCGCGCCCTGGGCGGGGTCGGGCGCCACCGTCAGCAGCTCGCGCGTCAGCGGCTGCTGCAACGCGCGCGCCATCGACGCGGTGCCCAGGCCGCGCAGCAGCTCGCCCTGGGCCAGCCAGCGGTCGGGCGCGAGGTAGCGCAGCGTGAGGCCGTCGTCCTGCAGCAGCGGCTGCAGCGCGGCCAGCAGGGCGCGCGACTCGGCCTCGCCCAGCGCCAGCTCGCTGGGCTCCAGCAGGCTGACCTGGTCCATGCCCACCTGCCAATGGCAGGGCCGCAGCCAGGCGCAGGGCGTGCCGACCGTGCCGGTCTCGAACGCCGCCCAGGCCACGTGGCCGGGCGCGCCCGGCAGGCCGTGGGCGCGCGCCAGCGCCTGCTCGAAAGGTGTGTCGGGGCTGTCCTCGTCCACCTCCAGCGTGGTTTGCAGGCGCATGCGGGCCAGCAGGGCCTGCAGATTGGGCAACGGGGGCAGTTCGGGCAGCGAGGGGGCCGGGGTGCCGGGGGGCAGGGCGGTGTCGGCGATCAGCAGGTGCAGCGGCTCGTGGGGGGCGGGCATGCCCCGATTGTCCGGGATGCCACAATGCCGGGCCGCCGCTCGCGGCAGATTCACCTGCTTGCCCGATGTCTCTTTCCGATCGCCTGTCGTTTGAAACCCTGCTGGGCTGGCGCTACACCCGCGCCGGGCGCGCGGCGCGGCGCAACGGCTTCATTTCCTTCATCTCGGGCGCGTCCATGCTGGGCATCGCGCTGGGCGTGGCGGCGCTGATCGTGGTGCTGAGCGTCATGAACGGCTTTCGCAAGGACGTCACCGACCGCATGCTCAGCATCATCTCGGACGTCGAGGTGTTCGCGCCCGACGGCGGCGCGCTGCTGGACCCGGCGCTGACCCTGGCCGAGGTGCGCCGCAATCCGCAGGTGGTGGGCGCGGCGCCCTACGTCGGCGGGCAGGGCCTGCTGGCGCGCGGTGAGGCCATGCAGGGCGTGATGGTGCGCGGCATCGACCCGGCGCTGGAGCCGCAGGTGACCGAGGTGGCGGCGCAGCTCAAGAACACGCTGCTGCCCCAGCTCACGCCGGGCAGCTTCGGCATCCTGCTGGGCAACGACCTGGCGCGCAAGCTGGGCGTGATGACCGGCGACACGGTGACCCTGATCGCCCCCAGCGGCCAGGTCACGCCGGCGGGCGTGGTGCCGCGCCTCAAGCAGATGACGGTGCTGGGCACCTTCAGCAGCGGCCACTACGAGTACGACTCGGCGCTGGCCATGCTCAACATCCAGGACGCCGAACGCATCTTTCGGCTGGAAGGCCCCACCGGCATTCGCCTCAAGCTGCGCGACAAGGATCAGGCGCGCGCGGTGGCCGACCAGCTGGCCGCCAGCCTGAGCGGCAACCTGCTGATCCTGGACTGGACGCGCCAGAACAGCAGCTGGTTCGCCGCCGTGCAGCTGGAGAAACGCATGATGTTCATCATCCTCACGCTGATCGTGGCGGTGGCGGCCTTCAACCTGGTCAGCACGCTGGTGATGACGGTGCAGGACAAGCGCGCCGACATCGCCATCTTGCGCACCCTGGGCGCCAGCCCGGCCAGCATCATGAAGATCTTCGTCGTGCAGGGCGCGCTGGTGGGCGTTATCGGCACGCTGGCGGGGTTGGCGCTGGGCTTGCTGATCGCCTTCAACATCGGCGTCATCGTGCCCTTTCTGGAGCGGCTGTTTCACGCCAGCTTTCTGCCGCAGGACATCTACCTGATCAGCAAGATGCCCAGCGACCCGCAGTCCAGCGACATCGTGCCGATCGCGCTGATCTCGCTGCTGCTGTCCTTTGTGGCCACGATCTATCCCAGCTGGCGCGCCAGCCGCGTGAACCCCGCCGAGGCGCTACGCTATGAATGATGCAGCTGGCTGCGCTTGTCCTGTGGGCGCTGGAGCCGTATTGGAGGCCGAGAACCTGAGCAAGCGCTTTCAGGAAGGCGCGCTGGACGTCACCGTGCTGCAGGGCGTCGACCTGACGGTGCAGGCCGGCGAGACGGTGGCCATCGTCGGCCAGTCGGGCTCGGGCAAGAGCACGCTGCTGCACCTGCTGGGCGGGCTGGACGCGCCCACCGGCGGGCGCGTGCGGCTGGCGGGGCAGGACTTCGCCGGCCTCTCGCCCCGCGCGCAGGGGCAGCTGCGCAATCGGCACCTGGGCTTCGTCTATCAGTTCCACCACCTGCTGCCCGAGTTCACCGCGCTCGAGAACGTCGCTATGCCGCTGTGGATTCGCCGCGCCGACCGCGCGCAGGCGGCGCAGCAGGCGGCGCGGATGCTGGCGCAGGTCGGCCTGGAAAGCCGCCTGCAGCATCGCCCGGCCGAGCTGTCGGGCGGCGAGCGCCAGCGTGTGGCGATCGCGCGCGCCCTGGTCACGCAACCCGCCTGCGTGCTGGCCGACGAACCGACCGGCAACCTGGACCGCGGCACCGCCGACACGGTGTTCGACCTGATGCTGCAGCTGGCGACGCGGCACGGCACGGCCTTCGTGCTGGTCACGCACGACGCGCAACTGGCCGCGCGCTGCGGGCGCGCGCTGCGGCTGACGCAGGGGCGGCTGGGATGACATGATCCGCGCCGGCTTGTTGCTGCTGCTGGCGCTGCTGCACGCGCTGGCCGCGCTGGCGCAGCCGGCCTCGCCGCCGGGCGGCACCGACGGGCGCGACGTGTTCATGCTGGTCGAGGCGAGCGGCCACCGGCTGAGCCTGTTCGACGCCGAGCGCCGCACGGTGCTCCAGCGCCTGGACAGCGAACACGCGCTGCTGGGTGCACCGCGCTTCGCGCCGGACGGGCACCACGTCTTTTTTGCGGCCGCCGACGGCTGGGTCGTCAAGTTCGAGCTGTGGCCGCTGCGCGTGGCGGCGCAGGCGCAGGTGGGCACTGCCTTGCGCGCCATCGCGCTCAGCGGCGACGGACGCTGGCTGCTGGCCGGCAACACGGCGCCGCGCACCGCCGTGCTGCTGGACGCCGACCTGCGGGCGGTGAAGAGCTTTGCCCTGCAAACGCTGGACGGCCGGCGCGACGCGCGCGTGGCCGACCTGCTCGACGTGGCGCCGCGCCGCAGCTTCGTGGTGGCGCTGCAGGACATCGCCGAGCTGTGGGAAATCAGCTACGACCCCCAGGCGCCACCCATCTACGACGGCCTGGTGCACGACTACAAGATGGGCGAGGCGATCGCCAAGCCGGGCTACCACAACGCGCGGCGCACGCCACTGGACGCGCCCTTGGGCGAGTTGATGAG
>OFTX01000378.1_pt1 | contig 24853 bp, 28 predicted proteins | sample 1775051 | NCBI WGS metagenome assembly OFTX01 (sample SAMN08195772, study PRJEB24354) | sludge metagenome | isolation source: sludge from phenol fed wastewater aerobic bioreactor A | place: India: Nagpur | collected 2016-09-15
GGTCGTTCGTCGCAAGCGACGCCCGCCGCCGTGGACAAGTCTCAGTGGTCCTCGCACACAAAAATTCGGACACTCCCCTGGAGCTGGAGTGCTACCGGCTTCCGCTCAAGGTCATGGTCAACGACACCGACAAGCCAGAGATCCACGAAGCCCATCATGAGCACCTGATTCAGTGGGCGCTGTACAAGGCGTTCAGCGTCCCCGATGCCGATAGGTTCGACCCCAACCGAGCCTCCCTGTCGGAGACTGCGTTCACCAGCTATTTTGGCCCGCCACCCGACCACGATCTGCGCCGAAGCACGCGCGAGGACGAGGTGCAGACCACTACCGTCTACACCCTTTGAACCCTGGAGCTGATATGGCCACCCGAGAAAAGAAGTCGTCAACCCAACCCGGGCTTGGCGCAAGGATGTTCATGGACGGCGCCACGCGCGCCCAGGTGCAGAACCAGCAGCCCGATTCCATCCCGGGGATGTTCAAGCCGGGCGAGTTCGTGCTGCCCCCCGATACCGTGCACGCCGTGGGCGGCGTCAAGGCACTGCAAAACGTGGTGGATGCCACACACACGCCGGCGCCGCGCAGCGCGGTGCAGCCGCGCGGTGTACCTCCGCAGTTCAGGCCCGAGATGTTCTTCGCCGACGGCGGGCTGGTGAATGGATATGCCCCTGGAACGCGTGGCGCAGATTTGCTGGAAAAAGAGCGCGCTCGTCAGGCGCAAAACGCTGCGGCTGGGGCGGCTCTGGTGGATGCGATCAAGGCGCCGTTTGGCAAGGGAGAGACGCCGAGCGGCCAGCGGTTGACCGATCCAGTGGCCGAGCCTGTCGCCTTGTCTGCTGCGTCCCCCGCGTCCGTTGCGCCCAACCCGACAGATCAACGCCTGGCTGCGGGCACGCAGACGACGCCCCCGGCGCCACCGGCAACACCTGCCGCCAATCCCACCGCCGCCAGCGGCAACGTGACCAAGACCACCAGCCCCGATGGCCGGGTGACATACTCTGGCGGGAATATCAGCGGAGACGTGAGCATCAACGGTCAGGCGCCGGGTGGCAGCACGGGCTTTGTTTCTGCGCAGAACGACACCGCTGCGACGAACCTTGCGCGCGGCTGGCGTCCTGAAATGGAGGCCCTGGCTTCCAAGCCCGGCCCCGGCCTTGGGGTGGCCCCGCTTGGCGTGACCGCGCCCACGGTGCAGCACAGCGGCAACAACTGGATGAACAGTCACCAGCTGCGCGATCTGCAGGTGAGCGCCAACAGCATCACGAACAACGGCGGGCGCTTCGACCAGCACCGCGGCGAGTCTCCTGCGTCGCTGGCGTATCGCGCGGCGCTGGGCGCGGACTTGAAGGCTCAAGGACAGCAGGGCGAGGCGGACGTGGCTGCGATGAAAGAGAACGCGGGCCTGCAGCGCACGGGCATGCATGAGCAGGGGGAGAATCAGCGCTCTCTGGTTCAGGCGGCGCTGGAGCAGCAGAAGATCGACCAGACGGGGCAGGCGCAGGGCTATGCGAACCGTCAGGCCTCGCTGGTGCAGAGGCTGCGCGATCAGATCGTGGCCGAGCCGGATCAGACGAAGCGCAGTGGGCTGGTGCAGCAGCTGCGCGAGGTTTCTGGTCAGAGCCAGCCTGCAGAGTGGGGCGTGCAGGTGACGCCGACCACGAAGAATGTGGATGGCAGCACGTCCATGGGCTCCATCGTGCGCTACAACAAGGCGACGGGGCAGACGGAGGTGGTGCAGCAGTCCGGTGGAGGGAATGGGTCTCTTCCGCCAAAAGACTCATTGGTAAAAGGCCAGACCTACCAGACTCCGCGAGGCCCGGCACGCTGGGACGGCGCGATGTTCCAGCCGGTCTAAGGTTTTGCCACGCCCCCCACGGCTTCTTCGTAAGTGAATGGCTTCTTTTCGTCATACAGCTTCCGACAAGCCGCCCCCACCAAATATGCAGCCTGATTGCTCCGCGTGTCCGCCGCCTTCTTGGCGGTGCACTCGGCGCCTGACTTGAAGCTGAACATGCCGCGCCCGGAGCCTTGGGGGACGGCCGGCATCCCGCCTGGGTGTTCGGACAAGCAGAGCTGGGCTACGGCGTAGGCCGCAGGGTCGTTCGCCACTCCAGGAGCCTTGTCGAGCACGCAGGTGGCGTAGTTCGCCGAGAACGCCGGCGCGCAAGCCAGAAGCAGGACGATGGGAGACAGGCGCATGCGGCCAATGTAGCAGACGCCCAGAAACAGCAAAGCCCGCCGAAGCGGGCTCCACAGCGGACGGATAGCACTAAGCGTGAGCAGCCTCTCGCTTCTGGTGTTCGGGAATCGATCTGAGCAAAGCGTTCTGCTCTTCGACAGCCTGCTTGATTACTTTGTTGTAGACGCGCTTCTTCTCGGCAGACGAGGCGTGGTAGACGAAACGGGATAGCGTACTCTCCGGGCCGAGAGCCGTCTTTTTTTGGATGAAAAAAACCTTAAACATGCCTACCTCACGCGCAACCAACAATTTGTTTGACCTGATCAAGTGAGTACGGAAGAGGGACCTGGGCTGAAAGGTCAGACACGTTTGCCATGTAGCGTCTGTTCTTTCCATCTATGTTTTTAAGGATAACATCAATCGAAATTCTATCCCCGAACTTCACTTTTAGCTTGTCTACCACATCGTGGGATGCGAAGAACTGTTCCACGAACCGCTCCGGGGGAATCCTTCTGCCCTCCAGAGTCTCTCTGGCGGAGACGAATCTCCAGGCTTGGGCTGGTTCTTGGTACACGTAGATGATGAGGATCTTGCGTCCTTTTCCAAGGGCTCGATCAACATTCTTCTCTGCTTGCGCGTAGTTGGAGAGCGTTCCGTCGAGCAGAAAGCTTTGATTCTGCTCGAACGCCAAATCGAGGACTTTGCTGAGAAGAATGCTGATTGCTCCCTGGAAAAGCCAGGAATTTTCCCCTGTGTAGCCCGGAAGGGCCGTCCTGAACTCGTCTGGATCGATTCTGAGGAATCCGTCCCCCAGCTCTTTTACGAGGGCTTTCGCCGACTCTGTCTTGCCCGCGCCTGGCGAACCAGCCATGAACACTGACACGGGTTGCTCCTCCCCCGGGTACTTCGCGGGATCTGTCAGGCTTCGTGCAAATTTCTTCTTGTTGGCTCGAGCCCAGGCCTCGGCCTCGCTCTTGAGGTCTTCGTCTGCCATACGGTTTATGACTTCTTGGCCGATGGCCTGACTGGCTTCTGAACCACTCCGGGCGTGCCGACTTCCAGTGCATTGGAGCCCTGAGCCTGCAGCACCACCTGCTTGACCGCTTCGGCCGCGATCTCCCGCGCCAGCTTGAGCTGCTCGGGCGTGAGCGAGCTTTCCTCGGCCGCGGTCATTTGCAGGCCGCCCAAGGATCCTTGGAGGGTGGCTCCGAAGGTGGATTGAAGGCGCGCAACCACCTCGGAAGTCAAAGATCGTCTGTTTTCCGCAGATGCGGCGTCGAGCTTTTCCTTCAGCTCTTGCGGTATCCGCATGTAGATGGTTGGGTCATTTCTCGCCATCTATGCACTGTGCCACGAAAACGCTTGCTTTTGTCTATGCACCATGCGTAGAATCGAGACGTGCACAGAAAGTGCATAGAAAGGAAGATCGATATGAAAGCAGGACGAGGATCGCAAGCCTCTCAGGTCCGGCTGCCGGACGACTTGAAGAAGTGGCTGCACCACGAGGCGATCGACAACCGCCGCAGCCTGAACAGTGAAATCCTGGTGCGTCTGGAGCAATCCCGTGCGCAGCAGCTTGCCCAGCAACCCAAAGGAGCCCAGCAATGAACGACCTATCCGAGTTCGTCACGCTGAGCAACACCACGCTGACCACGGACAGCAAGCGGGTGGCGAAGCACTTTCACAAGCGGCACGGCAACGTGCTGCGAGCCTATGACCGGCTCCGGTGCAGTGAGGAATTCAACCGACTCAATTTTGAGTTGGTTGAAGAACAGGACGAGAAGGGCGAGATGCGCCGGTTGATCCGCATGACGAAGGACGGGTTCATCTTCCTCGTCATGGGGTTCAGCGGAGAGAAGGCTGCAGCCATCAAGGAACGCTATATCGCGGCGTTCAATGCCATGGCCGACCAACTCCAGCAGATCGGGCTTGACCTGTGGTCTCAGCGCCTGGAGCTGGAGAAGCGCGACGCCACGACGTTCATGTGGGCGTCCTTCGGTTCCAAGAGGATGCTGGATCGGCGAAAGGAACTTCCCGCCATCCGTGAGGAGCGCGCAAGCCTCCAGGAAAAGATGGAGCCCACACTGTTTGCCAAGGAGTACCTGCAATGAACAACGTTCCCCCGATTCGAAAGACGCGCAGAGTCACCGTCACAGCCCACAGGGTCGCGTTCGACATGGTTCCGCGCCATGTGGTTGAAGAGCTGTTCCATGCCGCGATAGCGGTTGGGTGGGCTGCTGACGACGATGCGTACTTTGCTTCTGACAATGAATACCGCGCCCGGCTTAAAGCGCTGCAGGCGGTAGTTGGCGAGGCGTCGCAGTACACGACTCCTATAGAGCACGAGGTCGATGAACCGATCGGGCCCGTCTGATGTCGCTCTCAATCAGCCTTTTTTGGGCGCATTGGCATGGCCGGACGGTCTGGATACGGACGCATACTGGCCCCGAGACGCGACAGATTTTGGCGCTTTTCAAGACAGTTTCCAGCGGGCGCGCCGGGAAACTACGTGCATCAAAAGCGAAAGCCCCAAGACCGCGGGAACGGTCGGGGCTTTCAGGTGAAACCACTCAGCAAGAGAAGGATTCGGCATGGATGATAAATCATTGACCCATTCTGTGGAAGAGGTGGGTTTACCCACCCGCCAGCAGGTGATGGCCCTGGCGCTGGCCCGGGTGGAGGCCAAGATCACGCCGAAGTCGCGAGACAGGTACGGACGCACTGTGGCGGATGTGGAATGCCGTGGGCAGGATCCGAGCGAGGAGCAGGTTCGAGTGGGTTTTGCTTGGTACTACGTCCTTTATGGGAAGGGGTACGAGTACCTGCAGGCGGTAGAGCGGGAGGCACGAGCGCCACACCGTGGACTGATCCGCACGCGGTGCCGTGGGAGTGGCGACGGCGCAAACATGAACGCTAAATTACTGAAAATTAATACAACGCCCGGTTGTACAATTCGCTTTGCTCAAAAAAAACCGGCTACCCATCGCTGGGTAACCGGTGACTTTAGGCAAAACGTCGCAGTCGCGTTAGTCCCTCAGAAAGATCCGCTTCTGCTTTTTTGTGCAGCTTTGAATTGTACACAGATAGATGCATGCTTGTATCAAAAATGTGTAAATTTTTGGCTGCACGGCTACCTATGCTCGAAAGGAGCAACCGTGTCAACCCAACCCAAGCCCACACTCCGGGCAGCAGCAAAACCCCTTTCAATTCAAAAGCTTAGCGCTACAACACCCCTCCAAGAGCAGCAGCCCCAGGGACTCTTGTTCCCCATCACCGAGGTCGAGCTAGACGGCGTCGCGATGGGCGTACTCAGTGATGGGACCCCGTATCTGCACCTTCGAGGGCTCGCGCGCCTTTGTGGAGTGGATTCTGGGATGCTTTCTCGTCTAGCAGGCAATTGGAAAGAAGAGCGCTCCAAGCCCCGTGGTCAGCGCATCAATGATCTGCTTATGCAACAGGGCTTTAATGACGAAGCCCTGCACATCATCACAATGGGGCCGGGCGGAGAGACTCCCGTCTACACGGATGCCGTGTGCATGGCGCTGCTTGAATACTATGCATTCGATGCCAAGCAAGGCTCATCTGAAATAGCTCAGCGCAACTATCGGCTACTTGCTCGCAAATCTTTCCGTACATTCATCTACGATGGCTGCGGCTACAACCCGAACGCCGACATTCCTGAGTCGTGGCGCACATTCCATGAGCGCATCCTCTTGAATGATCAGCTACCGGTAGGTTTTTTTTCCGTGTTCCGTGAGATCGCAGATCTAGTTGTTCACATGATCAAGGGTGGCTGCCCGCTTGACAGCCACACCATGCCGGATGGTAGTGTTGGAACTGCTTGGAGCAATCATTGGGTTAAGGATGGATTTGACGTTGTTTACGGCCAGCGCCAGAAATACCCTCACAATTTTCCAGATTGGTTTCCACAGGCTGTAGCCAACCCCGTGGCTGCATGGGTCTACCCCGTAGAAGCCCTTGGAGCATTCAAGCTCTGGCTCTATCGGGTTTATCTACCAGAGAATTTCCCAAAGTACGTTCAAACAAAGGTTAAGCAAAATATTTTCTTGCCGGCTAGGGCCAACGCTTTATTGCTTGCAATGGAGCGTTCGACAGCGCGACAGCTACCATCTCCCACCTAAACGAAACGCAGTCTTTTCTTCCCCAGCCCGCCTCGGCGGGCTTTCATTTTTCTGCGATGCCCCCCTGTAGGGTTTGATGCCCGAAGGCTGGCCCGGAACACTCCTGGCCATGGCATTGAGTGATGAACCCATAGGCTCGGTCGAGCAGGCCTTCGCCCTGAAGGCGGCCCTCGCCAAGGTCGTGAGCTACATCGCGGCCGGGCTCGGCATCGGCACGTTCATGGGGCTCGTGAATGTGACCATCGGGGTTCTGTCGGCGATCTGGCTCGCTGCACAGCTCTATGGCTACATCAAGTACGAATTGCCGACCAAGCGCTACCGGCGCGCGGAGGCGCGGCGCGACTTTGAGCGCCAGCAGACCATGCCGATGCCTCTTGAGGAAGAGCAATGAGCGCTGTGCCCACGACGCTGCGCAACAGCTTGCTGGCCTTGGTGTTGCTGGCTGGGCTGGGAGGCGGCGCGTACGTCACAAACGAATCGACGCCAGACGCCTACGTGCAGGCGGTGGCTGCTGATCGGGATGTGTCGGCCGCGGTGAAGATCGCCATGGTGATGGGCCGTACCTACGAGTCTGGCGGCCGACACATCGGCACGCCCTACACGGACAAGCTGGGCAAAGGTCAGCCGCTGACCGTGTGCAACGGAATCACCGGCCCAGAGGTGGTGGTGGGCCGCTACTACAACCCGGCCGAATGCTACGGGCTGGAGAAACGCAGGTATCTGCACCACGAGGCGGTTGCGCGCGGTCTGCTGATCCATTGGGACGAGTACGACCCGTTCCAGCAGGCCACGTTCCTGGATTTCATCCACAACAAGGGCGATGGGAATTTCGAGACCAGCAGCATGCGCCGCAAGGCGAACGCTGGCGATCTGATGGGAGCGTGCCGCGAGAACCCGCGCTGGAACAAGGGCACCGTGGCCGGGGTATCGACCGTGCTGCCAGGCTTGGTGATCCGAGGCAACTCCAACGACGAGATTTGCCGCAAATGGCGGCTGGGGAGGATGTCGTGATCCTCGACAAGCTCAAAGCCTGGGGGTTCGCCGCCCTCGCGCTCGCGCTCGGCGTGCTGCTGGGCCTGCAGACGTGGCGCCTGCACACCGCCCAGCTCCGCTACAGCACGCTTGAGACACGAGTGGCGCAGGACAAAGCCGCCCGCGCATCTGCTTCATTGAAACAGATCGAAAAGAACGAGACGAAGCAAGAGACCCACGCAACCGCATCAACGGAGAACGCCAATGAGCTACTCGAAACACTCACCCGCAATGCTGCTGACGCTGCTGTGCGTGCCGCTGCTGCTGATCGCCTGCGTCTCGACGCCGAGCGCCGAGCCGCCACTTATCGTGCAATGTCCCAAGCCGACGCCGCTGCCCGCAGCGATCTCGCGGATCGGGCTGCAGCCCTCGACCGAAGTCTTGCGGAAGGCGTCGGCGTGGTCGCTGAACTCCACGGAACTATTGAACGCCGCGATGCCGAAGTCCGAGCCTTGATGGGTCAGATCGTGGCTGACCGCGCTTTGACCGGAGGAAGTCCATGACCACCCCAGTCATGATCGAAATCATTCAGGGCACGACCCAGCGTGTGCCGCTGATACGCCGCTACGTGGATTACGCCATCGTGGGTGACGACTGCAGAGGGTGGAAGAACGCCTGCACGGGCGCACCTGTGCCGACCGGAGACTTCCACGACGAGGACTACACGGGCTGCTCGGCCGCGCTGCAAATCCGCAGCGACATCGACAGCCTCGACGTGCTGTGGGAGATGTCCACGGCCAATGGGCGCGTCGAACTCAGCGGCAACACGCTGACCCTGATTTTTGCCCACGACGAATCCGCAGCCTTTGCCTTCGAAGATGCCATGGGCCAGGTTGAAGTGACCCGGCCCAATGGAGACGTGGAGCGCCAGTACGAACTGACGTTCACGGTCCGCAAGGAGTCCACGAAGTGAGCCAGACCGTCGTCGTCAGCACCCCCAGCACGACGGTCGTGACGGTGGAGCGCGCGCGCACGGTTGTCGTGGGACGGGAGCAGCCGCGTACTGCGGTCGTCATGCGCGGGGTGCCGGGGCCGAGCGGCCCGCAAGGCCCTGCTGGGCCAGCGGGTGGCACGGCCTTTACCCGCACCACGCCTGTCGCCCTGTCCGCACTTCGTATCGTTTGGGAAGACGTGGACGGTGCGGTCTACCTGATCGAACCCACAGACGATGTCCACCTCGACCTGATCAGTGGCCTGACGCTTACGGCCACCCCGGGAGCAGGAGAGGTGACGGTGCAGCGCAGCGGTCCGGTGGATGACAGCGCGTGGAACTGGGCGCCGGGCCGGGTATGGCTGGGCGCGGCAGGCACGCTCACGCAGACCCCTCCGACCGGCACAGACGTGCTTGTTGGCCACGCCGTCTCACCAACGCGGCTTTTTCTTGACATCCAAGACCCTATTTTTCTGGAGGTGTGAACCATGGCCCAACGATTCCTTGCCCGCGTCAGCGGCAAACTCAGGCAGATTGCGGCAATCGTCACCAGCGCTGGAGCTGCGGATGCGGGGAAAATACCCGCGCTCACTGCGGCCGGGACGCTGGACATGTCCATGATGCCCAACGGCATCGGCGCCAACACGCAGATCATCCCCGCCAGTGAGGCCCTGAGTGCCGGAAACCTCGTCAACATTTGGAGCGACACAGGCGCCGTGAAAGTGCGCCTGGCAGACAACAGCAATGGCCGCCCCGCGGATGGCTACGTGCTCGCTCCGGCGGCATTGGCAGCGAACGCCACGGTGTACCCTCTCGACGGCGCGAACAGTGGCTTGACTGGTTTGACCCCTGGAAACGAATACTGGCTTGGCACCGCCGGCGGCGTCGTCGACATACCGCTGGACGAGACCGACGTGCTCAACGCCAACAAGATCAGCCAGTACCTGGGCAAGGCCAAGAGCGCCACGGAGCTGATCACCACCGACGACGGCTACGTCATTCTGTGAGGTGACAAGTGGCAGTGCGTAGACCCGTTGTGTTCGTCGGGGGCAAGCGCGGTCTCTTGCCCGCAGGAGATATGTTGCCATCGACCATGCTTGCAGGCTCTGTCACTGACACGCCCGTGATTGGCGACGCTGGCAGGATGATCGACCGATCAGCCTCGTTCACCATGCCGGGCGCAAATGTGTTCCTCGCTGGGGACAGCTTCGTCGTGACCAACGTCAGCGCTGCCGCGATCACGCTCACCGCGCCCGCGGGCATGACGATGCGCCTCGTGACTGGCGCGTCAAAGGCGAGCATCTCGCTCGCAGCCTACGGCACGGCGGCGGTGCTCTATCGTTCGACGGCTGAGTGTGTCGTGGGCGGGGGGGTGAGCTGATGCACCCCGCAGTCCGCTTACTACTCATGGCGCAAGCACAGGCGTCCGATTACATCGCCACTCCTAATGCGACTCCAGCTAACTTTGGGGACCCATTTGAAGGTGGGTACTACGCTGGCATGGTGTGGGTGCAGATCGCACAGAGCGCCACCAGCCTGGCTTTGGCCACCGGTTCCATCACCTTCGCGGTGCCCGATCAGTCCGCCGCGCCGATTGTGTACTCGGGCCAGCAGGTGGAGGTGCGCAGCCGCGCCGACCCGTCCAACCATTTCAAAGGCACCGTCACCGGCGCCTCTGGCACCAGCCTGACCGTCAACGTCACCGGCATTTCCGGCACCGGCACGTTTTCCGACTGGTCCGTCATGGCCCGCCACCGCATCATCGTCGCACCCAAGGCCAGCGGCGAGAACGCTGGCATCGTACTCAAAAACGCCGCGACCGCGCTGCCTACGGCCTGCCAGAACCTGAACGACGGCTGGCGCGCCACAAACGCCATGCGTGACGCTGACACCAGCGCTGTCTATCCCGCGGCGCACTGGGCTCGTGGTCTGTCGATCAATGGGCGCACGGACTGGTACATCCCCGCGCGTGACGAGTTTGAACTGCTGTGGCGCAACCTCAAGCCCGTAGCTGAAAACAACTACCAACCGCGTGCCACCGGGGCAACCTATTCCTATGCGGTTGAAGGTGCTTATGGCGATACGGCCGCGACCAGTGGCCTGAACAAAAACAGCGAGCCGCAGGGTGCTGCCTACACCGCCACAGTGCCGGCGCAGACCGCGGTGGCTGCGTTCCAGGCCGGTGGTGCTGAAGCCATGGAATTTGGCACAGCTTACTACTGGAGCAGCACGGATTTCAACACCTACCTCGCGTGGAGCCAGCTCTACTACTCGACCCTCGGAGGCTACCAGTACAGCGGCAACAAGACCAATGTGTACCGCGTGCGAGCTGTCCGGCGATCGATCATTTAACCCCAAGGCATACGGTTCCGATCATGACCAAATATCGGCATTTACCCGACTACAAGACGATCTATGGGTTGTCGCAGGCCGGTGAGGGCTGGTATCCGCTCGCGGACTACGAACTACGCGCTCCCGTCGTGTGGGTCACGATCCCGCGCATCAAGGGCTTCAACGACTGATCTGCGGGTTTGCCGCGGGCCTCTCCCCCCTGTAGGGTTTGTCGTTCACCTGCCAGCCCGGAACACTGGCGGGCATGACGCTTGCCACATCGATTCTTTGCGCCTGGGCGCGCCTCATGGCGGTGCTGCCGTAAGCCATGGGACAGTACCTCGTCAAGGACGGACTGCTGCAGTCACCCAGCGGGGTGAGCGCGCACTACACCAGCTCGGCCCACTTGCTGTCGATCAACATCGGCTCCACGGACGACCCGTGGGCGCTCGGAATGTTTGGCGATGCAACCCCGATCGTGCTTTGGCCGGGCGGGTCTGTATCGTCCTCGTTGGCGCCCGATTGGGAGCTGAATGCACCAGGGTCCATGGGTGTGCACGTCAGCATGCTCAGGACGACCAGGCCCAGCGGCAGTGACATCGCTATCGCCGTGCAGTTCGATGGAACTTATGACTCCGCGATTTCGCCAGCCACGCTGTCTGCCGTGCATTACGTGGATGGCGTCCAGGCTGAGTTGTGGCAGGTGCCTCTCGATGTCTCCGTGGGCACATTCCCGGGGTTGCTACAGCTCAAGGATGGCGTGTTTCGCGTGCTCGACAGCACCGGGGCAGAACGTGGAGCGCTGGACATAGGCGTAGGAGACGGAACGACACCGGGCCTTGCATCTTGGGCAACAACGAGGTCAGACCTCGCTCCTGTCATGGTTGGCGCAGACCTGAACAACTCCACTCACGTCCAAAACACGGATGCGCTGGACTACTTCTATTACGACGGCACGCTGAGCGGAATCACGCGGACGGCGTTCTGGGCGAACCTCATTCGCAGCCAGGAGGTCGTGTGACGGCCGTACCTGCCCAGCGCATCGGCCCTTTCCCGCTCGGGATGGACAACCGCGCGCCCGATTACGAGCTGCGTCTGCCGGACGGCTCGGGCAACCTGCTTCGTGACGCGCTGAACGTGGATGTCACGGGCGGCGGGTCGATCAAGACACGTCCCGGTTTTTCCTTGTCGGTGGCGGGCACCGACTGCCACTCGCTCTGGTCTGACCCGAGCATCGATTTCGCCCTGTATGCGGACGCCGGAGTGCTCAAGCGCCTGAACTCCGACGGCACGACGAGCGTGGTGCGCGCGAACATCGGCCTGGCCACCCGAGTGCGGTTCGCAGTGGTCTACGAGGCGATCTTCTACACCGACGGGATTGTCGTGGGGTCGTATCACCCATTGAGCGGCCCGACACCGGCGTGGCTCGATGCACAAGCCGCGACCGTTGGCGACCAGACGCTGGTCCCCATGCCCGCAGGGCAGCAGATCGCGCACCACGGCGGGCGCCTGCTGGTGGCCGTGGGCTCGGCGCTGATCTACAGCGAACCGTTCCAACCGACGCTGCGCGACGAGGCCAAGGGCTTCGAGTTGTTCCCGGCGCCGATCACCTGTCTCGCGGCGGTGGAAGCGGGCGTGTTCGTGGTGGCCGACAAGACCTACTTCATCGCCGGGGGTTTGCCGGCCGAGAACGTGCAGGCGGTGCTGGAGTACGGCGCCCCGGATCAGCAGGCGGTGCGCCGCGACGACGGCGGGGCGCAGTGGCTGGGCACGCAGGGCGTAGTGTCCGTGACCCGGGCGGGCGAGATCAGCAACCTGCAGGACGCGCACATCGCACAAATCGCCACGGGGTCGGCGGCGACGCTGTACCGGGAGGCGGACGGCATGAAAACCATCATCGCGGCGCTCTCGCGGGAGAGCGACATGGGCGCGGGCATCGGCTCCTTCGCGCAGGCACGAGTTGTGAGAAAGGCTTACTGACATGACATCCATCATTCGACCCGGCTTCGAGTACACGCTGAACGTGCGCAGCAAGCGCACGGGCGAGGTTCTGGCGCGCGAGCACGCCTTCAACCGCGTTCCCATCGAGGGGCTCAACGACATCGCCGAGACCTACCTGAAGGGCGGCACGGCGCCGGCAGCGCTGTACGTCGGCGCGTGGACGGGTTCTCACGTCCCGGACGGCAACGAGACCGCGGCCAACCTGCTCGGCATCGTGACCGAAGTCACGAACTACGTGCAGGCCGGGCGGCTGGTGCTGACGCTGGGCTCGGTGATCGGCGGGGCCTGTTCCAACCAGGCGTCGCTGGCGCGCTTCGACATGCTGGGCGCGGCGGTCGTGAACGGCATGTTCCTGAGCACCACGCAGGCCAAAGGCAGCTCGGCCGGGAAGCTGGCCTCGGTCGTTCGCTTCGCCAACCCACGCACCGTGGACGAGACGGTTTATCTCGAAGTGCTCACGGGTTTTCAGTTCATCTCTCTGTAAGGAGTTTCCACTATGGCTCTTCTCGCTTCCACGGGGCTGCGCACGCAAGTGCTGGGCGCCAATTCGCTCAAGACGGCCCTCGCGGCTGGGTTCATCCACATCTACTCGTGCGCCATCGCGGACATTCCGGCCACGGCGGACGCGGCCATCACCGCCGCACACACCAAGCTGCTGACGTTCTACAGCGATGGGGCGGCGACCGGGCTGAACCTCGGCGTCGCCGCTGACGGCGCCATCGGCAAGGCTGCTGCTGAAACCTGGTCTGGAACGATCCTCGCCACCGGCAATGCCGTGTTCTTCCGCTTCGTCGGCAGCGCGGACACGGGCGCCGCATCGACGACGGAACCGCGCCTTCAAGGCCGGGTGGGCACGGCAGGCGCCGAGCTGAACATCGATACCCTGGCGCTGACCGCCGGGCAGACGAAGCAACTGAACTTCATCAACATCAACCTGCCGGGTTGATACCGCGCATGACCGATGCTCATCTTCGACGACTCCGAAGGCCAATCCGACATCAAGGAGAAGGACACCCTTGATGCGATGCTGGCGGTCGGCTCGGAGTTCATGACGGCCTCGGACGACGAGAGCACGGTGCAGCGATCGGGCGAGTTCGTCAAGATCGAGAAGGAGCCCGGCAGCGAGCCGTTTGCGCGGCACCTGCTGCTGCATGAAACCTGCGACGTGTTCACCAAGGCCGGTGTCTATCTCGGCGACAACGATTACTTCAACCTGAGCGACGAGAGCCAGCTTGACCGGCGCACGCTCTGGTATGTCGCCGGGTTCGACAGCGAGAGCCAGCAGGGCACGGCGTTCGCCGAGAAGCGTGGCCCGGACATGGTGAGGATGCCCCGGTGTGCTGGTCCTTCCGATTCCTCTGGGGCCAAGGTTCTGTTCGGGCTGTACGAGCGCAGCCACACCGCCATTCACGGCAAGTGGCGGATGTTCGTGCAGGATGATGGCAAGGTGCTGGTGCTGCGCGACGTGGTTGAGCGCGGCGGCCGGTTCTACTACGGCGCGCAGACGGACTCGTTCACCAGTGTGCGCTCTGCCAGGGTTTCGCAAGTCGAGCTGGTGCCCTACGACCCGCAGACCGGGAAAACGGCCACACCGATCTTCGCGTTTCCTGTGTTCAGCGGTGCAGGCGTGGACGTGACCGAGGGCCTTTCCAAGCTGCGCTCGAACGTCTCGGTCGATCCGGCGCTGCCGATGTACGACGCGACGCGGATCTACAACATCACCACGGGTGCCTTGGGTGGGATGGATTTCGACTTTCAGGTCTCCAACAGCACGCCCTACGGTGGCGACCCTGGCGCGGTGCATGACGTGTGCCCGCCCGCCATGGCAAAGACCGGGGACGGCAAGCTGTACCAATCGATCATCGCGGTCTATGCGGGCGACGACGACGTGCGGGTGCCAGCGAGCGCCGGGGCGTACCGGCTGACCTGCAAGTACACCACGTTGGACGCCGGCGCGAAGACGACGAAGATCGTGCTTCCCGATCCTTCGTGGATCGGCACCTACCCGGGGTATTACTACGCCGCGTCCCAGGTGGAGCTGGTACGCACGGCGCCATCCAAGGCGTTTCTGTACGTGCGGGTTCACGTCATGCAGGGAGGCGCGAAATCGACCTATGTCAGCGCGACCGACCAAGCGGTGCTGTACTACTGCACGGCGGACGCCGGGGCGACATGGACACTGCTGCCGCCGCTCGTCGGCATGGTTCCAACCCTCGGCGGAATGCTCGCGCGCGACGAGGACACGCTGCTGACGTTCGAGACCATGCCGGATTTTCCGACCGCGGCCTTGAACGTGCGTGCCATCACGCCCGGCGGGATCAGTGTGATCGGGTCCATTCCCCTGTCGGCCTTCTACGACGATCTGTTCGATCCGGGGTTTGTCCGCGTTCCCTACCTCGCCTTCGGCTTCGGTGGCGTGACCTACATCCGCAAGAACGACCAGATGGTCAAGCGCCTGTGGATGCAATTTGACCCGCGCTGGTACTACGAGGATGGGTCTGCATTCAACCTCACCTACCCGGCGTCTCGCCCCATGCTGATGGTGTCCGACGACGGTGGGAAGACGTGGGCACGCAGGTTCCTCCCAACGCCGTGGGCGTTTCTGGCCGGTTTCGTAGTGAGCACAGGGCCGGGCGAGCTGGCCGTGCCGGTGCAGGCGCCCAGGGTAGAAGGCGCGAAGAACCTGACCGTCACGATCTACCGGTCACGCAACGGCGGGGACACGTGGGCGGCCGACTCGAACGCACGGGCGCGGCTAACGGCGCGCACGCGCATCGACGGTGGGGTCGTGATCGGCCGGCTGATCGGCTCGGGCCACCAGGAGCGCTATGAGCAGGACATCGCGGACTGCTGGCTCGAATACAACCGCGGCGAGCTGGCTCCGATGCTGACGCTGCGCGATGAGCAGGGCCGTTTTCTCAACTCCGATCCAGCGCGCCCGTGGGTGGTGGATGCGAGAAAGGACAAGCCGACCTATGGCTAACACGCTGATCAAGAACATGCCATCGGCATCCGACACCCCGACCTCGGGCGGTTCGTCCGGGGGTTCTGGCGGTTCATCCGGTGGTTCCGGTGGGTATTCAGGCGTGCCGACTCAATCGCCGTCATGCGACGTGAGCTTCTGGGACACGCTGGTTTCTCTGGCTGGCGGAGCCTCCAACATTGGCCGCATTTCACTTGGCGACGGCTACGACTGGTACACCATCCCGGTGCAGACAGGTGGCACAGGAAATGACCGTATCGCGGTGCGCAACGGCGGCTGCGTCAACGGGTATGTGCAGCTGGTCTATGGGCCGGCGACGCCCTACAACTACGCCGTCATGGTGGGGTGACACATGATAAGTTGTGAACCGATCGCAATCAGGGACTTTGGCAACGGGCCAGAGACGATATACCAGTGCACCGAGTTTCCTGACAACCTCGACACCTACAAGCCGCCGACCAACACCGGCAGCGGCGGATCGAGCAGTGGCGTTTCCTACGGGGGTCAGATTTACTACGACCCGCTCAACCCCTCCGGGTCGGTGCCCATCGCCACGCAGACAGCGCCAGAACCGCTGCCGCCGAACGTCATCCCGGCGTGGGATGCCGGGGCCTACAGCGCAGAAAAGCTGCCGGCCAATTGGCTCGGGACGGTGCTCTTCGACGTGCCCGACGTGCAGGGCACGCGCCCGGGCGGCGTGGCCATCGGCCTTGTGCCCGTGGCCAACCTGCCGACCGTGGGACGCAGCGGCTACGCGCAGATCAAGTACGGGCTGGTATTCACGTCGGCGACGGTGAGGATCATCCTGGATGGCTCCGTGGCCAGGGAAATGACCTATGCGGAGGTGAACAGCGCGCGCGCCGCGGGGAGCACGACGGACACGGTGGCGCTGCTGGTCGGCGACGGGCACATCACCTACGTGATCAACGACACGCTGTACTTCTCCGGCGCCTTCTCCATGCCGTCCGAGTTCGCGCTGGACGCGACGCTCTACACGCCTTACGACGAGGTGGACAACCCGGAGTTCGCGGCTGGGGCCTGGACGGCGACGTTCGCGGGGGCCACGCTGACCGGGGCGCTTTCCGGCTTCACGATGGAGGCGGACGCGCGCAATACCGGAACCCTGAGCGCGTCGCTGCAGCCGATAGCGGGCATGTTCTCCATGGGGGCCTACGCCGATCTGCGCGCGTCCATGTCCTCGTTCGGGATGACCAGCAGCTACGACAACTACCTGCAGGCGCAACTGCCCGGGTTCTCGATGCGTGCGTATTCCGGCCCGTATGCAGCACTTGAGGCGAGCCTGCCAGCGCTGAACATGCAGGGTGGGGTGTCGGCGCCGGATGCCAGCGTGCCCTACAGCATGCTCGCGTCCTCCCTGTCGCGCTTCGAGATGCAGGCGACGCTTGCCGAAACCGCCACCCTCGACACGGCGATGAGCGGCTTTCAGATGCGGGCGTCGTCCGAGGCGAGCTACAGCGAGCTGAACAGCGCCATGAGCGGGCTGCGGATGACGGCCTACAGCGGGGGCGTCACGCCATTCGTGAACGTGCCCGAGTTCGTCGGGGTGTACTTCCCGAGCTTCCAGAGCTGGTACATCACCCTCGCGATCACGGAGACGGTCGGCGGGGGTTCAACGATCACGCTGCAGGCGATCACGTCGGCTGATGCCACCGAGCAGATCACCGCCGAGGATCAGACGCAGCTGATGCTGACGTTCCTGCACGAGGCGCTGGAGCAGATCGGGCCGCTGCAGAACACCCGCATGACGGTTCTCGGCGCCCTGGATGAGGTGATGTTCAGCCGCTCGCGCTCCACGCAGGACACCTACGAGTCGCGCATCGACGCGCTGTTTGCTGGCGCCGAGGCTGCCCGTGTTGGCGCTCGCGTGCTCGACCGTTCTGACATGCTGGGGTTGCTCGGGTACGCAGATCAGCCTGTTGTGCTGGCGGAAGGCAAGGTGCGCGCCGGACAGGTCAACCACCAACGCATGACAGCGCAGACGTGGAAGAAAGTCCCGGAGTGGCTGGAGAACCCGGCCGCGGTGTTTGCCAGCGACACGGTTCCCGGGCGCCTGGTGTTCATCGCTCCGGAGATGGTGAACGGCTCTCCGGTGCGCATGATCGTGGAGCCAAATACCGAGGTGGGTGGTCTGCAAGTCCACCTGCTGATCAATGCGTTCGACGCTACCGGCCGCACTCCGTGGATGCGCTGGGCCAGCGACGGGTTGATCAAGTATCTCGACAAAAAGAAATTCCCCGGGATCCTTGCTCCGTCTGGACTGCAATTGTCCAGGGTCGAGCAAGCATCGCGGGGAACGGGCAAGATTTTAACCGAGAAGGACTTGGCCGGGTGGCGCAAGGCGAACAACTCGGCCTACAGCCACGACATGTCCGATGCACTGGCGAGCGAGCTCGTCAAGCTCGGCGCTGCCCCAGCCACCAAGGATTCGGTGCACGCCGCCGTGCGCCAGTTGGTCAACGGTCTCGGCCTACTGCCCAACCGCCTCGGGCGCGTGGTCGTGGCAACGAGCGACGAGATCAAGCGCGATTGGGAGCCGCTGGTGGGCGCGGCGGACATCGAGTCGTCTGGCGAGGCCGGGCTGGCGCAGGGCTTCTACGACCCGAAGAGCCGGACGGTGTTCCTGATCGCCGATCACATCCGTGAAGGCCAGGAGATGGCCGTGGTGGCGCACGAGCTGATGCACAAGCATGGCCAGGCGGTGTTGGGCGAGGAGGGTTGGAACCGGCTGCACGGCATGATCGGCGGCTGGGCCAAGGCCGAGCCGGGCAGCATGGAGCGGCGGGTGTACGACGAGGCGGCGCAGCGGGTGCGGGCGTCGCGCCCTCAAGGGGCCGACGTGCAGGCGTATTCCAGCCAGGAGCTGTTTCCCTACGCGGTGCAGGTGGCGCTGGAGATGGGGGTGAGGCCCAACCTGATGGCCAAGCCGGGCACGGTGGCACGCTGGCTCGGGCAGGTGAGAGCGGCGCTGCGCCAGGTGTGGGACAAGATCACGCGCAAGCCGGAGCTGTTCAAGACGCAGGACATGGTGAATCTGGCCTTCGGCATCGCCCAGCGGGAGAACCCGGAGCATGCCGGGGAGCTGGATGGGGCGATCTCCGACGTTGAGCGGGGCATCCAGACGGTGATTGATGCCGCGCGCAGTCCAGGACACGCGCCCCAGAAGGTGGTGATCGGGCAGGTGTCGGATTGGCTGGCACAAGAGGCCGAGAACAGGATGGGGCTGAAGGTTGCCGGTTTCACGCATACCCTGGATGGGTCTGCTGCGCGCCACATGCTCAACCGGCATTCGAACCCGGCCATTGAGAAGAGCCGTGGGCAGATCGCGCTGACGGATGAAGATATTCGGGCTGCGGCTCAGATCGTGACGCAACCGGATCGCGTGGTGCTGGGCACTCAGACGCAAGGGCACAAAGACCAGATCGTCTACCTGAAACGCCAGGATGACGGGTCGATTCTGTATCTGGAAGAGGTGAGAACCGGCCGACAAGAACTGGCGGCGGTATCGATGCGGAAGTACCCCGCCGCGAGGGATTTCAGTGACATCATCGCCACTCTGCCTTCCAACGCCCGAAGCGACGGCGGGGATGGGTTCATTGTACTGACATCGCCGGGCGCGAGCAATGGTGCCATAGGGCGGACGGAGACCCCGGCCTTCAAACGCTGGTTCGCAGGCTCGAAGGCGGTGGACGCCCAAGGCCAGCCGCTACGCGTTTTCCACGGCACGGGCGGCGATTTCAGTGTGTTCACCCGCGATCGAGCGGGCGCCACGACCGGCGCGGCCAATGCCGGGATGGGCTTCTTCTTCACCGACCGGCCGGAGGTGGCAGGCAACTACGCGCGCGCGGCGGGCAGTGCTCAGAGCATCATGCCGGTGTATCTGTCGCTGCAGAATCCGCTGCGCCTGGAGGCCAGCAACATGATGCAGGCCGACAAGCTCCTGGAGGCTGAACTGCAGCCCGAGCACGACGGCGCCATCGTCGAGGTGAAGATGCGCGACGGTGGTACGCAGCAGGTGTTCATGGTGCGCGAGTCCACGCAGGTAAAAAGCGCCACGGGAAACAATGGCCAGTTCAGTTCAGACAACCCGGACATTCGGTTCAGCCGCAGCGTAGCGGCCGACTCCGAGACCACCCCGACGGGGCGCGATGCGTCCTGGGACACGCCTGCCGCCACCAAGTTTGACGATCTGGTCTACAAGCTGCAGGACAAGCACATCGACACCAAGCGGGTGATCGAGGCGATCACGGGCACTGGCAAGGCAATTGCCGACGACCTGAACGTCTACCTGCAGGAAGAGCTGTTCCACGGCCGCACGGCCAAGCGCACGCAGGACTTTGTTCAGAAGGAAGTGCAGCCGCTGATGGAGTTCATGCAGCGCTCGGGCCTGACGATGGATCAGGTCGAGGAGTACCTGCACGCGCGCCACGCACGGGAGGCGAACGCGGTGATTGCCCGGCGCAACCCGAATCTGCCCGATGGCGGCTCGGGCATGACGAATGCCGAAGCGGATGCGGTTCTGTCCGGGGTCACAGGGATGCAGCGCTTCAAGCTGGAGAAGGCCGCGAAGATGGTGGACGCCATCATTGACGGCACGCGCGAGACCATCGTGGGCTATGGGCTGGAGAACGCCGATACGGTCAAAGGCTGGACGGACACCTTCAAGAACTACGTGCCGCTGCAGCGCGAGGACAAGGAAGGCCGCATGGGAATCGGCCAGGGTTTCTCGGTCAAGGGCCGGGAGGTGAAGGGCCGCACGGGATCGACCCGCAAGGTGGTGGATATTCTGGCCAACGTGGTGATGCAGCGCGAGCGCGCCATCGTGCGCGGCGAGAAGAACCGCGTGGCCGTGGCACTCGTCGGGCTGGCCAAGGACAACCCGAACGCCGACCTGTGGGCGGTGGATGTGGTGCCGACCACGCAGGTGCTGGACAAGAAGACTGGCATGGTGACAACGCAGCATGACCCGCTGTACAAGAACCGGGACAACGCGGTGGTGGCGAAGATCAATGGCGAGGAGCATGTCGTCACGTTCAACGAGGATGATCCGCGCGCGATGCGCATGGCCGAGGCGCTGAAGAATCTGGACGCGGCGCAGCTCGAAGGGCTGCTGGGGGCGACGGCGACGGCCACGCGCTATCTGGCGGCGGTGAACACGCAGTACAACCCGATCTTCGGCGTGACGAACCTGGTGCGTGACGTGCAGGAGTCGATGCTGAATCTGTCGAGCACGCCTCTGGCGGGCAAGCAGGGGCAAGTGCTTGGCGGAACATTCTCGGCCGTGGGCGCGATCTTGAAGGATGAGCGCGCACGCAGGAAGGGCACCACGACGGGCAGCGAATGGGCCAAGTGGTGGGAGGAGTTCCAGGATGTGGGCGGTCAGACGGGTTACCGCGACATGTTCAGGAACAGCGCCGACCGCGCCAAGGAGCTGCAGAAGACGCTGACGCCGGACGGCTGGGCCGAGACGGGCTGGGGCAAGTTCATCACGGCCGGCGGGGTGCTCAAGGCGCCAATGGAGATCGTGCGCAAGCGGGCGGCGCCGCTGTTTGATTTGCTGGAAGACTACAACACGGCCATGGAGAACGGCGTGCGGCTGTCTGCCTACAAGACGGCACGCAACGCCGGTATGTCCAAGGAGCAGGCGGCGAGCCTGGCCAAGAGCCTGACAGTGAACTTCAACCGCAAGGGCGCGGCCACGCAGCAGATCGGCGCGCTGTACGCCTTCTTTAACGCCTCGGTGCAGGGCACGGCCCGGATGGGGCAGACGCTGTTCGATATGGAGGCGGGCAAGCCCAAGACGATCCGCCTGTCCAAGGTGGGCAAGAACATCGTGTTCGGCGGGATGCTGATCGGCTCGATGCAGGCGTTGATGCTGGCAGCCGCGGGCTTTGGGGATGATGAGCCGCCGGAGTTCATCCGCGAGCGCAACCTGATCATTCCCACGGGCGGCAAGACGTACATCAGCATTCCGATGCCGCTGGGGTTTCACGTCATCGCGAACCTGGGGCGCATTCCCACGGAGTTTGCCCTGGGCGGGGGGCAGGACGCGGCCAAGCATTTCGCCTCTCTGCTGAACGTGATGGCGGATGTGTACAACCCGCTGGGCAGCACGGGCCTGTCGATGCAGACGCTGGCGCCAACGGTGCTTGATCCATTTGCTGCGCTAGCCGAGAACAAGGACTCCTCCGGCCGGCCTATTGCCAAGATGACGTTCAACAAGGTGACACCCGGGCACGCGCTGGCCAAGGACACGGCGAGCCTGCCTGCGACGTGGCTGGCGCAGTTGGTGAACTACGCCACGGGCGGCACGGCGCACACGCGCGGGGAGCTGTCGCCCACGCCGGATCAGATCGACTACCTGGTGGGTCAGGTGACGGGCGGTGTAGGCCGAGAAGCGACGAAGTTCCTGCAGACGGGGCAGGCGTTGCTGGCAGGGGATTCGGTCGGCGACGGACTGCCGTGGCACAAGGTGCCGCTGATGGGGCGGTTCTTCGGCGATGCGGACAGCGATTCGTCCAAGCAGTCGGCCTTCTACAACCGGCTCGATGCAGTGCGCAAGCACGCCGAGGAGGTCAAGGGTCTACGGGCCGATGGCAAGGGACAGGAGGCCATGGCCTACGTGCAAAAGCACCCCGAAGCCCGCTACACCCTGGCGGCCAACGCTGCCGAGCGGCAGATTCGCCGGATGCGCGAACGCCGCCGGGAGCTGGAGCAGCAGGGTGCGGCGCGCGGATTGATCCGGGATCTGGATCGCCAGATGACGCAGCGCATGGAGCAGTTCAGCGCGTTGGTGGCACGCTGAGCGGGCGGGCCATCATACGGCCAACACGATGGCGGGATTGCCCAGGCGTTTGACCAAGCGCTGGTTGCACGCTGATGCCAGGTCAGCGAGCTCGGCGTCGCTGAGCTCGGCGTCGCCCACGGCGATGGTTCTTGCCATCTTCTGCGGTGATGTCACCCATTCGTCGTCTGCGATGGGTTTCAGGCACAGCTTGAAATCGTGGTCGAACCAGACCATGAAGCGGCTGCTCCTCATGGCCTGTGCCAAGATGCCTTGCAACACATCGAGCGGGATTCGCTCCGATGGAGAGAGAACTTGCGTGCGCTTGCCTTCATTGATCGCTTTGATGTGCGCGCGGATGCAGTCGTTGTAGGCGTCGCTGGCCGCATCCATGGCTTTGGCGTCTGAGGCGTCAATGGTCAGCGCGGCCCGCCTGCCAACTTTGCGCTGCACTGCATCCACCAGCGGCTGGAACAGCATCGCCGGGTAGCCGTTCGGCTCCTCGATCTTCTTCACCCAGTCGTCCACGATCTCGTTGACCGTTTTTTCGTGGCCGGGTTTTTCGTAGCGGCCCGTCTTGCGGATCGAGGGGAGCACTTCACCGGTCACCCAGTCGCTGAACTCTTCAGCCTCGGGCTTGCGCGAGCGCAGCACCAGCTTGTACAGACCTGACTCGGTGATGATGACCACCTTCTGGCCGCCTCCATGGGTACTCAGATTGTGAGTACCCTTTTGATGGCTCTTGAGATTCCTAGCTGCATTGCTAGCATCTCTATAGCCGAGAGCGACCGCTACATCACTGGCAACAAACCAAGGATCACCATTCACCACGATGACGCGGACGGTGTTGGTGTGGAAGGAAAAGATCGAAGGGGAGAGGGTGTCAGCCATGATGGGCTCCTTGACGACTGGTTTGATACCTGCCGCCATCTCCTGCCAAGGAAATAGGCGGCAGACCGTGCAGGTTGGCAGACCGGGTCAAGGATCCGGCACCCTCTTTCGAGAGTCCCGCACGGCCCGCCAAAACTTGGAGCCGCGCCCGCGCAGCGCGGGAGAGGAAAAAAAAGCCGCTGACACCAAGAGGCGCGCGGCTTGCTGCGCCTTGACTACCGGGCTGCCAAGCCCGCATCTCTTTCGAGACGTCGCCAGTGTACCCAGACGGGGGCGAGCAAGTCAACACACAGTCTCCATGGGGGCGGTCTATGATGCCGTTTGTTACTTCGCTGGGGGATAAACATGGAGCCAAGAGGTAGAGGTGGGTGGTTGGGTTTCTTGATTTTTCAACTTTTTGCAATCCCGCTAATGTTCGCCGGCTCAGAGGTGAACGACTTATCAAATGTTGAAAAACAAGGAATAATACTTCCGAACGGATTCCTTCAAGGGTATATTTTCTCTATATTGCTTGCAGGGTGTCCATTGTTTTTCGCCGGGTATACATTAGCAACAGGCGATCGAAGGCAAGATGCGATTAATGCTCTGAAATACATGTGGGGCGGCTTTGCCACCTTAATTATCGTCCCTCTGATTTTCATTGATCACTATCTTCCGCAAGCCGCATACAGTGGTAGCGTTGGCGCAGAGATAGTCAAACAAATAATCCGATCTATTTTTTGGGGTGGCATCTGGACGATTTACCTCTTCAAGTCCAAGCGAGTGAGGAACACATTCATGCCAGAAGGTGGTTGGAAAAAACATACTCCCGCTATTTACGAAACACCTCAGTCAGACTGGTCGAGCGGTACATATCAGCAGAAAGATCACACACCGGCCCCCATCGCAACATCACAGCCCAATGACGCCAGCCGCGCGTCTATGGCGGTAGAACAACCACAGAAAGCACCAGAATCTCTCTTCGTTGCGGCAGAAGATGGTGTCAGTGTCTCCTTGGAAGAAAGGTTCTGGGAGAAGGCACTGAATGAATTTGAAGGAAAAGACCGCCGCCCTGGGTTATGGGCGAAGTCTTTCTCAAAAGCTCAGGGCAATGAAGAGCTGGGAAAAGCCATGTACCTTGAAGAACGAGTTGGCGAGCTCATCGCGGGGCATAAATTACTGCTTGCAAAGCGGGATGAATTAAAAAGGGCAGAAGAAGTGAGAGGGCAACGCGGCGCTTGAACGAAGTACCGTAGGGGCAGGGCGTGCGGGGCAATCCGTGAGGGGCGGATAGGTAAAGGAAGCCTAGTCTCAGAGCAGCGCCTTTGGCAGCATCGCCGCGGCGCGCGCGGCGTCGGCGTTGTAGTAGGTATCCCGCAGCAGACGGATGTCCTTGGTTCCGAGCGCGTGGGACAAGGCCAGCACGTCGATGTACTTCGCTAGCCGGGTGGCTGCTTCGTGCTTCGTGTCGTGAAAATGCGCGTTCACCACGCCCGCCTGATCCCTATGGATCATGTCCAAAACAGACTCTCGAACAAAATTTGAGTTGTCGTTTCCCACATGTTGAAGAATTCGACTGATTTTT
>OFTX01000379.1_pt1 | contig 24815 bp, 28 predicted proteins | sample 1775051 | NCBI WGS metagenome assembly OFTX01 (sample SAMN08195772, study PRJEB24354) | sludge metagenome | isolation source: sludge from phenol fed wastewater aerobic bioreactor A | place: India: Nagpur | collected 2016-09-15
TTGGCGCGGCGCAATGCGGACCTGCAGGCCGCGGCGGGCCACACGCCGATCCGGTTGCGCGGGGGCGACTTCACCGACGAGCGGCTGCTGGCCGACCTGGACGGCACAGCCGACCTGGTGACCGCGAACCCGCCGTACGTCCCGGCCGGAACGGCCGTCGAGCCGGAAGTCTCCGGATACGACCCGGCCGAGGCCGTGTTCGCCGGCGCTGACGGTCTGGACGTGATCCGCCCGCTGATCTCCGTCGCCGCGGGTCTGCTCCGCCCCGGTGGGGCGCTGGTGATCGAGCACGACGAGAGCCAGGGCGAGTCGGTGCCGGCCCTGCTCGCCGCTCGGCGGGTGCTGGCCGATGTCCGCGATCATGCGGATCTGGCCGGCCGCCCGCGTTTCGTGACGGCTCGCCGGGTACGCCTCGCGACGGCCGCCGATCGCACCTGATCGCCGCACCTGACAGACTGGAACATCGTGACCACCTTCGATTGTTCCGAGCCGCATCAGCGGCGCTCCGGCCTCGATGCCGCCGCCGACGCGGCCCGCGCCGGGAAACTCGTTGTGCTGCCGACCGACACCGTGTACGGCATCGGCGCGGATGCGTTCAATTCGGCCGCGGTCGGCGCGCTGCTCGCGGCCAAGGGGCGCGGGCGGGATATGCCCGTCCCGGTGCTGGTGGGCTCATGGAACACCATCGACGGCCTCGCGCTCGACGTCAGCGAGACCGCGCGGACGCTGATCGAGGCGTTCTGGCCGGGTGGTCTCTCGCTGGTGATCCGGCAGGCTCCGTCGCTCGCCTGGGATCTCGGCGACACCAACGGCACCGTGATGGTGCGCATGCCCATGCATCCGGTGGCGCTCGACCTGCTGCGCACGGTCGGTCCGATGGCGGTGTCCAGCGCGAACCGCAGCGGACATCCGCCGGCGACGACCGCGCAGGACGCGCGCGACCAGCTCGGCGAGGACGTGGCGGTCTACCTGGACGGCGGCCGGGCCCCGGTCGGAGTGGCGTCGAGCATCGTGGATCTGAGCGGACCGGAGCCGCGGGTGCTGCGCGAGGGCGCGGTGCCGCTGGACAAGCTGCGCCAGGTGATCGACATCCCGTCTGGAGACTGAAGACCCAGCGCCGTGCGGTGCCCGGCCGCGCGAACCTCCGACTACCCTTGGTCCGGTGCCCACGTTCGCCCTGCCGATGCGCGAGTACGCATTGGTTCTCGGCGTCGCGATGCTGGTCACGTTCGTCGTCACCGGACTGGTGCGGCGCCTCGCCGTCAAGGTTCACGCGTTCACGCCCATCCGGGCCCGCGATGTGCACACCAGGCCGACCCCGCGGCTCGGCGGTGTCGGGGTCTACCTTGGCGTCACCGTCGCCCTCGTGCTCGCGTCGCAGCTTCCGCAACTACACCAGGCGTTCGCCTCGTCGAGCCAACTGCTCGGCGTGGTCATCGCGGGCGGCGTGATCTGCGCCGTCGGCGCGCTCGACGATCGCTTCGACCTCGACGCCGTCACCAAACTGGCGGCGCAGGTGCTGGCCGCCGCGATCATGGTGTTCTTCGGTGTGCAGTGGATCGTGATGTGGCTGCCGACCGGCGACGGCATCCACGGCACCACGGTGACCTTGGATCGCGCGCAGTCAACGCTGGTCACGGTGCTGATCACGCTGGTGCTCATCAACGCGATGAACTTCATCGACGGACTGGACGGGCTGCTCGCCGGGGTCGCGGCGATCGCCGGCATCGGCATGTTCGTGTTCTCCGCGCACGTCCTCGAGGTGTCCGCGAACGACAGTGCCGCCTCCCAGGCCCCGCTGCTGGCGGTGGCGCTGGTCGGCGCGTGCCTCGGCTTCTTGCCGCACAACTTCTATCGCGCGCGGATCTTCATGGGCGACGCCGGATCGATGTTCATCGGGATGGCCATGGCTGCCGGGATCGTCGAGGTGGGCGGCACCATCAGCCCCTCGACGTACGGCGCCCGGACAACGGTCGCGGCCCTGGCGCCGCTGATCGTGGCGCTGGCGGTCGTCTTCATCCCGGCGCTGGACTTCCTGCTGGCCGTCGTCCGCCGGACCAAGGAAGGGCGGCACCCGTTCAGCGCCGATCAGCGTCACCTCCATCACCGGATGCTCGCGCTGGGACACAGCCACGAGCAGGCCGTCCTGGTCTTCTACGTGTGGGCCGCCGTGATCTCCGGCAGCGCCGTCGCACTCGCCTTCACGGAGTGGGAGAAGGTGGTCGGGCCGGCGGTCGGAGGACTGCTGGTCGCGGTGGGTGCGACGTTCTGGCCGCGTGTCCGCCGTCATCCGCGGGTCGCCAGCGGGGCCGCGAAGGAGCGGGTATGACGAATCTTCCGGCCGACGGCCCGAAACTCCCGCTGGCAGAGGTGCAGCGTGCCGCCGAGCGCAGCCGGTCGGCGGGCCCGTGGTCTGTCGCGCACCTGAAGTATTGCTGGGCGGTGCTGGTGGCGGTCGGCGGCGTGACGGCGGTCCTGGCGGCACTCGCCTCCGGCGGCCGGGCCGCGGCCGGTGTGGGCGTCGGATTCGGCATCGTCGGCGCATTCTTCACGGTGTCGACCGTGATCATTGCGTTCGTCGGGGCGAGGCACCCGAAGGCCGTGCTCGTCACCGCGCTCGCGACGTACCTGGCGAAGATCGTCGCGCTGGGCGTGGTGGTCGTGCTGATGCCCGCCGACGGGCCCGTTTCGCCGCGGTGGATGGCGGTGTCCGTGGCGATCGGCCTCGTCGCGTGGATGACGGCGCACCTCACGTATGTCGCCAGGGCGAAGATCTTCTACGTCGACCCGCACTGACCGGCGGGTCCCGGCCGGGCGGGTATCCGGTCGTGCACGCCCGGCGAGACGTGAGCCACATCGCCTGATCCGGGTCCCTGCGGGTGCTGATCGACCGGCCCGGTCCTGATAGGGTCATGCTGCCATGTTCAAGCGGTCTGTCCCGACGCGCGCGCCCAGTGGGGCGCAGGTCGGTTGGGCTGCGACATCGACCCTGCTCGGCGGCCTGGTCGTCTGGGGTGGTGTGGGATGGTTGCTCGATCATTGGTGGGGGACCCGCTTCGCCACCCCGATCGGCGCGATCCTGGGCATGGCACTCGGTGTGTACGCGGTGGTGGCACGGTACGGACGCGCGCCCGAGGACGAAAGACATCGACCGGTCGACTCCCGTGGGTCGGCGCCGACACGTTCCGAGAGGTAGCGCGCGGTGGCATTGAGTGCGGCAATGGCCGCCCTGCTCCCCATGCAGGGCGGCGACGGCGGGTTCCAGCCGCCGACCGTCACGGAGTCCTTCTTCTATGACGCGGTCGGCAACGGCAGCGTCATCGCGTCATGGAAGGTCGTGGGGCTCCTCGTCATCGGCACCGCCGCGATCCTGGTGTTCTTCCTGGCCACCGCGCGCCGCGCAGCGGTGGTACCCAGCAAGGTGCAGTTCTTCGCCGAGGGTATCTACGGCTTTGTGCGCAACGGCATCGCCATCGAGGTGATGGGCCGGGTGGGCCGGGGCTGGGCCCCGTTCCTCGCCACGATGTTCGTGTTCATCCTGGTGATGAACATCTACGAGATCATTCCGGTGGCTGCCGTCCCGGTCACCTCGCACTTCGTCTTCCCGGCCGCGCTCGCCGCGATGGTCTGGGTCCTGTACAACTTCGTCGGAATCAAGAAGCACGGGCTGCTCGGCTATCTCAAGGCGACCTGCGTGATCCCCGGCATCCCGTGGCCGGTGCACATCCTGCTGATCCCGATGGAGTTCCTGTCCAAGATCCTGCTGCAGCCGTTTACGCTGGCGGTCCGGCTCTTCGCGAACATGTTCGCGGGCCACATGCTGGTCGTCGTCGCCGGCGCCGGAACGGTCTACCTGCTGGAATCGGGCGGCATCAACTACGCGATGGCGGTGCTTCCGGCGCTGGCCAGCGCCGGCCTGTGGTTCTTCGAGCTGCTGATCTGCTCGCTGCAGGCCTACGTGTTCGTGCTGCTCACCGCCATCTACCTCGAAGCCGCGATGGCAGACTCGCACTGATCAGCCACCGGCGCGGCGCAGGGTCTACGCAGCGGCCGGTCACCGCCCGACGACTCGGGTACGGACCCACCGATAACGCACGACAGATTCCGCACGCATGACGACCCGGCCCGCACTCGCGGAGTTCCGGAACCACCGAAAGGGAGAAGCACCACATGGCCATCCAGGCTCTCGCCGCAGCCCAAGGCGTGGACATCAGCATCATCGGCAACCTCGGTGCCATCGGATACGGTCTGGCCGCCATCGGCCCGGGTATCGGTGTGGGCATCGTGTGGGCCGCCTACATCCAGGCGACGGCTCGTCAGCCCGAGTCGGCCGGTCTGACGCGGACGTACGCGTTCCTCGGGTTCGCGGTGTCCGAGGCGCTCGCGCTGCTCGGCTTCGTGGTGCCCTTCATCTACGCGACACACTCCTGAGCGGCGCCGGTCCGCTGGTGAATCGCAACGGGAAAAGGGTTGATGGCTAATGCCGCATGTACTCGAAGCCACCGGTCCGGCCGTCCTGGGTCTGCCCTGGGGTGAGCTGGTCATCGGGATCGTGTGCTTCGCGATCCTGGTGTTCGTTCTGCAGAAGTTCGCGTGGCCGATGTTCGAGAAGGCCTATGCCGCCCGGACCGAGGCGATTGAGGGTGGCATCGCCAAGGCCGAACAGGCACAGGCCGAGGCCGCCGCCGCGCTGGAGCGGTACAACCAGCAGCTCGCCGGCGCGCGGGAAGAGGCCGCCAAGATCCGCGAAGAGGCGCGTGTGCAGGCACAGTCGATCCATGACGACCTGGTGGCCAAGGCCCGCGCGGAGACCGAACGCATCGCCGCCGCCGGGCAGGCACAGCTCGACGCGCAGCGGGCGCAGATCGTCGCCGAGCTGCGCGGCGACCTCGGCCGGACCGCGGTCGAACTCGCCGGCAAGATCGTGGGCGAGTCGCTGGAGGACGAGGTGCGCCAGCGGCGCACCGTCGACCGGTTCCTGGCCGAGCTGGAGAGCTGATGGCGGGCCTGGCATCTCAGCACGCGCTCACGGCGTCCACCGGCACCCTGCTGACGACCGCCGCGACGCTGGACGAGGCGGCGCTTGCGGCCGTGGCCGGCGATTTCGCCGGTGCCGCAGCCGTTCTGGCGGGCCAGCCGCATCTGCGGCGGATGCTCACCGAAACCACCGTCAGTGGGGAGGCGAAGGCGAACCTGGTGCGCCGGTTGTTCGACGGAAAGATCGGGGCCACGTCGTTGACGCTGCTCGCATCCGTGGCGAAGAACCAGTGGTCGACCGGAACCGATCTGGTCGACGGACTGCGAAGGCTTTCGCGAACCGCCTTGTTCCTCGAGGCCGAGCGCGCCGGCGAACTCGATGACGTCGAGGACGAGCTCTTCCGCTTCGGACGGATCGTCGACGCCCACCCCGAGATCTCCGTCATACTCGATGATCCGGCGGTCTCCGCGACAGCGCGTGCCGACCTGGTGAGCCGGCTGCTCGCCGGTAAGGCGCACCCGCTGACCGTGGAACTGCTCACATCGCTGGCGCGGGACCTGGGCGGGCGCACCTTCGGGCACGGAGTCGCGGAGCTTGTCGAACAGGCCGCCGAGCGCCGCGACAAGCTGGTGGCGATCGTCACCTCCGCGGTCGCGCTGTCGGCGGCGGAGACGCAGCGACTGCGCGTGGCACTGACGCGGATTTACTCCCGTGAGATCGCCGTGCACGTCCTCGTCGATCCCGCGCTGCGCGGCGGCCTCAAGGTGCGCGTCGGTGACGAGGTGATCGACGGCAGCGTGTCGGGTCGCCTCGACGCGGTCCGCGCCCGGTTGACCCGATGACCCCTCTTAACTACTGGCACCACCAACTGATGAGGAACGAAGAACGATGACCGAGTTGACGATCTCTCCCGACGAGATCCGCTCAGCGATCGAGAGCTACGTCGCCGACTACGCGCCCTCCGTGAGCCGTGAGGAAGTCGGAATCATCTCGTCCACGGGTGATGGGATCGCGACCGTGGAGGGTCTGCCCTCGACGATGGCGAACGAACTGCTTTCCTTCCCGGGCGGTGTGCAGGGGGTGGCGCTGAACCTCGACGTGCGATCGATCGGCGTCGTCATCCTCGGCGACGCGGAGACACTCGAGGAGGGGCAGCAGGTCAGCCGGACCGGCGAGGTGCTGTCCGTGCCGGTGGGCGATGCGTTCCTCGGCCGGGTCGTCAACCCGCTCGGCCAGCCGATCGACGGCCTGGGCGACATTGCCGCCGAGACGCACCGGGCGCTCGAACTCCAGGCGCCGTCGGTGGTGCAGCGCCAGTCCGTGCGCGAGCCGCTGCAGACCGGCGTCAAGGCCGTCGATGCGATGACGCCGATCGGACGCGGACAGCGGCAGCTGATCATCGGCGACCGCAAGACCGGCAAGACGGCGCTGTGCGTGGACACCATCATCAATCAGAAGTCGAACTGGGACTCTGGGGATCCGACCCAGCAGGTCCGGTGCATCTACGTCGCCGTCGGGCAGAAGGGCTCGACGATCGCGGGCGTCCGCCAGGCGCTGGAAGATTCCGGAGCGCTCGAGTACACGACGATCGTCGCCGCGCCCGCGTCCGACTCCGCGGGCTTCAAGTGGTTGGCGCCGTACACCGGCTCGGCCATCGGCCAGCACTGGATGTACGCCGGTAAGCACGTCCTGATCATCTTCGACGATCTGTCCAAGCAGGCCGAGGCCTACCGCGCGATCTCGCTCTTGCTGCGCCGCCCGCCGGGCCGCGAGGCCTACCCCGGCGACGTGTTCTACTTGCATTCCCGCCTGCTCGAACGCTGCGCGAAGCTGTCGGACGACCTCGGCGCCGGATCGATGACGGGCCTGCCCATCATCGAGACCAAGGCAGGTGACGTGTCGGCGTTCATCCCGACCAACGTCATCTCGATCACCGACGGCCAGGTGTACCTGCAGTCCGATCTGTTCAACTCCGGTGTGCGCCCCGCCATCAACGTCGGCATCTCGGTGTCGCGCGTCGGCGGCGCCGCGCAGGTCAAGGCCATGCGGGCGGTGTCCGGCACGCTGCGTCTGGACCTGTCCGCGTATCGCGAGCTCGAGGCGTTCGCCGCGTTCGGCTCCGACCTCGATGCGGCGTCGCGCCGGTCGCTGGATCGCGGTTCGCGGCTCGTGGAGCTGCTGAAGCAGGGGCAGTACTCGCCGTACCCGGTCGAGGAGCAGGTCGCGTCGTTGTGGGCCGGTACCCGCGGGCATCTCGACCGCGTGCCGGTGCAGGACATCCGCCGCTTCGAGGCCGACTTCCTGCAGTACCTGCGGCACGTCCAGGACGGGCCGCTGGAGAAGATCCGGGCGGAGAAGGTGCTGTCCGACGCCATCGAAGAGGCGCTGCTCGCGGCGTTCAACACGGTCGCGCAGGGTTTCACCACGTCGGAGGGCGTCCTCCTCGGGCGCGAGACGCCGGCGAAGCCGATGGACGAGTCCGCGGTTGATCAGGAAAAGGTGCAGGTCCGGCGGGCCGCTCCGGTCAAGAAGTGACGCGGGTCAGGCCACGGATCAAGGCGGACAACGTGAGAGTACGAGTGCGTTCGAGCGCGGGGCCTGTCGGCACGCGGGACCATCGGGGAGGTGAGCGGTAATGGCACAGGTTCGGGTGCTTCGGCAGAAGATTCGCGCGACTCAGTCGACGCAGAAGCTCGTCAAGGCGCAGGAGCTGATCGCCACATCGCGCATCGCGAAGTCGCAGGCGCGGGTCGCCGCGTCCGCGCCGTACTCGGCGCAGATCACCCAGGTGCTCACCGCCTTGGCGACGGCCTCGACGCTGGACCACCCGCTGCTGGCCGAACGCGACAACGCGCGCAGGATCGGGATCCTGCTGATGACGTCGGATCGCGGCCTGTGCGGCGGGTTCAACGCGAACGCGATCAAGGCGGCCGAGGAACTCGCGGCGCTGATCCGTGAGCGCGGTCGCGAGCCCGTCATGTACATCATCGGCCGGAAGGGTCTCGCCTACTACACGTTCCGGCAGCGTCCGGTGACGGCGTCGTGGACCGGGTTCTCGGAGAAGCCCTCCTACGGGGACGCCGAGGCGGCGGTGCAGGTGCTGCTGCCGGCGTTCCTGGCGGGATCGGACGGAGAGGTCGAGCTGCCGGACGGCACGAAGGCCGCCGGCATCGACGGGATCCACGTCGTATCAACGCATTTCGTGTCGATGATCTCGCAGGTGCCACGCGCCAGGCGCGTCGCGCCGATGGAGGTCGAGTACGTCGGCACCGATGCCCCCGGCGGTCCATTGCCGTCGTATGAGTTCGAGCCCGGCGTGGATTCGCTGATGGACGCGCTGCTGCCGAAGTACGTCACGACACGCATCTACGCGGCGCTGTTGGACTCCGCCGCGAGCGAGTCCGCGGCGCGGCGCGCCGCGTGCAAGAACGCGTCGGACAATGCCGCGGACATCATCCGTAAGTACACACTGCTTGCCAACCAGGCGCGGCAGGCGCAGATCACTCAGGAACTGTCTGAGATCGTCGGCGGTGTCGAGGCACTCGCCGCCTCGTCAAGCGAAGAGGACTAGCCACATGACCACCGCAACCCAACAACCGACGAAGAAGGCGACCGGCCGTGTCGTGCGGATCATCGGCCCCGTCGTCGATGTGGAGTTCCCGCGCGGCAGCGTGCCGGAATTGTTCAACGCGTTGCACGTCGACGTCGACCTGGGCGGCGTCACGCGCACCTTGACCCTCGAGGTCGCGTTGCATCTCGGTGACGACGTGGTGCGCGCCATCTCCATGCAGCCGACGGACGGACTGGTCCGCAGCGCGGTGGTGACCGACAGCGGTGCGGCGATCTCCGTGCCGGTCGGCGACGCCGTCAAAGGGCACGTGTTCAACGCGCTCGGCGACTGTCTGGACCAGCCGGGTGCGGCGAGCGACGCCGAACACTGGCCGATCCACCGCAAGGCACCCGCCTTCGACCAGCTCGAGGGCAAGACCGAGCAGCTCGTCACCGGGATCAAGGTCATCGACCTGCTCACGCCGTACGTGCAGGGCGGCAAGATCGGCCTGTTCGGCGGCGCCGGCGTCGGCAAGACGGTGCTCATCCAGGAGATGATCACCCGCGTCGCCAAGAACTTCGGCGGTACGTCCGTCTTCGCCGGGGTGGGGGAGCGGACCCGCGAGGGCAATGATCTCTTCGTCGAGATGACGGAGTCCGGCGTCATCGCCGACACCGCGCTCGTCTTCGGCCAGATGGACGAGCCGCCGGGGACGCGTATGCGCGTCGCCCTGTCGGCGCTGACCATGGCCGAGTACTTCCGCGACGTGCAGCAGCAGGACGTGCTGCTGTTCATCGACAACATCTTCCGGTTCACCCAGGCCGGCTCCGAGGTCTCCACCCTGCTCGGCCGGATGCCGTCCGCGGTGGGATACCAGCCGACGCTGGCCGACGAGATGGGCGAGCTGCAGGAGCGCATCACCTCCACGCGCGGCCGCTCGATCACCTCGCTGCAGGCGATCTACGTACCGGCGGACGACTACACCGACCCGGCGCCGGCCACGACGTTCGCGCACCTGGACGCGACCACCGAGCTGGACCGGGCGATCACCGAGAAGGGCATCTACCCGGCGGTGAACCCGCTGTCGTCCACCTCGCGGATCCTCGACCCGCAGTACGTCGGCGAGAAGCACTACTCCGTAGCGCAGGAGGTGATCCGGATCCTGCAGAAGTACAAGGAGCTGCAGGACATCATCGCCATCCTGGGCATGGACGAACTCTCCGAGGAGGACAAGCTCCTCGTCGGTCGCGCCCGCCGCATGGAGCGGTTCCTGGGGCAGAACTTCTTCGTGGCCAAGCAGTTCACCGGTCAGGACGGGTCGTACGTCGAGATGGAGCACACCATCGAGGCGTTCGACGCGATCGCCAAGGGCGAGTACGACCACGTCCCGGAGCAGGCCTTCCTGAACGTGGGCGGCATCGATGACGTCCTCGCCAAGGCGAAGCAGCTGGAAGGCTGAGCTCGAAGGCTGAGCTAGAAGGTCGAGGGAGCGCTAGCGAGCGAGACCGGATAGCGCCGGAATACTGGGGGAGCGCTAGCGAGCGAGGCCGGATAGCGTCGAAATGCCGACGGAGCGCTAGGGAGCCGCGGATTTCCTCGGTAGTCTGAGGCGTCGCGAGGGGCCTCGCTGGGGGTCGCGAGATAGTTGGGCGTGACGATCGATCAGCCCGGTTTCGGCGACTTGGAGTATGGGAAGCGGCGGTGGATGTCGCGTCGGGAACGGTCCCTGCCGTCGATGGAACCCGCCGCGCATCGCACTGCCCAGGTCGAGCGCCGTCCGAACAGCCGGCTGTGCATGAGGCCCTCCGCAAGCCAGTCCATCCTTGGTTCAGTTCCATCCCTGGTTCAGTCGGTGCCGAGCAGGTCCTTGAGCGCGTGACCCAGTTCGGGATCCTGGAAGCGGTGACCGAGTTGTAGTGCCTTGTCGGGAACCATGCGGCGATTGTGCAGAACGGCGTCGGCGACGTCGCCCAGCGCCCACCGCATGACGGCCCTGGGCAGGCGCAGCGGCACGCGACGACCCACGGTGTCGCCGAGGGCGTGAGCGTACTCGGTGTAGCGGACGGGGTTGGGGGCGCTGGCGTTCAGGCCCCCCACCACGCGCCGGTTGTGGATCGCGGGCTCGAACTCCTCCCACGAGCGCCACTTCCGGAAGAACGGCACACCCCCGAGAGCCACCACGGCGTCGGCACCTTGTAGCTCGCCCTGCCATGACCCCGGCTCGGCCGGATCGAACAGGACGGCCGATCTGCCCCGTGGCACCGGTGCCAACGACCTGTCCGTTCACACGCCTTCCTCGACTTATGCTACGATACGGTATCGTAGCGTTCCGAGGAAGGGGTGACATGAGTGGCGACCTAAGGGTGCAGCGTTCGAGGACTGTGGTGACAACGGCGGTCCTGGACCTGATCGTGGCCGGCGGCTTGGGCGCGGTCACGATCGATGCGGTGTCGGCGCGGTCGGGGGTGGCCAAGACGACGATCTACCGGCACTGGGCCTCGCGCGAGGAACTGCTCACCGACGTGCTCGGCACGGCCCTCCCCGAGCAGCCGGTGCCTGACACCGGAACCCTGGCCGGCGACGTCCGCGCTCTCGCCCGCGGTCTCGCCGCCGGGCTGTCCGACGCGCGGTCCGCGGCGCTGCTCGCCGCGATCGCGTTCGGCGACGGCGATCCCGCGCTTGACGACGTCCGGCACGAGGCGACGCGCGCACGGCACGCGGTCGTCCGTACTGTCGTCGAGCGCGCCCGTCGCCGGGGTGAGGGGGTTCCGGTCGACGGTGCCGACGGGATCATTCGGTCGATCGCGGGCCCGCTGTTCTACCGACGCTTCGTCGAGGGCGTGGCGCCCACCGCCACGCTCGCCGACCGTGCGGCCGACCGCGCGCTGAACGGCACGGCCGTGGCCGGAGGCGCGCAATGAGCACCTTCCCGGTGCTGGTCCCCGGCGCGCCCGGCCACCTGGGGTCGGCGACCGCCGCCGGACTCATCAAGCGCGGCGTGCCTGTGCGCGTCGCCGATATCGACCCCGACCGGCTCGCGGATCGGTTCCCGGGCTCTCAGGTCGCCCGGCTGAACTTGCTCGATCCCACCACTTTCGGCCCCGCGCTGACGGACTGCTCGTCGCTGTTCCTGCTCCGCCCCCCGCCGATCTCCCGGATGGGCCCGACTCTGAACCGCCTCCTCGACGAGGCCGACGCGCAACGCCTGCGCCACGTCGTCTTCTCGTCGGTCGAGGGCGCCGACACGAACAAGGTCGTGCCGCACCACCGGGTCGAGATGCACCTGCAGCAGACGTCGCTGCCGTGGACGATCCTGCGTCCCGGCTTCTTCGCCCAGAACCTCACGGACGCCTACGCCGTCGACATCCGCGACGACGACCGGTTGTTCGTCCCGGCCGCCGACGGCCGGGTGGCGTTCATCGACGCCTGCGATATCGGCGAGGTGGCGGCCACCGTCCTCGCCGACCCGGCACCCCACGTCAACCGCGGCTACACCCTGACCGGCCCGCAGGCGTTGACCTTCAACGAGGTCGCCGCGCTGCTCACCACCGCCCTGGGCCGCACCATCACGTACACGCCAGCCAGCGTGCTCGGCTACCTCGACCACATGCGCCGCCGCGGCTTGCCCCTCGCGCAGGCCCTGGTGCAGACCGTCCTGCACGTCGGGCTGCGCCGTGGCGACGCCGAGAACGTCACCACCACGGTGTCCGACCTCCTGGGCCGGCCCGCGACGCCGCTCGCAGACGTCATCGCCCGAGACCTCAATCGATGGATGCGCACTGCGAACCGACCCGCGTCTCATTGACAGGAAGGAACCCCATGATCGTCGCCGTCATCGGATCCACCGGACGTACCGGACGACCGCTGGTCGCCGAGTTACTCGCGCGCGGGCACTCGGTGCGCGCCCTGGTGCGCGACCCCGCCAAGCTCGGAGACCTCGCCACGCGCGTCACGACGGTCACCGGCGACAGCCGCGACCCCGCGACGCTCGACCATTTGCTCGACGGCGTCGACGCCGTCGTGTCGGCACTCGGACCCACCGGCAAGGAGCCGTCCCTGCACACCGAGACTGCACGCGCTCTCCTCGGCGCCATGCACCGCGCCGGCATCACCCGCTTCGTCGGCGTCAGCGGGGCAGGCATCGACATACCCGGCGACCAGAAGTCGATCAGCGGCAAGCTCATCTCCCGGCTCATCCAGACCTTCGGCGGCGACGTGGTCAAGGACAAGCTCGCGGAGCACCGGGTGTACGCCGACAGCGATATCGCCTGGACGCTTGTGCGCCCGCCGCGCCTCGCCGACGGCGCCGCGACCGGTCGGGTGGAGCACGACGCTCACCGTTCGACGCGGTCGACCCGCATCACGCGGGGTGACCTCGCCGCGTTCCTCGTCGACTGCCTCGAGCAGGAGCTCTATGTGCGTCAGGCTCCGTTCGTGGCCACCCAGCGTTGACGCGGCGGCTCGTCACCGCTCTTCGCGCGCCCACTTCGACGCTGCGGCGCACCGTGCCGGGTCCCTCGGACTCGCGGGACCGATCGTCATCGAGCCGCGGGAGCGCTGCATCATCCCCGTCGGAGACTTGCGCGCGATGACGAGGTCGGCTACGCCGATTCCGGCTATCGGGGCATCGACGAGCGGCCCGAGATCACCGCGGACGAGTGAGACCGGATAGGAGTCGGAGTACTGCGCGCGGCGGCGCATGGGGATTGCATGGGAGCTCCGTGCACACCACCGGCCGTGCCGGCCGGGGCGATCATGATGGAGCGGTAGACACTACCGAGCCGAGGATCGCTATGACGTCCAGTTCCCGCCCTTCGTCGTCGGGGCCGGCAACGGTGGACCCGTTCGTGCCGCTGCGCCGCGACGGGCTCAGCCCCGTTCCGGACCTGGCGGTCCTCCGGGCGCATGAACCCGTGCGGAAGGTGGAGTTCCCGTTCGGTATCGGTGCCTGGATCGTCTCGGACTACGAGCACGCCAAGGCCGTGCTCGGCGACGCGGCGGCGTTCTCCAACGATTTCGGCAACCTCACCGGCGCGGTCCATGGCGCGGTGTCCGCTGAACAGAACCCGGGCGGCCTCGGCATGGCCGACCCTCCGCAGCACACCCGGCTGCGCAAGTTGCTGACCCCCGAGTTCACCGCCCGGCGACTGAAGCGGCTCGCCCCGCACATCGGCGAGATCGTCGACGATCTGCTCGGGGAGATGGAGTCCGCCGGGTCGCCCGCCGATCTGGTACGGCATTTCGCGATGCCGTTGCCGTCGCTCGTCATCTGCGAGTTGTTGGGTGTTCCGTATCCGGAGCGTGAGGCCTTCCGAAAGCTCTCCGGCGCGCGATTCGACATCTTCGGTGGCGCCGGCACCGGCCTCTCCGCGATCGGTGAGTCCCTGCAGTACATGCGCGGCCTGGTCGAGGCGCAGCGCCGTGACCCGGGCGACGGTCTGCTCGGCAGGCTGATCCGCACCCACGGCGACGAACTGGACGACGACGAACTGGCCGGTCTGGCCGACGGGGTTCTCATCGGCGGTCACGAGACAACGGCGAGCATGCTGGCGCTCGGCGCCGTCGCGCTGCTGGAGAACCCCGGTGCGGCCACCATTGTCCGCGACGGTGATGCGGCGGCGGTTCATGACGCGGTCGAGGAACTCCTGCGGTACCTGTCGGTCGTTCAGGTCGCCTTCCCCCGGTTCGCGCGCTCGGACGTCGATATCGACGGGCAGCACATCGAGGCGGGCGACCTCGTCCTGTGCTCGCTGTCCGGCGCGAACCACGATGCGGCGCTGGGCGACTCCGTGGACGGCTTGAACGTGACCCGGGCGCCGACCCCGCACCTCGCCTTCGGCTACGGCATTCACCGATGCGTCGGTTCCGAACTGGCTCGGATGGAACTCCGGATCGCATTTCCGGCGCTGCTGCGCAGGTTCCCCCGGCTCCGATTGGATGCCGCGCCCGCCGACATCAGCTTCCACGAGTACTCGGTGGTGTTCGGCGTGGACGATCTGCCCGTTGCGTGGTAACAGAGCGCTGGTAGCGGAGCCCGGCCGCGGCGGTCAGTCGAGCGGGAGGCCGAACACCTCGAAGGCCGTACATGGGCGTCCGGCGAACCGATCGGCGTGGCGCGTCGCGAATGCCTGCGCGAGCGAATCCGGATCGGCGCCCGCCGCGCCCAAACCCGCCAGGTACGCCGCGTGTGCCTTCAAGGACGCGATCCCGGCCGGCACGGTGTCGGTCACGTCCACCGCATGCGTCGGCTCCGGCGAGCCCGCCACAGCCGTGAATCGCACGCCGGACCACGGTGCGAGCGGTGAGCCGTCGGCATCGACCAGGTCGCGGAAGATCCAGCGGTTTGCGGCGTCGCGCACGGCGTCCAGCACCGCGAGGCCGACCACCCGATGGTCCGCCATGTTGAGCGTGCCCGGACCGAAGGATTCGCGGTGATTGATGGTAAGGACCACATCGGGGCAGTGCCGACGGATAGCCCCGGCGAACTCGCGGCGCAGCCGGAGTGCATCGTGGATGACGCCGTCCGGGTGATCAAGGAACTCCAGGGACGACACGCCTACGGCATCGCACGCCGCGCGCTGTTCCGCGACCCGCAGCGGGCGCACCGCGGCCGGCTCCATGCCGTCGATCCCTGCCTCGCCGCGGCTGGCAAGCAGATATCGCACGTCCTTGCCTTGACCGGTCCAGCGGGCGACGGCCGCCGCGGCGCCGTACTCCATGTCGTCGGGATGGGCGACGATCGCCAGCGCCGTCGACCAGTCCTCCGGCAGGGGTCGTAGCTGGGCCGCTTCATCCGGCGCTTGTGCCATGCTGTCGATCCTTCCAGATGCTGTGCGGGTGCGATCGAGCTGCCACCGAGCCACCGCCGGGGCCGCGCACCGGGTCGGATAGACTGAGCGATGTTCTCATTCGGTCGGGCGGGGTAGGAGCAGCGCTGGTGGCTGACATGCAGGTCGACCTGGTGGCCGTCGAGCGGGCGGTATGGTCCGGTCGGGCCGACATGGTCGTCGCTCGTACCGTCGACGGCGATATCGGCATCATGGCGGGGCACGCCCCGCTGCTCGCGGAGTTGAAGGAAGGATTCGCGGCGCGGATCCAGCAGCCGGACGGCACCATCTTCGGTGTCGCGGTGCACGGCGGATTCCTGTCCGTGACGAGTGACGGCGTGTCCATCCTCGCCGAATCCGCGCAGATGGAAGACGAGATCGACATCAAACGCGCGCGGGAGATCTACGAGCGCGCCAAGGCAGTGGGCACCGATTCCGCCGAAGCAGAGGCCGAACTGAGACGGGCGCGCGCGCAGCTTCTGGCGACCGGCCAAGAGATTTAGCCGGCTGGCGACACATCGCGGCGGGATTGCGTGATGGAGCTGGCAGAGGTCTTGGGACTCGTCGTTCTGCTGTGCATCATTGCGCTGATCGTCCTGGTGGTATTGCGTCGCGCGATCCTGGCGCGTGCCGGCGGCTTCGACATCAGCTGGCGCCGCAGGCGGGCCGCCGACGACCGTGGTTGGCTCCTCGGTCAGGCTCGCTACCGCGGTGGGCAGCTTTGTCTGTACCGCGCCTTCTCGGTTCTGCCTACCGCAGCGCTGACACTGGATCGGGACGACTTCACGTTAGGCCCGGTCCGGCCGCCCATCGGCGCCGAGCCCGACCTGTTGCCTCCCGGCGTGGTGATCGTGCCGGGTGCGGCCACCGGCATCGCGATCGAGATGGCCCTGTCCCCCGATGCATTGACCGCGCTTCGGTCCTGGGTTGAGTCGCGGCCCCCGGGGATGCGCCGGCCGGACCGCGAGCGGTTGGACGGCAGCGTGGGAGACGCGCCTCCGCGGTAGGCACCACGGTAGGTGCGGCAGGGCCGCCTGGCCTGCGCCGGCACAGTCACGTGCCCGCCTGACGAACGCCCTTGCGCCGCCGGGTACCGGCGTCGGCGCGATCCCCGCCAGGTATCCACCGGATGTCGCCGCCGGGATTCGTGACCCGCGCGAGGATGAATAGCAGGTCCGACAGCCGGTTGAGGTAGGTGCACGCCGTGATGCTGGTGCGCTCGGGCTCGGCCTGGTACAGCGCCCACGCCGATCGCTCGGCCCGGCGGGCCACGGTTCGGGCCTGGTGCAGCAGCGCCGCGGCCGGCGTGCCACCCGGCAGGATGAACGAGTCCAGGTCGGCCAACTCCACGTTGAACGAGTCGCAGTCTGCTTCGAGGCGGTCGACGTATTCCTGCGTCACGCGCAGCGGCTCCCACGCGGGCTCGGCGATGACCGGCGTGCCGAGATCCGCACCGACATCGAAGATCTCGTTCTGCAGGCGGGATATGACGGCGGCAACAGCCTGCGGGGGCCGGCCGAGCGCCAGCACCAGACCGAGGCAGGAGTTGGCCTCGTCGCAGTCGGCATACGCGACCAGACGCGGGTCGGTCTTCGGCACGATCGCGCCGTCGACGAGCCGCGACGTGCCGGCGTCGCCGGTCCGTGTATAGACGCGGGTGACGTGAATGGCCATGGTCGTAGCGTAGAGGCCTGCCCGATACGCTGTGCGGCGTGGATGTGCAGCCGGAGAAGCTCTTGGTGTCCGGGGGAGCCCGGCTCGACGGCGACGTCACGGTCACCGGCGCGAAGAACAGCGTGTTGAAGCTCATGGCAGCCGCGCTCCTCGCCGAGGGGACGACGACCATCTCGAACTGCCCGCGCATCCTCGATGTCCCGCTGATGGCAGATGTCCTACGGGGCCTCGGATGTCGTGTCGACGTCGACGGAGACGTGGTGACCATCGACACGCCGCAAGAGCCGTCGTTCCATGCCGACTTCCCGGCTGTCAGCCGCCTGCGAGCGTCGGTCTGCGTGCTAGGCCCGCTGATGGGTCGGCTCGGCCGTGCGATCGTGGCGCTGCCCGGCGGCGACGCGATCGGATCGCGTCCGCTCGATATGCACCAGAACGGATTGCAGGCGTTGGGCGCCACTATGCGGATCGAGCACGGTGCCGTGGTCGGGGAGGCGGCGAAACTGCGCGGCGCGACGATCGAGCTCGATTTCCCGAGCGTGGGCGCGACCGAGAACATCGTCATGGCAGCCGTTCTCGCGGTCGGAACCACGACCATCGAGAATGCCGCCCGCGAACCGGAGATCGCGGATCTGGTGCACATGCTCAACGGAATGGGTGCCCGGATCACCGGTGCCGGCACCCCGACACTGGTGATTGACGGCGTGGACCGGCTTTCGCCGACACATCACCGCACGGTCGGGGATCGCGTGGTCGGGGGTACCTGGGCGTTCGCCGCCGCGGTGACCCGTGGTCGGGTTCGGGTGCACGGTGTCGACGCCGACCATCTGACGGTCCCGCTCGAGCGACTCGTGGCCGCCGGGGCCGTGGTCTCGCGCGCCCCCGACGGGTTCGAGGTCCGGATGAACGCGCGCCCACGCGCCGTCGACTTCGTGACCCTGCCGTATCCGTCGTTCCCGACAGACCTGCAGCCGATGGCTCTGGCGTTAGCTGCGGTCTCGGACGGACATTCGATCATTACCGAGAACGTGTTCGACGCGCGCTTCCGGTTCGTCGAAGAGCTCATCCGGATGGGCGCCGACGCGCATATCGACGGGCACCACGCATCGATCCGCGGCCGGGACCAGTTGTCCAGCGCGCCGGTGTGGGCCACCGATATTCGTGCCGGCGCCGGTCTGGTGCTCGCGGGATTGGCCGCCGACGGCGTCACCGAGGTGCACGACGTGTTCCACATCGATCGTGGTTACCCCGATTTCGTGCAGAATCTGACCTCGCTCGGCGCGACGGTGGAGCGCGCACCGGATCGCTGAGACGGCCGGCCGGGCGGTACCACGCCCGGGGTGCTACGTGCGGGCAACGCTCCACCGGCCCGTCTGGATCGGCTTGCCGCCGCAGGCCGTTTCCTCGATGCGAGCGCCGGCGACGTAGCGGACCACGACGTCGTCACGGCTGCCCTGAACGGTCGCCGTGACGCGGACGGCGTCATCGACGAGGGTCTCGGATTCGATGCGGACCGCGTCGACGGCGGACGGTCCCAGCGCCGCGCGCCAGTACGCGTCGGCCGCCTGTGTGGGCGGCGAGAGGTCCGAACGGCCGCGTAGGCCCGTCGGGTGGACCAGCCCGTCTATCGCGGCGCGCACGACGGCCTCGGCGAGGTCGGGGGTCAGCTGACCGTAGCTGTACCCGATCGGCAAGACCAGCATCGTGGCGGCGAAACGGTGCCCACCGAGGTGGCTGATCTCGGTGATGCGCTGGCCGAACGTCCCGCGCAGGGCCTCGGCGACCGGCCGGCCGCGTACGGCACAGCAGCGGTCGCGTTTCGCGTTGGTGCACACGCCTATGACGATGTCCTCGACCATGGATCCGTCGACAGCTGTTGCCCCCGCGGCCAGGCCCGTGATCACGGGCGCGTCGAGACCGCCCGGGAACGCCGCCAGGAATGCGTCGTGACCAACCCGTCCCGCGCGGGGCGCCTGAAGGGGCACGCGGTGGCGGTCCCGGACGGGCCGGACCGCGAACGCCCGTGTTCCGGGCGATGCTGCCAGCGCGTGCTGGACGGCCTGCGGCAGCAGGCCGCGAACAGCGTCATCGGCGGCTGTCCGGCTCCACGGCGAGCGGTGATCGAGGAGCAGGAATGTATCGAAGGATGGAGCGGAACCGATCGGGCTGTCGCCGGCGGCGCGATCCGCGTCGCAGCACGGTGCGGTGGCGGACTGTGTCACACGGACGATCTTTCCGTGCGCTGGGTAGCGCCGTGCCGGTGGGTCGACGGGGGTGCCGTTGGGGTCACCGCCGGGGCTACCGTCGAGGAATGCCATACGAGTATCTGACGGTGTCCGCGCACGATCCGGTCGCTCGCATCACGCTGAACAACCCAGCCCGGCGCAACGCGCTGTCCGCTGCCGTGCTCGAGGAGTTGCTGCGCGCCCTGCGGGAGGTCGGCGGCAGCGACGCGACGGGGCTGGTGCTGGCGGCGAACGGACCGGTGTTCTCGGCGGGTCATGATTTCGCCGATGTGGTCGGGCGGGACGCGCTCGGCGTCGCCGACCTGATGCGGCTGTGCACCGATGTGATGCTAACCATGCACGCGGTGCCGCAGGTGATCGTGGCCCGCGTCCATGCGTTGGCGACCGCGGCCGGCTGCCAGCTCGTGGCGTCGGCCGACCTCGCGGTCGCGGCCAGATCGGCGGGTTTCGCTCTGCCCGGCGGCAAGGGCGGGTGGTTCTGCCACACACCCTCGGTCGCGGTGGGCCGGGCAGTCGGGCGAAAGCGGCTGGTGGAGATGGCATTCACCGGCGATGTCGTCGACGCCGAGACTGCTTGTGCCTGGGGCCTTGTCAATCGGGTCGTGGACGACGCCGAGCTGGACGATGCGGTCGACGACCTGATGGCGCGCGCGACCCGCGGCAGCGCGGCGGCGAAGGCCTGGGGCAAACGCGTCCTGTACGCGCAACTCGATCGCCCGGAATCCGACGCCTACGCGGTCGCCTGCGAAGCGATGGCGGCGTCGTCGCAGACGGCGGCGGCGCGGGAAGGTATGACGGCGTTCCTCGAGAAGCGTCGGCCGGTCTGGGCCGAATGACGGCCGGGTCCCGGGAGCGCGGCCGTTGCCGGTAGGGTGCCGACTGTGCGACTTGTGGTAGCCAGATGTTCGGTGGACTACACCGGCCGGCTCACGGCACATCTGCCGATGGCGACCCGGCTGATCCTGATCAAAGCGGACGGTTCCGTATCGATCCACGCCGACGACCGCGCCTACAAGCCGCTCAATTGGATGAGCCCGCCCTGCGCCCTGCGCGTCGACGGAGACGCATGGACGGTCACGAACCGCAGCGGTGACACGTTGGTGATCACGGTCGACGAGATCCTGCACGATTCGCTGCACGAGTTGGGCCTCGATCCGGGGCTCATCAAGGACGGGGTGGAGGCGCATCTGCAGGCGTTGCTGGCCGAGCGCGTCGAGGTGCTCGGCGACGGATTCACCCTGATCCGGCGCGAGTACCCGACGGCCATCGGTCCGGTGGACCTGTTGTGCCGGGATGCGTCCGGGTCGGTGGTCGCCGTGGAGATCAAGCGGCGCGGTGAGATCGACGGCGTGGAGCAGTTGACGCGGTACGTCGAGCTGCTGGACCGTGATCCGATCCTGTCGCCGGTCACGGGCGTGTTCGCCGCGCAGCAGATCAAGCCGCAAGCCCGGACATTGGCCCAAGATCGTGGCCTGCGCTGTGTGGTGCTCGATTACGACGCGCTGCGGGGAATGGACTCGGCTGAAGGCCGGTTGTTCTGACGGGTGCCGGTGCGGACGCAGTGACACAGGCGCCCGGTAGGGCACAACGACACGGGTGCCCGGTAGGGCACAACGACACGGGTGCCCGGTAGGGCACAATGACACGGGTGCTCGGGTGGGCGCAGTGAGGCGCATACCCTGCGGGCACGGTGATAGAGGTGCCCGTGCGTGCGGGCACTATCGATGCGGAAGCCGTTACGGCGCGCGTGTGGGAGGTCTTTGGTGGACGTCACGATCGGGATCGCTGAAAATGGGCGCCAGTTGACACTGACCGTCGACGGGAAGCCGGAAGCGATCGCGCAGCAGGTCTCGGAGGCGCTGGGTTCCACGGTGCTCAACCTGCTGGACGACAAGGGCCGCCGCGTCATCGTCCCGACGGCGAAGATCGCCTACGTCGAGATCGGCCCCGCGGACAGCCGCCGCGTCGGGTTCACGAGCGGAAGCTGATTGCACGGCCGCGGCGGGTCAGGTGTTCCTCGGAAAGTGCGAGATGCCGCGCCAGGCCAGTTCGGAGACGAGTTCCACGGCGCGGTCCTGCGTGATCGAGTCTGCTTGGGCCAGCCAGTAGCGCGCGCTGACCTGGGAGAGGCCGACGAGGCCCGCTGCCAGGAGCCGCGCGCTGGCACTGTCCGCCCCGGTATCCGCGGTGATCGTGTCGCTGATCGCCTCGATGCACGATTCCGTGGCCCGGTCGACGATCGCGGCGATGGCTGGCTCGTCCCGCAGGTCCGACTCGAAGATCAGCCGGAACGCCTGCCCCTCGTCGGCGACGAACGAGAAGTACGCCGCAGTAGCGTTGTGGACGCGGAGGCCGTTGTCCTCGCTCGACGCGATCGCCTGTCTGACTAGGTGCACCATTTGATCGGCCGATGCCTCGAGCAGCGCCCGGTACAGCGCCAGTTTCGACGGGAAGTGTTGGTACAGCACAGGTTTGCTGACGCCGGCCGCGTCGGCGATATCGTCCATGGCGGTAGCGTGGAAGCCCTGCGTCACGAAGACACCACGTGCCGCATCCAGCAGCTGAACCCGTCGCGCCGTGCGACTCATCCGGCTCGTGCCTCGACGCGGTTGGGCTGACAATCGGCACCTCCTGTCCGCTCGGCCGCTGCTCCATTGAGGATGCCGCATCGCTGTTCCACGGACGACATCTCCTGTCCCCTCGACTGCCGCGGATGCGTCGACCGGCGCCCGACAACCTTACGCGGGCCGAGGTGCGCGCATCGGCGCTCATCGGTCCCGGCGCACCGGGACCACCGAATAGCGCCCCGCGGCCACCGCCGCCACCGCTTGCAGGGCGGGGCCGGACAGGTAGTTGTCCAAGGCATGTTGTCCGAGGTCCACGCCGCCGTTCCAGCTGATCCCCGATGGCACCATGATTGCTTGCGCGTCGAACGCAGGTGCGTTCGGGTCGGCGCCGAACGGGCCCGTTCGATCGCCCATGGCTAGCGCGCGAGCAATGATGCCGGCCGGGTTGGCCAGCTCCGCGATGAGGTCGGTGATGTCGTTCGGTATCGGGTCGCCCGGGAATGCGACGGTGTAGACGTGGTCTGCCGGGACGGCCGTGTAATCGTGCGCCGTCGCGACCCGATACCCCGCCCCAGGCGAGCCGAGCAGGACGATGTCGTCGATGTCGGCCTCCGGCGGCATGATGCGCGCCGCCTGCGACACTACGGTCGATCCATAGGAGTGGCCGATCAGGGTGACGGCGGCCGAGGGCGCGATCATGGTCCGCATCTCCCGGGTGAAGGCAGCGAGCCGCACCGCTCCGGACACGGCCGCGCTGGCGTCGATGGCCAGCACCGAGTTGGTGACGATCGACGCGACCGGATTCCGCCCGCCGATCGGCCGCTGATCGGCGGCCCAACTCAAGGGGATGTCGTAGCCGAACCAGGCGATGGCGGCGCTCGTCGCGCCGGCCGGTCCGGATCTCGCGGTCGCGGCGGCCAGGTCGGCGGAGAGCCGGACCGCGCCAGACATGTCCGTCGGCGAGTTGGCAACGCCGGGGACCAGCACCGACACCGTATCGGCATACGCGATATCGCCGACGGCGATGGCCGCGGCTCCGTGGCCGGCAAGGCTGTCCGCGTCGTAAGTGAGCAACTGCACGGCCTGGCCGTGCGCTGCGGCCTCGTCGAGCGCGCGTTGAACGGCCCGTGCGAACAATGCGTGCCGCCCGTCCGGTGAGGCGCGGTCGGCAGCCAGCGCGGCGCGATTCCTCGCATCGAGATCTCGCGCGCCCGGGTTCGTTGACGGCGCGGCCACCCCGTGCGGAAGCAGGTCGCGCGGGTCCACGGCCAGCGCGTGCGTCGCGCCCAGCGCCGCGGCCTCCAGCCGGGCCTCGGCCGATCTCATCTCGGCGTGCATGCTGCAGACGAGGGCCTGTCGCTCGGCGGCGATCGCGGCGATCTCGGCGGCGTTCGTCGCGAGCGGCTCCCGGCGCAGTTGCCGCGCCGTGATCGTCGCATCGGCATGCGCGTAGGTCCGTTCGACGTCGCGGTGCGCCCGCTCGAGCGCCTCCGCCAGCGACACCACGGCCCGCGCCGCGGCCCTGGCCGAGTCTGCGAGGCGGTCGCCGGCCTGCGCCAGGGTGGCCACGGCCCGCGTCGCCTGCGGCGTCGACCATCCCTGCTGCAGCATGGCCAGGGCGTTCCGCGCTCGATCCCCTCCTTGCCCGACCGACAGGTTGACCGCCTCCCACCGCACCACTGCGGCGCGCAAGGCAGCGACGTCGGCGCGCCGCAGATCATCGGCCGAGGCGGCAGGGTCGGGCAACCCGTATTGGTTCGCCCACTGCGACGTCACATGTGCCACGCGTCAGCCACCCCTCGCGCACAGCTGTTCCGCCCGGTCGAAGCTGTCCGCCGCCGCGCGGAGGAAATCCGCCAGCCGGCCCGCCTGTGACGCAAGCGCGCTGGCGGCCGCCACGCATTGGTCGGCCCGGACGATCGCCAGCCGCGCGGCCTCCCGGAACCCGGCAGGGCCGTCCGCCCGGCCGGCGGAGGCGGAGAGGTAGCCGTAGTGCCGCTCGGCGGCGCCGTCGCACTGTCCGGCGAGGGCGAGGAGCCCGGACGCCCTCCGCATCCGATCCGTGTCGACCTCCAGGTCACAGGCCATGGTCGATCCTTCCGGGCCGCGGATTGAGATGGGCACGACGCTAGGTCCGGCGGCCGGGGTATCGCAGCGGCCGCAGCGCGATGTGGATGAAATCCGAACAGGGGGACAACCCACCCGTCATCTCCGCGCCCAACGACACCGGGCGGACAGGCAAGATGAAGGCATGCCCCTCCCCGTGAGAAGCTTCGGCCCCCGTCCGCGCGACGAGCTCACGCGATGGTCGACGGCCCCACTGGCGCACGACACGCTCGCTCCCATACCGGGTTTCGCGGCGGAGCCGCCCCCGGCCGAGGTGGTGACGGTGTGCGGTCAGGACGTTCTCGTCCGGCGGACGAATGGGCTGTCGTGGGCTCCGCATACCTGGTACATCCACGGGCTGGACGGCGCGTCGACCAACTGGGACCGGCTCGCCGCGGCGCTGAACGGCCACTCGACCGGATTCGCGATGGACCTTCCCGGGTCCGGCAGATCCGGACCGCCGCGCGATGGCGACTACTCGATCACGCGCGAGGCGAGGTTGTGCGCTTCGCTGATCCAACGGATGTCCCGCGGGCCTGTCCACCTCGTCGGCAATTCACGCGGGGGGGTTGTCGCGACGTACCTCGCCGCGCGGTTCCCACATCTGGTGCGCACCCTGACGCTGGTGTCGCCGGCGGTGCCCGACCTGCGGCTGGCGGGGGAGCGCGGGGCCGATCCGAAGTTGGTGCTCGTCATGCTTCCGGGGATCCGGCCGTGGGCGGTGCGTCAACTGGCGCTGATCAGCCCGGCGCAGCGTGCCTCCGCGTTGGCGGCTGTGTGCTTCGGTGAGCCGGAGCGGCTGTCGCCCGCGGACCTGGCGGCCGCCGAAAACGAATTCCGTGAGCGGTCGGCATTTCCATGGATGCGGAA